>Ga0209488_10000900_pt1 | contig 25239 bp, 24 predicted proteins | sample Rivendell_Oct201_8_FD_188349 | JGI IMG/M metagenome (GOLD analysis project Ga0209488, IMG submission 188349) | Vadose zone soil microbial communities from the Eel River Critical Zone Observatory, Northern California, USA -... | ecosystem: Environmental > Terrestrial > Soil > Vadose zone >...
GCCGAGTGGCTTTCGTCGATCAACCTCAGCCAGCAAGAGACCTGGAACTATCAGTTCAAGACGCTGCCGCGGCTCACCGGCAAATCGACCAAGGTGATCATCACCGAATACGATCTGCCGGATGCCCGCATCCAGCCGCATGACGTGATGCTCGATCGCGAGGGCAATGCCTGGTACTCCGACTTCGGGCAGATGTTCCTCGGCAAGATGGATGTGAAGACCGGCAAGGTCACGCAATATCCGATCCCGGTCGTGAAGCCGGGCTGGCCGGTCGGCACGCTCAATCTCGAGATGGACAAGAACGACAATCCGTGGGTTGGCGTGATGTATCAGAGCGCCATCGCGAAGTTCGACAAGAAGACCGAGAAGTTCACGATGTGGTCGACGCCCAAGGAGTGGGACACCGCGGGTGGCCAGCTCGGTCATCTGGCGCTGGAGGGCACGCCCGTCGACAACAAGGTCTGGATCAAGAACTCGGACGGAACCGCCATCTATCGGCTCGATCTGGTGACCAACAAGTTCGAGAACCTCGGCACGCCCAAGGACCCGCGCACCGGCCGTCGCATCGGCACCTATGGCATCCATTCGGACCAGCAGAACAATGCGTATCTGCTCGACTTCTCCGCCGGCAACATCGTGAAGATCGATGCCAAGACCAAGCAGGAGACCGTCTACCTCACGCCGACGCCGAACTCGACCCCGCGCCGTGGTCGTGTGGACGAGCAGGGTCGCGTGTGGTTCGCCGAATATCGTGGCATGGCGATCGGCATGCTCGACACCGAGACCGGCAAGATCCAGGAGTGGAAGGTGCCGTCACCGTGGAGCGCGCCCTACGACGCCATGGCCGGCAAGGACGGCTCGGCCTGGACTGGCTCGATGTTGAACGACCGCGTCTCTCGTCTCGACGTGAAGACCGGCCAGTACATTGAATATCAGCTGCCACGCTCGACCAATATCCGCCGCGTCTACATCGACGATCGGACCAATCCGGGCGCGCTCTGGGTCGGCAGCAATCACGGTGCGTCGATCGTCAAGGTCGAGCCGATCCTCGACTGACGCGCGCTTGCTTTAGCGAAGGACGTGATCATGGCCGGCCTTGCGCCGGCCATGATACATATTGGGCTGTTGGCATGGCAGGAGTGGCAGACCAGCGATGAGCGGACTTCTTGCCGGTGTGCGCATTCTCGACCTGACCAATGTGCTGGCTGGTCCATTCTGTTGTTATCAGCTTGCTCAGCTTGGCGCCGATGTCATCAAGGTCGAAGTGCCGGGATCCGGTGATCTGGCGCGCCAGCTTGGCGCCGATCCTGGTCTCAATCGCGTCCATATGGGTGCGTCGTTCCTGGCGCAGAACGCCGGCAAGCGCTCGCTCACGCTCAATCTCAAGAGCGCGAAAGGCCGTGAGATTTTTCGCAAGCTGGTCGGAACGTCCGGCGTGGTGGTGGAGAATTTCCGGCCCGGCGTCATGGAGCGGCTCGGGCTCAGCTATGCGGCGCTCAAGGAGGTGCGGTCTGACCTGATCTATTGCGCGATTTCTGGATTTGGCCAGGATGGTCCGCTCAAGTTCAATCCGGCCTACGATCAGATCGTGCAGGGCTTGTCCGGCGTCATGAGCGTGACCGGAGATCGGCAATCCGCGCCGCTGCGCGTCGGCTATCCGGTTGCCGACACCATGGGCGGCATCACGGCGGCCTTTGCGATTGCGGCGGCGCTGTTTCGGCGGGAGCGCAGCGGCGAGGGCGAGCTGATCGATGTGTCGATGCTGGAATCGACCTTGGTTGCCATGGGCTGGGTGGTCTCGAACTGGCTGATCGCAGGCGTGCGGCCGCAGCCGATGGGCAACGAGAACATGACCGCAAGCCCGTCCGGGACGCTGCGCACCGGCGGCGGCCTCCTCAACATCGCGGCCAACAAGCAGGAGCAGTTCGCGACCCTCTGCGGCCTGATCGGGCGCAAGGACCTCGTCAGCGATCCGCGCTTTGCCGGGCGGGACGATCGCAAGCGCAACCGCTTCGCGCTCAACGCTGAGATCGAGACAGCGCTTGCCGGCAAGACCGCCGGCGAGTGGGCCGCAATCTTCAACCAGCATGGCGTTCCGGCTGGCGAGGTGCTCGACGTGCCGTCGGTTCTCGAGCATCCGCAGATATTAGAGCGTGAGCTGTTGCAGACTTTCCCTGAGCCCCCCGGCGTTGGCCGGCCGGTTCAGGTGGTCCGCTCGGGCTTTCGGCTGGCGAGCGGCGACCCGGGACCAGCGACGCCGCCACCGCAGCTCGGCGCCGACACACACGATATCCTGGCCGAGCTCGGCTATTCGAAGAGCGAGATCGACGATCTCGCGCGGGAGAACGTCACATGAGACTGATGCTGTGGCTGATGCAGGCCGCCGACTTGGAACATGCGTCATGAGCAAGAAGCAACCGCCGAAGACACCGGAACAATGGTGGTCGACCTCGATCATCGACATGAAGCCGGGCTCGATCCGAATACGTGGCTACGCGATCGAGGAGCTGATCGGCCGCATCGGCTTTGCCGAGATGGTTTATCTCATGACCCGCGGCGAGCTACCGCAGCCGGATGCTGCGCGGCTGCTCGAGGCCGCATTGGTCGCGGCGGTCGATCACGGCCCGCAGGCTCCCTCGATTGCAGCCGCTCGTATGGCGATGACCTGCGGCGTCGGCATCAACAATGCCATGGCTTGCGCCATCAATATGCTGGGCGATGTGCATGGCGGCGCTGGCGAGCAGTGCGTGGCGTTGTTCAATGCGATTGCGGCGCGCCTTGAGGGTGATGCGACAGAGCGGCACATTGCGGACGCAGTCGACGCGGAGCTGCGGGCGCTGGCTGATCAACCGATCAGCTACGTGCCGGGCTTTGGGCACCGTTTTCATCCCGTCGACCCGCGCGCACCGCGCCTGCTCGCTTTGGTTGATGAGGCGGCCGCCAAGGGCACTGTCAGGGGTCGCTTTGCGGCTATCGGCCGGGCCCTGGAAGATGCGCTGGCGGCCCGCAAAGGGCGGCGCATCCCGATGAATATCGACGGCGCGACAGCGGTCGTTTACGCTGAGTTGGGCTTCGCACCCGCGCTCTGCCGGGGCCTGTTCGTGCTCTCTCGCTCCGTGGGTGCGCTTGCTCATGCCTGGGAGGAAATGCAGTCGGGCCAAAGGAATAAGGGACCGATCCCGCGACATCTGCTATGGAACTATACGGGGCCGCCGGAACGGTCGCTTCCAGAGGAACGCCGCTAAGCCCGAAAAAAATGGCGTCAACAGCGCCATGTCATCAGCCGGGTCACCAGTCAGGAGGATGTGCCATGCTCAACCGCCGTGATCTTTTGCTTGGCACTGCTGCTGCCACGATTGTGCCGCCGCTGTTGAGCGGCGAGCTCGCGCAGGCTCAGGGCGTCGACCTGCTCAAGGTCTTCGTTCCCGCCGCGCCGGGCGGCGGCTGGGACCAGACCGCGCGCACGATCGAGCAGGTGCTGCGCACAACAGGTGCGGTGAAGGGTGTTCAGATCACCAACGTGGGTGGCGCCGGCGGCGCTGTCGGGCTGCCGCAGTTCCTCAATAACTGGCGCGGGCAGGGCAATGCGCTGATGGTTGCCGGCATGGTGATGGTGGGATCGCTCATCGCCAACAGGAGCCCGGTCAAGCTCGCAACGGCCACACCCATCGCCCGGCTCACCGGCGAGTTTCTCGCTCTCGTGGTCCCGGCGCAGTCGCCGTTCAAGACTGCAAAGGATTTTGCCAATGCGTTGAAGGCCGACCCCACCAAGGTCCCCGTCGCCGGCGGCTCGGCCGGTGGCTCCGACCACATCCTGATCGGCATGATCGCGCGTGCGCTCGGTGTTGCTCCCCCCAAGGTTAGCTACGTTGCGTTCGCCGGCGGCGGGCCTGCGACCGCTGCGTTGCTTGGCAATCAGGTGGCGGCGGGCATTTCGGGCTACGGCGAATTCTCCGAGCAGATCAAGGCCGGCAAGCTCCGGCTGATTGCCATTTCGGCCGACAAGCGCCAGGAGGGCATCAACGCGCCGACGCTGAAGGAAGAGGGCATCGATGTCGAGCTGTTCAACTGGCGTGGTGTGTTCGCGCCACCCGGCGTCAATGCAGCGTCACGCCAGGCGATGATCGCGCTGGTCGAGAAGATGACTGCCACGTCGCAATGGGCGGTGGCCTGCAAGACGCGTGACTGGACCATGATCACGCTGGCTGGTGATCAATATAAGACGTTCCTCGACGCCGAGACGACGCGCATCGAAGGTGTTCTCAAAGAGCTCGGGCTCGGCTGAGATGGCGAGCGAGGGGGCGCAAGGCGGGGACGGGATCTCTGGGCTTCGTCCCGCCACCGGTGAGCTGATCATAGCGATCGGCGTGCTGCTGCTCGCCGCTGTCATTTTCTGGCAGACCGCGATCATTCCAGTATCGCCAATCTACGCCAAGGTCGGACCCACCGTCGTACCCTACATCACCGCCCTGGGGCTCGCGGCACTCGGGCTATCTCTGCTTTACGCAGCCCTGAAGGGCGGCTGGCAGCCTGATGAAGAGAAAGAGACTGTGCCCGACCGGCCAGCGTTGCTTTGGGTGGTTGCCGGGCTCGCTCTCAACGTGCTGCTCATCACCTACGGCGGGTTCACGATCGCGTCCGTCGTGCTGTTCATCTGCGTGGCCCGCGGCTTTGGCTCCAAGGCGATCCTGCGTGATGCCGGGATCGGTGCCGCATTCGCGCTGATTGCCTATTTCGGCTTTGCCCAGACGCTCGGAATCAATATTGGCGCTGGTCTCATTGAGAACGCACTCAACAGCCTGTTCGGTCTCGATCCGGGGAGCTGAGCATGGACGCCTTCTCCCAGCTGATGAATGGCTTTGCCATCGCGTTCACGCTGAAGAACCTGATGTGGTGCCTGATCGGCACCACGCTCGGGACTGCGATCGGCGTTCTGCCAGGCCTTGGCCCGGCGCTCACTATCGCGCTGCTCTTGCCCATCACCTTCAAAGTCGATCCGACCGCCGCCTTCATTCTGTTCGCGGGGATCTACTATGGCGCCATGTATGGCGGCTCGACCACATCGATCCTGCTCAATACACCGGGGGAGAGCGCCACCATCGTTACCGCACTCGAGGGGAACAAGATGGCGCGCTCGGGTCGCGCCGGCGCGGCGCTTGCGACCTCGGCCATCGGGTCGTTCGTGGCAGGCACGATCGGAACGCTCGGAATCACCTTTCTGGCGCCGGTGGTTGTTGAGCTCGCGCTGAAGTTCGGGCCGGCCGACTATTTCTCGCTCATGGTGCTTGCCTTCGTCACGGTCTCGGCCGTGCTTGGCTCGTCGGCGGTGCGCGGGCTCGCGGCGCTTTTCTTCGGCATCTGGCTCGGACTGATCGGCGTCGACCTGCAGACCGGGCAGGCTCGTTTCACGTTCGGGCTGCAGGAGTTGCTCGACGGCATCAATGTGATCGTCGTCGCGGTCGGCCTGTTCGCGGTCGGGGAAACGCTCTACGTCGCCTCGCGCTATCGCTATGGCAAGGATGAGATCGTTCCGCTGCAGGGCTCGCTCTGGATGACGCGCGAGGAATGGGCGCGATCCTGGAAGCCATGGCTGCGCGGCACGGCGTTCGGTTTTCCGATCGGAGCGATGCCGGCGGGTGGCGCCGAGATTCCGACCTTCCTGAGCTACTACGTCGAGCGCAAGCTTGCGGCTCGTCCGGAGGAATTCGGCAAGGGCGCCATCGAAGGTGTGGCGGGGCCAGAGGCGGCCAACAATGCATCGGCCGCCGGCGTGCTGGTCCCCATGCTTACGCTTGGGCTTCCAACCTCGGCCACGGCCGCGATCATGCTCTCGGCGTTCCAGAGCTATGGCATCAATCCCGGGCCGCTGTTGCTGCAGTCGCAGCCGGAGCTGGTCTGGGGCCTGATCGCGTCGCTGTTCATCGGCAACGTGATGCTGTTGGTGCTGAACCTGCCCATGATCGCGATCTGGGTGAAGCTGCTGCAGATTCCGGCGCCGCTCCTTTATGCCGGCATCCTGGTGTTTGCGACCATCGGCACCTATGGCATCACCCAGTCCTGGGTCGATCTGGTGCTGCTCTATGCGATCGGCGTGGTCGGCTATCTGATGCGGCGCTACGATTTCCCGACGGCCCCGGTGATCATCGGCATGATCCTCGGGCCGCTGGCCGAGCAGAACTTCCGCCAGGCTATGACGATCTCGGCCGGCGACTGGACGGTGTTCTTCACCCGTCCGCTGTCGGCGACAATTCTCGTTCTGGCATTGCTGGCGCTGGCGGGCCCGAAGCTCTACGGGTTGTGGGGAAGGCCGAAGCCCGATCATGTGCCGGGAGATGCGTAGTACCGACTCCAGACGAAAGATGCACTCTCCACGTCATGGCCGGGCTTGTCCCGGCCATCCACGTCTTTCTTTCCGCGAGCAAGACGTTGATGCCCGGCCCAAGGCCGGGCATGACGAGTCAAACAATGCGCGAATTAGTATAAGGCAGCGCTCCGCACTATGTGTCGCCGCTATTTTCCGGCGGCATCGAAGAAACGCAGGTCCGGCGGAGCCTGATTTTTCCGTGCCGGCATGAGATAGCCTTCGTGATTCACGAAATAATTCTCCTTGCCGATGACGACATGATGATTGTTCTCGGTGCAGTTATCCTCGAACCACATGACGTTGCGGTCGCGGCGATAGCGCTTGTCGACCGTCCAGGGCCGCGTGAAGGCATTGTCGATGATGGTGATGATATTGTGCATCAGGTCCGGGTTGGACTTGTCGAGCGATAGCGTTTCCTTGACAATCGTCTGATTGTCCTCGTGCAGTGGGATGCCGGTGAACTCCACTGTCCGCGGACCCTTGAAGTTGCGGGTCTCGACCTCGAGCGTGTCGAATCGGCCGTCGCCGTCGGTATCCGACCATTTGCCGATCGAATAGCCGGCGAAGCTCGGCTCGGAGTCCTTGGGGAAATCGCGCCCGTCGGTGTAGATGCGACGCGGCATGAAGGCCTCGAAGTGGACGTAAGTGATGTGCGGCAGGATGACGAACTCGACCGGCTGGATCACCGCCATCATCCGCGGCATGCCATTGGTGATGCAGGTGTAGCGAGTGTCGAGGCCCTGGCCGCCGGCTGCCTGGTCGGCGATGCTCCACTCCAGCATTTTCTGATATTCGGGCTTGAGCGGAGCTTGCTGGGCGACACCCGCCGGCTTGTCCTGATCCCATTGGGTCGCGAGCCCGCGCGGCCTGCGCCATTGCCCCGACCAGTCGGGATATTTCGATTCATCATGCGCTGTGGCGTCGAACACAGGCAAAGCGAGCGCTATGAGGAATGCAAGGGCAGCAATCGGGCGCTTGGTGAAAGCCATCTGGACCTCCCTGGCAGCGATTTTAGATTTCGGTTTGTTTGCGCATGATCTTTTCCGAAAACCGGCTTCCACTTTTCGGGATCACGCGATTGCGAAATCAGTTTCCCGTCGTGTTGAAGTAACGCAAGTCCGGCGGCTGCTGGCCCTTTTTCGCGGGCATCAGATAGCCGTCGGCGCTCATAAAGTAGTTCTCCTTGCCGATCACGACGTGGTTGTTGTTCTCGGTGCAGAGGTCCTCGTACCATTCGGCATTCTTCTCGCGCCGATAGTTCTTCGCCACCTTCCATGGTTTGGTCAGCGCGTTGTCGATGGTGGTGATCTCGTTCACCAGCGTGTCGGGACTGCTCTTGTCGAGATACATCCGCTCGCGAATGATCGTCTCGTTGTCGTCATGCAGCGGGATGCCGCTTGGCTCGTAGTTGCGGGGACCCTTGAAGTTGCGAGTCTCGACTTCGAGGACATCGTATTTGCCGTCGCCGTTCTCATCGATCCACTTGCCGATCGAGTAGCCATTGTAGGATGGGACGTTGTCCTTGGCGGTGAAGTCGCGGCCGTCGGTATAGATGCGGCGCGGCAGATTGTTCTCGAACACGATCAGCGTGATCTCCGGACGGACGAAGATTTCGAGTTGGCGCAGGATGGTCATCATGCGTGGCATGCCGTTGGAGATGCAGGTGACGCGCGTATCATTGCCCTGGCCGCCGGCGGCCTGGTCGGCCATGCTGGCTTCCCAGCGCTTGCGATATTCGGGTGTGAGCGGCGGATCCTGCGGAAGGCCGGGGCGCCTGGTCTCGTCCCATGCATTCACAGTGCCGAGCTTGCGTTTCCATTGGCCCTGGAAATCCGGATATTTCGATTCGTCGAATGCCGAGGCAGTCATAGGGGCCATCGGCAGTACGGCCGCGAGAAGGATAGCGAAGATTCGGTGCAACATGACGTGACCTCCCAGTGCTTTCCGCCAGCAATGTGCGGTTTCTGTCTTTGGATACACAGTACTCCAAGTAGGATTTCAGGCCAACCGTGTCAGTCTGGTGCGGAACCGGCCCGCCTATCGGACCGAATGTCTATGCGTTGTGGTCGCCACTGAAGCCCGATCACACGCCTGGTGACACGTGAGATCCGCACGACAATCCTAGTTTCGATTGCGAGGCCGAGTGCGCCTTTTCTTCAACCCTTCGCGCGCGAGGGCCGCGAAGGCGGCATAGAATACTTTGTCTGGCATTAGCTCCGGAGTCAGGAATCTCTGGAACAGCAGACCTTCGGTCATCGCGTGTACCACGCGGACAAAGATGTCGTGCGGCATTGGGATTTCATGTTCATCGGCGTTGGCACGCACCCACGCCGCACCGGCAGCGTACCTCATCGCCGTGACTTCGTGCACCTGGGAGCGAATCCGTTGGTGCGTAAGGGCATATGCCATACCTGTAAGACGACCCACTGCTGCAGTGCGCCGCTGGGGGATCGCCGCGATGGTGGCCTTGGCAAGGGCTTGCATCTTCTCAGCGAAGTTTGACCCTGGCCTGAACACTGGCTTGATGGGGGCCCAGTGGACGTCGGCGAGAGCCATGAAGAGCTCATCGCGATTTCTGAAGTTCCCGTAGATCGCCCCACTGGTCATGCCTGCGCGTTGGGCCACCTCTTTCAGCGTTGTGCGCTGGTAGCCCTTTTTCCGGATGAGCTCGCGGGCGGCTTCCAGAAGCTTGGCGCGCGTGCGAGCGCGTTTGTCTCCCTTGGGCTGCCCTCGACGGCTCTTGCCTGTGGGGCGCGGCCGGTCACCGCTGCTTGTCGAAGTCATCAGTTAGACCTGCCCTGTGTATTTAATATATTGTCTATTTAATAGACATATTATATTTGGTCGCGCCCAGAGACAAGGAGTAGTGGGTATGAGTGGTAAAGACCCGATCGCGACCGCCATCGCGGCGATCGTTGAAGCCGGTACTCTTGCGGGTGCAGCGACGTTGGTCTGGCGCGACGGCCAGGTGGTCCAGACGGCGGCGGTCGGTTGGCGCGACATGGAGGCCAAGCTGCCGATCGAACGCAGCACCCTGTTTCGCATCGCTTCGATGACGAAACCCATCACCTCCACCGCAGCCCTCATGCTGCTTGAGGAGGGGCGCTATACGCTGGACGAACCGATCGCTCGCTGGGCGCCGGAGTTTTCGCGGATGCGTGTCCTGCGCTCGGCGTCGGGTCCGCTCGACCAGACAAATCCGGCAGCGCGCCAGATCACCTTCAGAGATCTGCTGACGCACCGATCGGGTCTGACCTACGGGGCCTTGCACGCGGGGCCCATAGGGAAAGCTCATGCGGAGGCGTTAGGCGGGGACATCGATACCGACGTGGCACCCGATGACTGGATCGCGCGGCTTGCCGCATTGCCCCTGATCGACCAGCCTGGCGCCACATTACACTACGGCCACTCGACCGATCTCCTGGGTCTGCTCATCGCGCGCATCGAGGATGCCCCGCTCGGAGATGTGCTGGAGCGCCGAATCTTCGGCCCACTCGGCATGTGCGACACAGGCTTTGCTGTCCCCCGCGAGAAGGCAGGCCGGCGTGCGCTCCTATACGGGTTCGACCAGGCGGGTCGCCTGTCTGCACGTCTCACCGCTCCGGGCGGCTCGACGATGGCCGAGCGGCCGGAGGGCATGGCCTACGAGTCCGGCGGCCAGGGTCTTTGGTCGACGCTGGACGACTATCTAACGTTTGCGCGAATGTTCTTGGGCGCTGGCGCCGTTGACGGCCTGCGATTGTTGCGGCCGGAGACGTTGAAGCTGATGACGTCTAATTGCCTGACCGAGAGTCAGCGCGCGACCGCCGAAGTCGTGGGGATGCCGCTCTTCGCGGCGGGACACGGATTCGGGATGGGCGTCGCGGTGGTGATGGAGCCGCAGAAGGCATTGCCGACCATCTGCGGCGGCGGTGTCGGCACGGTGGGCTGGCCGGGCGGCTTCGGTGGCTGGTGGCAGGCCGATCCTGACGACAAGTCGGTGATGATCTTCCTTGCACACAACATGGTCGAACGAGATCAGTTCGAGAAAGGCATCGGATTCGGGGTCTACGGCGCCATCACAAAGTTCTACTCATTGGGCAGTAGCAAGACCGCACTCGTGCGCGCTCTTTGATATGAGTATCACTTGGTCAGATTGACCATACGGGGCCGCGATGATGCAGCCACCGTCACGCATCAGCCCGGTAGACCGAGTGGCCGCCGTCGATGTCGAGGGCGGTTCCGCTGACGAAGCTTGCGCGGTCCGAGGCGAGGTAGACGACCGCCTCGGCGATCTCGGAAGCCTTGCCGGCGCGGCCGGCAGGAAGCTTCGCGTGCAGCTCCGGCCAGCGGTTCTCGTCGCCGAACAGCCGCTTGGCGCGCGCCATCACGTGCGGCAGGTGCCGGCCCGGGACGGTCGGTCCCGGATTGATGGCGACCACGCGCACGCCGTGGCGCATGCTTTCGCCGCCAAGGCATTGCGTGAACATGTTGAGCGCGATGTTGGCCATGCAGCCCGCAATATAGCGGTGGTTGGGGCTGCGCGCTGCAGCGCCGATGATGTTGATGATGACGCCGCTTCTGCGCGCGCACATGTGCGGATAGATGATGCGCGTGAGATCGACGTAGCCGTAGACCTTGACGTCCCAGGCCTTGCGCCAGGTGTCGCCATCGATTTCGGCCAGCGTGCCGGGCGGAATGTCGCCCGCGTTGTTGACGAGGATGTCGATGTCCGCACAGGCCTTGCCGAGTGCTTCGACTGCCGATTTCTGTCCGAGATCGCAACGATGAACCGTCGCGGTGACGCCATGCTCACGAGTGAGGCGCTCGGCCAACTCCTTCATCGCCTTGTCGTCGCGGGCGGCGAGATGAAGGTTGCAGCCCTCCGCCGCCATATGCTCGGCGACCACGAAGCCGATGCCCTTGGAGGCGCCCGTGATCAGGACCGACTTGCCTTTGAGATTGATGTCCATCAAGTGACCCGCTCAACGCTCACTGATAAAGCTTGAAGACTTCACGCGCGAGCGTGGCACGCATGACCTCGGCGGGGCCGCCGGTGATGAGATAGCTGCGCGAACGCCGCCACATCGCCTCGATCGGCATTTCCGTGGTCAGCCCCATGGCGCCGTGAAATTGCATGCAGCGATCGGCGGCCTCGAAGCCGAGCTCGGTGCAGTAGATCTTGCACATATAAGCGTCGTGGCGGCTGGCGATGCCCTTGTCGACCTTCCAGGCGGTGCGGTGGGTGAGCAGCTGTCCGGTCTGATACTTGGTGTAGAGATCAGCCACCGCGAACTGCACGGCCTGGCGCTTGGCGAGCGGCTCGCCAAATGTCACGCGCTGTTGCGCATACTTGCCGATCATCTCGAGACAGCGCTGGGTGACGCCGAGACCATGCGTGGCCTGATGCACACGATTGCGCGAGATCCAGGACTGCGCCTCGCGCATGCCCTGGCCTTCCTCGCCCACCAGGTTCTCGACCGGCACTTTCACGTTGTCGAGCGCGATCTCGTAGGTCACGTCGCCCATCATGTGATGGTTCTCGCGCACGACTGAGAGACCCGGCGAATCGAGGTCGACGAGGAAGACGGACAGGCCGCCGCGCGAGCCTTTCTCGGGATCAGTCGCTGCGACGAGTTGCAGAAAGTCAGCGCCCTTCACATGCGAGATGAAGCGCTTGTAGCCGTTGACGACGTAGTGATCGCCCTGGCGGATCGCGCGGGTCTTCATGCGGCCGGGATCGCTGCCGGCCTCCGGCTCGGTCTGTGCGAACGCCGCGGACTTCTCGCCGCGCAGGATCGGATAGAGATAGCGCTCCTTCATTTTCTCAGGCAGCCGGAGCAGGATCGGACGCGGCGACGGACCGAATACGCCGTCACCGCGATTAGGCAGCGCAATTGAGCGGTGCACCTCTTCCCACACCACGGCGAGCGCGAGCAGCGGGAGGCCCTGACCACCGAACTCGGCTGGCGTATCAAGCAGCCACAATCCCAGCTCGCGCGCCTTCGCTTCCAGTGATGCCTTGAACTCGGGCTTGAGATCCGGCCCCTCCATGCTGTGCATTTCAATCGGGATCAGCTCGCGATCGACGAACTTGCGCACCGTGTCCCGCAGCAGCCGGACCTCTTCCGGCAACTCAAAGTCCATACACATCTCCCCGACGCGTCTTGCTTGCGGCTTGTTGTCCACATTTCGATGCTAGAGTCTTACTCGATTGCCGTATAAACACAAATCGAGCAACTTAGAGAGCGGGGAGGGCGGCCATGGTCTTGCGAAAAGTGTTGATGCCTCTGCGGGTCGCCGTGCTGACGCTCGGGACCTTCCCGCTGCCGAGCCAGGCTCATGCAGACACGGTCGCCGATTTCTACCGAGGCAAGAGCATCAACGTCTATATCGGGGTCAATGTCGGCGGTGGCTACGACTTCGAGGCGCGGCTGCTGGCGCGCTTCATGCGCGCGCATATCCCGGGCAATCCCGTGCTGGTGCCGCAGAACATGATCGGGGCCGGCGGCATCAAGATGGCGAATTTCCTCTCCTCCATCGCCCCGCAGGACGGCACCGCCATCGGCATGTTTCCGAACACGTTGATCGCCGTGCAGGCGGTCGGCACCGATGGCGCGCAATATGACGCCAATCGATTCTCATGGATAGGATCGATGACCTCGAGCCCGTTGACGTTCACGACCTGGCACACGACCGGCGTGAAGACGATCGAGGATGCGCGCCGGCGAGAGCTGACCGTGGCGGCGTCCAACAAAGGCGCCATCACGTATACGTTCCCCCGCATGCTGAACGAGTTCCTCGGCACCAAGCTCAAGATCGTGTCCGGCTATCAAGGCAACAGCACCATGGTTGTCGCGATGGAGCGTGGCGAGGTTGACGGCGTCACCAATTCCTGGGACAGCTGGAAATCGCTCAATCCGGGCTGGCTCACAGAGAAGAAGATCAATCTTTTGGTGCAGAGCGAGCCGAAGGCCCGCGCCCTGGATATTCCATCGGTACAGGAGCTGGCGCGCAACGACGAGGACCGCCAGGTCATCGCCTTGATCATCTCGGGCGACGCGCTCGGCAAGCCGCTCGCGATGACGCCGAACGTTCCGCCTGAGCGGGTGAAGGCGCTGCGCGATGCCTTCGACGCCACGGTCAAGGATCCCGAGTTCATCAAAGCGGCGGCGGCCGCGAGGATCGACGTCAATCCAATCCGCGGCGTCGCGCTCCAGAGCACCGTGAACAAGGTGCTGGCCACGCCCAAACATCTTGTTGAGCGAGCGCGCTCGATCATTGCCGAATAGGACGTGCCGGAAACGCAATGGGATATACGCCTGCCTCGAAAGCGCTTGAAGGACTGACCGTCATCGATATGACCCATGCGCGCGCCGGGCCGGTGTGCGTGCGGCAATTGGCGGACTGGGGCGCCAATGTGGTGCGGATCGAGCGGCCGGGAAATCCCGAGGACTTCGCAGCCCGCCATGAAGCCGACTTTCAGAACAAGCATCGCAACAAGCGGGGCATGGCGCTCAATCTGCGCAGCGGGGAAGGGCGCGCGATCCTCTATCGCATGATCGAGAAGACCGACGTGCTGGTCGAGAACTTCCGGCCGGACGTGAAGACGCGGCTCAAGTTCGACTACGAAACACTCAGAAGCAAAAATCCGCGCCTTGTCTATGCCAGCATCTCGGCGTTCGGGCAGGACGGCCCTTACCAGGACCGTCCTGGCGTCGATCAGGTGGTGCAGGGCATGAGCGGACTGATGTCGGTGACCGGCGAGCCCGGGCGTGGGCCCATGCGGGTCGGGATTCCAATCTCCGACATCGTGACCGGCCTCTACTCGGCGCTTGGCATCCTCACTGCGCTGATCGAGCGGCAGCGGTCGGGCGAAGGGCAGTGGGTGCAGGCGTCGCTCCTGGAGTCGCAAACCTTCATGCTCGACCTGCAGGCGGCGCGCTATCTGGTCGACGGCGTGGTGCCCAAGCAGGTCGGTAACGAGCATCCGAGCGGGCCGCCCACCAACGCCTACAAGACCAAAGACGGCTACGTGAACGTCGCGCCGATCCCGTCGATGTGGGGGCGCCTCTGCAAGGCGCTCGGCCGGGAGGAATGGATCGAGCATCCCGACTATTCGACGCGCGATATTCGTCGCAAGCGGCGCAAGGAGATCAATGATGAGATCGCCAAGATCATCGCCGGGATGGACACCGCGACCGTGATGGCGAAGCTCGAGGCGGCGGAGGTGCCCTGCGGGCCGATCTACACCATCGATCAGGCCTACAATGATCCGCAGGCGAAGCACCTCAATCTCACTCAAACCGTGATTGCCACGAACGGCAGCGAGATGACGCTGCCGCGGCAGCCCTTCGCGCTGAGCCGCACACCAAGCAAGCTCATGCGGCGCACGCCGGAGTTTGCCGAGCATACCGATGAGTTGCTGGCCGAGTTCGGCTTCTCAGATACGGAGATCAAGGGATTTCGCGAGCGCGGTTCGGTGGAGTAGGGGCGGCAGAGCCGTGGTCAGGCGCGCGTCAATCCGCGCGCCTTCGACAGAACGTCGGGGTTGACCACATTGATGGGCGTTCCCGCCGCATAGGCCGTGATCTGATCAAAGATATCCGTGAACTGAACCTCATATTCGTCGCGCGACACATAGCCGAGATGGGGCGTGCAGACGACGTTGTCCATGGTGAGGAGCGGATGCTCGGTGTCGCGCACGGGCTCCTCTTCGAAGACATCGACCGCCGCCATGCCGGGGCGGCCACGGCGGAGCGCATTGACCAGCGCATCGGGTTCGATCAGCGGCGCCCGGCTGGTGTTGACCAGCACCGCCGTCGGTTTCATGCGCGCAAGGTCAGCAGCGGTGACGATGTGGCGCGTAGCTGGAACGAGGCGCATGTGCAACGAGATGATGTCGCATGCCTCGAAGAATGCTTCCTTACTGGCCGCAGCCGCATAGCCGTCCGCCCTGGCCTGCGCGAGCGTGTCCGGGCGCGCCCAGACCAGGACGGTCATGCCAAAGGCTTTGCCATAGCCCGCAACGACCCTGCCGATCCGGCCATAGCCGTAGATGCCAAGGGTCTTGTGGCGCAGCGTGGTGCCGACGCCGATCTGCCATGTCCCGGCTTTGAGGGAAGCCATTTGCTGGGGAATCTGGCGCATGGCGGCAAGCGCCAGTCCCCATGTGAGCTCTGCGGCCGCGTAGGATGGCGTATCAGCGTGCTGACTTGACGAAACGATAACACCAAGCCGCGTGCAGGCATCGACATCGATGTGGGGATAGACGCTGCGCTGGCTGATCAGTTTGAGGTTGGGCAGACGTTCGAGCAGCGGCGCGCGAATTTTCGTGCGCTCGCGGATGAGGACGAGCACTTCCGTGTCGCGCAGCCGTTTGGCCAGCGCCTCGTCATCCTGGACATGGTCGTTCCAGATCGTGACGTCGTGGCCGGCAAGCTTGCTGAAGCAGGCCAGCGTCCGCAAGGTGTCGTGGTAGTCGTCGAGAATGGAGACTTTCATTTCAGGATCACCGCATAGGAGCCTAAACAACGGGCCCGTATGCGCCAGCGCGCTGGTTTAGGCAACCTCGAGAACTCGGCCGGTGCCGGGCGGGAAGGGCCGCCAGCAGCCGAGTGTCTTGAGGATCGATCGCACCGCGCCGTTGAGGCTGGTGATGACCGGCTTGCCAAACTCGCGCTCCAGTCGCTCAGCTGCTGGGTCTGCAAACCAGGCGCCGCCGCCGATGAACAGCGCCTCGGCCTTTTCTGTCCGCTCGAGCGCCTGCCGGCCAAGCTGATACGCCAGCTCGGCGCCTACCCGCAGGTCGGCGCGCTGGAAATGCGCGGGCTCCTGCGACTCGGCGGCACGACCGACGACCTCGATATCCCAGCAACCGAAAAAGTCGGCGAGCTGGCGATTGATGGTCTCATTCCATTTATTGGCAACGGCGAGCCGGCGTATGCCGAGCGCCTGCGCGGCTTCGACAGCGTTAAGCGCGGACGAAAGCACCGGCACGCCGCAGCGCTCGCGCAGCCGCGACAGCAGCCGTTCGAGCTCTTTCGGCCCGAGACTGAGGGCGAGCGGTGTACCCGATTGCAGGATCAGATCGGCGCCGCGCGAGACGAGACGGTCAGCCTGCGGCTCGATCGCCGCAACCGCGCGGTCGAGGTCCTCCGGCCGGAACGACTGCAGCGCCAGCGAGACCGAAATGACGATGAAATCGGGCCCGAGCAGCCGGTACATGCCATACGGCATGGTATCGATGCCGCCGACCGGCGACAGCGTTCCGATCGCATATCGTGGCAGTCCGTTGAGTTGCACCGGGCCGGTCATGACGATTCACGGGTTCACGTCTTCGGTGAACCAATCGGTCGGAAGCTCGCGCCCGATGCCGAGCTCGAGCGCCTTTCTGTGCAGCAGCGAGCCGACCGCCGCGAACTGATAGCCGAGACCGACATAGTTCAGGAAGCACGAGACCTGCTCCGGCGCCGTGCGGCCTTTGGTGCGGCCGAGAACGAGATCATGCAGGTTCGGCAGCTCGTGCTCCTTGAGGGCTGCCCGCACCGCCTTGCGCATATCCTCAGTATCGTCCGCATGCGTGACGCCGCGGCTCGAGTCGATCACGGCTGGCCGCCCAGCCGTGTAGTGCGCGATCAGAAGGTCGGCCTTCTTGAACACTGCGGGGTCAAGCTCGGCATGCTGGATTGTGCTGATGTGCATGCCTGGCTCGACCCAGTCCGCGGAAAAGACATGCGCCCAGCTGTTGGTCGCGCACAGCACCACGTCGGCGCCGCGGACGGCCTCACGGCCGGAATCGCTCGCGATCACCTCGATGCCGGTCTTACCGCGCATTTCTTGGGCGAAGGCCGCGCGCCGCTCGGCATTCGGGCTGTAGCAGCGGATGCGCTTGACGTTGCGCACCACGATGATCGCCTGGACCTGCGCTCCCGCCTGCCAGCCGCATCCCAGCATGGCGACCTCGCTCGCGTCCTTGCGCGCGAGATAATGGGCGGCAAGCCCGGTCGTGGCGGCAACGCGCAGGCGCTGAATCACGCCATCGGGAAGGATCGCGAGCGGCTCTCCGGTCGTCGTCGAAAACAGGAGAACAAGCCCGACAAAGCGCCCGTTTGGTGCCGCCCCAATGCGCACCTTCTTGGCCCGGCCGCTGGCATCCTTCGGCCAGGTCAGAATCTCCGATGTCAACCGGATGGCGGCAATTCCGGCAAACGGCGCTACGCCATCCATCGACTTGAAGGAATAGAGTGCGTCCTTGCCGTGGCTCGTCGGCGTGAAGATCTGGGAGACAGTGCGGCTGACGCCGATGCCCTCGCCAAGCTCAGGGTAAGCGCGCTCGAGCACATCGATGCAATCGCGCATCGTGAGGGCGCGCTCAACGTCGTCATTCGTCAGCAGCAGTGTCATTTACTTCCCGTCCTGATCATTGTGCCGATCGACTGGCCCGCGATCAGCCCGAGCCCGACCGCCTTAAGGTAGCCGCCGATATAGCCGCCGAGCGGGCCGCCCTCGACCCCGCCGGTGCAGGAACCGGCCGCGAACAGCCCGGTGATCGGCCCGCCGTTGCGACCGATCACGCGCGCCTGTGCATCGATCTCGATTCCGCCCATGGTGTATGAGATGCCGACCGCCAATGGAACGGCGTAGTAGGGCGGAGCCGCAACCGGCGCGACGCTCACACGCTTGCCGGCGCTGCGCGATTCCCCGAACATTCGCCCGGATGTGCGCGGCGGCTCGAGCTGCACACCTTGGTCGGCGCTGACCGCTTTGTTGTAGGTCTCGATCGTTTGTTGCAGCGTCTGTGCTGGTACACCGACCTTCTGCGCGAGTGTCGCAAGGTCAGGAGCGCTGATCAGCGTGCCGCCCGCGGCGACAAGTTGCGGGTTGGGCGGGACAAGCTCGGCGCGGCCGGTCGTCTCCCAAATCGCATGGTCAAAGATCGCGGTTACCGCCAGCGGATCGTCAAGGCGCGCAATCGCATTGGAGTGGGCGATTCCGCCCAGTCCCTCATCGATGAAGCGCCGCCCGCTGCGATCAATCAGAATGGCGCCGCCAGCGAGCGTGTCCATGGTGGGATAGGGCCAGAGCCCGGGATTGGTGAGTGAATCGCGCGCGAGCAGGTGGCCATAGAAGCTTGTCGCATCGGTCAGCCTTGCTCCTGCCCCCTCGGCCATGGTGAGCGCATCGCCGGCGCCTGAGCCGGCATTGCGCCGGGTGAGGGCGTCTGGGCGGGGCGAGATGAAGCGCTTCACCAGATCAGGGTTTGCCTGAAAGCCGCCGTCCGCAAGCAGCACGGCTGTAGCCTCGATGGCGAGCGAGCGTCCTTCTTGCTCGGCAGTCACACCGACGCAGCGCGCTTCCCTCATCCGCAGCGCCCGGGCGCGCGTTGCCAGCATGATCTCGCCGCCGCGCCGCTTGAGGTTCGCACGCATGGCCTGTAGCACGACGTCCGGTCCGCGTCCTTTCCAGTCCAAGCCGGCCGAGAGCGTGCGTGGCGGGGCAAGCACCCAGCGGCTCTTGCCGTGGATCGGCACCTTGATGATGCGCGCGCCCTCCGCCCGTAGCCATTGCATCGACTGCGAAGCAATGTTCGCCAGCGCATCGGCAAGCGCGGGCGTTGCGTAGCCTTCGGTGTCGAGCTCGATCGCTTGCCGCAGCACCTTCGCGTCGGAATGCGGATCGGTGTGGGCGACGTTGAGGACACCGGTCGCGATGCGTGAGTTGCATGGATAGTGGTCGCCGTCGCCCTTCTCCAGCACGATGACGCGGCAACCGAGCTCGGCCGCACGGTTGGCGGCTGTGAGGCCAGCGATGCCTGCGCCTACCACGGCGAGATCGTACGTGGTCATGCTTACGCTTGATCCTTACGTTGGCGTCTCATGGCTTCGGCAACAGCATGTCGACGATCACCCGGATCAGTTCGACATAGCTCATGGCCAAGCCGTAGCCGACCACTGCGGCGGTCGCGCCGGCAACCGCCCAAAGCCACTGCCCGCTGCTGAGCGCGGCCCACAGGCCCGCAGCCAGAACCGCGAGCGCGAGGCAGGCGGACGCGAGCTTCCCCCAGCGCATCAGGAAATGCAGGATCGGATAGTCATTCATGCGGTCGAAGCTCCATCTGCCCGCTCGTCATGGCCTGATAACCTCTTTGAGGACGGTCATCGTGGCTGGTGTGACCTTGAACGTATCCGCCACGATCTGCTGCAGCTCGTCACCGGCCCTCGGTGCGAGCGGCAGCTTGAGCTGCTCGGCTTCGGTGCGAAACTCGGGATCGGCCAGCATCATCTGGAATGCAGATCGCAACAGGGCGATCCGCTCAGGCGGCACGTGCGGCGTTGTGAAAAGCGAGCGGCCGATCTCGTCGGTGGCGATCAGTAGCCTGAAAATCTCGACCGCCCGCGGGTCACGCGTCAGCTCCATGACGGTCGGGATATCCGGCATCAGGCGATCCCTGCGCGCCGCAAACTGCACCAGGATGTTGAGCTTCTTCTCGGCGAGATAGGACGAGAAGATCTGCGCAAGCCCGATATAGGTGCTGGTTCCGCCATCGGTCTCGCCGCGCTCGGAAGCAAGCACGAAGTCGCGCGCGGAAGGGTAGCCCGGCACAAGCTTGATCCTGGTATCGAGGAGGCGGTTCATCGCGCGCAGCCGATAGGCGGGCACGTCATTGACAGCCGTAATGCCGACCGAGGCAGGGTGGGCTTGCAGATCGCGTAGCGTCTTGATCGGTGAGGAATGCCAGAAGAACAGGACCGACGTCGCGTCGAGCAATCGCCCGATCGCCAGAAACTCGCGGGCGTCATACTTGATCCGCGGATTTTCGAATAGCTGGTCGGTCGCAAAGGACGAGATGATGATCGCGAGCGTCGTCCCATCCCGCGGAGCGACATTGTAGAGATAGTTGGAAGCGATCACGCCGCCGCCACCTGGCATATTGCGCGCGATGATGGACGGGTTCCCGGGAAGGTGCCTGCCGAGATGCCGCGAGAGGAGGCGGGCGTAGGCGTCATAGGCGCCGCCGGGACCGATCGGGATGATGATGGTGATGGTCTTGCCGCGGTAGTAATCGCGCTCCTGCGCGGCGGCCGACACCATCATGGCGAACACGAGCAGCGCGCTGCGCAAAGCCTGCCTGATCTGGCTCCCTAGTCCGGTCACGGCTTGCTCACGTCCCGGACCTTGGCGAGCGCGGCTGGGGAGATGTCGAACAGGTCGGCAACGACCTTCTGCATCTCCTCGCCGCTGCGCGGCGCGAGCGGCAGTTTGAGCTGGACAGCTTCGGCCTGAAAGTCCGCGTCGGAGATCATCGCCTGGAAGGCCTGACGCAGCAGCTTCAGCCGGGCCGCCGGCACGTTCGGTGTCGTAAACAGTGAGCGGCCGATCTCGTCATTGGAGACGAGATGCCGAAAGATCTGCGTGGCATCAGGGTCGCGGGTAAGCTCGATCACGGTCGGAACGTCGCGCATATGGGGATCGCGCTGCAGCGCGAACTGCATCAGGATGTTGAGGGTCTTGTCGCGCAGATAGCCGGAGAAGAGCTGCGACAGGCCGATATAGGTGCTGGTTCCGCCGTCGGTTTCGCCGCGCTCGGCCGCCAGCACATAGTCGCGTGCCGAGGGATAGCCGGGAATGGCCTTGAGCTGTGTGTTGAGGTAGCGGTTCATGGCGGTCAGGCGGTACGCCGGAATCTCGTTCACCGACGAGATCGCCATGGTGGCTGGTTTGGTGAGCAGATCATTGAGCGTCTTGATCGGCGACGTGTGCCAGAAGAACAGGACCGAGGTCGTATCCAGAAGGCGGCCGATGGCGAGGAATTGCCGCGCGTCGTAGCGGATCTGCGGATTGCCGAACAGCTGCTCGTTGGCGAACGACGAAGTGATGATCGCAAGTGTTGTGCCGTCGCGCGGTGCGACATTGTAGAGGTGGTTCGACGCGATGACGCCGCCGCCGCCCGGCATGTTGCGCGCGATGATCACGGGATTGCCGGGAAGCTGCTTGCCAAGATGGCGCGAGACCAGGCGCGCATAGGCATCGTAGGCGCCGCCCGGGCCGATCGGGATGATGATCGTGATCGTCTTGCCGCGGTAGAAGTCGTCCTCGTCCGCTGCCCGCGACGGCAGCGCAAGCGCGACCATCAGCGCCGCTACAAGCGCCACATAGCCGGCGAGAACTCGCCCCCATCGTCCCGGCAGAAACCAGCCCATCCCAAGCGCCTCGTCGACCGCGCAAAGCCCAGCTTAGGGACCAAGCGGTCGATGGGCCAGTGGCCGTGCGTGCAACCGGCGCTCGTGCTTCAGACTCCCCCAAACCAGTTGTAGCCCAGGTCTTCCCAGTAGCCGCCCGGGTAGTCGTTGGTGACGTGGATCGAGGTGATGAACTTGGGCTGCTTGAAGCCGAGCTTGGTCGTCATCTTCAGCCGCATGGGCGCGCCGAATTTGGGCTCGATGGGGCGGTCGGCGTAGGTCAGGCAAAGGATAGTCTGCGGATGGAGCGCGGAGGCCATGTCGATGCTGCTGGAGTAGTTGATCGGGTCCTCGCAGCGGAACATGACGTACTTGGCGCGGGTATCAGCACCCACTTTTTCCAGCAGGGCGCGCAGCGGAACGCCACCCCACTTGCCGATCATGCTCCAGCCTTCGACACAGACGTGACGCGCCACGTAGGAGCTTTGCGGCATCGCTTGAAGTTGTTCGAGCGTCCAGGACCTCTTGTCCGCGATCGCACCCGTGAGCTCGAGCCGCCAGGTGGCGGGATTGATGATCGGAATGCGATCGGCGCCGTACTGGGCGTTGAAGCGGAACTCCTTCGCGACCATGCTTTCCGGAAAGGTGCGTGCGAGCTTGTGGGAGCGAAAGAGCGTGGCCTGCGCGCCGTCGTTCATCCGGGAGATCAGGCGCAGGAAGCCATCGACGGGTCCCGTATTGGTGATGTCGCAGCCGGACAGGAGCGTCAACGCTGACAGGCTCAGACCGCGTTTGAGAAAGACACGGCGTTGAAGATTGGCAACGTCGGACTTGCTCAGGCCGCCATCTCGCAGTTGCTTTTCGATGGTCATGATTGCTGTTCCAATGCTTCCGGCGCGACCGCTGAGCGGGGCGCCTTGCCGGTGATCATCGGGGGCAGGACCTTGGGCACCAGTGCCGTCAGCGCGATGTGGACGATGATGAACAGTACGATGCCGGTCATGCCGAAGAAATGGATGTAGCGGGCGCCTTCATAGTCGCCGAGCGGAACGCCGATTTCCTCGAACTGGACGGGCTTCCAAAGCACCAGCCCCGACCACACCATCAGAATCATCGACAGCACTGCGAAGGAATAGAGGACCTTCTGCACGGCGTTGCGCGTGCCGAGCCGATGGTCGAGGCGGCCGCGCAAGAAATCTGTGACGTCGGCAATGACCTGGCTTGGCCAGATGGGCGTGAACCTCTGGCGGAAGTGACCGCTGGCGAAGCCGTAGATCACGTACACAACCAGGCTGATGAACAGAAGCCACATGGCGGCAAAGTGCCAGAGCAGCGCGCCGGCAAGCCCGATATCGTTGTGGACGCGCTCGGCGCCCTCCCAGCTCCCCAGGCCGATGGTCAGCCAGGATGGAAACCCGAATCCAAACAGGGGTTCCTGATTGTAGATCTGCCAGCCGCTCCCGATCAGGATGATCACGCCCAAGGCCCAGCCCCAATGGGCATAGCGCACCACTCGGGCATGCAGGATGACCGTATCGTTCTTTGCATTCATGACGGCATCGTTGTGTGTGATGAGGACCGCACACCTGTTGTTCGTTTGGAATCGCGCAACGTAACAGCAAGCCGCAAAAAAGTTGTTGTGATCTTCCAGGCGGCGCGGAAGCCGGCGACGAGATGGCCGGACACCTTCGACTCGCCGCCGCGACGGCAGCGGTGATCGACCGGCACTTCGAGGATGCGCAGACCGGCGGCCGCCGCGCGCATCTGCATCTCGAGGTTCCAGCCATAGGTGGTTTCGCACATGCCGAGGCGTCTGAGCTGATCGGCACGCAGGGCCCGGAACGGCGACATGTCGGTGAAGCGCACGCCATAGACGAGCTTGAGCAGGAAGCCGGCAAGCATGCCGGCGACGATCTGCTGAGGGGTCATGCTGCCCGCTTCGCGCCGGCCGCGCAGCCGCGAGCCCATGACGAAATCCGCCTCATCACGCGCAACCGGGCCGATGACACTGGCCATGAAGGCTGGAACATCGCTGCCGTCGCCATCGAGGAAGCAGACGATGTCGGCATCCGGGCGAATGGCGCGCAGCCCGGCCGCGCAGGCACGGCCATAGCCGCTCTGAGGCTCGAGCACGACCCGCACTCCGGCTGCCTGGGCGCGCGCGGCGGTGGCATCGGTCGAGCCGTTGTCGACGACGATGACGTCGTCGACGCCCTGCGCCAGAACCTCGCGCACAACGTCGGCGATCGGGATCTCTTCATTCAGGCAGGGAATGACCACCGCCACGATGGCGTCCGTATCCGTCAGGCGCATCAGAGGCTCCATCTTAGCCCGCAGCTCGCACAGGCTTGCGGCGGCTGCGGCGAGCCGAGCGACTGACGGAAGGCGCGATAGCGAGGCCCGTTCCAGATCCCGCGCAGCTCCTCTTGTGTGGCGTCACCCAGCGTATAGTTGGCGTAGCCGTGCTGCGAAAAAGGCGCGATGCAGCAGGGCAGGGCGCGGCCATTGGCAGTGAAGTACATGACCGTCCAGGGACGGCGGCAGAGCGCCCAGGGATTGCCGTCCTGTTTGCGTGTCAGGCTCATGCCGGGCTCGGACGCGGCGCCGGAGGCGCTGAAGGTCAATCCGAGTGATTTCGCGAGCGCTTCCGCTTCCTGCAGATGAGCCGATTCCTCCGATGTGAGCTTCTCGAACAGCGCCTGATCGGGGCGCGCTATCCCGATGGCGTCACGATCGAAGAACACCAGGCGCTGCAGATAGACTTCCTTGACGCCGATCGATGCGGCGACGCGAACGAAGGCCGGCAGCTCGGCGATCGTGTCCTTGAGCCCCGTCAGCCAGGCGGAGACCCTGGGCTTGTCATGTCCCTCGCGCTCCTGCAGCGCGCGGAACGCCTTCACGTTGCGCAAGATTCGATCGAAATAGTTCTTGCCCCTGACCTTGAGATACGAGACTGCGGTCGAGGCATCGAGCGAGACCCGCAGCTCGTCGAGGCCGGCATTGATCATCGCCCGCCCGTTTCGCTCATTGAGCACTGTACCATTCGTGTTGAACAGCACATAGGCGCCGCGCTCCTTCAGGTAGCGCACCATCCTGGGCAGGTTCTTGACCAGCATCGGCTCGCCGACGCCGTGCAGGACCGCGCGCGCAAGATCGGGCACCTGATCCACGATCTTCACGAATAGCTCCCACGACATGTCGGCCGGCGGCTCAAGCTCCTCGTAGGTGCGAGGGCAGGTCGTGCACAGGAGATTGCAGCGGTTGGTGACCTCGAGATAAAGGCAAACCGGCAGCCGCTCAGAGTGCTCTGCAAGGCTGGGCGTGGACGCCTCGAAATAGCGCCGCGGATCGATCTGGTTCGGTTTCGTCAACGCGTCCATCGCAGAGCCCTTTCCGTCGGCGCATGCCACCAGGAGCTCCACCTCGTTCCGGCGAGCACCGCGACGAGGAAAGCGATGCTGATCACGCCTTTCCAAATGAGGAAGCGCGCGGCGTAGTCCGGGTAGATAAGGTTGAGGAGAACGGCACCAATGCTCAGCGCCCATGCGGGAGCGCCGCCGCCGATCGGAATGAACGGAACGACGGCGAGAAAGTACCAGGGATAGTTCGGCGAGAGAAAGAAGAGCCCGGTCATGAGCAGCATGGCGATGTGGTGCATGCGACGCTCAGGCGAGGCTTCTGGCGTGAACGCCATGCGTAGCGCGAGAGCGCCAA
>Ga0209488_10000901_pt1 | contig 25229 bp, 15 predicted proteins | sample Rivendell_Oct201_8_FD_188349 | JGI IMG/M metagenome (GOLD analysis project Ga0209488, IMG submission 188349) | Vadose zone soil microbial communities from the Eel River Critical Zone Observatory, Northern California, USA -... | ecosystem: Environmental > Terrestrial > Soil > Vadose zone >...
TGATCCCAATTCACAAAGGTTTGGAACAGAGGTTTGGAAATGGCCCGAAAGAATTCACGTCCCGAAGTAAACCGTCGAAATTTCCTGGCCGGCGCGGCCGTGGCTGGTGCCGCCGCTACGGTGAGCAGCGCGCAGGCAGGGCCGGGGGCCGGTGCTGCGGACGTGAAGCGGTTGCCCTCCGCGGTGCCGCCGAGCATGCAGCAAATCGCCAACGAGACGGCCGTGCCGAAGGACATGCCGCACCTCGCCGGCAAGCCGAATTCGGACTTCATGGTGGACGTGATCAAGTCGCTGAAGATCGAGCACATCTACTCCAATCCTGCCTCCAGCTTCCGCGGCCTGCATGAATCGCTGATCAACTACGGCAAGAACGCGATGCCGGACTTCATCACCTGCATGCACGAAGAGTCGTCGGTGGCGATGGCCCATGGCTACTTCAAGGCTTCCGGCAAGCCGCAGATGATGCTGTGCCACGGCACCGTCGGTCTGCAGCACGCTGTCATGTCGGTCTACAACGCCTGGGTCGACCGTGTGCCCGTGATCCTCGTCGGCGGCAACGATCTCGATGCGGCCAAGCGCCCGCCGGGCGTGCCGACCGTCCATTCGGCACAGGACATCAACGCGCTGGTGCGCGACTTCACCAAGTGGGACGACCAGCCGGTGTCGGCGCAGCACTTCGCGCAGTCTTTTATACGCGCCTACAAGTTTGCGATGACGCCGCCCTTTGGCCCCGTCATGATTGCGCTTGACGCAGGGCTTCAGGATTCGCCGGTCGATGACGCGCAGCTCTCCATTCCGCGCTATGTGCCGACGGCGCCGCCGCATGCGGATCTCAATGCCTTGCGCGAGACGGCGAAGCTCCTGGTGGCGGCGGAAAACCCGGTGATCATCGTCGACCGTGCGGCCCGCTCGCAGACCGGGACCGACCTCATCGTGCAATTGGCCGAACTCCTGCAGGTCCCGGTCATCGATCAGGGCGGCCGGATGAATATGCCGAACACCCATTACCTCAATCAGAATGCTCAAGGTCAGAACCTGATTCGCAATGCCGACCTGATCGTCGGTCTTGAGCTTCATGACCTGTGGGCGCAGGTCAACCAGCACATCGACAATGGCGAGCAGCACGGCCATGGGATTCAGGAATCCAGGATCAAGCCTGGAACAAAACTGATCGCCATCAGCAGTTCCGAACTTCTCACCAAATCCAACTACCAGGACTTCCAGCGCTTCCAGGTGACCGACATCGGAATGACAGGAGATACCGAGGCATCGCTGCCGTTCCTGATCGAGGCTGTGAAATCCGCGCTCCCGAACGACAAGAAGGCGGCATTCGAAAAGCGTGCCGAGACGTTCAAGAAGGCGGCGCAACAGGCCCGCGAACGGACCCGGCAGGCCGCCGCGCTCGGATGGGATGCGAACCCGATTTCGACCGCGCGGTTGAGCGCTGAACTTTGGGCGGCGGTGAAGGGTGAGGATTGGGCGCTGGTGAATTCCGGCATCGGCATGAGCGGCTGGCCGCAGCGCATCTTTGGAATGGACAAGCATTACCGCTGGCTCGGCGGTTCCGGCGCCGCCGGCCAGGGCTATGGCCTGCCGGCCGCGATCGGTGCGGCCCACGCCAACAAGGCGCTCGGGCGATTCACGGTCTCGATCCAGGGCGACGGCGACCTCATGTATGCGCCGGGCGCGTTCTGGACCGCGGCGCATCATCGGATTCCCTCGCTGGCGATTGTCGACAACAACCGCGGCTACCACCAGGAGGTCATGCACGTTCAGCGCCTGTCGAACCGTCGCAACCGCGTTGCCAATATCGGTATAACCGCCGGGCCGGTTGGGACCAGCATCGAGAATCCAGACATCGACTATGCCAAGCTCGCATCCTCTATGGGCTGGTGGTCGGCCGGGCCAATCAAAGACCCGGCGGAACTCGGCCCCACGCTCAAGCGCGCGGTTGAGGTCGTGAAATCCGGGCAGCCCGCGATGGTCGACGTCTGGATGCAACCGCGCTGAATTTGATGTAGAATACGTTAATTATCCAACCCAGTAAGGAGTTACTTCCATGGAACGAAAGCAAGCATCGGATTTTCCGCAAGAGCTTCTGAACCTGCTCGACAAGTACGTTCATGGCCGCATTGACCGCCGGGCGTTTCTCGACGGTGCGCAGAAATTCGCGGTGGGCGGCGTGACCGCTCAGGCACTCTTTGAGATGCTCAAACCGAACTACGCCTGGGCGATCCAGGTCCCGAAGGATGACCGCCGCATCAAGGTTGAGACCGTCACGGTGCCGTCGCCGCAAGGCAACGGTAGCATCAAGGGCCATCTGGCGCGGCCCGCGAACGCGACTGGAAAATTGCCGACCGTCCTGGTGGTGCACGAGAACCGCGGCCTCAATCCCTATATCGAAGACGTGGCGCGTCGGCTTGCCGTCCAGGGCTATCTCGCGCTCGCGCCCGATGGGCTCACCTCGCTCGGCGGCTATCCGGGCGACGATGAAAAGGGCGGACAGATGTTCGGCCAGGTGGACAACGCCAAGATGCGGACGGATTTCCTCGCCGCGGCGAACTGGTTGAAAACAAATGCGGACAGCACCGGTCGGGTTGGCGCCGTCGGCTTCTGCTTCGGGGGCAGCGTCGTCAACCAATTGGCGGTGCGGATGGGATCGGATCTCGCCGCGGCAGCTCCCTATTACGGCGGGCAGCCGAGCGCAGAAGACGCGGCCAAGATCAAGGCGCCGGTCCAAGCGCATTATGGCGAGCTTGACGAGCGCATCAATGCGGGATGGCCGGCCTTCGACAAGGCGTTGACGGACGCAAAGGTGGTTCACGAAGGCCACATTTACAAAGCCGCCAACCACGGCTTCCACAATGACACGACACCTCGCTACGACAAAGCCGCAGCCGAGCTCTCCTGGGAGCGCACGCTGGCCTGGTTCAACAAATACCTCAAAGCGACGGCCTGACGTTAAGTCGATTTTGAAGACGATTTTGCTGGCGGGCGGCGTGGTCGATAAGACCGCGCCGCTCGCATTTTTGGGTCGGGATGCGTTTTCAATCATCCACCGGCCGAACTCGGCCAATCCCTTGGCGCAGCTTCAATTACGTATTCATACGGATGGACGCTTTAACCGGGCAGCAGGTCCCGGCACTCTAATCTGAGGATGCTTCCAACCGAAAAGAAAAATCGAGCATGATTATCCGTTGATTAATGATTTCTACGATTACTTTTGCCATCATTCTGTTGCCGCAGCGGCCAGCAACCCCCGTTGAGGCAACACGCGGCGCGGCTCCGAGATTCGCCGCGCCATTGCTAAACGGTACACTGAGCGACGGGACACGGGATTTCACATGAAACTTTCGACCCGTTTGGCGATTACGATGGTCGCCCTTGTGCTTTTAGCAGCAACGTCGATCAGCACGTTAATCTATCACAACGTCGCAGCGGTCGCGTTGCCGCGAACATTGGACCGACTCGACGTCCATGCGCGCCTCCTCGCACTCGAGCTTGAATCCTCGCGCCGCGGCGCGCGCTTCTTCGTCCAGGGAATCGTTGCTACGCTCCCGATGAGAAACATGGTCCTCGCGCGGGTTGGAGGCGGTGCCGATCCGGTGGATGGTTTGACTTATTCGGAGTGGCGGGCGCGGATTGCCCAGGATTATCTGTCGGAAATGAGTCCGCGGCCCGACTACCTCGAGATCCGTCTCATCGGGGCTGACGACGGCCGCGAAATCATACGCGTGGAACGTGCAGGGCCGAAAGGCGAGATTCGCATTGTCCCGGATGCGCAATTGGAGAGCCAATCGGAGTGGGACTATTTCCGCCGGACGATCGAATTGCCGGCTGGTGACGTGCACGTCTCGCCGATCGAACTCAGCCCGGAACGCCGGGAAGCGAACACGCCCCGCATCCCGGTGCTTCGGGTGGCTATACCCATACATATGGCGGACGGGCGTGTGTTCGGCGTTATGAGCATCGACATCGGCATGCGGGCGGTTCTCGACCATATCCGGTCCCACCCGGTCCGCGGTGGTCAGGTATTTGTTGTGAATGCGCAGGGGGATTATCTTCTCCACCCCGATCCCGCCAAGGAGTTCGGGTTCCAGTTCGACAAGCCGGTACGCATTCAGGATGATTTTCCGGAATTCGCGCAATTGCTGTCGGCTGACGACACGACGCCGCGTATCGTAATGGATCGGGCCGGAGAACGCTTCGGCCTGGGGTGGAACACAGTAAGGATTGCTGGGGGACCGCGGGTCACGATCGTCGAAACCCTGCCGTATCCGGTTCTCATGGCGGCAGCATATTCCGTTCGCGACATCAGCTTGCTAGGCGGGTTTGCTGCCGTCATCGTCGCAATTTTGTTGTCGATGTTCCTCGCCCGTGACTTGACGAAACCGCTCGTCCAGGTGACCAACGCAGTCGCAGCGTTCGGCCGCGAGGAAACGATGACCGTGCCAACCGACGCAGTCGGTGAGATCGGCGTCCTTGCCCGCGCCTTCGCCGGCATGGCGGCCCGTGTGCGCGACAACACGCTCGCGCTCCGGAAAGAAATCGACGAACGGCAGATCGCGGAAGAAAAGTTCCGGCTGGCGGTCGAGGGGTCGCCAAACGGCCAAATCATGATCGACGGCAACGGTGCGATCGTGCTCGTCAATGCCGAGGTCGAGCGGCTGTTTGGCTATAGCCGCGAGGAGATGATGGGGCGTCCGATCGAAATGCTCGTTCCGGCCGGCCTTGGTGTTGAGCATCGCGAACATCAAATCAAGTTCGCTTTGGAATCAAAGGCGCGCCGCGTGGGGGCGGACTGCGACGTGTTTGGGGTCCGTAAAGACAATACCCAATTTCAGATCGAGATCGGCCTGTACCCCATAAATACACCATACGGACTGTTCGTGCTCGGCCAGGTCGTTGATGTCAGCGAGCGCAAGCGCGGCGAAGCCGAATTGCGACGCTATGCGGAGCGTGAACAGCTTTTCATCGCGGCCATCGAATCGTCAAGCGACGCCATCGTGACTGAGACGCTTGATGGCATCATTACGGGTTGGAATTCCGGCGCCGAGCGCCTGTTCGGATACACGCCCAGTGAAGCAATCAACCAATCGGTCGGCATTATCGTTCCGCTGAACCTTCGCTCCGACGTGCATTCAATCCTGGAGAAGGTCGCAAGGGGAATAAAGATCGAGAATCACGAGACTGTGCGTATCAGTAGAGACGGACGGCGGATCGACGTTTCGCTCAGCATTTCTCCCGTGAAGTCAGTATCGGGAGTGATCATCGGCGTCGCCACGGTCGTTCGCGACATCACCGGAAAAAACGCGGCGCGGCTGGCGCTGCTTGAAAGCGAAGAGATGGCGCGTGGCATCATCGACACGGCGCTGGATGCCTTCCTCCAAATAGATGAATCCGCCACGATTATAGATTGGAGCCCCAAGGCAGAGGCGATGTTTGGTTGGCCGCGCAATGAGGTCGTCAGACGGAAGATTCACGATTTCATCGTCCCACCTGCCAATCGCGCGGAGCATGCCAGGCGCCTCGCGCAGTTCCTCATGGACGCAAAGAGCGGGATCCTCGGGCGCCGCTTTGAAGCGCCAACGCTGCGGCGCGATGGAAAAGTGATCGATACCGAAATTTCCCTCACGGCTCTTCGCCGTGGCAATGGATACGTTATCAATGCATTTCTCCGAGACGTCACCGAAAAAAAGGCGGGGGAAGATCAGCTTCGGCAAGCTCAGAAGATGGAAGCCGTCGGCCAGCTTACCGGCGGCATCGCGCACGACTTCAATAACATGCTCACAGTTATCACCGGCACCATCGACATTTTGGCAGACGAGGTCGCCGACAAACCACAGATTGCGGCAATTGCCAAACTGATCAGCGAGGCCGCGGATCGTGGCGCCGAACTGACGGGCCGTCTCCTGGCCTTCGCCCGCAAGCAGCCGTTACAGCCGAAAGAAACCGACATCAATGCGTTGATGGCGGAAACCGAAAAGCTGCTCCGTCCGACCCTGGGAGCGCAGATCGAGATTGAACAGAGACTGCAGCCGAGCGCGTGGCCCGCTCTGATCGATTCCCCCCAACTCGTCACCGCAATCCTTAATCTCGGCGTCAATGCCCACGATGCCATGCCCAATGGCGGCAAACTGACACTGGAAACCGCCAATGTATTTCTCGACGAGAGCTACGCGGCAACCAACATTGATGTGAGGTCCGGCGAATATGTGATGATTGCCGTGAGCGACACCGGTGTCGGCATCCCGGAAGCCATTCGCGAAAGAGTTTTCGAGCCGTTCTTCTCTACCAAGGAGACCGGAAAGGGAACCGGCCTCGGATTGAGCATGGTCTATGGTTTCGTCAAGCAATCCGGTGGTCACGTCAAAATCTACAGCGAAGTCGGCCATGGGACGTCGATCAAACTCTATCTGCCGCGCTCCGCCACGTCGGCAGCCCTGCCTCCCATCCAAGAGCTTTCCAGGCGCCTCGAGGGAGGACGGGAGACGGTCTTGATCGTGGAGGACGATCGAATGGTGCTCGATTTCGTTACCGCACAGATTGAGGGATTAGGATACACGACTTTATCGGTAGCCAATGCCGCCGAGGCGCTTGCGTTGATCGATGATGGTGTCAAATTCGATCTGTTGTTCACCGACGTGATGATGCCGGGGTTGATGAATGGACGTCAATTGGCGGAAGACGCCGCCAAGCGCCACTCACCCTTGCGGGTACTTTTCACGTCCGGTTATACGGAAAACGCGATGATTCATCACGGGCGTCTCGAACCCGGCGTTCACTTGCTCGCAAAGCCCTATCGCAGATCCGAATTGGCCCGGATGATTCGCGTCGCACTGGATACAGGGTCCGAACTCCTGCGGCCTGGTGTTCAGGACGCTGTGGTGGATCAAATGCGGCAAAGCAAAGCTGACCAACGTTAAATTGAAATCAAGGCGGCCCTGTGTACCGATCGAAGCCTAAACCCGTGGCCTGCCTTCGCTCATAACGATCCGGATGAGGTCGATCGCGTTTTTGGCCCCGAGCTTTTCCATGATCCTTGCACGATGGACTTCGATCGTGCGCGGGCTGATGCCCAGGCGCACTGCCGTGTCTTTGTTGGAGGCTCCCTCAACAATGCAGGCAAGGACGTCCTGCTCACGCCGCGTCAGAGGCTCCCGGCCAGGGAAATTCATCGGCGCGCGTCCTGGAGCGGAGCGACGATGAGTGGCATCGATGGCCTCGCGAACCCGAGCCAGCACCTCGCGGCCGCGGAACGGCTTTTCGATGAAATCCAGCGCCCCGCTTTTGATCGCATCGACCGCCATGGCGATGTCGCCCTTGCCGGACATGATGAAGATTGGTGTCGGGTAGTCCTGAGCATTGAGCTCCTTGAGGATGTCGAGACCCGACTTGCCCGGAATGTGCACGTCCAAAATTATGCAAGCGGGAGTGCGGCTCCGGGCCACCGCCAAAAAGGCACTGCCCTCGGCAAAACAGACGACCTGATATCCTGCCCGCGTGAACACGATGGACAGAGTTTCCCGGACAGCCGAATCATCGTCGACGATGATGACGTCTTCTGGCGGATGCTGAGCCGTCATGTCTGCGTCTCCACTCGCACATGCTCGCCGGACGTGATGATAATTGCAAACATGGCACGATACATCCCAAATCTGGCAAAGACCGTTGGATCCCGGGCTGTCCCACATCCTGAGAATCCTCGCATCCAACGCGGCGCATCTTGCGAGACTCGTTAAGCGAGTCCAAGCGGTCACGATCGTCATGCAAAATTACATATGTTGCTATGCAGCATTTATGAATAGCGATTAAGTTATTGATATATCTCAATAATAAAAGAAGTATAACCGAGTAGCGCAAAATTGTGCCTTGCACAAAACGGTCGGCTTACCGACATTCCCGACACCGCACCCCCATGTGGGCCAGCGATCAAATAGGAGATACGTCGATGTCTAATAAAATTGTTCACATCGCCGCCGTGGCGACCATTCTTCTCAGTACGGCCTCCGCAACTTTGGCGGCTCCCCGCCATCATGTCAGGACGGCCCCCGCAGCTTCTGCAACGGTCCGGAATAATGGCAACTCGGACTACTCGGCGTTTGCAGCTTCCCGGACTTCTGGAACTGTCCGGACCCCTGCATCTGCCCAGCGAATTCCCGAGCCGGCTTACTTCGGGCTGGCGGCTGGCGTACCAGGACAGTCAGGAGACAACTGAACCCGTTTGGCCGGCTGAGCATTTCGGTTCGCTCAGCCGGCCAACCCATCACATATCCGCCGGAACCTCTTCTCCTGCGGCTGGCGGCCGTTCGTAGAACACCGGGTTCATACGGCTCTTGACGCCCTCCCGCGCAACCGTCTGTTCGAATTCCAGGCGGATGGCGGGATCTTCCATGTGATACGGAATGGCATTTCCGCCTTTGTCGATATCGATAGCCCAAATATCGGCCATCTTCTCGCCTGGGCGACCGGGTTTGAGCGCCGGATGATTGTTTGGCCCGTGCCACGCCAATAGGCGAAGGGGTCCGGCGCTGGTGCCGAAATGCTGATGGAACCAGTCTCCGCTCATCGGTGCCGCGGTCACAAGACCAACCGGCTCGTAGTCCTGCCGAAGTATCTTGTCGGATTTGCCGTCGCGCCACGGCGTCGCCCCGAGCGCGTCGGGCCACGTGTACGTGTAACCCTTTCCTTCGATGCAGATGAGAACGGCGGTCGAGTGGTGCTTATGCGCCTTGGCGTAGCGTCCGGTCTCGTGCTGTCCGACAAACATGTAGAAGCGGTTCGATGCCATCCGGGGCTCGACGCGGCGATAGCCGGGCGAGCGGCGGTTGTCGAGCGGCAGGTCGCAATTGATGACATCGGGAATGAGGTTGGTGCGGCACATCGCCAGGCCGCGAACCGGATCAGGCTCGATATCGTCCCGCGGCAGGAAAAAATCATCCGCGCCGGAAAATCGGTCCGTGAAAGAATGATCACAGTTGAAGATGAAATTCGGGTTGTCGATGAGATTCATGATGTTGGGCGCCGAGGTGCCGCACAGCAGCAACGCCGGGCTGCTCGCCGCATTCACGAAACGATGGAAAGCGTTGAGCGGAATCGTAAACAGCGAACCCTTTTGCCATTCGAACGTGTGCTTCTTGCCTCCCTCCTGCCAGACTTCGGTCGAACCACGGCCTTCGACCACCAGCACAAGTTTTTCGTAGAGATGGCGCTCGATATTGAGCGCGCCGGCGCCCGGGACCTCGACGATATAGCAACCCCACAATCCTTCCGTGCCGTAGAGCTGGATATAGCTTCCGCGTCCGCCCAGCCGATGCCACGGATTCATGGGCAGGTCCTGCACCCGCCGCACTCCTATGCCGCGATAGACCGGCACGCCCTCCGCTTCCATGAAGCTGTCGTAGGGCATGGGCTTGCGTGTAAACTTGCCAAACCCCGCGTTCTCGCCGGCCTTGGGTTCATGCCAGTGCGGCTGATCCGTTTTATCGTGCATGTTGTTCCTTGGCGGCGCCGCGGATCGCGTTCGCAATCGCGTTCGCCCGATGATGGTCGATACCTTCCAACGCGTCGAGTGCCGCATCAGAGAGGGCAGGAATATTTCGCGCAACGCGGCCAAGCAGAACGATGCATTCCTCATCGGCGACGGACGATATGGCATCGATCAAATCCTCCGAAGGCTCGTCTCCTAATAAACAGATGAGCATCGGGCGCGCTTCGATCCTTCCCATTTGTCCAAGCGCACACGCCGCCGCTCTTGCCACGGCGTGGTTGAGATCATCGAGAAGATCAATCATCACAGTGATGAGTTCCGGCCGGCGTCGGGCACAGCGGCAGGCGTCAGCGCGGATTAAAGGGTCGGCGTGGAGCAGGAGAGAACGCAATCGGTCGGCCGGCAGGGCGACACGCAGTTGCGCCGCGACCGCAACTGCGTGACCGAGGGTCGGGCCTTGCACCACCCCTCTGGCGATCAACAGCGCCACCGCCTGCGCCGCATCCCGTCCGCCTATTTCACCGAGCGCCCGCAGCGCTACGGATTGCTCCGGCACCACGCGCTCGATTCCAAAGCCTGCGAAACTCCGGCACAGCGCCTCAAGGGCTGGAATGGCGTCGGCAAGTTTCCGGCGCGCGGCTTCAGCGGTCAGCGCCGCGCAGTCACCAAGGCTGGCCGTGGGAATTGCCGCAATCAATGCGTCGTCGTCGAGGTCCGTCACGGCCGGGAAACTTGCCGGCTGCTGCGGCAATACCTGTGCCACCGGAATTCCGGAAGCTGAGAAAAGATCGAGTTGCTGTTCTGGCATGTCGTCAAGATTTGCTGAGCAGGGATATGCCCGCGTCCCGGAGGTTCGATGGAGCAGGCGGTGTATTATAGTCCTTGAGAAAGGCCCTGATGACAGCCCATTGCGATATTTATCCCCAATTTGGGGAAACGCTGCTTGAATCGCTTTTGAGGTCGGAATTCATCAACCGCCGTCACGGTAACTCCGGCATCCGCCGGTGATAATCGGTGGCAGTCTGGAACGCACGGCCGAGGGCGATTGCGGTCTCATCGCAAAATGGCCGGCCGATGAGCTGGAGCCCGATTGGCATCCCGGAATGTCCGGCCGGAACGACAAGCACAGGCAGGCCGAGATAATTGGCGGGCCGCATCAAGCGCGTCATTGCCTGGATCGTGGCGTCTGCGTGCGGACCGGCGCCAACATCGGTTTCCTCAATAGTCGGTGCGGCGGCGCGCGAAGCCGGCGCCACGATGATATCGACATCGCCGATGGCGGCGAGATGGGCAGCGAGCGCCGGGCCTCGCCAGCGCAGGGCTTCGACATACTCGACCGCGCTATAGGCAAGCCCGTTTTGCAGCCGCGCCCGCACCTGGGCGCCATAGTCGCCCGTGCGGGTGCGTAGCCAAGGGGAATGCAGGCTGGTTGCTTCGGCCCCTAACACGATCTGCGCCGCGGCTGTCACCGCGGTTTGATCCGGGAGGTCGACACTGACCACGCGGGCGCCAAGCTTGCGGAATGTTGCGACCGCCTCATCGAGGGCCTTTGCTACGTCGGCTTCAAGATCATCGACGTAGTATGCGCGCGGCACTCCGACCGTGATGTCTTTTACCGGGCGTCGCGTTGCGGCCATGTTCCACTCGGGTGCGCCTTGCGTCGTCGGATCAAGCCGATCCGCACCCGCAATGATCGAGCCGATCAATGCGCAATCCTCCGCACTTCGCGCCAGTGCCCCCACCGTATCAAGCGTAAACGACAGCGGCATCGTGTCGGCGCGGCTGATCCGGCCATAGGTCGGCTTGAGGCCGGTGACCCCGCAAAAATGCGCCGGCAGGCGGATCGAGCCGCCGGTATCGGAGCCGAGCGCGGCGTAGGTCAGCCGCGCAGCCACGGCGGCGCCCGAACCGGAGGATGAACCGCCGGTTATCCGCAGCGGATTCCACGGATTGCGTGCGGGCCCGAGGTGCTCGTTATGCCCGGTCGGCCCATAGGCAAATTCCGCCATGTGCAGCGCGCCGAGATGGACGGCACCCGCGCCCTGCAGGCGGGCCGTTGCGGCCGAAGTGGCGGGAGCGACCCAGCCCTTGCGGATCTTCGATCCGCACTCGCTGAGCTTTCCGGCGCGATAGAACATGTCCTTGTGTGCGAGCGGGACACCGTGCAGCGGCCCGAGAGTTGTTCCGCCTCGCAATGCGGCGTCCGCCGCCGCGGCGGCCGACAGCGCCTCCTCGGCCTCGATGCGAACGAATGCATTGAGGACGGGTTGCCAGCGTCCGATGCGGGCGAGCAGCGCGCGTGTGACTTCCACCGAGGAAAGTTTGCGTTCGCGGATGGCGGCGGCGACTTCCACCAGTGACAGGTTTGCGGGATCGGTCACCGTTCGGCCTGTTCGCGAGCGACGACGACAAAGCTAGCCGGTTCAATCTCCATCGGCAGAGCGATTTTCTCCGCGAAAAAGCGGGTGACAGTGGGATTGACCGTGCGTGCCACCCGTTCCGCCGCTGCGGCATCGAGCGGAATTCGCGCGCTCGCCGCGATGGCGGCAACGCGTTCGGCCGTGACTTCATCAGGCATGATGGGCTCCTCTGCTCACCTGGCGATCGGGGCGGTACCCCGGTCGCCGCAACTGTCACTTGGCAACAAGCCGCGGTCGAATTCAAGAACCGCGTTGAGCAAGACCTGAGCACCGGCGGCGCAGTCCGCAAGAGTAGCCGATTCCGCCTCGTTGTGACTGATACCATTGAGGCAGGGGACGAAGATCATGGCGGTGGGAGCAACGCGTGCGACATAGACGGCATCATGCCCGGCGCCGGACACCATATCGCGCGTCGCGTAGCAGGCCTTCTCGGCCGCCCGCCTGATGCATTCGAGCAATCGTGGATCGAAGCGCACGGCTGGCGACGTCCAGATGCGTCTCTCCTCATAGGTGAGTTTCAAGGAGTCGAGAACGGCCGGAAGGAGCGCTTTCAGTTTCACTTCCATCTGTTCAAGCACGTCGTCGTCCGGATGACGCAGATCGACGGTGAAGAAGACCTCGCCGGGAATGACGTTGCGGCTGTTCGGGCGGTTTTCGATGAGGCCAACGGTTGCGACCGCGTGCGGCGCAAACTGGAGGGCAAGCGCATCGATGGCGTCGACCAGGCGCGCCGCGCCGAGGAGGGCGTTCCGGCGCTTGTGCATTGGCGTCGTGCCGGTGTGAGCTGCCTGGCCGAAAACCGTTATCTCGTACCAGCGTATGCCCTGTGCGCCAGTCACCACCCCGATTGTCTTGCCCTCGTCTTCAAGGATGGGTCCCTGCTCGATATGAAGTTCGAACATCGCACCGAGTTTGTGCCCACCTGCCTTCTCGGCGCCGCGGTAGCCGATGCGATCAAGCTCGTCGCCGAAGGTCTTGCCCTCGCGGTCTTCCCGCGCGCAGGCATATTCCGGCGTAAAGACGCCGGCGAAGACGCCCGAGGCGAGCATCGAAGGTGCAAACCGTGATCCCTCCTCATTGGTCCAGTTGACGATCTCAAGGGGAGCATTGGTCTCGAAGCCGGCCTCATGCAAGGTGCGCATCACTTCCAGCGCGCCCATAACACCCAGAACTCCATCGAACTTGCCGCCGGTCGGCTGGGTGTCGAGATGGCTGCCCATGCAGATGGGCGCAAGACCCTCGATCCGACCGGCGCGGCGGGCAAACATGTTGCCCACCTCATCGACCGTAACGGAGCAGCCGATGGCTTCCGCGGCGGCTTTGAACCAATCGCGAACTTGTCTGTCTTCGTTGCTCAGTGTCAGGCGGCATATGCCGCCCTTCGTGGTTCCACCAAATTTAGCGGTTGCGATCAAGGTGTCCCACAGGCGCTGAGCATCGATTCGGAGGTTTTGCATTCGAAGGGTCCAATGGATTCATCGGCGTGCGGATGTTCAAACGAGCCGCCCGCGGCGAAGAAAGCTTACGGGTGGGTGAGCGTTCGCCTTAAAGCTACTTGTTTGTCCGGCGGAATTTCGATCGGTCCTGTGGGTGCCACCACCGGCCCGCAATGACGACGCCTTCGGAGAAGATGCGCTTGTCTCCAATAATGTGCTCGCCGGTGACGTCGACGTAGTCGAATTCGCCCTTGTGAACCGACAAGATGGTCGCGTCGCCGATGCTGCCCGGTTTCAGGGTTCCAAGCTCGGGCCGCTTCAACGCCATCGCGGCGTTCACGGTACTCGCGGCGACGACGTCTTGGAGCGGCATCCCCATGCAAAGAAATTTTGAAAGTGTCGTTACCTGGTCGAACGCGGGGCCGTTGATGCAAAGGGCGTGGACGTCCGAGGAGATCGTGTCGGGATAAAAGCCGTTGGCGAGCATTCCGCGCGCGGTCTTGAACGCGAAGGAGGCCTTGCCGTGGCCGATGTCGAACATGACTCCGCGCTTGCGCGCGCGCTGCACCGCATCCTTGACCTTGCCCTGATGATCAATTGGTGAGTTGGGGAATGGCCGAAACGCATGGGTCAGGACATCACCCGGACGTAGGCGCTCAAGCACATCTTCGTAACTCGGCGGTGGAAAATCGATGTGACACATCAGCGGGATGCCGGCTTCATTGGCGGCTTGCAGGGCAATGTCGAGCGGGGCTACGCCGGACGTTCCGCTCGAGTGCCGCCCGACCCGAACCTTGATCCCCACGATCACATCGCGGTTGGCCTCCGCGACCTCGACCGCCTCGGACGGCGCCATCAGGCGAAGTTCCTCGCTTTCACCCACCATGACGGTTTTCGAGAACCCAAAGATGCCGGCGAACGAGACATGCAGGTAGGCGAGGATACGAACGGCGCTCGGCTCGATGACATGCTTGCGAAAACCGGCAAAGTTTCCCGGCCCAGCGCTCCCGGTATCGATGCAGGTCGTGACGCCGCTCGTGCGGCAGTATTGCTCCGCGTCAACGCCGAGCGATGTGCCGCCCCAATAGACATGGGTGTGAAGGTCGATCAAGCCGGGCGCGACGATGTGGCCCGACACGTCGAGCACCTCGGTGGCGGAGCCCGCGGCGAGTTGTGCGCCGATCCCGGCGACCTTGCCGTCGGCAAAACCGATGTCGGCGATAGTGTCGAGGCGCTGTGACGGATCGATAACCTGCCCGCCTTTTAGGATGAGATCGAATGCCATTGTGCTTCTCGCTACGACCGTCTCGCAGGCGGGCCCACGCCTTGGTGATCAAGCTACAGAATGCGTGACGGCGGGTAAATGTTGTTCACGCCGACATGACCTGCCCAGTCAAGTATGCCTTTCCACGAGCGCAACGTGATAAGGTGCCGGTTTGCAATGCGAGACTTTGCAGCGCCATGACGGCTCTCCATGATCTTTCAGCCGAGGCCCTGTCTTCGGCCTATCGCGCCAGGCAGCTTTCACCCGTCGAGGTGACGCGCGCGGCGCTGGCCCGAATCGAGGCGTGGGAGAAGAAGATCAATGCCATGTATGTGGTCGACGCGGCGGGCGCGCTGGCCAAGGCGATGGCGTCGGAAACACGCTGGCGCGCCGGCGCGCCGCTGAGTGCGCTCGACGGAGTGCCGATCACCATCAAGGACAATATCGCCCTGAGAGGCATTCCGACGCCGGTCGGAACCGCGGCGGGCGACATGACGCCTGCCGCTGCGGACGCGCCGCCCGCGGCGCGGGTGCGCGAGGCCGGCTGCATCATCATCGGCAAGACCACCATGCCGGATTTCGGCATGCTGGCCTCGGGCGTATCGAGCCTGCACGGCGTAACGCGCAACCCGTGGAATCTCTCGCGAAATTCGGCGGGCTCGAGTTCGGGCGCCGGGGCCTCGCTCGTCGCCGGCTATTCGCCGCTCGCGCTCGGCACCGACATCGGCGGTTCGGTACGCCTGCCGGCGGCCTATAACGGTATCTTCGCCCTCAAGCCGAGCCTCGGCCGTGTGCCGATCTATCCGCCCTATCTCGGCCGTGTCACCGGCCCGATGACACGTGCCGTGAAAGACGCGGCACTGCTGATGGAGACGCTGACCAAGCCCGACCCACGTGATTTCATGGCCCTGCCTTACCAGGAGATCGATTGGTCCAACCTTTCGGCTTGCGACCTCAAAGGCAAAAGGATCGGCCTCCTGCTCGACATTGGCATCGGCCTCAAACCGCAGCCCGAAGTCCGTGCCGCCGTCGAGGCAGCCGCAAGGGCTTTCGAGCACGCCGGGGCCGTCGTTGAGGCCGTTGCCCCGTTTCTGACCGAGGAGGTCGCCACCGGCATCGACGGCTTCTTCCAGGCACGCCTGCTCGCCGAGTTTCAGCTTCTACCGTTGGAGCGCCAGGCCAAGGTGCTGCCTTTCATCGTCACATGGTGCCGCCGCGCGGAGAAATTAAGCGCGGTCGACGCGGCCCTCAATCTGGCCCTCCTCATGCAGATGCGTGAGAAGGCAGTGGCGGCAACGGAACCTTATGATTTTCTCATCAGTCCGACTTCCCCGATCACTGCCTACACGGCGGAAGAAGCAGCCCCCGGCAACGATCCGTTCAAACCCTTCGAGCACATCGGTTTCACGGTGCCGTTCAATATGTCGGAACAGCCGGCTGCTTCAATCTGCGCCGGATACGATGCGGATGGAATGCCAATCGGGTTGCAGATCGTCGGGCACCGTTTCGACGATATCGGCGTGCTGTGGATGGCGAGCATGTATGAGGTGATGCGGCCAGCGCTGCGGGTCTGGCCGCAGCCGTGAGGCCGTCACCCTGCGGCTTGCCTTTGCAAGCTAACCGCGCTTGAATTGATTTTGCAATAGTGAGGGGAAACTCATGGACCGACGAACATTCTTGAGGAACACGGCCGGCCTACTGGCGGCGTCGGGTGGGTTGGCCACTCCGGCAATTTCGCAACGGGCGGCCGCCCGCGCACTGCGCCTCGTGCCGCATGCCGATCTCGCCAATTTTGATCCGATTTGGACCACCGCCTATATCGCGCGCAATGCTGGGCTGCTGGTGTGGGACATGCTGTACGGCATGGACAGCAAGTTGCAGCCGCAGCGGCAAATGGTGGAGTCGGAGAACGTCTCGCCGGACGGCCTCACCTGGACTTTCCGGCTCCGGCCAGGCCTGAAATTCCACGACGGCGAACCCGTGCTGGCCAAGGACGCGGTAGCCAGCGTCAACCGCTGGGCGGTCCGCGACGCCATGGGCCAAATGATCAAGGCCATCGAAAACGAGTTTGTTGCGATCGATGACCGCACCTTCCGCTGGGCCTTGAAAAAACCTTACCCGAAGATGCTGCTGGCACTCGGCAAAATCGGCACCCCGTGTTGTTTCATCATGCCGGCGCGGGTCGCCGCGACCGACCCGTTCAAGCAGATCAGCGAATATGTCGGCAGCGGCCCGATGCGTTTCGCCAAGGCCGAGTGGTCGCCTGGCGCAAAAGCGGTCTTCGAGAAATTCGCCGACTATGTGCCCCGACAGGAACCCGCATCCTGGCTTGCCGGTGGCAAGCGGATCGCGTCCGACAGAATCGAGTGGATCATCATCGCAGACCAGGCCACCGCTGCGGCCGCGCTGCAGAACGGCGAAGTGGACTGGCTGGAGCTGCCGCTGCCGGACCTTGTGCCGACGCTTCGAAAAAACCGCAATGTACTGGTCGATGTAGCCGATCCATTGGGCAATATTGGCACGCTGTTTTTTAACCACCTGTATCCGCCCTTCAATGACGTGCGGGCGCGTCGCGCCTTCCTGATGGCCTTGAGCCAGGAAGACTACATGCGCGCCTACGTTGGCGATGACAATCGGATGTGGAAGCCGTTGCCCGGATACCTCACGCCCGGGTCACCGCTTTACAACGAGGAAGGCGGAGAAATCCTAAAGGGCCGCCGCGATCTCGACGCCGCCAAACGTTTGTTGGCGACAAGCGGCTACGCGGGCCAGCCAGTCACCTCTATGGCGGCGCAGGACACGGCCAACCACAAGGCCTGGGGCGATGTGACGGCCGACCTGCTGGCTCGCCTCGGCATGAAGGTGGATTATGCTGCCGTGGATTGGGGCACCGTCGTTGCGCGCCGGGCGCAGAAATCGCCGCCTGGTCAGGGCGGTTGGCAGATTTTTCACACGTACTTTTATGGCGTCGACTGTGTCGACCCGACCAGCAAGATCATTCGCGCCAACGGCGACAAGGCATTCTTCGGATGGCCCAATATCCCCGAGGTCGAAACCGAGGTTGAAGCCTGGTACGACGCCAAGACGCTCGACGAGGAAAAAACCGTTGCCCGCAGGCTCAATAGAGTTGCGCTCGACAACGCGATTTACGCTCCGCTGGGGGTTTTCCTCCAGTATCAAGCTTGGCGCAAAAGCGTCACCGGCATCCAGCAAGGCCCACTGCCGTTCTTCTGGGGGGTCGCGAAGAGCGCGTAATCCACCGGACGGCGTCGTCGGCCGCATTTAAAGGGAGGGCATCATGCATCGTAGAGCGTTCCTGAAAACGGCCGCGGGCGCCATCGCGACGTGCGGGCTTGCGACTCCCGCCATCTCCCAACGCGCCGCGGCACGTACGTTGCGTTTTGTGCCGCAGGCCGATCTCGCAAATTTCGATCCGATCTGGAACACCCAGTACGTGGTGCGCAACGCTGCGGCACTGATATGGGACATGCTCTATGGCGTGGACGACCAGCTGCAGCCGCGCCGCCAAATGGTCGAGGCTGAAGACATATCGACGGACGGCCTCACCTGGACATTCCGGCTGCGGCCAGGACTGAAGTTCCATGACGGCGAACCAGTGCTCGCCAAGGACGTCGTGGCAAGCCTTTCCCGCTGGCAGGCGCGCGACAACATGGGGCTGATGCTCAAGGCGATCGAGAACGAGCTAGCCGCCGTCGATGACCGCACCTTCCGTTGGACGCTGAAGAAGCCGTTCCGGAAAATGCTGGTGGCGCTCGGCAAGATCGGCACGCCTTCCTGCTTCATCATGCCGGCGCGGATTGCCGCGACCGACCCGTTCAAGCCGATCAACGAATACGTCGGCAGCGGGCCGATGAAGCTTGTCCGCAACGAATGGGTTCCGGGCGCCAAAGCCGTGTTCGAGAAGTTTTCAGATTACGTGCCCCGCCAGGAGCCGGGGTCATGGGTCGCAGGCGGCAAGCGAATGCTCCTTGATCGCATCGAATGGATCACCATGCCTGATCCGGCCACCGCCTCTGCTGCACTTCAGAGCGGCGAGGTGGACTGGTGGGAGACTCCGATCGCCGACCTTGTGCCGTTGTTGCGCAAGAACCGCAACGTGATGCTGGATATCGCCGACCCGCTGGGCAATATCGGTAGCTTCCGCATGAATCACCTGCACCCGCCCTTCAACGACGTGCGGGTGCGTCGCGCGATCCTGATGGCCATGAGCCAGGAAGACTACATGCGCGCGCTCTTCGGCGACGACAGCGCGCTTTGGAAACCGCTGCCCGGCTTTATCACGCCGGGCACGCCGCTTTACAACGAGGAAGGCGGCGAAATCCTCAAAGGTCCGCGAAATCTGGCGGCTGCCAAGCGTCTGCTGGCGGAAAGCGGCTATGCGGGTCAGCCGGTCACCTGCCTTGCGGCGCAGGATCTTCCAATCACCAAGGCCCAGGGCGACGTGACGGCCGACCTGTTGCGGCGGCTCGGCATGAACGTCGATTTTGCTGCCGTCGACTGGGGCACCAATGCGGCGCGCCGGGCGCAAAAGTCGCCCCCCGGCCAGGGTGGCTGGCAAATGTTCCACTCCTGGCATGCCGGTGCGGTCTGTATCGATCCATCGTCCTACACGGCGATCCGTGCCAACGGCGACAAGGCGTGGTTCGGCTGGCCGACCAGCCCGAAGGTCGAGGCCGCAATCGACGCCTGGTATGAGGCAGCAAACCTCGACGAGGAAAAGGCTGCGATGCGCCGGCTCAATCGGGCGGCGATCGAAGACGTGGTCTATGCGCCGACGGGTTTCTTCCTGCAGTATCAAGCTTGGCGCAAAAGCGTCACCGGCATTCAGCAAGGCCCACTGCCGTTCTTCTGGGGGGTCGCGAAGAGCGCGTAATCCGGCGGACGGCGTCGTCGACCGCCTTTCAAAGGAGGGCATCATGCATCGCAGAGCGTTCTTGAAAACGGCCGCTGGCGCCATCGCGGCGGGCGAGTTTGCAACTCCCGCCATCTCCCAACGCGCCGCGGCACGCGCGCTGCGTTTCGTGCCGCAGGCTGATCTGGCTAATTTCGACCCGATCTGGGGCACCCAATACGTCGTCCGCAATGCCTCTGCCATGGTGTGGGATACGCTTTACGGCGTCGACGGGAATTTGCAGCCGCAGCGCCAGATGGTCGAGGGTGAGGAGGTGTCTGCAGACGGACTCGCCTGGACGTTCCGACTGCGGCCGGGGCTGAAATTCCATGACGGCACGCCGGTGTTGGCCCGCGACGTGGTGGCGAGCCTCAATCGCTGGGCGGCGCGCGACCAGATGGGCCTGATGCTCAAGGCGATCGAGCAGGAACTCACGGCGGTCGATGACCGCACCATCAAATGGGTGCTTAAGAAGCCCTATCCGAAGATGCTGCTGGCGCTCGGCAAGAACAACTCGCCGGTCGCGTTCGTGATGCCGCAACGGATCGCTCTCTCCGATCCCTTCAAGCAGATCAACGAGTTTGTCGGCAGCGGACCGATGCGCTTCGTCAAGAGCGAATGGGTGCCGGGAGCCAAGTCGGTGTTTGAGAAATTCGCCGATTACGTGCCGCGGCAGGAACCCGCCTCATGGCTCGCCGGCGGCAAACGCATGATGGTCGACCGCATCGAGTGGATCGTGATGCCGGATCCGGCAACCGCCGCGGCGGCGCTGCAGAACGGCGAGGTCGATTGGTGGGAAAATCCGATCTCCGACCTGGTGCCGCTTTTGCGCAGGAACCGCAACATCGCGGTCGACATCGCCGATCCGCTCGGCAATGTCGGAAGTTTCCGCATGAACCATCTGTATCCGCCATTCAACGACGTGCGGGCGCGTCGCGCGATACTTATGGCCATGAACCAGGAAGACTACATGCGTGCCCTCGTCGGCGACGACGACAAGCTATGGAGGCGACTGCCGGGCTTCTTCACCCCCGGCACCTCGCTCTACACCGAGGAAGGCGGTGACATCCTGAAAGGAGCCCGCAACCTCGATGCGGCCAAGAAGCTGTTGGCGGAAAGCGGCTACGCGGGCCAGCCGGTCACCTGCCTGGTGGCCCAGGACCAGCCCATCACCAAGTCGCAAGGCGATGTCACGGCGGATTTATTGAAGCGCCTCGGCATGAATGTCGATTTCGCTGCGATCGACTGGGGTACAGTAGGCGCGCGCCGCGCCGTGAAGACACCGCCCGGTCAGGGCGGCTGGCAGATGTTCCATACCTGGCACGCCGGCGCGGACACCATCAATCCGGCGCCCTATCACGCGATCCGCGGCAATGGCGACAAGGCGTGGTTCGGCTGGCCTGACGTGCCGGCTGTCGAAGCCGAAGTGACGGCGTGGTTCGATGCCCGGACGCTCGAGCAGGAGCAGGCCGCGATCCGCCGCCTCAACAAGGCCGCGCTCGACAACGTTGTCTACGCGCCGACAGGTTTCTTCCTGCAGTATCAAGCTTGGCGCAAAAACGTTTCCGGCATCGTTAAGGGGCCGCTGCCGTTCTTCTGGGGAGTGAGCAAAACGGTGTAAGGACACTTTGTTCGTAGTTCCGCCTTTACGGCGGCTTCGCCGCGGGCGGTTCTTTCTTCATGGCGCGCGATTAAAGGCCGCGTAAACGCGGAACTACGAACGGCGGCGCCCCAATTCGTAGCATTTATTGTTGAAAGTGTCCTAAGCGGCCAACAGCGGACATCGCGGTCGATTGTCGGTTACTTACTCCGGTAGCCCAGCTTTACGTAGGCCTTCTTCGTATCTCGCGAGATCTTCCGGCCGGCGAAACGGGAACATGCGCCTGATATCGGAGACCCGAAGCCTCGGATCAATCTGGCGTAGCCGCGCCATGGCCTTGTGCGCTTGATCCAGCCGCCCGGCAAGGGCATGGCTGGCCGCAGTTATGCGCGCTGCGCCAGCGTTATTTGGCTGCTGTTGGATTCCCTTCTCCGCCCACGAGGACGCCTCGTCATAGCGGCCGGCGAAGAAATGACCGACACCGATTATGTTATGCGCGAGAAATGTGAACGGATCGAGTGGGCTGAGACGGATGGCGCGGGTTACCCGTTCGATTATGACCTCGGGCTTGCCCAGGTAAGCGTTGGCCCAGCCGCTCAACAACCAGCCCGAGGCCAGGTTCGGATTGAGGATGAGGGCCTGGTCGATGAAGGCTGCTCCATCTTCGACCTCGCCCATCACGAATGCGAGCGCGAACCCCCCCATGCTGAGTGCGACCGCGTCCTTCTGGCCCAACTCCACCGCTTGCCGAGCCAGCCGAGCGGTTTCGGTGATCTCCGTTGCTCGGTCAACCATCCAGCCGTTCATCATCCGCCAAGCGTAACACCACGCGGCCACGCCATACGCCGAGGCAAAATTTGGGTCGAGATCGATCGCTTTGTAGAACAGCCGCAGCGCATCGTCGTTAGCATGCCTGGTTGCCTGATAAACCTTGGCCATGCCCTGTAGATAGTAATCGTAAGCATCCAGATTTTCGGTCGGCTTGCGGCTGGCGCGCTCGATCTCGGCTTGCTCCATCTCGGGCGCGATTGCCCCGACCACGCTTGCCGTCACCTGATCCTGCAGATCGAAAACTTCCTCCATGGCGCCATCGAAGCGGTCGGCCCAGATGTGCGCTCCGGTCGATGCATCGATGAGCTGTCCGATGATGCGTACGCGGTCTGCGGCCTTGCGGATGCTGCCTTCGAGCACATAGCGCACCCCAAGCTCGCGACCCACTTGCCGGACATCAACGGGCCGGCCTTTATAGGTGAAGCTCGAATTATGCGCGATCACAAACAGCCAGCGCAAGCGGGACAGCGCGGTGATGATTTCCTCCACCATGCCGTCGGCGAAATAGTCCTGTTCCGGATCGCCGCTCAGGTTGGTGAACGGCAGGACCGCGATCGAGGGACGGTCGGGGAGAGACAATGCAGGCCTCGGTTGCACCATTCCAGTCCCCGCAACTGGCGTCTCCGGCTCGTGTGACTCATGCACGATCCCGACGAAACGCACACCCTTGCGGGGCACCGTACGAATGAGGCGCTGGTCCTCTCCAGTGTCGTCAATCGCGTTTCGCAGGACGTTTATGCGGGTAGTCAATGCCGATTCCGAGATAATCCGCCCCGCCCAGATTGCAGCAATCAGGTCGTCCTTGCTGACAACCCGATTTCGGTTTTTGATCAAGTATTCAAGAAGATCGAAGACTTGCGGGGGGATGGCAACGAGCTGCGGCCCACGCCGCAGCTCGCGGCGGTCCGTGTCGAGCACAAAGTCTTCGAAGCGGTAGAGCAAATCGCCCCTCCCCGGCCAAAAACACGCCATCGGCCCGGCTACGTTAGCACATCAATGGTGAAAAAATGACACTGCCGTGAGGGATAAGGGAGCAATTGGTGAAGCGCGATCATCCTAACGGTGGCATACTCAAGGTCACTGATGATCACGCCAAACCGACGACGGTCGATGGGCCACACGAGTACCGTCTATTACTTGGGCAAAGAGACGGCGCTTATTTTTGGCAGCGCCGTGCCGTTTGGCCTCAATACGCGACCAACGGTGTCATTTCACAATTGGGTTGACGGCACGATCGGCTCGCGCCGCGGCACAGGGAGGGCACCATGAAACTTCGCCGTAGCCGCCGCACCAGCTCTACAAAATAGGCGATTTGAAACTCGAAAGCGGCGAAACGATCCGCGAATTCTCAATCTCCTACGTCACCCACGGGACACTGAACGCAAAGAAGTCCAATGCCATTATGATGGTCACTGCGATCAGCGGCAATCATCATCGGCTCGACTTGGTCCAGGCAAGGCCCTGGATACCGACAAATATTTAATCATAAGGGGAAGCCTCATGGACCGAAGATCATTCCTGAAATCGATGGCTGGCGCTGGTGCACTGTGCACCGCGGGCGGACTTGCGACCCCGGCGATCTCGCAGCGCGCCGCCGCAAGATCGCTACGTTTCGTGCCACAGGCGGACCTGGCTAATTTCGACCCGATCTGGGGCACCCAGTTCGTCGTCCGCAACGCCTCTGCCATGGTGTGGGACACTCTTTACGGCGTCGACGAGAATCTGCAGCCGCGGCGCCAGATGGTCGAGGGCGAGGAGACGACCGCAGACGGGCTCACCTGGACGTTCCGGTTGCGGCCGGGGCTGAAATTCCATGACGGCACGCCGGTGTTGGCCCGCGACGTGGTGGCGAGCCTCAACCGCTGGGCTGCGCGCGACCAGATGGGCCTCATGCTCAAGGCGATCGAGCAGGAGCTTGTTGCGGTCGATGACCGCACCATCAAGTGGGTGCTCAAGAAGCCCTATCCGAAAATGCTGTTGGCACTGGGCAAGAACAACTCGCAGGTCGCGTTCGTAATGCCTGAACGGATCGCACTCTCCGATCCCTTCAAGCAGATCGACGAGTATGTCGGCAGCGGACCGATGCGCTTCGTCAAGAGCGAATGGGTGCCGGGAGCCAAGTCGGTATTTGAGAAATTCGCCGATTACGTACCCCGGCAGGAGCCCGCCTCGTGGCTTGCCGGCGGCAAGCGCATGATGGTCGATCGCATCGAGTGGATTGTGATGCCGGATCCGGCAACGGCTTCGGCGGCGCTGCAAAACGGCGAGGTCGATTGGTGGGAAAATCCGATCTCCGATCTGGTGCCGCTTTTGCGCCGGAACCGCAACATTGCGGTCGACATCGCCGATCCGCTGGGCAACATCGGCAGCTTCCGGATGAACCACCTCTACCCGCCCTTCAACGACGTGCGGGCGCGCCGCGCGATCCTGATGGCCATGAACCAGGAAGATTACATGCGCGCTCTCGTAGGCGACGACAATGCTTTGTGGAAGCCGCTGCCGGGCTTCTTTACCCCCGGCACACCTCTCTACACCGAGGAGGGCGGCGACATCCTCAAGGGGCCGCGCAACCTCGATGCGGCAAAGAAGCTGCTGGCGGAAAGTGGCTATGCGGGCCAGCCGGTCACCTGCCTGGTGGCCCAGGACCAGCCCATCACCAAGTCCCAGGGCGATGTCACCGCGGATTTGTTGAAGCGCCTGGGCATGAATGTCGATTTCGCTGCGATCGACTGGGGCACAGTAGGCGCACGCCGTGTCGTGAAGACACCGCCAGGTCAGGGCGGCTGGCAGATGTTCCATACTTGGCACGCCGGAGCGGACACCATGAATCCTGCGCCATACTTCGCGATCCGCGGCAATGCTGACAAGGCTTGGTTCGGCTGGCCCGACGTGCCGGCTGTCGAAGCCGAAGTTACGGCGTGGTTCGATGCCCGGACGCTCGAGCAGGAGCAGGCCGCGATCCGCCGCCTCAACAAGGCCGCGCTCGACAACGTCGTCTATGCTCCGACCGGCTTCTTCCTGCAGTATCAAGCCTGGCGCAGAAACGTTTCCGGCATCGTCAAGGGGCCGCTGCCGTTCTTCTGGGGAGTAAGCAAAACGGCGTAAGTCCCCCGGCCTCATGGTGAGGAGCGCTGCTCTTGGCAGCGCGTCTCGAACCATGCAGGCCGGGGCCCGGGCCGCCGTCCTTCCGGCGCCTTAGCCGGCGCGAGACGGCCGCGTGCGCCGGCTAAGGCGCCGGAAGAACGCGGCCTCCTCACGGCGGCTTGCGCCGCGGGA
>Ga0209488_10000902_pt1 | contig 25187 bp, 23 predicted proteins | sample Rivendell_Oct201_8_FD_188349 | JGI IMG/M metagenome (GOLD analysis project Ga0209488, IMG submission 188349) | Vadose zone soil microbial communities from the Eel River Critical Zone Observatory, Northern California, USA -... | ecosystem: Environmental > Terrestrial > Soil > Vadose zone >...
CCGCGCAGTCGTCGGAACATCCTCGCCCGGTTCGATCACATGGGCGGACAAGAGCGTTTGCGGAAAATCCTTCGGATTCAATGTCACGATGAAATCGGCTCGGCCAGCTTCAGCGCAGCCGCAGAAGGGATCGTCGCCCGGATCGGGAGAGATGCTTGGCGGAGCGGAGGTAGGAACAAGTTCCGCCTCCTCTCGCAGTAGATTGATTATCTTCCCGATGAGTGGACGCCGTACCCCCAGCCTTCCCAAGACTCGTTTGTATTCCAGAAGAATCTCATCGCTCACCAGCCAGACAAACCTATCCGCTTCGATCCAGTCCCGGAGCAGATAGGCGCTTGGATTCTTGGGAGCGATCTTTGTTGACTTGAATCCGGCTGACTTGAATCCCGCGATTCCCGCTACCAGAACGGACGTATCGACTACGCCTCTAGGCCGTTTGCTTTTTTGAGCGGGCAACGACGGTGATCTCCGGCAGCTTCTTTCGTCCCGAGCGGTAGTCACGAACCGTTCTTAAAATCTCTTCCTCTGAGATGTCGCCCAGATCAGCGGCGGCCTTCCGGACGTTCCGCAAGAAATCCTTCTTCCATCCAGCCCGCTTTCGGCCCTTGGGAAGGTCCTTGTAAGCCGAGGCTCGAGGAATCTGGTCTTGCAATTCTCGTGCCAGGGACCGAAGCGGAATCTTGATCTCCACAGCATCGGTGCCATTAAGCGGACGAGAGCGAAGGCAGATGTCCCCCACATCGCCCATTTTGGCTTTGCCAAGATTCTTCGAAAACGCTTCTGTGAATCTGGCCAAAAGATCACTCGAACTGCCGAGCGTCTCCTTGAGATAAAAAGCCACTTTCGCTTCTAACAGGAGATTCGTGTCAAACCAGCACACACGGTTGCGGCGTGCGGGGCGGATGACCCCAAGCTGTACCAGGTTTTGAAGGTCCTTTGGCGGCACTCCCAGTACGGCGCTGGCCTGCTTGAGTTTGAGCGCAAGGCTCTGCATTTTGGCTTAACCACCTAAAGTTTAGATGGTTATTTAGCGTAAATCAAGAGCTAATTAAATAACCGCACCGGCTTCCCTCCCGGTTCCAGAGCGTGCGGTCTTGATTCTCCAGCAAAATCAGCTCTCCGGCCGGAGAGGTTCGCGCGGCGCATTTCCACACCCGCCTTGTGAGATCTGACCTTGCGCCCAGCACTCGATTCGTTCCATCATTGTCCCGGCAGAAGTAGTAGACGCAGTAACTATGTGCAAGGGCGCTCGCGACAAAAAATCGGCCCGTAAGTCCCATGCTTTCAAGATTTTGACTTATAAGACCTTTGTTATGAAGATTTTGCGAAGAATTTCGCGGATCGAAGTCCGTAAGTTGCTGATTCTAGATATTTTGCAAAATCGAGGGGGAGGGTGGGGGTAACTAAAAGATAAACTTACGTCAACCATCACGGCGTGAAGGTGTAAACAACACCGCGGTTCGCGGGACCTCCGCCGTTGGTGACGCCATGCAACTTTCCGGCGCCCGCAATGATGGCCATCGGGTAAGCTCCGTCGGCCCCCTCGAATGTATGGACGACGGAAAAATTGCCGGAGAGGTCAATTTTGAAAATGGTTCCGCAGCCCATTCCGTAGTTGCACTTCAAGTCTCCTCCGAAGTATGCCGTGCCATATAAGTTTCCGGCTGCGTCCATCACCAATGCGGAGCTCGGCCAGGTGCCGTCAGTCGATCCAGTAAAGGTGTAGAGGGTGATCTCTTGACCGCTTGGGGTGACTTTGAATACCACTCCGCACCCCGGAGGAATCCCGAAACCCCAATTGCAATTGAGATCTCCGCCCAGCACCGTCGTCCCGTAGAGATTGCCCGCATTGTCCGTAATTAAGGTACCGCCTGGAGACGCGCCGTCGGCGCTGTCGGCACCCTGGAATTGATACAGCGTTGTCAGTCCATTGGCGTCATACTTGAAAACAGTGCCGCAACCGGGTCCAAACGTAGTCGCGCATGGCCCGAATCCCCCAAACTGGGCCGTTCCATACAGCGTTGCGCCAACCAAAAGCAGTCCGGCACTCGGCAGACCGCCGTCGAGGCCCTCTGTGAAGTTGTGCAATATCGTCACAAAGTTGTTGCCAGGCGTGATCTGGTAAATCGTGCCATCACCTGGCAGGCCATAGCTCGCATAATTCCCTCCAAACGTGGTTGTACCGTAAAGCAGGCCGCCAGGGTACACGACGACACCGGACCCGGGGAGGATTCCGTCGTTGGTTGGTCCATGGAAGGTGCGCAGCGGGGGAAAGCCCTGGAAGCTGTGCAGGACGGTTTCCTGGCCGGAAGCCGTCAGACTGAAAACCGTGCCGCATCCGTTATTGCAGGACTGAAGAGTGCTCGTTCCTCCTTCCATAGTCGTGCCGTACAGCGTTCCGTGTGCATCGATTGCGATTCCGACAGGGTAGGATCCATCCGGGGGTCCCTTGAATTCATACAAAGCGCCTTCCTGGCCCGTTGGACTTATCTTGTAAATCGCCCCGCAGGGACCGCTATGGCACATTCGCGAGCTGTCCCAGGAAGCGCCATAAATGTTGCCCATTTTGTCCTGCACAAGCGTGGATCCCGCTCTCAACTTGCTTTGATCATCGAATGCGTAGAGGACTTTGTAAGTCTGAGCCCAGGCGGGAAGGGCTAAAAGAACGAATGAGATGGATAGAGCCGGCCAAGAAAGCGGGCGACGTAAGCACAACCGTCTCTCGGGTGCCATGGAAACCTCACACGTGCTGTTGAGGCGCGAAACCTTTGAAGCGACGTCTTGGATGTAAACTTTGTGGTTCAGGTTGGACCGAAAAGTGTCCGCGTCGCTTCGATTAGCATTTCTAGCAACGCAGGAACGTCTCAGAGAAGTGGCTCCCTGAAGAATGGTTGCGTACCCATGACTTTGCAGCTCAGTCTGAAGTCTTTCAGAACGTGCTTATGCTTAAGAACTAAGCTCTTGCAGGCCAACTGTTGGGAACAGGCGCTAGCGCTCAGAACCCGGTCGATGAGTGTAATCGCGATTATCAACAGCCGAGACAGTTCAAGGTAACGGCGCTAAGCGCCAGCAGCGGATGCTCTCGCCTGCTTTGCGGGAGTCAAGGCGGTGAGAGCGAGACCGATGACAGCGACAATGGCGAAGCCGAGCAGATCGTTGCGTAGATCGTGGTATTGGATGCCTTGCACAATCATGACGCTGTCATGAGCAAGCGTGGACCAGCCAGCGAAAAGGATGAGGCTGCGATGCTGACGCGGGTTGCGGGCGGCGATCAGCAGGAAGACGCCGAGCGAGATGTAAATACCGAGGATCATCTGGTCCTGCCTGTTGATCGTCGTTGCCGCGCCGTCCCGGAGCGCGCCCGTGAGCGGGTAAAGGCCGGCCAAGCAAGCTAATCCCGATAAAACCAAGAGAACCTTAAGGGCGCGCTCTCGGATCATAACGAATCCTCCGTTTCTGCAAATGTCTCCGAACTCAAATCTTGATGCTTGCGAAGAGTCAGCCGATTGGATGTTGTCTGTCACTGGTCGGAAATTCTATAGCAAGTCGGAACGTAGTTGATGAAATCAGCCATTACACAAGTGCGCACGAGGAATTTATTGACCTTCGTTGAGTGGCGATCTCGTTCGATAAACTGAGCGCTTGCATTCCTCGAAGTCAGCCCAGACCATGCCGATATACTTTTCTTGACTCATAAAGGCGCTCCTTTCGCCAAGTTGGCGATGCGAACAATCACAACCTACCGCAGAAGTGGGCGCCCTTTTTATATTGCGCGTGAAAGAGATTTTTCACCAATCATCCGTCCAAGACCGCTCTTAAAGATTGGCGTTGGCTTCCCCATGTGGCCATATTCGTCAACTGGCAATCTCTGTGCACCTCAGCGGAAAAAATGCCCCGCCAACCAGAATAGGGGAAGAAGCATCTACTCCGCCGCTGTGTTCCGCTGAAAGAGTGCCAATCTTCAACAACTGAATGCACCCCGGTTTACGCCAAGGTGGGATCCAAATGATCGCAAGACGGGGTGGAGTCCTAACGACCGCAAAAAGGAGTTTCCGATGATCACAAATGCGATGATCACAAATGCGCTCACCGTCGCCCAAAGGCTCCTGGTGGCTGGACGGAAGGAAGTGCTCGCCGTTGGCTTGATGGTGCTGTACACACTGGGGATACCCCATCCCGCAAATGCACAGGAAGTTACCTATATCATTTTCGATGCTCCGGGCTCGACCTTCACCCAACCCACGAGCATCAACGCGAAGGGAACGATCACGGGAACCTACGGTGACGCGCAGTACGTGATCCACGGCTTCCTGCGTGCTCGCGACGGTACCGTCACCACGTTCGATCCTCCGGGCGCCGCCTACACCTTCCCGGCAACCATTAACCAGGCTGGCGCGATCGCGGGGGCCTACACTGACGCGCAGTTTTTGAGCCACTGCTTCCTGCGCGCTCCGGACGGCAGCTTCATTACCTGCGATCCTCCGGGCACGAAGGGCACCGGGTTCGGGCCGGGCGCCGGGGCTGCGGCCATTAACGGGGCGGGGGTGATTACGGGATCTTATAACAGCGGTACCAGAATTCACGGGTTCTTGCGCTCTCGCGCCGGCACATTTACAAAGTTCGATGTTCCAGGCGCGACGACTACCGTCCCGGCCGGCATCAACGAAGCGATGGAGATCACGGGCGGCTACTATGACAAGCACCAGGTGTTCCACGGCTTCCTGCGCGCTCGCGACGGCACATTGACCACTTTCGACGCACCCGGCTCCACCACCACTACGAACCCCATAGGCATCAACCGGGCAGAGGAGATCACCGGATACTACGATGACGCGAACGGCGTGAATCACGGCTTCCTGCGCGCTCGCGACGGCACATTCACGACTTTCGATGGTCCGGGCGCTAGCTTCGTCGGGACCGTCCCGACTGGCATCAATTCGAAAGGGGAGATCACGGGATACTACGATGACGCGAACGGCGCGAATCACGGCTTCCTGCGTGCTCCCGATGGGACCGTTACGACCTTCGATCCTCCGGGCTATAGCGGCACCGATCCCAGCGGCATCAACTCTGCGGGGACAATTATTGGGGTAGTCAATCACGGGCACGGGTTCGTCCGCATGGAGGACAAAAGAGAACAGGAGGATGAGCAAGGAGACAAGAATTAGCCGCAGTCCGTTCGGTGGGGAGGGGACGGTTGGTGGCCTGTCAGAGACGCCAACCTCTACCTCCCTTCTGTTCGATAAACTGAGCGCTTGCATTCCTTGAAGTCAGCCCAGAAGGTCAGCGACTGCTTCATGCGGAATCTGAGGCTTGTTCTCGCGCCAACTTCCTGCACACGTCCCAGTGAGAAGAACCTGAATTCTTGAAGCTGGTGTATCTCAATTGACGGGTGGCCACTCAAAGCCCGGTTTTGGCTTGACCGGGCCACCCCTGCGTCCATTTAGACCTTTAGCGACCCACGGAACGCCCTAGCGGCATAGTAAGATTCCGCACCGTTGTGATACACGAAAACAGTGTCGTAGCGGCGATCACAAAAGAGGGCGCCGCCGAGTTTTCTGATAGCAGAAGGTGTTTTCACCCAGCTCGACGTTTTCGTATCGAAATTTCCAAGTTTCTGCAACTCTCGATATTGATCCTCCGTTAAAAGCTCAATGCCCATGGCAGTTGCAATATCCATCGCGCTGCCTTTTGGTTTATTTTCTTTCCTGGACTCCAGCGCTTCACGGTCGTAGCAAAGACTTCTGCGGCCTTTAGGACTTTCAGCTGAACAATCGTAAAAAATGTATTCGCCGGTCTTTTTATCGTGACCAACAACGTCCGGTTCGCCGCCAGTTCTTTCCATTTCATTGAGCGACCACAGTTTTTCAGCGTTAGCTTCCAGCTTCGCTTGGACTTTCGTCCATTCAAGACCTTTGTGGCGGTTCATGTTGTTCTCAAAACGGGCTTTCAATGTTCTGAGTAGTTCTTCACGTTGTTTTTTTGAAACGGTTACATTTGACATAGTTTTTATGTTGCCGATCTTTTCGAAGTAAGTCGTCGGAGGACATGGCCTTTCCACATCCACAATCCCGAAAGGACCATGGCAGGAAGGAAGACATACCGAGTTGGAGGAGCGTAGTCCGGAAGTTTTTCAAACGGACTGTAAATGTAACCGATTATCGGAATGGCAAACACGATGTGAATCCAGCGAAAAATCGAACGTTTGGTGGCATCTTTCATGATTTATGCACCATTATCGGCGAGATCCCATGCGCGCTTCATACACCTCGATTCGCGTCTCCTGAGCCCTGAGGCGGCCAGTTGGGCATTTCAATACCGAACTGCTTGGCGTACTCGGCGTGCAATCGCTGCCAGCCGCCGAACTTTATCGCCTCGGGGCCGACGATGCGGCCGATTGGAGTTCCGCCGAGAAGTCAACAGCGCGGCCTGCACTTGTTCGTGCTTCCGCCTCGTTCTCCCAAACTCAACGGCGCGGTCGAACGCGCCAACCGCACTCACACCGAGGAGTTCTACCAGGTCACCCTTTGCTCCCTAGAAATGAAAAAACTCAATCGCGAACTACGTCAGTGGGAAAGATCTATACACCGTTCGCCCTCACCAGTCGCTCGGCTACCTCACCCCGCAGCAGTTCCTGCTGCGGGCCTCATCTCAAAGAAAGGCATGAAAAGTGTCACTCATCTACTGGACGAGTACACCGGCTTGAGATCGCTCACAATTTGTGTTTTCATAGCAGGGTGCCGGCGCAGCATCGCCGGCCGCATGCGCGCCGCAAACCTCCACCTCTAGCCGACATTCTGAGGAGAAAAATCATGAGCAAAGTATCGTATATTCCCAAGGATTACAACTCCGTCACGCCGTACCTCATCGTCAGGGGCGCGGCCCAAGCCATTGAGTATTACAAGAAAGTTTTCGGAGCGACTGAAACTGTTCGCATGAATGGCCCGGACGGCAAGGTCGGTCACGCCGAGTTGAAGATCGGCAACTCGCATATCATGCTGGCCGACGAAAATCCCAGCATGGGACAGGGACACACCGGTGCGGCCACGATTGGCGCAAGCCCGGTGAGCCTCTATGTTTACCTTCCCGACGTCGATAGCGTGGTCAAGCGCGCGGCGGCCGAGGGCGCGAAAATCCTGAAGCCGGTTCAGGACCAGTTCTACGGAGATCGCTCCGGCTTCATTCAAGATCCGTTCGGACATCTGTGGGGCGTCGCCACGCACATAGAAGACGTGTCGCCCAAGGACATGGAAGAACGGATGAAGAAGATGATGCCGGCCGCGTAGTTTGATGTGACTTAAAGGCGGGGCAGCCATGCCCCGCCTCTAGCATCTTTAGCTTGTTCCCACGCTTAACACCTCGCGATGTTGCGGTCGCGCATGCGCTCGACCAGATGGTCGCGAATGGCTACAGGTATGCGCGGCCAGGTCTCGATCTGGGGCATTACTCACCGAAAACCAGACGGCCTAACTCTTCGCCCAATCGCTTGGCTTGCTGAGGATCGCCCGCGGCGCGAAAGCGTTCGGCAAGCTCAAAAAACGCTTTCTCCTTCTGTTTCCGCGCTTCGATACCGAGCTCAATGAGCTCCACCAGAACCCGGTTGTCACTCATACGCTGACTCTTTGCCAGGCGCTCCACTTGTTTGGCAATGGGAGCAGGGAGCGATACGCTCCGGCGGACATGTCCTCGGCAGAGTTGACCCGAAACTTAATCTCAACTGAGTCAGATTAGTGCCTTGACATGTCATATTGCGGGCAATAGCATATTGACATGCGGGCATGCGTGCTCGATACGGACGTTCTGGTGGCAGCCTTCCGGAGCGATTCGGGCGCTTCCCGCCGGCTATTGGAAATGGTACTGGCACGGGAATCTGAGGTACTTCTCTCGGTGCCGCTGATGTTTGAATACGAGGCGGTTCTGACTCGCCCTGAGCACCTGTCGGCGTCTGGCGCGAGCGTGGAAGATGTCGAGGATGTGCTCGATGGCTTGGCCGCCGTGGGAAGGCGCGTGAAGCTTGCCTTTCGTTGGCGCCCTGCTTTGCCGGACCCGAATGACGATATGGTTCTGGAAACTGCCGTGAACGGCCAGGCACATGCCATCGTTACTTTCAATGAACGGGATTTCAATCCGGTAGCCGCCCGATTTGGTTGCCGGGTGGTGCGGCCGGGAGAGTTTCTGCGATGGTTGGCGCATGAAAGGGCTTAACGCTCGAACCTGGAGGGAAACCTGTCGTGAGACGAAGCAACTTTGCATTACGGCTGCAGCCGTCTTTGCTCGACGAAGCGCGCAAGCTCGCCGAGTCGGAAGGGGTGGCGCTGAATCAGCTCATCAACGTGGCAGTCGCGGAGAAGGTTTCCGCCCTGCGGACAGCGGAGTACTTTGCGGCGAGGGCGCGGCGGGCCAATCCGGCGAAGATCGCCCGGATTTTGAAGCGCGTGGGGAAGGGAAATGCGCCGATGGCGGGGGACGAGCTTCCGCCCGAGTTTCTGGTTAAGCGGAAAAAGGGAGCGAGTAGACGTTAGGCCGCTGCTGAAGACGAGCCGGTTCGCAGGTGGATCGCCTTCTCGTCCCGAAATGCGACATCACGCTGTCGAGTTTGCAGCGGGCGGCGGCTTTGGTGGGGCGGCGGGTGGTGATTGAGTTGGTGTCAGGGCGCCTAAGCGCTCTGCGGTTGGTATTGATGACGTTTGTACCACTCCTCGCTCAAATCTCTCCACGCTGGATTAACCGAAACGACGAGCGCGATTTTCTTTATTCGCAGCCACCCCTTGATACGCTTCTCGCGTTCAATTGCATTGTGAACGTCTTCGAAGCGCTCGAAATAGACAAGCCGATCAAGTTTGTATTTGGCAGTAAATCCCGAGCCGGTTCCAGTCTTGTGTTCCCGCACTCTGCGCATGAGACTGTTGGTGACGCCCGTGTACAAGGTTTTCGAACGGTTCGTCATGATGTAGACAAAGTACATAGGTCCCTTCGACTTCGCTCAGGGCAGGCTCTTCGCGTGGTAGCTCCCGGCAGCGCTGGAGCACGCGGGGCTCAGGATGACAAATCAAAGGGAATCATGTCAGTGATGAATGAACTTTGCGGCGGTGGAAAAACCGGCGTGGCATTCAGCCTGTCGGCATTCACGTACTCTATGTTTTGTCATCCTGAGCGCGCTTTTTGCGCGAAGGACCTATGCAGTTGGGCGGTGCCACTGACGTGGACGGGAAGGCATGGCGGTGCTGCTGAAAGGTGGCATCACGCTGTCGAGTTTGCCGCGGGCGGCGGCCGTGGTGGGGCGCGGGTGGCGATTGAGTTGGGTTCGAGGGCTGGGCGCTCTGCGGTTGGTATTGATGACGCCCAAACCACACATGAAAAGATCTTGGCGACCGTCGACGATCACGGTATTGCGATTTCGCGATTCGGGCCTCAAATTGAAGCCCTCCAAACGCTTGGACTTGTGAATGCGGTTATATTCTTGAATCGGGGCACCGATGGCATTCGGATTATTCCGAGCTTTAAGGGTCTGGACTTCTACATGCGTTGCCTCGGTTACAGCGTTTATCCCTTGGAGGCTTTCGTCCTCACCTTGCAACATTGGTGCCAGCTGCGCAACATTGATCCTTTCAATTACCAAAAGTCTTAATCCATACGGGAGGCCGACATAGCGCGTTTTCACTGCCTAATCCTCGGGTTCGCCACCGAGTACAGCACATCCGTCAGGAAATTCACCGCGACATACGTCAATCCGATCGCTAGGATGCAGCCTTGCACCAGATAGTAGTCACGATTCGAGATGGCTTGGATCGTGAGGCGGCCGATGCCGGGCCAGGAGAAAATCGTCTCGGTCACGATTGCTCCTGCCAGCAGCGCGCCGAACTGCAGGCCCAGAACGGTGATGATGGGAATCATGGCGTTGCGCAGGGCGTGGCGGTAGACGACGGTGCGCTCGGGTAATCCTTTGGCGCGGGCGGTGCGGATGTAGTCCTGGTTCAACTCTTCGAGCATGGAGGTGCGCACCATGCGGGTGAGGATGGCGGCAAGGGCTCCGCCCATGGTGATCGCGGGCAGGATCAGATTCGCGAATGAACCCGCGCCTGAGACCGGCAGCCATCCGAGCTTGATGGCAAAGAACAGAATGAGGATAGGGCCGAGCGCAAAGTTTGGAAACGACAGGCCGAACAGGCTGATGACACTGAGCAGGCGGTCGTCCCAAAGATTGCGGCGTTGAGCCGAGCGCACGCCGGCGGGAATCGACAGGATGATAGCGACAAACAAAGATGCCAGCGTAAGCCTCAGCGTGTAGGGATAACGCTGGGCGACGATGCGCGTCACGCTTTGGTTGTAGCGGAATGACGGCCCGAGGTCGCCATGGAGTACCCCTTTCCAATAGCGGATGTATTGTTCGCCGAGTGGAGCGTCGAGGCCGTAGGCATGGCGTGTAGCTTCGATGTCGGCGGGGGGCGCGCCTTCGCCGAGCATTTGCTGGATGGGATCTCCGGGGACCAGGTGGATTAGCAGGAAGACGAGCGAGACCACGAGCCAGATTACGGGCAGGGTGTAGAGGACGCGTTGGAGGAGGAGGCGGAGCATCGTCAGCGGCTAAAGCCGCGATTGATTTGTAGCACTTGCGGCGCGGCTGAAGCCGGCGCCCTTTCAAAGCAAATTCAAATCCGAGCAAAATCGAAAGAAACCAAATTCAAATCAAAACAAAAATCAAATCAAATCAACACAGGAATTTCCCTACATCCGAGTCGTTCTGACGCAATCTATTTGTCCCATTCTCGCTGAGTCTCAATCTCCGCCTTGCTTTGCGGATTCCGATTTTGGTGGTTTGGGTTCGAGACTTTCTGTCTTCTCGATTTTCACTTTGGCGATGCGATGTCCTTCCATTTCTTCTACGGTGTAGCGGTGTCCTTCGAATTCAAAAGATTCGCCCAGACTCGGAATTCTTTGCAGGCGGGCAAGAATGAATCCAGCGAGGGTCTCGAAACCGGTATCCCGAGGAAGCATGAGGCCGTACTGGGCTTCCAAGTCGCGGATGTTGACGGAGCCTTCGAGCACCAGGACCGATTCGTCTTCGAGAGATGGCTCCGGCGGCGATACATCGAACTCATCTTCGATGTTGCCGACCAATTGCTCGAGGATGTCTTCCACCGTGATCACTCCGGCGGTGGAACCGAACTCGTCGACCACGACCGCGAGATGGCGGCGGCGCTCCTTGAATTCCGAGAGCAGTTCAGCGAGGACCTTGGTTTCGGGTACGACCAGCACGTCATGCATGATCTGGCTGATCTGCATGCGGGAGATGCGGGTGGCGACGGACTGGCCCAGATTGCTCAGTCGCAGTCGCATCCAGCGCATGAGGTCTTTGTAGTAGAGCACGCCGACGATGTGCTCCGGGCCGCGCTGCGGATCATAGACGGGAACACGGGAGTGCTGGCCTTCGACCACGCGGACCAGTGCGTCGTCAAGCATGAGATCGGAAGGTAAAGAGAAGATGTCAGGGCGCGCGACCATCACAGCGCGGACGCTGATGCTGTCAAGTTCGATGGCGCTGTGGATCATCTCCTCCTGGAACTCGGGAATCTGGCCGAACTGACGGCTGGCGGTAACGATCAGCTTGAGTTCGTCGGGAGAGTGGACTGCGCCGCGGCGTGTCGCTTGAGCTCCGAACAAGCGCAGAACCAGGCCTCCGGATTTCCTCATGAAGAAAAGGAAAGGCCTCGTAATGGCGAGGAATGCCTCCATGGGCGCTGCCACGGCCAAGGCGACCTGCTCGGCGCGTTGCAATGCCAGAGTCTTGGGGACTAGCTCGCCGAGAATCACGTGCATGTACGTGATCAAGCTGAAAGAGATGGCGATGGCGATGGTGTGGGCGTAGACCTCTCCGTGGGGAACCTGATGCACGAATCGGATTCCTTCCACCAGGCGAGCAACAATGGGCTCGCCGATCCAGCCCAAGGTCAGGCTCACCATCGTGATTCCGAGTTGAACGCCGTTCACGACCTCGTCAAGATTTTGGTGCAGGCGTTGGACGATGCGGGCGCCAATCCGGCCGGCGGCGATGAGTTGCTGAATGCGCGTATCGCGCACGCTCACCAGTGAGAATTCCGCCGCTGCGAAGAAAGCATTGGCTGCCACCAGAAGAAGGATCAGAAAGACCCGGAGCAGCACAAAGGCAACCATGGAACGGTAATTCTAACATTCCAAAGGGACTAAAATAGCTAGGATATACGCGCAGTTCCGCGGAGATCAGGCCGGCGCACGCTTGGCACGAAGCCGCGTTCCTCAACCAGACCGGACGGGTGGTCCAGAAAATTCAATTCGAGCCGCGCTATCCTTTTAAAAGACAGCGGGTCTAAATGGCAGGCAACAACTAGTTTAGCGGTGCTGCAGGTTATCTTCTCACTGGATGTGAAATCTCAGGAACAAAAGCGACTCGGGCCCCGTACCAGTGCATGAGGACGCGGTTCCCGTCTAGAGTCTGGCAGAATCTCCACAGGAGGCGTTGTGAACGGAAACGGAAATCATAAGAAGAAGCGTCGCAAACTATTTATTTATGGCGGCATCGCGCTGGGGATTGTGCTGCTGATTGCGGGTGGAGTCTTCGCAGCCACGCGAGGCGGCACCAAGATTGATCCTTCGAAGCTGGCGAAGGTGGAAAAGGGCGACCTGGCAAAGAGCGTTGTGGCTACAGGCAAGGTCACGCCCATCACTAAGGTCGAAGTGAAGTCCAAGGCCAGCGGCATCGTGAAGAAGCTGCTGGTGGACTACGGCGACAGGGTTAAGAAAGGCCAACTGCTGGCGCAACTCGATAAGGTCGAGATTGAGGCGCAGGTAGAGCAGTCGAAGGCGGCTCTGGAAGCGGCGCAAGCCAACTTGAGGAGTACACAGGCTGACCTCGAGCGGGCCAAGGTTGACGCGGAAGGTCCGGATGTACCGTTACTGAAGCGCGCTTACGACCGGGCCACGGGTATGGCCAAGGACGGAGTAGTTTCGGCATCCGCCTTGGACGACGCGCAAAAAAACTATGAAATGTCGCTGAACAAGCAAAACGTATCGAAGGCGCAGGTCACGGTCTTCAAGGCGAAGATTGCTCAGGCCCAGGCGCAAGTGGCGCAGGACCAGGCGAATCTAAAACAGCTTGAGGAGCAGCTCAGTTATACCGATATCGTTTCCCCGATTGATGGCATCGTCCTCTCGCGCGATGTGCAGATGGGCGACGCCGTCAGCTCGATCCTGGTTCTGGGCTCGTCGGCCACTCTGGTCATGAACCTGGGCGACACCAGCGAGGTCTATGTAAAGGGCAAGGTCGATGAGAGCGACATCGGCAAGGTGTATCTGGGCCAGCCGGCGCGGATCAAGGTGGAATCATTCAAGGACAAGACCTTCAACGGCAAAGTGACAAAGATTTCTCCGATGGGCGTGGAAAAAGATAACGTCACGACGTTTGAAGTGCGCGTTTCGATCCAGAATCCAGGCGGCGAACTCAAAGCCGAGATGACCGCCAACGCGGAAATCATCCTGGAAGAACACAAGAACGTGCTGCAGATTCCCGAGGGCTCGATTCTGTACGACAAAGACAAAAAAGCCTCCGTCGAGATTCCCGACCCCAAAGGCAAGGAAGGCAAGAACAAGGTCGCAGTCAATATCGGCATCTCGAATGGCGCTAAGACCGAGGTGTTGAGCGGCTTGAAAGAAGGCGATCAGGTGGTGCTGCAGTAACGGACATCGGACCTCGGGCGTCGGACCTCGGCCTTCGCGTTTAAGCCTCCAGCGAGGCGCCGGGTCCGTGGTCTGAGGTCCGAGGTCTGAGGTCCGACTCCATGACTCTCTCTGAAATTCTGCGCCAGGCAGTCTCCACATTCCGCGCCCACAAGATGCGCACCTTCCTCACCATGTTTGGAATCGTGTGGGGGATTGCGTCCGTGATCTTGCTGGTCGGCTTGGGACGGGGCTTTAGCGTCGATCAAAAAAAACGCATGCAAATGCTGGGTAAAGACCTGGTCATCCTCTGGGGAGGCCGCACAAGTTCGCAGGTCGGTGGCCGCGCGGCGGGGCGTGAGATTCACCTTAACGTCGACGACGCGCATTTAATCCAGAACGAATGCTACCTGGTCAGGAAAGTAAGTCCGGAGTTGCGGCGCTCCATTCCCGAAGTCAGCCAGTACAACTCAGCCAGTCGCGGTGTGGTCGGAATGTGGCCGTCGTATCAGGATTTCCGCTCGCTGCTGCTGGCGGAGGGACGCTTGATTACCGACGATGACGAGCGCGAAGGTCACCGGGTGGTCATCCTAGGATCGAAAGCCTACCGGCAGTTGTTTCCCGGACAGCCCGCCTTGGGGGCGACGCTGATTATCAAGAGCCTGCCCTACACGGTGGTTGGCGTTCTGCGGGAAAAGAAACAGAACTCGAATTACAGCGGGCCCGACAATGATTATCTGTTCGCGCCGTATTCCGCGGTTGCCAGGGACTTTCCTCCGCCCGAGAAGCCGGGGGCGGGCATCACGCGGGGATGGCTCGACGACATCGTTTTCGAAGTCGGGAGTCCCCAGGATCATGAAGCCGCAGTAACCCAAGTGCGGCGGGCGTTGGCCCGCGTGCACCATTTTGATCCCGTGGACAAGGATGCAGTTTTCATCTGGGACACGATGGACGGCGCCAAAATGCTTGAGGAAGTCTTCGGCGTAGTAACTATTTTCTTTGGCTGCGTCGCCATTGTGACCTTGTGTCTGGGTGGGATCGGCGTAATGAACATCATGCTGGTTTCGGTCACAGAACGAACCCGCGAAATCGGGACGCGAAAAGCGATGGGCGCGACCAAGCGGGACATTCTACGGCAGTTTTTTGCCGAGTCCGCCATGCTGACGATTGTGAGCGGGATTCTTGGACTCAGCTTTGGCGTCGGAGTCTGTGCTGCGATGAGCGTAGTGCCCCTCCCCGACATCGTGCCGCACCCGATTGTTTCACCCATCTCGATTATTGCTTCGGTTCTCACACTTTCTTTGATCACCGTGACCGCGGGCATGTATCCAGCCCAGCGCGCCGCGGAAATGACACCTGTGGAGTCACTACGATATGAATAGCCATCGAGTATCACATCAGCGAGTATCGCGCACTTTGTCTTCCCTGCCGGCAAGATCTTCAATACTGATCGCGCTGGTAATTCTCACAGCCGCCCTCACATTCGCTTCCACACCTCAGGGCTCCTTTGAAAAAACCTTTCAGGTGAGCGGCCCCGTGAATTTGGAAGTCCTCACCCGCTCCGGCGATATCACGGTGCGAACCGGGCCCTCAGGCTCGGTTTTCATTCGTGGCAAGATCTATGTTGGGGACCATTGGCTCTTTGGCCAGCGAAAAAGCGATGTCAGTGAAATTGAACAGCATCCTCCGCTGCGCCAGGAAGGCAACAGCATTCACATTGACAACGTGAACACTCGGGATATTTCAGTGGACTATGAGATCACGGTTCCCGCCGAAACAACAGTACGCACCCGCAGCGGCTCAGGAGATCAGACCATCGAGGGCACTCGCGGAAACGTCGACTTGCAAAGCGGGTCGGGCGACATCAAGCTGGCGAATCTGACCGGAGAAATCCGCCTGCAGACGGGCTCAGGCAATGTGCGGGCGCGGGAAATCTCAGGCTCGGTCCGCGGAGGGGCCGGCAGCGGCGACATTGAAGTGGAAGAAACCGGTTCGGGCGAGATCGACCTGCATACCGGTTCCGGGAATGTTGTAGTTCGTGGAATCAATGGCGCGCTGCGCGCTGAAGCCGGCAGCGGCGACATCACCGCTGAAGGTACCCAGACAGGCAACTGGGAAGTCCGTACGGGATCGGGCAACGTGCATGTTCGCTTGCCGAACAATGCGGCCTTCGACGCCGACATCACCACCAGTTCAGGGACGATCGACGTCAATTCACCCATAGAGATGACCGTGCAGGGACGGGTGCAGGAGTCGCGGAAGCAGATTCGCGGCAAAGTTCGCGGCGGCGGACCAACCCTGTCAGTGCGCACCGGATCCGGCGACATTCAGATCCTATAAAAGGCAACGGCGGATGATCAGAACACAACGCGGGCACGGAGTCGCGAGACACGATAAACCCCTAGCTTTTCTCTGTGCCTCTGTGACTCTGTGGTAAATAGCAGGTCGAGCGTGCAATTTGAGCGAGATTCGTATCAGGGCAAGATTCGTATCAGGGCAAGATTCGTATCAGGGCGAGATTCGTATCAGGGCGAGATTCGTATCAGGGCGAGATTCGTATCAGGGCGAGATTCGTATCGGGGCATGCCTTCAGGCATGCCGCCACAGCAAGTAGAGTGCGCAGGCTTTAGCCGCTGTGCCGTGACGGGCAAGCCCTAGCGCCTTAACAGTTTTTGGTTTTGCTTTGAAAGGGCGCGGCTTCAAGCCGCGCCGTAAGTGCCACAAAATCAATCCGGCTTTAGCCGCTGAGGCTGCTCGGGTCGTGTTTTTCAGCAAACTGTTATGCCGTTCACAATTGTCGCGTTTGGCGGCATCGCTGAAGCGATGCCCTGATACGAATCTTTTCCGCAACTGCACCATTACTGTAAGACCCATTTTTTCTCTGTGTCTCTGTGACTCTGTGGTGAGCGCATTGGCAGCAAGTTAGACCATGTTCATGAAAGAGCTTATTTCGCAAGGCTGGCAAGCTCTCATGCGCGACCGCATGCGCTCGCTGCTGACCATGCTGGGCATCGTGTGGGGACTGGCCTCGGTGGTATTGCTGCTGGCCTACGGCCAGGGACTCGGCGGCAGCGTGTTGCACGCGTTCCTGAACATGGGGAACAACGTGATCGTGCTTTGGCCGGGGCAGACCAGCCTGCAAGCCGGAGGCCAGCGCGCAGGAAAGAAAGTGAGCTACGAATATGCGGACGTCGAGGCGATTCGCGATGAGGTCCCAATCGTGCGCGCCGTGAGCGCGGAAATAGATCGCGACTTCGCCTTCAAGCTGGGAACGCGTGTGGTCTCAATTCAAGTGCGCGGAGTGGAAATGCCTTATGGCCAGATGCGTAAGCTAAACCTCGCGGATGGCCGCTACTTCAACGAGAGCGATTTCACCGACCACCATCGCGTCGTGATATTGGGATACGAGGCGGCGAAGAAGGTGTTTCAGGGCGCCCCCGGTGTGGGGCAGCACGTAAGCATCGGCGGGCTGGATTTCGAAGTGATTGCGACCATGCGCAACAAGATTCAGGATTCGATGTACAACGGTCCGGACAACGATAACGGATTCATTCCCTTCGGACTGATGCGCGATCTGAAGAATCTTCGCGATCCCGACGAAATCATCTTCCAGCCCAGCGCTGCCGAACTTAACAAAAAGGCGCTGGCAGCCGTGCGGGAAGTAGTGGCGCGGCGGCATCACTTCGACCCCAAGGACGACAAAGCCACGCCGGAGTGGGACACCATCGAAGATCGAGCCATGATCAACGCCTTTTCATTAGGGCTACAAGCGGTTCTGGGACTGATTGGCGTGGTAACACTGGCCGTCGGCGGCGTAGGCGTGATGAACATCATGCTGGTCTCAGTTACAGAGCGCACGCGAGAGATCGGGTTGCGCAAGGCCATTGGCGCGCGGCCCCGGCACATTCTGGTGCAGTTCTTGCTGGAGGCGCTGGTGCTCACCTTTGTGGGTGGGCTGGTGGGTATGGCGGTGGCCGTGCTCTTGACCTGGACGATCCCACCTATGCCTCTGTACGACGAGTTCTACAAAACCGCCGACCACGAAGGCGCAATTTTCCTGCACGCTTCGATGAGCGTAATGCTGATATCGTTTGTAATTTTGTCGCTGGTAGGAATTGTCTCCGGCTTCTTCCCGGCACTGAAGGCATCGCGGTTGAACCCGATCGAGGCCCTGCGCTACGAGTAGCTCGGAGCCGAGTTCGCCGTAGCCTTACCACAAACGAGGGGTGCCAGCCCCCCACGCGCAGCTATACTCCTATCGGCTTTGATGAGATGGCTTCTAATATTAGAAAGTTGAGAATCGGATGTCGGCTAAGAAACGCTGGAAGGAACGTGACACATTAGCGTTGGTGATCAGCATTCTTAGTCTCGTGCTGACACTTGTGACCTTTTATTCGGCCCGCCAGAACGAGCGAATGTTCAAAGCATCTCATCTTAAGATCAGGGGTGGCCGTGTCTTGCAGTACACTGACGGGGATCGGCAGGTCTCGTTTGAGGTAGCTCTGGAGAATACAGGGGAGACTTCTGCTTACATTGACAGTGACGCGCTGAGGTTATTTGTAGTCGAAGATCCATATCATCTACCTATACCCAAGCCAGGACGTATATTCGATCTCAAGACGCCAGACGACATAGGTCATCACGGTCATGCGCTTGAGGTGACGCCCAAAGGCACAGCGGTATTGACCACAAATTTGTGTTTCTGTCTAGAACCTTACAAACCCAGGAAGATAGGGCTACTCGGTCACCTTTCATACCGTGACAGCTTCGGTGATTCACACTATGAGAATTGGGGCTGGATCATCGTTGACTTGGAGTATGCGTACGTGACAGATGACCTTCCAAACAACGTTGGGGCATTTCACACGGATCGCGAGCCCATGGACGTCGAAACAGTTCGGGCTATCTTCAGGGGCATGAATTTGTCCGACTGATTGCACATTGGATGGTAGTGCCTTTTGGTTTCCATAAAACACATCAGCAACCCGGCTGGTGGCCCAACAGCATTCGAATGTGCTCCGCGTCTCGCCTGTCTATCTTCTGCTGGCGCCCAGCTGGGATGGAAATCACACCCTATAATCATCATGCGAAGACTTCTTTCTTCCCAGCGTCTTTGATCCTCAAACCAAAGAATACCGGGTCGAATCGAGCCTTCGCTCTTATCCAATCAATCTTTCGCCGGTTTTGCGAAAGAGCCTGCCCTGAGCAAAGTCGAAGGGTGGGCCGCACGGACGTCATATGGTCACTGCCGACCCGCTAACATTTTCACAACTTACACTCAAGGCTTAGGGGTTTCATCGGCGAGACGTTTCCTTTCTCTTTCTATGCCCTTCGCGAGCACCTCCGTTGCCTTGGCAGGAATTTTCGGAAGTGCATTCCACTCCTCTCTAAACGTGTCGATTTCCGACGCAAGAAAAAACATTGTTTTATTAGGCGGCACGGCAGTCTCGACCATAAGCCATGTTTTCTTCCCCACGCCAGAGGCCGATTCAGCGGATAACTTTGCAGCGAGAACCTTCGCCACATTTACCTCTAACGCATTATTAGGGTCGTATTTACTGGCAAACAACGATGCGAGCGCTTGGTTCTGCCCACTCCCTATAGCCCAAAAATTGAGTTTATCGTAGTAGTCACATTTCCCAGGATTGCATACGGTGAATATATGTGCTTCCCCCTCCGGGTCAAAGCCTGAGACAAGAAAACTGACATCAAGTTCGTAGGCACGAATTCGCTCAATAATCCGTTCATATGTTTGTTCTGGGAGTTGCGCCTTCGCGTCGCTGCGAAACGTGGCCCATGTAAAACCCACGGGGCTCAAAATCTCATCTTCGATGAATTCTAGACGCTGCTCTTTGTACGCTGACTTAAATGCCCTTACCAAATTGGGTTGAGTTTCTGGAAATGAAGAGGCCGCCCTGTTTTGTCTAATCCTCTCAATGATCGGAACGGCAGGGGATACATCATTACCTGCAATCATACTGATCCACCCGTACATGATTGGATCAGCCTTGCGAACGGTATCATCCCCAGAAAAATACCCGCTCATTGACACCATTTTGTCAGTCGCTCCAATAATGTATCGCTCCCCAAGCGTCGGCTCACAAATAGCGGACATGCAAACCGTCATGCCAATACCCCAATCTGCCGGGGTCGGCTCCTTGAGCTTGTTAAACGGCCACGGCCTAGCGGTCATTCTCCACCGCCGTACAGCCCTTGGTAAAGCGAATAAGGTAGCTCTTTCTGGTAGTAATTGTCTCCAGCTTCTTCCCTACGCGGACTTCGCGATTGGATTCGATCGAAGCGCTGCGCTACGAGTAGGGGGATCCGAACCGCTCTTTAGCAACTATGACCCCTTGAAGGCCACTAATGCTCGGCGTAACCCCAGAATCCCCCGAAGACAGCGAGCATAGCCCACTCAATGGGCAGCTTTCCACAACCACCCTGTGACATCCAACCTTGCTTCCACAATTGCAATCGCGCAATCATGGTCGAGGCCGACACAGTGCGGCGAATTCGAATCAAAACGTCCTAAGTCGTTTGTTCTCTAGATTTTGATTTGTAAGTTCTTTGACATCAAGATTTTGCGCACGCTTTTTGCAAACATGCTCGTTTTCACCCGCATGTTTATTGGATTTCGCGAAAAACAGGGGGAGGGGGGTACCCCTTCGCCAAGCGTTCCAAAACGGGAATACGCCTCTCTCACAGGGGCGTGAGAAGTTTATTTGCGACAGGATGTCGAAGCATGCAAATGTTGCGCGCCTTGGGGCGACATCAAGCTATTACCGACGTGCCTTGACGCATCGCATCCCCACAAATTAACTTCGGGTCACAGGGAGTATTTCGTCTCACGTATCTCGTCTCCCCAGCGAGGAAAACGTTGCCGCATCGTCCGACCATTACTCTGACCACCGACTTTGGGATCAACGACCATTTTGTAGGCACCATGAAGGGCGTCATTCTGGACATTACGCCCGAAGCCCAGATCGTCGATATTAGCCATGCCGTGCAGGCGTTCGACGTGCTCGACGGCGCACTCACTATTTCGCAGGCCTACTCTTATTTCCCTACCGGCACCGTACACGTGGTGGTGGTGGATCCCGGCGTAGGCACGGCGAGGCGGCCCATCCTGGCTTCGAGTGACGGATTTCATTTTGTGGCGCCCGATAACGGCGTGCTCTCTCTCGTCTACGCGCGCGAGGAACGCATCCACGTGCGGCACATCACTTCTGAACACTATTTCCGGCAGCCAGTGAGCAATACGTTCCACGCCCGCGACGTCTTCGGTCCAGTCGCGGCCTATCTGGCGAAGATGGTCGACACCGAGAAGTTTGGCGAAGAGATTGACGACTTCGTGCGCTTCTCGGCTCCGAAACCGAAACGGGTCGACGAAAACCGGATGCGCGGCGTCGTGCTGAAAGTAGACCGCTTCGGAAATATCATCACCAACATCACACCGCAAGACGCTCCCATGATCTTTGCAGCCGATCCTGCGCCGTTCAAGATCATTGTTGGCAACCGGGAGATTACCGACATTCGCAACACATATGCCGAAGGCTCTCCGGGAGAAGTCTTCGGGATTCTCGGAAGCATGGGCTTTCTTGAGATCGCGGCGAACCGCGGAGCCGCGGCGCAGATTACGGGCGCGGCGAAGGGCAGCGACGTAAACATCGTTCTGGGCGAGGCGGCTGCGGCGGGCAAAGGCGCGTAACAACTTCTAGGACCTTTTCGGATCGGGGTGCACGTGACGCTCCATCTCACCGGTCCACTTGAGAAAGCGCCACAGATCCCTGCGCTCCCGCCACATGAATTCCCAAAACTCGAGAAAGCCGATCTGTGTCATCTTTACGCCGCAATAAGTCTCGATGCGCCATAAGAGATAGGGGCTCCGCCAAGGCGCCAACCGATGGCCCCGGGTTGCATTCCACAAGAAGCGAAGTGCGTAGCGCATGGGAACTCTCGCGCTAGTATAACCGCTGGCGTGGGAAGCATCGCTCACACACTGCGCCCGCGATCATCGAATACCACATGCTAGAATCTGCGCTGGAGAGTGCCGCAGTTCATGTCTGATCAGAATGCCCGCCAGACGGCCGAAGACCTCTACTATGCCGCGCTCGACTTGATGGCGGAAGGACAATTGGAGAAAGCCGTCGTCGAGTACCAGGCATCGTTGGTCGCCGACCCTGCCTTCACCGAAGCTATGCATGGGCTGGCGCGGGCCTTGCAGGATTTGCAGCGGTATGACGAGGCCATCGTAGTCGCGCAGCGTCTGGCCGAGTTGGAACCGGATGACATCCTCGCCCATACCAGCTTGTCGGTGCTCTTCCAGAAAAAGGGAATGATTCCCGAAGCGGAAGCCGAAGGGAACAAGGCGCGGATTCTGGGATGGAAGCAGCAGTTGAAGAAAAGCTAGCTGTCAGCTATCAGCTATCAGCCGAGACATCTCGCACGAAAGGTTGCGGTCCACCTATGCTGCGTCCGCATCAAGCTGAGAGCTGAGAGCTGACAGCTACATTTCGTACTTCTTCATTAAGTGCCGGAACGATCGGTACGAGATGCCGAGCACGTCGGCGGCTCTGGTTCGCACGCCGTTGCTCTGGTCCAAGGCGCTCTGGAGCAGCGAGCGTTCAACGTTCGCTACGTAGGTTTCCATCCCAATTCCTTCGGGTAATATCGCGGCCGAACCAATTTCGGGGATAGCACTCACCGCCCCTGCGGCAGCTGCAGCGGCCCGCGTTTTGGGACGTTCCGCAGGCAATTCCACGTGCAGTTCGTCCGTCGTCTCAAGCGCGACGGCGCGCTCAACGGTGTTTTCCAATTGGCGGACGTTGCCCGGCCACTCATAGTCGCACAGAGAGTCGAATGAATCTTTGTGAACGCGCAGTATGCTCCGGCTGGCAGCGCTCGCGTACTTCTTCAGGAAGTGATTCGTCAGGAGAGGAATATCCTCCCGGCGTTCGCGCAGGGGCGGAACGCGGATGGGAATGACGTTCAAGCGATAGTAGAGATCTTCGCGAAACAGATTCTCGGCGACAGCCTTATCGAGATCGCGGTTGGTGGCGGCGATGACGCGCACATCGACCGAGATTTCGCTGGTGCTGCCCACTGGACGCACCGTGCGTTCTTGCAGAACGCGCAGTAACTTCACCTGCATGGCCAGCGTCATTTCGCTGATCTCATCGAGAAAGATGGTGCCGCCGTCCGCGACTTCAAACAGGCCGCGTTTGTTCTGGTTTGCTCCCGTAAAGGCGCCTTTCAAATAACCGAACAGCTCGCTCTCTAGTAAGGTTTCGGGGAAAGCTCCGCAATTAACCGAGACGAAGGCATCGGTTGCGCGCGGCGAACACACATGAACTGCACGGGCTACAAGTTCTTTACCGGTACCGCTTTCGCCATGGATCAGAACCGTGCTGGCGGTGGAAGCTACGGTGCGCACTGTCTGCTTGAGTTTGTTGATCGCCGTGCTCGAGCCAATGATATTGTCGAGCGAGTTGCGGGTAGCAGCGTCGCGACGCAGGGCAAAGTTTTGCTTGCTCAGCACCAGCTTTTCCAGGGCGCGGCCGAGGGCCAGCTTGATTTCATCCACAAGCCCAGGATTTTTGCGAATGTAGTCAGAGGCTCCACCTGCCTTTACAGCCTCGACAGCGGCCTCGTAGTCATCGACGGCCGTGATGAGAATGACTGCGGAGTCCGGCGAAACGCGATGGGCGTGGCGGAGCACTTCGATGCCATCGATGTTCGGCATCTTTATGTCGGTGACGATGACGTCGTAAAGAGCACCATCAATCTTGTTTTTTGCCGCCTGTCCCGATTGCACGGTTTCCACGCGGTGGCCGTCGCGGCGCAGGGCGATATCGAGCATTTCGCAAATCGAGCGTTCGTCGTCGCAGACGAGAATGTTAGCCATGCAGCCTCCCTCCTGCTGCGACAGATTTCTCAGCGAGCAGCCCGGAAATGGCTCCGCCAGCGGCATTCGCCATACTCGACTCGGGCGGAGCCGCCCGTTCCGCGTCCAAGCGCCGCAGTCTTAGGATGAAGGTGGTTCCCTGCCCCGGTTTGGAGCGTGCCCAGACTTTGCCTTCGTGCGCCTGCACGATCTGATAGACGATCGCCAACCCCAGTCCAGTGCCACCTTCAAAGTTTGACTGGAACGGTTCGAAGATCTTTTCTACTTGTTGCGCCGTCATTCCCGATCCGGTGTCGGTAAAACCGACCTGCCATTCGTCTCCATGGCTCTCTATGGTGACGGTGAGGATTCCCCCGCCGCCCATGGCACGAACCGCGTTTTCGCAAAAATTCCAAAACACCTGTTTGATCTTGTCGCCATCCGCAATAACCATTGCGTCGCGCACGGCGAATCGGCGTTCGATCCTGACTCCGGTATTTTCCGCTATCATGCGGTGATTCATAAGGGTGAGAGTGTCTTCCACCAGTTGCACCAGGTCAACCTTATCGAAGCGGTAGCGCTTGGTGCGGGAGTAGGCCAGAAAATCGGTGATGATGCTGTTCAGCCGCTGCGATTCGCGAGTGACAATACAGAGCAGGCGCCGGTGCTCTTCGTTCAGTTCCGGAATGCCCGAGAGCATGCTGACGGATCCGGCAATGGAAGTCAGAGGGTTGCGGATTTCATGAGCGATGGCTGCGGCCAGCCGTCCGACAGCGGCGAGGCGATCCTGCATTCGCAAGTCACGCTCCAGTCGCCGGATTTCGGTCAGATCGTCAAAAGAATAGACACAACCAAGCACCCCGCATTCCGGTACCGTCAAAGACGCAACCCTGACGCGAAGTGTTTTACGAAACTTCTGGACAGTATCGAAGCGAACTTCGCCATGTCCCTGTTGGGACTCGACCGTGGGCAGGGGATCGAGAAACAGTTCATGGACGGGCGTGCCAATCAGCACAGCCGTCGAACGCTCCAGAAGCTTCTGTGCGGCGGCATTCACCAGCGTAATGCGACCGTCGAGACCGGTCGTAATAAGTCCGCTGCTGATGGACTGAACGATGTTCTCGTGAAGAGCCTGCAGATTCTCCAGCGCGCCGCTGGCATCTTTCAGTTGCACTCCAACCTGCCGCAGCTTGGTGGTGAGCAATCCGGCAAGATAGGCAACCGCGAGAAAGGCGAACAGGTTGACGACGATAATTGCCTGCAACGACTTCAGTCCCGGATGGGTCGTGCAATAGGACGGCACGACTTCGTAATAATTCAACTCCAGGACGGTACCGTAGAGAATAAAGGCGAGTGCAGCTACAAGCCGCGCCCACGCCCGCGGCAGCAACACGCTGGCAACGATAATGACGAGCGGGTAGAGGAAGTTGAGCGAACTGTCCCAGCCTCCGGTTTCATGTACGACCAGGCTGACAAGAACCAGGTCGGTCAGCACCTGTGCCGAGGCTTGTAACCTGTGCTCGTGCCAGAAAGAGAGCAGCAGCACATAAAAAAGCGAAACGCTGTACCACAGAAGAATGGTGCTGACGAAAAGCCGCATGGGCAGCGGCGTAGG
>Ga0209488_10000904_pt1 | contig 25139 bp, 20 predicted proteins | sample Rivendell_Oct201_8_FD_188349 | JGI IMG/M metagenome (GOLD analysis project Ga0209488, IMG submission 188349) | Vadose zone soil microbial communities from the Eel River Critical Zone Observatory, Northern California, USA -... | ecosystem: Environmental > Terrestrial > Soil > Vadose zone >...
AAGAAGACCAAAAAGAGCAAGAGGAGCAACAAGAGCAAGCGCAAGAGCAAGAGCAGCAAGAAGAGTAAGAGCAGCAAGAAGAGCAAGAGCAGCAAGAAGAGCAAGAGCAGCAAGAAGAGCAAGAGCAGCAAGAAGACTTAAAGGGTGGAGCGTCGTCGTGCCACGTTACGACCACCTTCTTCTGATCGATGCTGCCGGGACGGCGCGATATACGGCGACGCGTGCCCGCGGCCCGGAGTTTCGCACGCCGCCGCGCGATCGGGCAGCGCACGCCGCCCATCTTCTTGGCTCGCTTGAGCAGGCGCAGGCTGCCCGGGAGCGCTTCCCCCAGCGGATCGGCGCCGGCTTTTATGAATCCCCCGGGCTGACGCTCACCTTCGAGAGTGATCCGCAGTTTCCGCTCGCCTATGAGAGCCTCGATCTGCGCAAGAGCAATATCGAGCTACTCGCTGTCAGGGCGGATGCCCAGGGTCGAACGATCGCGACGGTTCACGTCCCAGACGAGAAGGTGAATGTGCTTCTGCGGAAGCTGGAGGCGTATCGCGACTTCAATCCTGCGGGGCCACGGCGTCGCGACAACCGGCGGCTTGCCGAGAGCATCGCCAACATCAAGCTCGCCACGCTCCAGGAACTCTGGACCGATGATCCCACGCTTTATCCCGCGGGCAACACCATTATTGCCTGGGAGGTTTGGCTGCGCGCGATGGCGCTTGATGAACCCCTTGCGCTGCACAGTTTGCAGCGCGGCGCAGGAGACTTCGGTTACGAGATCATCTCGAACCCACTCTCGTTTGTCGATCGGACCGTTGTCCTTGTGCGAGGGACGCGCGAGCAGCTAGCGCGCGGCGCCGATGTGCTTGGCGTCATTGCGGAGGTGCGCAAGGCGAAGGTGACTGCGGATTTCTTTTCGAGTCTATCACCTGCCGAGCAGCATGCTTGGAGCGATGATTTTGTCGCGCGGCTCAGCCCCCTTGCGGAGGATGCACCGCTAATCTGTCTCCTGGATACCGGCGTCAACCACAGCCATCCGCTACTTGCTTCTGTGATGACCGACGCCGACGTGCAAACGTTGAAGCCACCCTGGGGAGTGAATGACAACTATCGCAATGGCCACGGCACGCAGATGGCGGGCCTCGCGATCTATGGCGATCTCTCGCCGATCCTTGCTGGCAATGATCCCGTCGAACTCACTCATGGGCTACAGTCACTGAAGCTCATTCATGAACCCGATCCCCATCGTCCCGAACTCTACGGCGTCGTCACCATCGAAGGGATTTCCCGGCTTGAGGTCGATGCGAGCCGCCAGCGGCTCTATTGTCTGTCGATTACAGCGGACGCCCGCGATCGGGGACGACCGACATCCTGGTCGGCCGCGATCGACAATCTCGCCTGCGGCGCCATCAACGATACACGCCGTCTCATTTTGGTTGCCGCGGGCAATACGCTATTCGGCGATCGCACATATTATCCCGCTTACAATGAAACGGCCTCGATTGAAGATCCTGCCCAGGCGTGGAACGCGCTGACCATTGGTGGCTATACTGAGCGCGCCCTCATCGACGAGCAGCAGCATCCGGGCTGGACGCCGCTTGCAGCGCATGGTGATCTATCGCCTGCGAGCCGAACGTCACTGACCTGGCTGGCCTCGCCAAAAGCGCCACTCAAGCCCGATATCGTCATGGAGGCAGGCAACATGGGCCTTTCCCCCGGCGGCGGCGATCCTGACTTCTTGGATGAGTTGCAGCTTTTGACCACAAACTATCGCTTCACCGGCGAGCATCGGCCGTTCGTGACGTTCCAGGACACCAGCGCTGCTGTGGCGCTTGGCGCCTATTTGGTTGGGAAGCTGCAAGCGCGCTATCCCGACTTCACCCCCGAAACCCTTCGCGGATTAATGGTGCATAGCGCGCGCTGGACCCCCGCCATGATCGCGCGCGCGACCGACGAACAGGGGACTCTCGACGCGCTGCGGCTGCTTCGGACGTTTGGCTACGGTGCGCCGGATGTTGAGGCGTTGTTCTACAGTGCCAATAACAGCCTTTCGCTGATCGCTCAGGACTCGTTGCAACCCTTCTTCAAGGACGAGGACAACGGAGGCATCAAGACTAGAGACATTAAGTTCCATGCACTGCCTTGGCCTCGGGAGGCTCTTCTCGCGTTGCCCTTGGATACACCGGTCGAGATGCGGGTCACGCTGTCGTATTTCGTGGAGCCAAGCCCGGGCGAGCGCGGGTGGGATCGCAAATACGGCTACCTCTCGCATGGTCTGCGCTTTAAGGTCATGCGCGCGACCGAGACCCTTGATGAATTCAAGCTCCGCATCAATGCCCACGGTCGTGAAGACGAATACGATGAGGACCATGCCGGTGAAACCGGCCGGTGGGATCTTGGCGTTACCGGTCCCACCAACGGATCGCTTCACAGTAATGTTTGGCGAGGCGCCGCCGCCGAACTTGCCAATCGCGGCCACATCGCCGTCCATCCGACACTTGGTTGGTGGCGCACGCGGCCCGGCGAGCATCGCTACGACAATACGGCACACTACTCCCTGATCGTGACGATTTCGACGCCCGGCCAGACGGTTGACATTTACACGCCGGTTGCGATCGAGCTTGGCATCGGCGTGCCTATCGCCGTCTAGTCAAGAGAAGCTGCCGGAGAAAGTGCAGTCGCTGGTGCGCTCGGGCAAGGTCAGAGCCGTAGGGCGCAATCGCTTTATTGCGCCGACTTCGTCGGCAATCGACGATGCGCATGTGCCCGTCTAACGTCCAGCGGAGGCCTTCCTCGAATTGGATATTGGGGCCTATCTTGGTACGGCGCAATAAAGCGATTGCGGCCTACCTTTGCTGCCTATGAAGCTGAGCGCAGACGAGGCAAGCATGGCGTGCTAGGCTATTGATCTGGGCGCGTGCACCACAGACTTCAGGTTCACCGCGCTCCAAATAACGTTTCTAATCACAATGCATTCGGGGAGGTGGCGATGTTCAGATTGAAAACGGCGCTTGTCAGCAGCACGGTGGCAATCGTGATTGTCGCTGCAGCGTCTCCGGCCAGTGCGGCCGTTAGTTGCACCGATTTGGCGAGCCTGAAAATTCCAGCACGCGAGATCGGACTGCCCAGCGGCGGCGCAACGATAGCCTCCGCGCAGATGGCGACTGTGCCCGCTGATCCATCCAATCCCGCCACGACGCGGGATTATTGCAAGGTGCTGGGCGCGGTTGCGCCGGTGGACGCGAATGCCCCACCCGTCAATTTCGAGGTCAACCTGCCCGTCGACTGGAACGGCAAGGCCGTGCAATACGGCGGCGGCGGGTCGAATGGCGTGCTCATCACCGGCCTTGCGCCGTTGCGCGACGCGCGGCGCGACACTCCCGTGCCGGTGGCGCGCGGCTTTGTGACCTGGGGCACCGATTCCGGCCACGACAACACGAAACTCGCCGAGCCGCGCGCTTTTGCGCTCAACGATGAGGCGCTCGTCAACATGGCCTACGCCTCCTACAAGAAGACCCGAGACGTTGGCGTGCGGATCGTCACTGCGTTCTACGGCCGTGCTCCGGCCAAGACCTATTTCTACGGCGGCTCTGAAGGCGGGCGCGAAGCCCTCACGATGGCGCAACGTTTCCCAGCCGATTTCGACGGCATCGTGAGCGTGGTGCCCGTGTCCAACTACACAGGCGCCAATCTGATGCGCGCGAAGCTCGCACAGCTCCAGCGCGAAGGCGGCTGGATCAATCCGGCCAAGGTCAAGCTGATCCACAATGCCGTTAACGCCGCCTGTGACAAGCTCGACGGTCTCGATGACGGCGTGATCAGCGCCTATGAGAAATGCCTGAGCACGTTCGACGTGGGCACGCTGCGCTGCGTAAACGGTGCGGACACGGACGATACCTGCCTTTCTGACAAGCAGATTGAAGCCGACCGGCTGGTGCACCGTCCGTACCAATATCCGTTTGCGATGAAGAACGGCGTCACGGCGTTTCCCGGATGGATCTATGGCAGCGAGGTGCAGCCGGGCGGTATGGTCGACACCATAACCGGCGCGGAGCCACCGCAATTCCCGATCAAGGACACGAAGATCCAATCGGTCGCCTGGGTCAATGCGGACGGTTTGGTGCGCTACTACTTCGCGCGCGATGCGAAGTTCGATCCGTTCCAATTCTCGCCCGAGAAATTCGCCGGCCGGATCAAGGAGATTTCGGAGCTGTTCGACGCTACCGATCCGGACCTCTCGGCTTTCCAAGCGCGTGGCGGCAAGCTGATTTTGAAAGGCAACGGGGCCGACTATCAACGTAGCGTGCTGCAGGAGATCGACTACTACAAATCGGTTGTCGCCAAGATGGGTCAGGATCGCGTGGATCAGTTCATGCGCTTCTATGTGACGCCAGGCGTGAACCATCCGGGCAACGGAGTCATGAGCGATGGCAAGGCAGTGCCGGCCAAGCTCGACATGTTGGGCGTCTTGGATGCCTGGGTCGATGCGGGCAAGGCTCCCGACACTCTGTTACAGGTGAGCCAGGAAGAAAAGGCGCCGTTCAAGACCGTCGCCTCGCGTCCCCTGTGCCGCTATCCGCTCAGCCCACGTTATGACGGCCGTGGCGATCCGAGGGAGGCGGCAAGCTTCACCTGCGCGAAGCAGTAATGCGGCACATGCTTATGATAAGGCGTCGGCAACAAGGGCCCAGAGAATTCTTCATTGGTCGCTTCGCGGCTGTCCTTGGTTGCCTGTTGATCGCAACTGATGCTCCCGGCGCCGAGCCGATCGCAAATTTCCCATCGCGACCGATCCGTATCGTTGTGCCCTTCACACCGGGCGGCGCCACCGACATCATCGCCCGCAAGCTCGCACCGGCCATACAAGGCCACCTGGGACAGTCTGTATTCATAGAGAACAGGCCCGGCGCCAATGCTCGCATCGGGGCGAACGTGGTCGCCAAGGCGGAGCCGGATGGCTACACGATCCTGCTGACGACCAATGGCGCCTTCGTCATCTCGCCGTTCATCGGTGGGAATCCTCCCTATGAACCGCTCAAGGATTTCGCTGCGGTGACTCTCGTCGCCCGCAGCGCTTTTCTCGTCGTCGCCGGGCCAAAGGTACCCGTCTCCTCGATCCGCGATCTCATCGCTCTCGCAAAACGCGAGCCTGGCAAGCTCACCTACGCATCGAGTGGCGTGGGCGGGCCGCCGCATCTTGCCGCCGAGCTGCTCAAGCGAGCGGCGAACTTTGACATGCGCATGATCCCTTACGGCGGTACGGGCGACGTCAATGTCGCGCTGCTGCGCGGTGACGTCGATATTGCGCTCGGCGCAATCCCCGCCATGGCGTCGACCCTGCAGCAACAGGGCGTCAAGGCGCTCGCGGTGACAAGCGCCAGACGCTCGGCCGTGCTGCCAGATGTGCCGTCGATCGCGGAAACCGTTCCCGGCTACGATTTCACGGTCTGGTTTGCAGTCACGGCCCCGGGCGGTACGCCGCGTCCGATCATCGAGAGGATCCGGGCCGCGGTTCTCAGCGCGCTCAACGAGCCGAGCGTCATCGAAGCGTTCACGCGCGATGGCTCGGAGATCACGACGAGCACACCCGAGCAGCTGCGCGAGATCATGGAAGCTGACTACGCCAAATATGGTGGGCTCATAAAATCCCTGAACATTAAAGAGTGAGACCCGAACCGGGTGAATTCAACGGAGCATTCTGGAATGGAACATAGCACAGACGGCTATCACACCTTGTCGGATGGGCGCCGGCTCTATTGGCGCGTCGATGACTTTACCGATCCGTGGAAGCGGGCGCCGACGGTGCTCCTGATCCACGGTTTTGCCGAGACCAGCGAAGCCTGGCGCGCCTGGGTCCCTCATCTCGCAAGGGACTATCGCGTGCTTCGCATCGACCGGCGCGGCTTCGGCAAGTCCGATCCGATGCCGGCGGATTTCCCCTGGTCGCTCGACATCATGGTGGACGACACCGTCTCGTTCATCGAAGCCCAGGCGCCCGAGGGCGTGCACGTCATCGGCTGCAAGATCGCCACACCACTGAGCATCCGCCTGGCCGTGCGGCGTCCCGACCTTGTGAAGAGCCTCGTTCTTTGCGGCGGACCGGCCACGGCGCCGAATGGAGAAGCCTGGGCCCGCCAGATCGAGGAACGCGGCGCGAAGGACTGGGCGGCGTCGACCATGGATGCCAGGATGGGACCGGAGATGCCGGCCGCCGCGAAAGCCTGGTGGACTGAGTTCATGGGCGCGACCCACAAGTCCACCATGCTCGGCTTTCTGCGCAACCTGGCCAAGATCGACGTCAGCGCCGAAGTCGGCGGCATCCGCTGCCCCACGCTGGTGGTTGCGACCGACAGTGCTTATCGGCCGCTCTCGCAGGTCATTCCATGGCAAAGCCGGATTCCGAATTCACGGCTTGCCACGATCCCGGGAGGCGGTTTCCATCCCGCCGCAGTCGCGCCGGATCTCTGCGCCGCGACGGCGCTTGCTTTTCTGCGCGACGTCGACCACACCGCGCCCTCCGCGACCCAATCCGCGACCGAAGCGGCGTGAGGCTTTGCGTCAGAGAGCAATGCCCCGATGTGGACGCAAATTGCGAACCGCAACGAAGGTCGCAGCGGGGCTGTGGTCATCTTGAGAGAGATTGATATTCGGGCCCATCTTGGCACGGCGCAATAAAGCGATTGCGCCCTACCTTTGCGACCTCGGCTGATGCGTGTCTCAATAAGCGAGCTTCGGATACCAATCGATCCCGCGCCCAGCTGGCGTGAGGTCGAGGATCGACCACAGCGAGGCGATGTCGGGCGCATCGCGCGGGTCCTGGTCCGGATCGGCCATTTCCCTGGTCATCTCGCTCCCCCAAAACAGCCGCACCTTGTCGCCGTCGCGTTTGAACACGACCAGCGCCGGATTCTCCGAGCCGTCGGCGTTGATCAGGCCGAGATCGTGGGCGTAGTCATCCCCGACCGTCTGCACGAAATCGAGGTGCCGCCAGCCGCGCTCGCTCGCGAAGGCGAGTTGCCGCTCGACCGGGCTGCGGCCGAGGATCTTGAGCGCGACGCGCTGCTTGATGTCAGCGGCATTGCCGTTCACGGCGCCGAGCCAGTTGGTGCACATCGGGCATGGGCGCTCACGCCGCGGCCCGTACATCCAGAAATACGTGACCAGCGTGTCATGATTGCCGAACAGGTCGATCAAGCCGAGCTCGCTGCCGTTCGCGTCCTTGAAGCGATAATTTTTCGTAATGACCGGTCCCGGCGGCAACGCGCGGCGTTGCTCGCCGAGCCGCGTCATGTGGCGGCGGAATTCGATTTCCTCCGCAAGCAGAGTCTCGCGCGCCTTGTGATAGGCATCGCTTGCACCGGGAAATGGCGTCTTGGCTTTTCTTGCGAGTGTAGCGGCGGGCGTCAGCGTCTGGACATCCATGAGTTGCTCCTGGTGATCCAACATCCTGACAACGGCCAGACCAAGATTGGGTTGCAGCGGAACTGTGATGGCGACCGCGGCAAGCCAAGGCCGAGCTCTTGCTGCTCCAGGTGATGTTGTTCAAGCGATGGACCGCTCTTCTGGGGTCAGGCCAGGTTGGAACAGCGGCGCAATCGCGGACCTCACGCGACCACCTTTGCCCCCTGCGGCCGGCATCCGAAACCTTCACATAGGGGACATCACATGGGGGACATATGGCTTCACCACACCGCCCATATTCTCATTCATTGAAGTCGGCGCGCTTTGATGTCGGGATCGGGATCGTACGATCGTCCTTGGAGCGCGGCACCTGGTCACATCAGCCGGTTGCCCCAAGTCGAAGCGCAATTACGTTGTCCCCACATGAGAGGCACGCCATGAAAATCACGGTCGAAACCAACGTCGCCGCCCCCATCGAGCAGGTCTGGCGGGCCTACACCACGCCCGAGGACATCAAACAGTGGAACGCAGCCTCCGACGATTGGCACACGACCGCTGCTACGGTGGATTTGCGCGTGGGCGGCGCCTTTTCCTCACGGATGGAGGCAAAGGATGGCAGCGTGGGCTTCGATTTCGCCGGAACCTATACGAAGATCGTCGAGCACGAGCTCATTGAGTATTCGTTCGGCGACCGCACGGCGCAGGTCGAGTTTGCTCCTGGACCGAATGGTATCAACGTGCGCGTAACCTTCGATAGTGAGTCAACTCATTCCATCGAGCAGCAACGCGGCGGCTGGCTCGCCATTCTCGACAACTTCGCTCGCTACGTTGAGGCCAAGCGGCGGGTCTGAGCGGCGGGTCCGACCTGCAAAGAGTTGCCACCCCGCGACACACTACGACCTGTGACACGCTACAACCTGTGATGCCGGCGTATCACCCACTGATGCGCCGCAACATCGTCCGCCTTGTGGTCATGTTTTCGCGATGTCGCGGCACGTCTGCTTACCCTCCAGACTCTCAAGCTTGTTTAGGCCGCAACAAAATCCAAAATATCAACCCGTGCGTAATGAGCAGCGGCGGCACAAGAACCGTTGGAATGTAGAACGCCGCCCCCAGCGCCCCGGGGCTGATGCGAACACCGATCTGGCCATTGTAAATTGCGTTCAGGAGGTCGAGCGTGCCCCACACGTTGAAGACCCATACAATCACGATGGCCCAGGATGCGCGCGCCCTAAGGGCGAGCGTCGCGATAACCGCCAGCACTGCTGCCAGGAGATCGCCGTACGCCGTCGGGGCGGCGAAATCCGGGGAGAGCGACGGGGATACGACGCCAGGGACCAGAAAACTGAGCCCGATGAAACGAAATGTATGCGGTACGACCAGCGCAATGAGCGAATCCTCTCGCGGCATGCCACGCAGCCACGGCCAAATGTACAGCTTCGTGACAATGCCGAAGGCGAGAAAGCTCATGAGGACGCTAAGGCCAAATAGCGCCGCAATGCTCATGGGTGGTCCTCCCGTGCCGCATTCGTGCCCTTGCTCGACGCATCAAGCCCGTATGCCTTGCGCAGGCTCGGCTCGAACAACCGGGCTGGCAGCAGCCTGCGCAGCCAGCTCAGAAGAGCCGCCTGGCCGACCGGCCGGCGCATGCGGTAAGGCCCTTCGATCGCTCGCAACACGTCCTCAGCGACGAGCTTCGGCTCCGGTGCCCTGTTGGTGTCACGGGTGATCACGGCCGCGGTACGTTGGCGCTGCAGCACATAGGCATCGATCCGCCCGTCCGCTTGCGCGGCGCTCGCGTCGAGATTGGTCCTGACATAGTGCGGCTCGATCAACACCACGCGGATGCCGAACGCGCGCACTTCGTGGTCGAGCGACTCTGACAGCCCTTCGACAGCGTGCTTGGTGCTCGCATAGACGCCCATGAACGGTGCCGGTATGAGGCCCAGGATCGAGCCGATGTTGACGATCAGGCCCGCGCCCAGGCGCCGCATGTCGGGCAGCACGGCTTGGATCATGCGCAGGACGCCGATCACGTTGGTGTCGAACAGCGCCTGCGCCTGGCTGATGCTCGTTTCCTCGACGGCCCCGACCAGATTGACGCCGGCATTGTTGATCAGCACGTCGATCCGGCCAGTGCGGCTGCGCACGTCATCAACGCAGGCCTTAGCCGAAGCCTCATCGCGGACATCGAGCTGCACAAGCTCGACGCCCGCGAGCGGACGCGTCGTCGCGGGTGCGCGGACGCCGCCGAAGACCCGGTATCCGCGGGCGGCTAAGAGCTCGGCGGTTGTCCGGCCAATGCCGGACGATGCGCCGGTAATCAGGACGACACGCCTCGGTTCGTTCGTCATAACGAGCTCCGCACGCTCACCTCAAAGTCGTTCGGCACAAGATGATCAAGATCATCTTTTGATGGTACACCGCCACTGAACCAATCTCCGCTCATTCCCGCGAAAGCGGGAATCCAGGGGCCGAGAACTCGGCCAAAGAACTGGGTCCCCGCGGACCGCGGGGACGAGCGGAATTATGAGGCGATTCAAACTCAGCTCATCTCGCCCTGGGTCAGCGCCAGCCGCCGCGCGCCATGATGGCGGCGCCAAGCAAGATAATGACGACGCCCGCCAGCTCGCCGTGGATCAGCGAGCGGACCAACCGCATTTTCCCGGCATCTACGGCTGGCACCTGCCCGGCCTTCAACGCCTTGCGCCAGGACAGGAACTCTACCGTCGGCACGATCGAGAGGACCGCAACGATGATGAATACGGCAAACTTTGTCAGAAAGGCGTGGCTGGAAAAGTAATAGGCCGAGCCCTTCTCGAAATAGAACACGCGCAACAGCCCAATAATCAGCAGCAGGGTGGCCGAGCCGCCGAGAACAGCGTCGACCACAGGCAGCCGGCGCGCATTCGCGAGCGTCAACTCCTGGCGGATCAGCACGAACTCGACGGCCAGCGCCGACACCAGCGTGAATGCTGCGAGATGATGAAGAAACGCAAACAATGTTGACATGATCCGTAGCCTCCTCGGATTTTTTGGCCGTCTGTGAATGGCGGCCGAAAATCAGCCTACCGCGCCCCGAAGCTTTTTTTGGACCAGGAGCCTTTTTGAACGAGGAGAGCATCATTCAGGAAGCACATCGAGGGACGGATCTGATTCAAGTCAGTTCGGCGCAGTCCTTCCGTACCATGCGCCCTTGGAGGCCCGCCGTGGCGGTCCGAGTCACTCGGATTTGGCGCGCCGACAAGCGTCTCGCGCGCTCACGACACTGTGTCGCAGGGACGCAGCAACAACAGGCAGTATAAATAACGCATAAATTGTCACAACCATGTAGAGCCGCTGTATAAATTCCGAGGCTTGCACGAGAGCATTTCTCGTAAATTTACATTAACCAGACCTCCGCTCCCGCTCGATTACGGACTCTTGACGTGCGCTCTTCTAGTTGATGCCCTAACCTGTCCTTGAGGCAAGGCGCTTGGGGCAAAGGCGCGATTGTGGGTGGGCGTGAACAACAACAAGTATGCAGATCAAGCAGCCGTAACGTGGGCTGACCAGGCCCTTCGCCTCGGTTGGGCCGCGATCGACGGACGTCGTCCGGACGAAGCACAGCGAGTTGCGCGGGAGGTGCTGAGCCGGCATCCGCAGCATGCTGGCGCGCAGCATCTCCTGGGGCTCTCCCTCTTGATACAACAGCGTCCTCGCGAGGCCGTTGGTCCGCTCGCCGAGGCTGCGCGCGACACCGTCGATCCGCTGCTCGAGACGCACTATGCGCTGGCGCTTCGCGACGTCGGTCGCAAGGACGAGGCGATTGACTGGCTTAAGCGCGCGATGAGCCGCAAGTCGGTCTTCGCGCCCGCGTTCCATGAGCTCGGTCTCATCTTTTGCGGCATGCGCCGCTATGACGATGCGGAGGCCGTGCTCAAGCAAGGCATCGCGCTTGCTCCTGGCGTCGCGGAGCTCTCGGTCGAGCTGGGGGGCGTCTACATCTGCCGCGCCGAACCGGCCAACGCCAAGGACGAATTTGCGCGCGCGCTTGCGCTTGCTCCGGACCACGTGCGTGCCCTGCACGGTTGCGGCACTGCATTGCTGTTCGAAGGTGAGTTCGAACGCGCTGCCGGGCAATTCCGCCAGGTGCTCGCGCGCAATCCCGAGCATCTGCGCGCCAGGCTCGATCTTGCCCATTGTCTGCTCGAGCTCGGCTGCTTCGAAGCCGGAATCGCCGAGCTGCGCATCCTCGTGCGCTCCTCGCCACGGCACTATGGCGTCGCGCTCAAGATACTGGCGTCGTCGCGGCGAGGTCGGCTCTGGCTGCGGCCCAGCATGGCGGCCGCGTTCCTGCAGATCATCGACAACGTGCCGTATGGCACCTGGTTGCCATGACGGAATCGTTCACTGACCTGAACGTCGTGTTTCGGTGCCCGCCGGAGCTCGAGGCTGTGCTGCCGCGGCCCTCCCTTGCGCTGCTCGGACTGCCTGACTGGTTCAAGGCAATGCCGGCATCGGCGTTCTCGAACCTGCTGCAAACGGAGCAGCTCACGGTCAAGAAGTGCCCGCCGTTCATCGATGCGATGACGCAGGGCTTCCTCATTCCGCTGGTCACCGATCTCAAGATCGAGGACGGCGTGTTCTCTTGGGATTTTGAGTTGCCGGGCGGTGCTATCACCAGCTATTCGCGCTCGCCGCTCGACTTCCACGACAGTTCGCAGGTTGCCGGCACGCCGCTGTTCAAGGATGATACCTTTGTCATCAAGTTCAATAATTTCTGGACCATCGAATCGCCGCCTGGTTATTCGCTGCTCGTCACTCATCCGGTCAATCGCTACGACCTGCCGTTCGTGACGCTGACCGGGCTGATCGACACCGATCTCTACAAAGACAATTTCATCAATTTTCCGGCGCGATGGCACGATGCCTCCTTCCGCGGCGTGCTCCCGAAGGGCACGCCGGTCGCGCAGTGCATCCCGGTGAAGCGAGAGCTCTGGAGCGCGCAATTCGGCACGATTACCGGACACGCAGTGACACGGTTGCAGGTCACAGCTGCCGCCGTCGGCGGCGAGCGCGGCGTCTACCGGCGGCAGTTCCGGGCGCCGAAGCGATAGGCTCCGTGCGGGTCTTCGGTCCGCTGACGATCAACGAGCGCGCTCACGGCATTAACAATCGATTCAGCACGAGCGCAGGGGGTTCTTGGCGCCTGGAAGGGCACAGGACTTTCCTTAGCGATTTTCGCCTACCGTCTGTACGTCAGCGATAAGGCTACGCTTGGTTGAGCGCGCCAATTCGAGCTGCGCATCGGGATTTCGCGTCGGGATTCTCTTGGGCCGAGACGCATGATGGCAAAGTCAAAGGCAAGCGAGTCCCTCATTGTCGAGCTTGAGCGCGCGACCCATAGCGGGTCCCCTGAGCGTTGCGCCGAGACGATGCGGCGCGTCACCGATCTCTTTCTGACCGGCGCCGATCGCTACAGTGAGGATCAGGTCCTGCTGTTCGAGAACGTGCTTGGGCTCCTGGTCGAGAGGATCGAGCGGCGGGCGCGCGAGGAGCTCAGCATGCGGCTTGCGCTTGTCGAGAACGCTCCGATCCGGGTCATTCGGCGGCTGGCGCAGGATGACGAGATTGCGGTCGCCGAGCCTGTACTGCGGCAGTCGGCGCGCCTCTCCGACAGTGACCTGATCGAGATCGCCCGCACCAAGAGCCAGGGCCACCTGCTCGCGATCTCCGGGCGCCAAAAAATCAACGCGGCGGTGACCGATGTGCTGCTCGACCGCGGCAATCGCGAGGTCGTCCATAAGCTTGCAAACAATGCCGGCGCGAGCTTTTCCGAGTCAGGCTTCACCACATTGGTGCTGAAGGCCGGGGCCGACGACCGCCTGACGGAGGCCATCGGGCTGCGGCTCGATGTTCCGAGCCATTTGTTTCAGCAGCTCCTGACGCAGGCCACCAAGACGGTCCGGACAAGGCTTTTGGCGCTGGCGCCACCCGAGACGCAGCGCGAGATCCGGCGGGTGCTGGCCACGGTGTCGAGGGAGATCGGCTGGGAGGCGACCGCGCCGCGCGACTTCGCGCCTGCGCAGCAGCGCGTGCAAGCCATACAGGAGAGGGGTGAGCTCAACGAGGCGACCCTTGGCGAGCTGGCGCGGCTGCACCGATACGAGGATCTGGTCGTCGCGTTGTCACTGCTGTGTGCTGCGCCAATCGACGTGATAGACCCGTTGCTGGGCAGTCCGCGCGACGATGGGATCCTGGTGCCGTGCCGGGCCGCGAAGCTGAGCTGGCCGACTGTTGACGCGATCCTGCAGCACCGGGGCATGCATCAGGCGTTGACCGCATATGACCGCGACAAGCTGCAGGCCGATTATGCCCGGCTGTCGCAGGCGACCGCGCAACGGCTTCTGGGCTTTTGGCAGGCGCAATCGTCGCTCGCGCGGCATTGACTACGACACATTGGCTAAGACGCTTTCGTGCGCGCCTGTACGGCAAGCGAGAGCAAGGCGCGCTGAGCGATCGGCTCGCTGACGTCGGCGCGCGCGTGCTGGCGGCGCGACTCGAGCGCAGCCTCGGCCAGGGCGCTCATCGCACGGGCCAGGCGCGCCGCGGTCCAGACGCGCAGCGCTGTCTCCACCACCGACTTGCGGCTGAAATGGACGCGCATCTCCTCGGCGGCGCCGCTTGCTGACTGGCCGGCATCGATCGTGAGCCGCGCGCGATGCAGTGACGCGACATGGCGGATCGCCGCGGCCAGGATGGCGGAGGGCGTGGTTCCGGCGGTGCGCGCCTTGGCGAACTGGAACTCGACATCGGCGGTCCTGCCCGCAAACGCGGCGTCGAGCAGGGCATCGAGCGCCAGCGCCGACGCATCGGCTGTGATGGCCATGACGTCGTCGAGCTCGACGCGGCCGCGGCCGCGGGCATAGAGCGCGAGCTTGGTGATCTCGCTACGCGAGGCGAGCCGGTCGCCGCCGAGAAGCGGAAGCAGAGCCGCGCGCGCCTCCGGTGCAATGGCAAGGCCACTCTCGCGCAACTCGGCGTCGATCAGCCGGTCGAGCGTTCTCTCGTCGTCCTCATAGCAGGGCAGCGCCGCGGCGTTCTTGGCGCGCTCGATGAGGACACGCAGCGGCGCGTTGCGGCGCAGATCGCCGGCCTCGATCACGATCCGGCAGTCGGGCGAGACGGCGCCGAGCAGCGCCTCGACCGCCGGCACGATGTTGCGCGAGCCGACCTTGACCCAGACCGCGCGCCGGCCACCAAACAACGGGATGGTGTTGGCCTCCTCGACCAGCCGCGTCGGCTCGCTGGCGAGTTCGTCACCGTCGAGGCGCGCAAGCGAGAATGGGTCGTTGATGTCGTCCACCGAGGCGCGGATCAGCGCTTGCGCCCGCTCGCGCACCAAGCCTGAGTCAGGCCCGAACACCAGCACCACCGGCTGCGCCGGCCTGGCCACGAAGGCGTCGACTTGGTGGGACTTGAGGGCAACCATTAGCTGCCAGATACTGAGCGAGCCGCGAACTCGGCGCGCTCCCTCCCCCGCTTGCGGGGGAGGGACAGGGAGGGGGCAGATTGGAATCTCATCGCTTGCTTCCCCCTCCCTGTCCCTCCCCCGCAGGCGGGAGAGGGAACGCTGTGGCACCGCTCGTCGCCACGCCAAGCCTGTGAATTCGCACCGTCACGCCACCACGTTCACGATCCGCTGCGGCACCACGATCACCTTCTTGGGCGGCTTGCCGTCGAGCGCGCGCTGGATCGCATCGAGCGCCAGCACGGCGGCCTCGATCTCGGCGTTCTTGGCGTCGCGCGCGACCGTGACGTCGGCGCGCTTCTTGCCGTTGACCTGCACCGGCAGTGTGATGGTGGTCTCGACCAGCAAGGCCGGCTCGAGCTGCGGCCAAGCTTCGGTGGCGACCAGCGTCTTGTGCCCGAGCGCGGCCCAGCACTCTTCCGCCAGGTGCGGCATCATCGGGTTGAACAGCCGCACCAGGATGTCGGCTGCTTCCTTGACGGCCCAGCGATAGTCGGGCGTCGGCGTGCTCTCGACCGCGCCGATCGAGCCCGACAGCGCATTGGCGAACTCGTAGAGGTGGGCGACGCACACATTGAAGTGCAGCTTCTCGATCGCGTCCGATACCTTGGCGAGCGCGCCGTGGGCGGCCTTGCGCAGCGCCAGCGCGGCCTCGCCGAACTGCGCCGGACGTTCTGCCGGCGCATCCTTGGCGACGTCGGCCGCCTCGGTGACCAGCCGCCACAGCCGTTGAGTAAAGCGCCAGGCGCCCTGCACGCCGCGCTCGGTCCATTCGACGTCGCGCTCGGGCGGGGAGTCGGACAGCATGAACCAGCGCGCCACGTCGGCGCCGTAGCTGCTCATAATGTCGTCGGGGTCGATGGTGTTCCGCTTCGACTTCGACATCTTCTCGATCGGGCCGATTACGACCGGCGCGCCGGTCGTGGCGAGCGTGGCGCGGCGCTCCTCGCCCACCGTCTCGATCTTGACGTCGGCCGGCATCACCCATTCGCCGTTGGCCTTATAGGTCTCGTGCACCACCATGCCCTGTGTGAACAGGCCGGCGAACGGCTCGTCGAGCCCAAGGTGGCCGGTCGCCTTCATGGCGCGGGCGAAGAAGCGGCTGTAGAGCAAATGCAGGATCGCGTGCTCGATGCCGCCGATGTACTGGTCGACTGGCAGCCAGCGGTCGACCACCTTGCGGTCGGTCGGCGCCGACGTGATCCACGGATCGGTGAAGCGCGCGAAGTACCAGGACGAGTCGACGAACGTGTCCATGGTGTCGGTCTCGCGCCGCCCCGCCTTGCCGCATTGCGGGCAGTGCACGGTCTTCCAGGTCGGATGGCGGTCGAGCGGATTGCCGGGCTTGTCGAAGGTGACGTCCTCCGGAAGCTTCACCGGCAAATCCTGCTCCGGCACCGGCACCACGCCGCAGGCTTCGCAATGGATGATCGGGATCGGACAGCCCCAATAGCGCTGGCGCGAGATGCCCCAGTCGCGCAGGCGATAGTTGACCTGGCGCCTGCCGACCGGCACGCCGCCGCGGATTTCCTTCTCCAGCCGCTTCGCCACCTCCTCTTTGGCCTCTTCGATGGTCATGCCGTCGAGGAAGCGCGAGTTGATCATGCGGCCGTCGCCGTCATAGGCGGTGTCGGTGATCACGAAGGTCTTGGGGTCCTGCCCGGGTGGGCAGACCACCGGCGTGTTGCCGAGCCCATACTTGTTGACGAAGTCGAGGTCGCGCTGGTCGTGCGCCGGACAGCCGAAGATCGCGCCGGTGCCGTAGTCCATCAAGATGAAGTTGGCAACGAACACGGGCAGCTTCCAGCTCGGATCGAACGGGTGGATTGCTCGGATTTCGGTGTCGAAGCCCTGCTTCTCGGCGGTGTCGATGATCTCCTGCGCGGTGCCGTGGCGCTTGCACTCGGCGATGAACTCCGCGAGCGCAGGGTTCTTCGCGGCCGCCGTGGTCGCCAGCGGATGGTCGGGCGCGAGCGCCAGGAACTTGGCGCCGAACAGGGTGTCCTGCCGGGTGGTGAAGATCTCCAGCTCGCTCTCGCGGTTCGGCGTGGTCTTGGTATCGAGTGCGAAGCGGACGAGCATGCCCTCCGAGCGGCCGATCCAGTTGCGCTGCATGGTGCGCACCTTCTCGGGCCAGCGCTCGAGCTTATCGAGCGCCTCGAGCAGGTCCTGCGAAAACGCCGTGATCTTCAGGAACCATTGGGTGAGCTCGCGCTGCTCCACGAGCGCGTTCGAGCGCCAGCCGCGGCCGTCGATCACCTGCTCGTTGGCGAGCACGGTCTGATCGACCGGGTCCCAGTTCACCTTCGACTGCTTGCGCTCGACCAGGCCGGCGCGCAGGAAGTCGAGGAACATGCGCTGCTGATGCTTGTAGTAGTCGGGATCGCAGGTCGCGATCTCGCGCGCCCAGTCTAGCGAGAGCCCCATCGACCTGAGCTGGCCCTTCATCGCCGCGATGTTCTGATAGGTCCAGGCGCGCGGATGCACCTTGCGCTCCATGGCGGCGTTCTCGGCCGGCATGCCGAACGCATCCCAGCCCATCGGATGCAGCACCGAGAAGCCCTTGGCGCGCTTGTAGCGGGCCACCACGTCGCCCATGGTGTAGTTGCGTACGTGCCCCATATGGATGCGCCCGGACGGGTAGGGGAACATCTCCAGCACGTAGTATTTGGGGCGCTGGCGCGAGGTCTCATCGTTCGAGGTCGCGAAGATCTCGCGCTCGTCCCAGATTTTCTGCCAGCGCGGCTCGGCGTCGCGGGCGTTGTAGCGTTCGGTGGTCATGGCTCGTTCGGCTCAAAGAAAAATCGCGCCGACTAGGCCATGAAAGGCGCGGATGGGTCAACGGGTGGCAAGCTAGCCTGGGGGGCCGCCTCTACTCGAGCTCTTCCAGGCGGATGCCGCGCCCTGCGCGCAAGCTCTTGCGCGCTTTCGCGATACGCCGCAGGAAGCGTGGATCGTGCTCCAGCCGGTATTCGAACCAGTCGTCATCCGATTGAAAGCCGATCAGCAGGCCGGCGGGTTTGCCGTGGCGCGTGATCACGATGTCTTGCTTTTCCGCCTCCCGCAGGAAATGCGAAAGGTCGTACTTGACTTCGGACAGCGGCACTTGCCTCACTCCGGGCTTCCGAATTGCGCCAGCCATGACTGAGCCTCCGATTTGGCGAGGCTATATCATTCCGCTGTGATGGAGTTGATATTTGATGCGGGCGGAGCAGGTATTCAGCCGCCTTAACTGTCAGCTCGCTTCCGCCAGCTCGATGTCGCTATGCGCGACCACCGCGTTGCGGCCGCCCCGCTTGGCGGCATAGAGCCCTTCATCGGCGGCTTCGATCAGGCTCTGGGCGGTGTCGCCAAGATTCGGCACCAGCGAGGCCAGGCCGATGCTGACGCTGACCTGGCCGAGCGGCGCGTCTGCGTGGGCGACGCACAGCTCCTCGACCGCGTGCCGCAGGCGCTCGGCGACGATGCGGGCGCCCGCAAGGCTTGCACCGGGCAGCAGCACGGCGAATTCCTCGCCGCCATAGCGCGCCGGCAGGTCGCCCGGCCGGCAGGCGAGATTCATCAGGAGCTTGCCGACACGGCGCAGGCAGGCATCGCCTTGGACGTGTCCGTAGCGATCGTTGAACAGCTTGAAGTGATCGACATCGATCATGAGCAATCCGAGCGGACGCCTGTGCCGGATGGCCTCCTTCCAGTTCCGCGCCAGGGTTTCGTCGAAGTTGCGACGGTTGGCTACGCCGGACAGCGGATCGATCAAAGCGAGCTGCTCGAGATGCTCGTTGGCAGACCGCAATTCACTTTCGCGTTCAGCAAGCTTCTGCGCCATCTCCCGCAGCGCGGCCGCGAGTGGCGCGAACTCTTTGGCCCAGCGCTGCCGCTCGGGCCGCGCGGTGAGGTCGCCGCGCCCGACCCTGGTGGCTGTGCGCGCCAACGAGCGGATCGGATCAACGATCAGGCGCTCGCCGCCGATCCAGGCGACGATCAAGATCAGGATCCCGAAAAAGGCGAGCTGCAGATAGGCGAGCAGAAGCTCGCGATCGATGCGGTTGAGCACTTCCGCTTCGGTCAGCCCGATCACGAGACGCGCGTCGCTCAAGGGCACGGCCACGAAACCATAGATGCGGCGCACACCATCAGGTCCGGTGGTTCGCGCGGTGCCCTCGGTCTTGTCGGCGAGCTCCCGAAACGGATCGGCATGGCGCACCGACTTGCCGATCCAGCCAGCGCTCTGAGGGTCGCTGGCAAGCACCGTGCCGCTTGCATCAACCAGCATGACGGTCGCACCGGGGCGTCGCGCGAGCGTGGTGACCAGATTGTTGACCCACTGCAGATCCACGGAGGCCACGATGACGGCGTTGATGCTCGGATCGATGGCCTGCGCCGGATAGGCCACGACGATCGAGGGCGCCTGGTTGGAGCGGCCGACCAGATAGTCGCTGACCACAAAGTCGTTGCTGCGGATGGCCTCCTCGTAGTGCGGGCGGTCCGACATATCGAGGCCGACTGCCGAGGGCAGCGTGGAGCATTTGATGCGGCCGTCGGGGCCGATGATCGACATGCCTTTGATCCAAGGCATGTTGCCGACCAGGTCGCGGATGTTGAGATTGCAGGTGTCGCCGCCGCGCGCCATCACGGCCACATAGGCGCGCGCCGTCACCTGCAGCATGGCGCGGACGGTGGTGATGATTTCGCGCTGGCCTTCGGCGCCGTGCCTGGTCAGCTCGAGCACCTCGGACGCCGTCGACGCAATGCGCTCGCTGCGGCTCGCCTCGAGCAGCCGGACCCGATCGACCATGAGCGGTACGACGATGAGCAATGCCAGCACGACCAGGCGGCCCCGGATGCTCAGAAACGGGGTCCCCGGCTTGTCCTGAGCGCCGCGGCGAAAAGCTCTAAGCATCGTCATTCCAATCCGATATAGCGGATAGAAATTAGTTATAACGGATAGACATGAAGGGTCGTTTGGCGGGATCAACAGACCTTTAAGCGAATTTGAGGGTCTCGATTCATCATTTGCGCTCTGGCAGCGGCGGGATATCCTCGACCATAACGGGGGTCAGCTGTCCAAGTTAGAACCGCCCGAATTCATATGTGTGGGGGGAGCTTGCTTGTGAGTCAGCAAGAAAGGCGCGCTGCTCTCATGCGCGACAAGCGGTTGCCGGTTGCCGCGTTGCTTCGGGAAATCGACGATTTGGCCGCCGAAGCGCGGCGACACTTCGATTTCCGCAACTTGCCGGCGGCTGTGCGGCTCAGCAAGGAAATCCTGGCGCGTGAGCCGTCGCATGTCGACAGCATGAATCTTCTGGGCTTGATGGCGCAGGAGAACGCGCGCCATGCCAAGGCCGTTCGATATTTCGCCAAGGCCATTGCGATCGATCCTGACAACGCCGCCTGCCACTACAATATCGGCTCCTCCTACGAGGCTCTCAACGAGCGCGACAAAGCGGCGGCGCATTTTCGCGAAGCGATTGCCTTGGGAATGAGCCGGGCCGAGGTCGACAATCATCTCGTCATGCAGAGCGCTGCCGTCGCTGCCGGCCTTGACCGCATCAAGGCGGCGTGGCCGCGGCGGCCAAGCGCTGCCGAGCTCTTCGCTGCACCCAGTATCGCCGATGACGTTTTGTTCTGCTGCGGGCTGGAAACGATCAGGCTCAGCGGGCTCGTTGCGGAGCGGCTTCTGACCGAGGCGCGCTACGCGCTGCTTCGCGTCGCGTCCGAGAGCGCACCGAGTCTCAGTGGCATCGACCCTTCGATTCTCAGTCTGTGCTCGGCGCTGGCGCAGCAGTGCTTCATCAATGAATACGTCTATGCCCAGAGCGATGATGAAGCCCGGCAGGTTGCTGCTTTGCGCGAGCTGTTGAAGGAGAAGCTGCACACCGGCAGCCGCGTTCCGGCGTTCCTCCTGGCCATCATCGCAGCCTACCGCCCATTATACACACTGCCCAATGCGCACACACTGACGCAAACGGAGTGGCCGGCCGCGTTGGCGGGTCTCGTCCGCCAGCAGCTGCACGAGCCGGCGGAAGAAGTACGCGACCGATCCACCATCCCGGCGCTCACCCCGATCGCGGACACGTCCGCGCCGGTGCGGCGCATGTACGAAGAAAACCCGTATCCCCGCTGGACCATCATTACCAGGGATCTGTTGCCGAAGGGCGGCGATGCAAAGAGAGATGGCGAGGCCTGTTCCTCGGCCGAGGGCGCTCCTGCGGAGAACATTCTTGTTGCCGGCTGCGGCACTGGCAGCAAGGCGATCAGGACGGCGCTGCTGTTTCGCAACGCCAAGGTGCTTGCCATCGATATGAGCTTGTCGAGCCTGGCCTATGCGCGCCGCAAGGCGCGCGAGGCGAAGGTGCGCAATATCGAATTCGCGCAGGCCGACATCATGAATCTGGCAGCGATGGGCCGACGTTTTGACAAGATCGAAGTGATCGGCGTGCTGCACCATCTCAAGGATCCGCTGGCGGGCTGGCGCATTCTGCTGTCGCTGCTGCGCCCCGGCGGCGTGATGCTGGTCGGGCTCTATAGCGTCTCCGCCCGCAAGGCGATCAACGTGGCGCGCGCCTTCGTGTCCGAGCGTGGCTATCGCTCGACCGCCGACGATATCCGGGCCTGCCGCCAGGCGCTCATCGCGCACGATTCTCTGCGCCGGGAGCTTGGCTCCATCCACGACTTCTTCACGATGAGCGATTGCCGCGACATGCTGTTCCATGTGATGGAGCACCAGTTCACGATCCCGCAGATCAAGGCCTTCATCGTCGAGCAGCACCTGTCATTTCTCGGGTTCGACATCGAGCCGGACAACCTCGCGCGGTTTCAACAACAGTTTCCGGATCCTGCGGCGCTCGTCGATCTTGATTGCTGGGAGCGCTTCGAGGCCGCCAACCCGCGGGCATTCATCCAGACGTACTTGTTCTACGTTCAGTCGCCCGTCGCTTCTTGAAGTGGTCTTATGCCAGCCCTCATGGGGGAGCATGCTCTGACCCGGGCGGCCTGGCGGCCCGCCAGGTTGACTTGCGAAACTGCCAGGCCATATTCAGGCGGCAGCCGGGCGCTGTGCCGCTGACATCAAAGGTACACTCGCCGACGCCACTCTGTCGTTCGAACTGTCAGCCGACTATCCAAGCCGGGGTTCCCGTCGGAGCCGCAGATCAAGTGGAACAGTTCACAATTCAAACTCTTTTGAGCACGCCGGCCGTCAGGGTCACGGACGTCGCGTGCTCAGGCACATGTCGGCACAAGTCCGACGAGGAATGCGCGACAGAAACCCACCTGGTGTTCCCTTATCGTGGCGTATATGTGCGCCATATCGGCCGCGACGATGCTGTCGCCGAGGCCAATCAGGTTTTGTTTTTCAACGCGTGGGAGGGCTACCGCGTCAGCCACCCATTAGGAGGCGGTGATGCCTGCTTGGACCTCGTCATCGACGATTCTCTCTTGCGCGAGCTGGCACCCAGAGAAAGCGTGCGCGACGGCGAGCGCCTAATGTTTGTCCGACAGCGCACGCGTATCGATCCACGGGCGCAAGTGCTCACCGCCCTACTGCGGCATAGCCTTCATGAGGGAATTGCGGAACCCCTGGAAGCCGAAAGCCTGGCCTTGGTCCTCGCCCAGCGCGCCCTGGGGCCGCGCACATCGCATGTCGCCCGCGCCAGTTTCGGCCAGCAGCGCCTGGTCGATCGCGCAAAACTGGCACTTGCAGGCGATCTCTCGCGGCGCTGGACGCTGCACGAGATCGCCGCGGTGGTTGGCGGATCTCCAGTCTATCTCACGCAGGTCTTCCAACGGGTCGAAGGCGTGCCGCTATATCGCTACCAGCTGCGGCTGCGGCTCGCCAGAGCGCCGATCTGATTGGTCAATACGATGATTTGTCGGCCTTGGGCTTGGATCTCGGTTTCTCCAGTCACAGTCATTTCAGTGCCGCCTTCCGCCAGGCCTACGGGCGTTCGCCGACCGCTTTCCGGCAATCCGTCCTGAATCGCTAAGTCGCTAAAGAATCTGACAGCGGCACCGACCGCCCCATGATGTTCTCCGAACATCTTCGGGTGTTCATGGAGGTGTGCGTCATGACAAAGAGGACCTGCGCTGCTTGCGATGGCGAACTCGACGACAACGCAATCCAGCTCAAGATCCGCGGCAAAACGGTCGAGGTGTGCTGCGAGGACTGCGCCACGAAATTGAAAGAGGCAGATGGCTTCGCCGAGCCTATTCCGTCTCTTCGGATCGAGCGGCGCAATTTCCTGCTCGGGGCGGGCACCGCGGTTGCCGCTGGGCTCGCGCCGACGGCGCCGGCTGCGGGGAGGGATGACATGTCGCAGCAAGGCAATGCCGCCCGCAAGGCGAGTGTGAAAACCGCGTCCGGCACGATTGCCTACGCCGAAGAGGGAAAGGGGCAGGTTGCACTGTTTGTGCACGGCGTGTTGCTCAACGGGCATCTTTGGTGGCATCAATTGGCCGCGCTCTCGGATATCAGGCACTGCATCGCGCCCGACTTGTTGGCACATGGCGATACCGAAATCGCCGCGGAGCAGGACGTGTCGGCAACCGCCAATGCAAAGATGCTTCGGGAGTTCCTGGACGCGCTGCACATCGACAAGGTCGACCTGGTGGGCAACGATAGCGGCGGCGGCATCGCGCAGATTTTCGCTGTCCACAATCCGCAGCGGGTGCGCAGTCTCGTACTCACCAATTGTGATGCGCATGACAATTGGCCGCCCAAGGCCTTCAAGCCGTTCCTCGAGATGGCTGCTGCCGGCGGACTGCCGAGCACGCTCAGCGCCATGGTCAGCGACAAGAATATCTACCGCTCGCCGCAGGCGCTGGGGCCGGCCTACGAGCACCCGGAGATGGTGACGGATGAAACCATAGACGTCTATCTCAAGCCGCATTTGCGGACGGCGCAACGCACGCGTGATCTCGAGCGCTTCCTGGCCGCGTTCGATCCATCCCATACCGTTGCCATCGAGGCACGGCTGAAGACGCTGCACGCGCCCACGCTGATCGCTTGGGGCACGGACGACATCTACTTCGACGTGAAATGGGCCGACTGGCTCGCCGCTGCCATACCGGGAACGAGGCGGAATGTTCGCTTCGAGGGCGCGCGGATCTTCTTCCCCGAGGAGCGATGGCAGGAATTCAACCGGGAACTGCGTGAGCATTGGTTTGCATGAGTGAATAAGATGATGTCTTCGCAATCCGCCAAGGCTGAAACGTTTCGATCGCTGCATGTTTCGGGACGTCCGCTCGTGCTGTTCAATATCTGGGATGCGGGCAGCGCAAAGGTCGTCGCCTTGGAAGGCCCGCGGGCGCTTGCAACGGGGAGTTGGTCGGTGGCGGCGGCAAACGGGTTCGTGGATGGCGAACGCGTTCCGCTGGATCTCGCCATCGACAATCTCGCACGCATTGTCAGGGCAAACGACCTTCCGGTGACTGTCGATCTGGAAAGCGGTTACGGCGAGACCGCCGGCGAGGTCGCGCAGAGTGTCGCGCGCGCAATCGAGGCCGGCGCCGTCGGTTGCAACCTTGAAGACAGTTTTCCCCAGGATGGGTCGCTGCGTGATATCGGTGAACAGGCGGATAGGATTGCCGGCGCCCGCAGAGCCGCCGGTGATTCAGGTGTTGCCATGTTCATCAATGCACGGACCGATGTTTTCTTCCAGAAACCGGCACAGGCCCATGACGAAGCCATGGTTCGCGCCGCGCTGGATCGCGCCAAAATATTTGCAAAAGCTGGTGCCGACGGCCTGTTCGTCCCAGGCATAGTCGATGAAACGCTCATCCGGCGTCTTGTGGAGGCATCGCCGCTTCCGGTGAACATCATGGTCGAAACAAACACACCCTCCCTGTCGCGACTTGCCGAAGTGGGTGTGGCGCGTGTCAGTCACGGTCCCGGGCCATATCTGGCCATGATGAAGGTGCTGGGCGGCGCTGCGCGCGCCGCGCTGTCGTGACGATGCGAGCCAGCGCTGCCGCTCGCCCGCACCATGGTGCTTGCCACTCTACGAGTGTTCCGTCCCATTCTGCCAGTCGTGATTTATGAGCACGCGCCCTGGTACTGCGCACAAGCGCTGCGGCCTCCCGCGTGCTGGAGGAAGAATGCGCTCTCGCCGGGAGCCTCCTTCCGTAACGTGCGGCCATACCAGTGTCCGTTCGCAGACTTCGCCAATTTATGCCGCGTGTCTGCTCTCCTCCCGCCTTGCTCTAGTCACGGGGCGATGGCCTGTTGCCCTCAAAT
>Ga0209488_10000905_pt1 | contig 25106 bp, 21 predicted proteins | sample Rivendell_Oct201_8_FD_188349 | JGI IMG/M metagenome (GOLD analysis project Ga0209488, IMG submission 188349) | Vadose zone soil microbial communities from the Eel River Critical Zone Observatory, Northern California, USA -... | ecosystem: Environmental > Terrestrial > Soil > Vadose zone >...
TGCGTTTCAAGCCGGTGCCATGCCGCTATCCGGTAAGCCAGTTCCCGGAACAGGTCTACATGTCGGTGGCGCTACGCAATCTGCTGGACTGGGTCGACAAAGGCAAAGTGCCACCTCGTGCGGAACGAATGGGTGCGATCACTGCAGTCGATGCAAATGGAAATGTGATGGGTGGCATCCGGAATCCGTATGTCGACGTGCCGGTGTCGAAGTTCAACGTGCGCAATGAAGCGGCGAATCCTCCGATACCGAATCCGAGCGCGTGGGTTGCGGCACATGGCGCCAACGCGCCCACCCAGATGTGCAATTTGGCCGGCTACCAGACGAACTATTCGAAGGAACAGCTGCAGAAGCTCTACGGCAACAAGAAGACCTATCAGGATCGTGTGAAGAAGAGCGTCGCTGAACTGGAGAAAGCAGGCTGGTCGCTGCCGGTCTATCGCGACGCGATTCTCGCTGACGCTGCCAGGGTGAGTTTCTAATAACGCAAAGGCGGACTGTGAAGCCGTCAATGAATTAGAAGGACAGGAATATTCCCCTCCTAAGTTAGGAGGGGTGGCGCGAAGCGCCGGGGTGGTTCCAGAGCCGCAACCTGTAAGGTTGTGTTTTGGGAACCACCCCTCGCGAGATTGCTTCGCAATCACGCTGCCGACAATTCTTGATTGCTGCGCTCTGTCGAGCTTGCACTCGCAGCCGCTCGTGACTCAGGCGGGCAAGTGTCCGGACTCAGTTATAAGCGGATTCACTACCTTCAATATCCAATGTGCCAATTGCATTTTGAATTCATGTTATCGTTTTCGGTCTTACTTTATTAAGGAGCAGATCCCATGTCCCATAAGAACCTCGAAGAATTATTGAAGGCAGCCGGCGGCCCGGTAAAACACCTCCGCAATTCTCAGACCGGAGCGCACGTCTACCCGGTGGTGCCCGCGGAATTCACAAACTGGCGCGACGAGCAGCGGGCGTGGCAGAAGACCTGCGTTCTCTTCAATCAGTCCTACCACATGACCGACATGTACATTCAAGGTTCCGGGGCGATGCAACTCCTGTCCGATCTCGGCATTAATAGTTTCAAGAAATTCGATGTGAAGAACGGCAAGCAGTTCATTGTGTGCAACTACGACGGCTACGTCATTGGCGACGTGATCCTGATCCGCCACGAAGAAGAACTTTTCAATATCGTCGGCCGTCCTTCGGTCCACAACTGGGTTCAGTACCACGCGGAAAAGGGTGGATACAAAGTCACTCTCGAACGCGACGAAAGATCTGCAGTCCGGCAGGGCCCGGTCGTGCGCAAGTCGTATCGCTTCCAGGTTCAGGGGCCCAACGCGATGAAGGTCATTGAGAAGGTCACGGGCCAATCGGTCCCGAACATCAAGTTCTTTAATGGATGCGTGCTGGATATCGCCGGCAAAAAGGTCGAGGCGCTGCGGCACGGAATGGCCGGCCAGCCCGGCTTCGAGGTGTTTGGTCCATGGGCCGATGGCGAAGCTGTGCGGATGGCAATCGTTGAAGCCGGAAAGGAATTCGGCATTCGACAAGTGGGGGCTCGCGCGTATTCCTCGAACACGCTGGAATCCGGCTGGATTCCTTCGCCGATGCCGGCAATTTACTCGGGCGACCAAATGAAAGCCTATCGTGAATGGCTGCCGGCCGACGGCTACGAAGCGAAAGCATCGCTGGGCGGCAGTTTCTATTCCGACAACATCGAAGACTATTACCTCACGCCGGACGATCTGGGCTACGGCCACGTCGTGAAATTCGACCACGATTTTATCGGCCGCAGCGCATTGGAGAAGATCGCAGGCAAACCCAGACGTCGAAAAGTGACGCTGGCTCTGAACGACGCCGATGTGACCCGTGCCATCGGAACGATGTTTCAGAAAGACAACAGAGCGAAATACTTCGATTTCCCATCGGCCGTTTATTCCACGCTGCCTTACGACAAGGTGATGAAGAACGGAAAGACCATCGGCATTTCCACCTGGTGCGGCTACAGCTCGAATGAAGGAAAGATGCTGACCTTGGCAATGCTGGATATCGAACACGCCGAGCCCGGCAACGACGTGACGTTTGTCTGGGGAGAGGAAGGCGGCGGCTCGTTAAAGCCGACAGTCGAACCTCATGTGCAAACCGAGATCCGCGCAACGGTCCATCCCGTTCCGTATGCGGAAGTCGCCCGCAAGGAATATCGAACCTACTGACACGGGTTTTCGTTCCCTCAAATCGGGTTGGGAGATTGAATGGGACCTGTGAGAATATCTCCCGCAACGACCGCCCTCAAACAGGAGGCTCTCCCCGATGCGCTCAATCGCAATATCCGTGGTGATGTTGTTCACGCTGACGCTGGCCGCCCAGGAGCTGCCGGACGCTGCGACGCTCCGGAAGCAGGTTCAGGAAGCTGCAAAAAACCGGAAAAGCATCCAGTACGTTGCCGAGCTCACGGGAGAAGTCACACTCGATGGCAAACCGGTAACGGAAGTGGTATCTGCCGGTCGCAAAATTCCCGTGCAGTCGGCGGTTGGAAAGCAGACGGTCGCGGTGCAGAATCCGGGGAAAGCCCGCGTGGAGCTGGATCTGGGAGCAGGAAATCTCATGGTGTCGGACGGCGAAGCCACCTGGACCTATCGCCCGTCGACGAAGCTTTACACCAAAATCACCGCGGCGCAGGGGCCGGACGGCGTTGCCGCGAATCTCGCCGTGCTCGATGTGATGGGATTCTTTGAGGACGCGAAGAGCGCAAAGACGGTCCGATCCGAAGCGATTGCCGTCGACGGCAAAAACTACGATTGTTGGGTAATCACCAGCAGCGTGAAGATCCCTGCCGGCGCTGCCATGGGTGGAACGATTTCCGATGGTGTCATGACGTCGTGGATCGATCGCAAGCTGTCATTTGCCGTGCAGGAAGTGATCGCGTACTCGTACAAGGTTGCTCCTGCCGCGGGCGCTACTCCCGTGGAATATCACGCAACCCTGAAACAGGCCATGCGTTCGCTTCGTATCGATGAACCGATTGCGGCATCAGTATTTGCTTTCGTCCCACCGGCGGATGCCAAAGAGCAACCGGCGCAGGTTGCCGGACGCACCGATCTCACCGGCACGATGGCGCCGACATTCAAGGGTGTGAGTCTCGACGGCAAGGCCTACAGTTTGGATTCCCTGAAGGGCAAGCCGGTGCTCCTCGATTTCTGGGCGTCGTGGTGCGGACCCTGCATCCGGAGCATGCCGACGACGGAGAAACTCTATGCGGATTATCAGGCGCAGGGATTCATCGTTCTGGGCGTGGACGTGGATGAGACCCGCGACACCGTGGAGAAATTCCTGAAAACGAAACCTCTGGGTTATCCCGTCATCATGGGCAGTGAATCCGGCATTCCTGCGGCATATGGCGTGACCGTGTTTCCAACCTTTGTCCTGATCGGAGCCGACGGAAAAATTGCCGCGCATCAGTTCGGATTCAGCGAGACGGCGCTCAGCGGCATTGTTTCCAAGGTCGGTCTCGGCGCACCTGCCAAAGCTGCGAACTGATTATTGTTCGGCGGGAGTTTCCGGCGGCGGGTCGGCCTTCGCGTTGCGCACCACGAAGTTTTTCTGAACATCCTCATCGATGACATCAACCGTTTCGTAAAGCGTGAAGTGTTCGAATGCTTCGATGCGCAGGTCGTAGCTGCCGGGCAGCATATGCGGGATGATGAACTGACCGTCGCGGCCGATTGAAATCGTCGACATGGTCTGTCCGAGGATGGTGACGATGCCCGAGGTGATCGGCTTCACTCCATCGTCTTCCACGGCGTGTCCGATCAGGCCGGCCAGCGCACGAAACGAACTCTGAGACCCGGCTCCGGTCCCGCCCGTGGCGGGCAGGGCGAGCCATTTCGTCGGGACGACGCCGGCGTTATCCAATGTCACGCCCTCCAGATCGCGATCACCCACAGAAACCAGAGAAGCGTATAACTGCGGACCAGACTGCAGCACGACGATGTGCCGTCCCGAAGGAACCCCGCGAAGTTCGAAGGATCCGTCGGCGTAATAGGTGCCCGGGACGTCACCCCGATAGATGGTCCAGCCCCCTCCTTGAAACGGCATCTTCCCGGTGATGCGTAATCCAGGCGTCGCGGAAGCGGCAGGAGGAACGGTGGCGAGCGTCACGATCAGTGTCGAGAGAGCTCCGTTGAAAACCGTCGGGACACCGGCGGGAATCACGGGAATCGCGGGACTCGGTGCCGCCGTGTTCGGTGGAGTTGGCGGTCTTACGGTGCCGGTGTAGGTCGCTCCGCCGAAACTCGTGATCATCACCCCATTGGTGGCGGTGAAGCTGAAGCTGGACCCATTGACAACGGTTGGATTTCCAATGGTCATCGGACGAAAGTTTGTCGAATCCACTTTGAGCGTATTCGTCATCAGATCCGTTGAACCGTAGGTCATAGACTTGAGCGCGTAGCCATCTGGTAGTCCGTCGAGCGTGATCCGATACTCTGCGCCGGCCAATGGGGAAGGAATTGGCGCACTCACAAAGGAGTTGTCTAGCCGCACGTCGTTTCGCGCGCCATCCGCGGTTCGCGTCAGACCGAGCGTCACGAAATTTCCATATGCGGAAACGGGTTGTCTCGCTCCACTCTCGACCACAACCTGGACAGGTACGGATAGTGCGGGCCGAGCGGCAAGTATGGAATCCACACGGAATGTCGCGTCCTGCATCACAAAGTCGATACCGGAGAGTTTTGCTTTCGCCGTCACCGAGACAATCGTTCCGCCCGCCAGATTCGCGGTTCCCGGAAAGTACGTGGGATTGTCGACGCTGCCACCTGTGACGTAGTAACGGCCAGGCGGAATATTCTCCAGACGGTAGCGCCCATCGATGTCGGTTTCAGAGAGGCTGACCATGGAGAAACTGGTCGCCGCTTCCTGAAGAGACGACGGAGCCGCCATCGCGGTAACGCGCACTCCAACCGCGGGTGTTCCCGCGGATGTTTTCAAGAGGCCGGTAATGGCGCCATTGTCGGACGACAGTACAGTCGGGGTCTGCGCAAGCAGCGCCAGTGATAGAAGAATGGTGATCACGTCGGTTCTCTGGCGGCAGATCCTATCATGAGTGCGTGTACCGGGAATAAGGTTGGGAATAAACTGGGGACAGGCACCGAAATCGATGCGGGACTCTCAGAGAACGAGAAATTATGTTTCGATTTCGGAGCCAGTCCCCACTTTATTCCCGCTTTCCTGAATCGCCAATGGGAGGCGCGGCCATTGCCCTCCTGAGTCAGGAGGGCAGCGGGATTGCGAAGCAATCCCGCGAGGGGTGGTTCCCAATGGAACAACCCGGCGCTTCGCGCCACATACAATTCAATCAGAAACTAAAGTTTCGCTGAGCTGAACTCGATGGTGATGTCTTCGTCTTCGACTTCGATCGTCTCCCGAACGGTTTCGTAGCCGAAATTCCCCACCTCGAGTTTGTAGGTTCCGGGGAACAATCGAGGGATCTCGAACCGGCCGTCGGCATTGATGCGGAACATCGTACGGGTTCGTCCGTTGATCGACACCGTCCCTCCGGCCAGCGCTTGTTTCGAGGACTCCTGCACCACACGACCGTGAATCGTTGCCAGCGGAATCGATCCGGGAGCGCGGCCGTTGGCGGGTCTCGGCGTCACCAGCGAGTCCGTCTCCAATGGCAGCATGTTGATGGCTTCGAGTGTTACCGCTTCGATGTCCTTCTCACCAACGACAACGTTACCACCCGCAACAACCAGCGAAATTCCCTTTGGTCCTGCAGCGGACGATTCCGGATCGACCAACAGGATCGTGTGGCGTCCTGCTGCCACACCGCGGAATTCAAACGATCCGTCGGAATAGAAGATGCCCGAATTGTCGGAAAGGTAGATCGATCGAACGCCGGTCTCGGTAGTTTGTCCGGAAACACGGGCGCCGGAAGGAATCGGTGTCGTCAGTGGAGCCTTCGCCAGTGTGACGAATATGGCGGAAGGCGCCGCTGGTAACGGGGGAACAACGATTCTTCCTGGCGTTGCCGTCGGCAGCGGAGGCGCGAGAGGGGGAGTTCCATTTTGCCCAGCCGTCAGACCGGCAATAAAGGCCGCCGCGGCGGGACCGGTGAGCTGGAATGCCGTAGGCTGCAACTGGAGGGGTCCTGTTTTCAGGTCCGCGATATCCGATCTCAGAGATTTCACCACATAACCATCGGGGAGATTCTCAACCGTGACGCCATACTCGGAAACGCCTGTGACTTGTACCGGAACCTCGATCGAGGAATGACTGAACATCATTTCCACTTGGGTGTGGTCCGATTTGCGAGTCAGACGAACCACGGGATATTTGCTATTGGCAAAAACGGGGAGCTTTGCGCCGTCTTCAGTCTTGATATCCACGGTCACGAAGCGCGTGGGATTCATCAACACCGAACGGCCGTTGAGGAAATCGTATGGATCGTTGGATCGAACGCTTGGATCGGCGAGAACGAAGTCGATTCCCGAGACGATGGCTCCGGAGGTAATCAGGATGGCTCTTCCGCTGGTAATGTCGATCGTTCCCGGATAATAGGTCGGCAGATCCACTTTGCCCGCGGTAATCAGATAGCGTCCCTGCGGAACGTTCTCCAGTGTGAAGCGCCCGTTCTCATCCGATTGCGCGATGCTCATCAGCGCACCCTGAGTGGCGAAGTCCGCCAGCGAGTCGGGCCGCAATGCGGCCGCGACACGCACTCCAACCGCCGGTGTACCGTCTGCGGATTTCAATGTGCCCGAAATGGTGCCGCCCGTTCCCTGAAGCGTTGGGATTCCCTGTGCCGCCAGGAAAATCGCGAGAAGAGTTCCGATCATTGGATCAACCCTTCGCCCTCGGGAGTGGACAGGCTCAGATGGACATCGTCTTCACCGACCACGACAATCCGCCGAATATCGAGATGGCCGAACGGGTGAATCTCCATCTGATAGCTTCCCGGCATCAACTTCGGGAATTCGAACCGGCCGTCCGCATCCAGTTGGATGGAACTCCCATAGTGACCCGTGAGAAAAACCATTCCCTTGACGATCGGCTCGTGCGTCGCTTCATCCACGACCTGGCCTAGAATCCTCACCGGTGGAATGACGGAACCCGGCGCGCGCGACCCGGATGGCTCCGGCGGAATGGGCGTGACCACATGCAGCGGCAGCACGGGAGTGTCGCGCAGTTCAATGCCGGCGACGTCTTGATTCCCAACAATAATCGTTGCTGCCAGTGGTTGAGAGGACGATGGATTGTCGGGAGTAGAAATCGAATGGCGTCCGGGAAGCACACCGCGAAACTCGAACGATCCATCGGAAAACAGAATCCCGGGCGTGCCGGAAATGTACACCGAACGGATCTCGGAGTTCGTCGCTCGTCCGGCAACCCGAACTCCGGGGGAGTTTGTTGTTCCGCGCGGAGGCGACGCCAGCGTAATGACCAAGGTCGCCGGCAGCAGTTGAGCGGTATTGCCGGCGAACACTCCGTTAGGTAGAGGGACATTGAGAGTCGAGAGGATGACCCCGGTTGGCGGTGTTGCCACAGACGATAGCTTCAACGTGCCGTTGGTGATGTCGGTGGCGTTATACACGATGGACTTCAGCGTATATCCACCTGGAAGGTTCTCTACCTTGACGCGATACTCCGGAGCCACACCGGTCGGGACCGCCACACTGATGCTGGACGCGGTCAGGGGCATGGTGGTCGCCTGGTTGTCCGTCGTGCGGAGGAGTTGAATGGTTGAGAATCCTGCCGGTGAAAATACGGGCAATGGTCCACCACCTTCAACACTTACGTTGATTCCGATGCCAAGTGACGGCGTGGAGTTGAATCCCACTCCGAATAATCCGAATGAATTGCCGAGAGGACGCACCGCGATCGAACTCATCACGAAGTCGATTCCGGGAATGATGTCTCCAGCTTTAATAGCGATGATGCGGCCTGCCGTGATGTCCTGAGTGCCCGGGAAGTACGTGGGGTAATCGACGCGCCCGGCCGTGACGTAGTAGCGGCCCTGAGGAATATTTTCGAGGTGGAAATGACCCTGGGCATCAGTCTCATCGATGCTGGACAGCGCCGAAAGGGAATTGATCACTGTTGCCGACTCCGGTACCGCCATTGCGGCCACGCGAACACCAACCGCAGGCGCGCCCAGTTCTGTTTTCAGCATGCCCGTGATCGTCCCGCTTTCGGCGGGTTTAGCCGGGATGCCTTGAATCAGCAGTGAGAGTGAGAAGAGAAGCGCAAGCATGAGAATTGTCGGCAAGCGTACCCTCAAAAGGGTTTCGTACATCAAGAAAAATGTCTGAACAAAGTGGGGACTGGAGCCGAATTCGAAACACCAACCTTCCGGTCTCAATCCACCCTTGATCGAATTCGGAGCCTGTCCCCACTTTGTTCACTCCAATTCACGATCCCGCTGCCGACAATTCTTGATTGCTGCGCAAAAGTTCCTAAGGTTTCGCGCCGGCTTGCACTCGCGTCCGCCTCATTCACACATTTATCGACCGCTTGCCCCGCAGTATCGGGCTCAGTTTCCCTTTCCGTTGACCGCTTTCACCTTCAAATAACGATCCGCGAAAGTCAGGAACGTCGGCCAGTTCGGCACATCCGTATGCCCACCGTTATGCTGGCGGAACGCGACGTCACCGCTGATGAGCGCCGTTTCCTGTGCAGGAAAGTCATTGGTGCCCATGTCCTTTTTCCCGAGGAGCCGATACACCGGCTGGGCGCCAGCCGCTGCCATGAACATACCTTTCGGATCCTGCCAGCCGTCGCCGTTGATCATGCCGCCGCTGATGAAAATCGGACGAGGGGCCACCAGCGCGACGAGTTCATGCCCATCCACCGGCATCTTTTCATGATTGGCCGAACCGGCGTATTTCAGGAAGTTGCCGGCCATCCAATGGTATTCACCGGTGCCTGCGACGTTTTCAATCTGCTCGCCGAAATTGCGTAGATTGACGTGCGCGCCGCCGGCCCCTGATGAACTGACAAATGAGATTGCGAAACGCAGATCCAGAGCCTGTGCCAGAGCAGTGGTCTTTCCCCATCGGGAGTGACCTTCCAATCCGACCTGTTTGGCGTCGACGGCCTTGTCGGTTTCGAAGTAATCCATGACTCGGCTCGCGCCCCAGGACCATGCCGCCAGCACGCCCCAGTCATCCAGCTTGCGCGGTTGACCTTTGTTGACGAGGCCGATGATGCCCGAGGTCAAACAATCCCCGTTATCTTGTTGAACGCTTCCAGTAAGAAGGCTGGCATAACCCCAGCCTCGGGAAAGAACCTGTTGCTGCCATGACGGGCCCGCATTGCCTCTGCCGCCGCCCGGTGCTCCGGCGCCCCTGCCTCCCGCTGCGGCTCCAGCCGCTGGAGCTGCCCCCGGAAGCGGTGGTGCCGCTCCGTTTGCCGGTGCTGCCGCTCCGCGTCCGGCTGCAGGTGCCGCACCGCGCGCTGCGCCGCCGCCCGCGCCACCGCGTGCTGCCGCGGGTGCCTGGACGCACATTCCATTACCACCCGGATTAAACTGAAGGATGACCGGCACGGGTCCATTCGCATCCGCCGGTGTGGTCAATGTGGCCTGGATGTCGACCGCCAGCAACGGATATGCAGAATTGTCCACGTGGCCCACAAGTGTCTTCGTGATGGTGGTTCCGTTATTGTCCGTCTTGGTGACTTCCCATTTCACCTTGGGAGTGACTTTCGGTGTTCTTCCGTAGATTTCCCGCTCGAAGAGTTCGAGGATTTCCGCGCGCCGTTTCGTCCATTGCTTTGACGATGCGACCTTCTTCCCATTGTTCATGATCAATGGGTCGGGCAGCTTCGAATAGGTCATGGCCTTGGATTCGTCGTAGTTCGCGGAGTTGGGGAGCCCGTTGGTGCCGCTCGGTCCGGCGGGAAACGGCTCGGGGATGCCCAGAAGTTTCATGATGCGGGAGTGATCTTCCGCCCTCGACATCTGAACCACCGGCGTGTATTTGCTGGTGTCGACCGCTTTCGCGGCTTCCTTCGGAGCAGTCTGCGCACCGATCATAACGGACAACCCAACCAGAACTAATCCCAGGGACCAGGGAATCCAACTTTTCATTTTGCCAGACATACATCCTCGCTTTCGAAATGGGAGACTCGTTGTGCGGCCCAATTATTGTGGCGATGGAGCCCTTCTTCAAGGTTTTTCAAGTGGCGAAAGGAAGGGGTGTGTATCAGAGCACTGTATTCGAGCGTCCCTCACTCTCCCTGAGGGAGACGGATTTGCCCCGGAAAATTCAGCCAATCTGGAACAAAAAAATCCCCGGGTCTCGAAAGAGCCCGGGGATTTTTCTTGATCGGGATTCTTAGTATCTGTAGTGCGACGCCTTGTACGGGCCGTCGACTGGAACGCCGATGTAATCGGACTGTTCCTTCGTCAGCTTCGTCATGTGCACGCCGAGGTGTTCGAGATGCAGACGGGCAACTTCCTCATCCAGATGCTTGGGCAGCATGTAGACCTTCTTCTCGTACTTGCTCCAGTTGTCCTTCAGATCGAGCTGCGCCAGAACCTGGTTGGTGAATGACGCCGACATCACGAAGCTTGGGTGACCTGTCGCACAGCCGAGGTTCAACAGGCGGCCTTCCGCCAGGATCATCACGCTGTGGCCATCGGGGAAGCGCCACTCGTCGTACTGCGGTTTGATGTTGATGTTTTGGATGCCGTTCACCTTCTTCAATCCAGCCATATCGATTTCGTTGTCGAAGTGACCGATATTACCGACGATCGCCTTGTCCTTCATCTTCGACATGTGCGCCGTGGTGATGACGTCCTTGTTTCCGGTGGTTGTGATGAATATATCGGCCGTTGAAATGACTTCCTCAACCGTCTTCACTTCGTAACCTTCCATCGCCGCCTGAAGCGCGCAGATCGGATCGATTTCCGTGACAATCACGCGGCAGCCCTGCCCGCGAAGCGCCTGAGCGCAGCCCTTGCCGACTTCACCGTATCCGAGAACCACGGCAACCTTGCCGCCGAGCATCACGTCGGTCGCCCGCATCAACCCATCGGGCAGCGAGTGGCGGCAGCCATAGATGTTGTCGAACTTGCTCTTGGTCACCGAGTCGTTGACGTTGATGGAAGGGAAGAGCAACGTGCCGGCTTCCTGCATCTGGTAGAGGCGGTGCACACCGGTGGTCGTCTCTTCAGAAACACCGCGAATGCCCTTGGCGATCTTTGTCCATACACCGGGGCGCGCCTTCAATTCACTCTTGAGAGTGGAAAGAATGACGCCCCACTCTTCGGGATCCTTGGCCGGATTGAAATCCGGAACCTTCCCTGCAGTCTCATACTCGAGAGCCTTGTGTACGAACAATGTCGCATCGCCGCCGTCATCGACAATCTGAACCGGCCCGGTACCATCGGGCCACCGCAGAGCTTCCACGGTGCACCACCAGTACTCATCCAAAGACTCTCCCTTCCACGCAAAGACCGGAATGCCGCGCGGGTCCGCCGGTGTTCCACCGGTTTCTGGCCGGCCCACCACAACAGCGGCTGCCGCATGATCCTGGGTCGAGAAGATGTTGCATGACACCCAGCGGACGTCGGCGCCGAGAGCAGCGAGGGTTTCAATAAGCACTGCGGTCTGAATGGTCATGTGCAGGCTGCCCATGATCTGCATGCCGGCAAGGGGTTTCTTCGCCGCATAGCGGTTGCGAATGGCCATCAATCCCGGCATTTCCTGTTCGGCAAGTTGCATTTCCTTGCGGCCAAACTCCGCGAGACTCAGGTCCTTTACTTTGTAAGGTTCACGCCCTGCCTTTCGAGCTGCTTCGAAGGCCGTGGATGCGATGGTTGCCGACATGTCTAGACTCCTTTTTTGTTGTGTGACCGGAAAGATAATCGAAAACTGCAGGAAATGGATTCAACAGTATAACGGCTAGATAGAATAGAGGACGCCTGAATTCTTGTCAATTTGAACTACACGTCGGTAGTGTCTCAGTTTGCAATTCCGGCTCCCCTCCTGGAACAGGAGGGGTGGCGCGAAGCGCCGGGGTGGTAGCCAAATCGAAGAGTTCCTTTGGCTATAGCTACCACTCCTCGCGGGATTCGCTTCGCGATCCCGGGCGATGGTGCATTGGAATGGATCTGCAGTGTCGGCTTGTTTGATATTTTGCTGAACATCGCATACATTATCCGTCAAATCCATCGTTTGGAGATGATCCATGATGAAGCGCTCACTTCTAGTATTCGCGGCTGGCATCACTCTCATTGCCATTTTGATTTTGATTCCGCTGATCTTTACGCAACAACCTGAGGGCGGGAAGCTGACGTCCACTCTGGTTAGACCGCCGACTCCGCCGCCGACGGCGGCCCCATCGCACTAAAGACTTCCCGATATGGTGGCGACCGTTTCCTTATTTGCCGCCACATTTAGGGCACGACCAGCCTATCCTAGGAGGGCAATCGTCCTCGCGTGATTCTCTAGCGATAAACGTTGCTTTTCCCGCGCTGGGCTGTTTCCCGCAGCACTCGATGCAGTGCCACAAAAATGTTGTATTGGCGGGAGACCTCGGGCGACTCGAGCTCCCGGGAGGTATATCGGAACTGAAGGCCGTCGCTGAACATCACAAGGTAAGGGCCCCGGGCCTCGGTGGTGTCGATATTCATGACCACGCCGGTGCGTCCGGAATATGGCGAACGAATGCTGTGCCGGATCCTTGCGGCGTCGCCTGGCTTGATGGCTGCTGGACTCATCTCTGACTCAGACAGGGTTTCTGCGAAAAGGATTAAGCGGAGATTCAATCTCTAACGAGATTTTACAATCACAGCGAAGTGACGATTACGTTAACGTATCCCAGAGGTTGATCCATTGAATTCCGCTCCTTCCAACAAGCTTGAAGTCTGGCTTCGGGGGCCCTTACCGGATATGCCTGCGTCGTTGCAACCGGTGGCTCATGCGCTGCTGCAGGCGCGCGAAGAAGTGGAGTCCCTGATGCAGTCGTTTCCAGAAGACCGCCTTTGGACGCGTCCAGGCGGAGTGGCTTCTGTTGGATTTCACCTTCAGCACCTGGCGGGCGTGCTCGATCGCCTGTTTACTTATGCGCGGGGCGAGACATTGAATTCCGCTCAGCTGGAAGTGCTGGCAGGCGAAGAGCGAGCGCCCGATCACGCCACCGCGGCTGATCTGGTACTGCGCTATCACCGGCAGGTGGAACGCGCGTTGGCCGAACTCCGCGAGATCGACGAAGGTACTCTGACCGAACCGCGGGAAGTGGGGCGAAGCAAATTTCCGTCGACCGTTCTGGGCCTGCTTGTTCACGCCGCCGAACACACGCAACGTCACGTCGGACAGCTCCTGGTGACGGTCAGAATCCAGCAAAAGTCGTGTTAGCATCTTCGCCATGATTATTGATTGTCATGGTCACTACACGACCGCACCGAAAGAACTGCAAACATATCGCGACAAGCAGATCGAAGAGCTGAAAAGCCCTTTGGCCGCACGTTCCAAGGGAACGCTTCAAATCACCGACGACCAGATTCGCGAGAGCCTGGAGGGAGCGCAACTGAAGCTGCAGCGCGAACGCGGAACGGATGTGACCATTTTTTCGCCGCGTGCTTCGGCCATGGCGCACCATATCGGCGACGAGACCACGAGCCGGCACTGGACCCAGCACTGCAACGAATTGATCTACCGCGTTTGCAACCTGTACCCGAAAAACTTTGTCGGAGTGTGCCAGCTGCCGCAATCGCCGGGCGTTTCGCCGGCCAATTGCATCGCCGAACTGGAGCGATGCGTCAACGAGTTTGGCTTCATCGGCTGCAATCTGAATCCCGACCCTTCCGGCGGAAACTGGACGGCGCCGCCGCTGACCGACAAGTACTGGTACCCGTTTTACGAGAAGATGTGCGAGCTTGATGTCCCGGCGATGGTCCACGTGAGCTCATCGTGCAATCCGAATTTCCACGCCACCGGAGCGCATTACATCAATGCGGACACCACCGCATTCATGCAATTCATTCAGGCGGACCTGTTCAAGGATTTTCCAAAGCTTCGCTTCATCATTCCTCATGGCGGCGGCGCCGTTCCCTATCATTGGGGACGCTATCGCGGCCTTGCGCAGGACATGAAGCGCCCGATGCTCGTCGATATGATCCGCAACAACGTCTTCTTCGATACCTGTGTCTACCATCAGGCGGGACTGGACCTGCTCACAAAGATCGTTCCCATCGACAACATCCTGTTTGGCTCCGAAATGGTCGGAGCCGTCCGTGGAATCGATCCGGAGACCAATCAGTACTACGACGATACGAAGAAATACGTCGATAAGCAGGGCTGGCTCAGCGATGCGGACAAGAAGAAGATATTCGAAGGGAATGCGAGGAAGGTTTACCCGCGGATTGGAAAGAAGATTTAGGGAATTTATGATTGGCGATTCGTGATTGGTGATTTTGAGGAAACGCGGGGTTCCTCAAAATCAAAAATCACCAATCACGAATCGCCAATCACAAATCCCCAGTTCCCGTTTTAGTTTTGTCCTCTCGCTCCCCGTCCACCGCGACCGCCGCCCGCAGGCGCGCCGCCCGCCGGGACGGCAGGAGCTCCGCCGGCTGCAGGTGCTGCAGGAGCTGCTGCTCCTCCACCACCGCGACCGCCACGTCCGCCGCCTCCGCCTCCCGCAGCAGGAAGTGCAAATGCGACGAGCTGGCCGGCAGGCTGTCCGTTGACGGCCAATACAATGAATTGCCGTCCGTTGTACGAGTAGGTCATGGGCAATGCCGTTTGCGATCCCGGCATTGGAAGTTCGGCGATGTTCTCACCCGTCTTCTTATCGTAGGCATGAAGCAGCGGGTGGCCGGTGGAGCCTTCACCGGCGATCAGAAGAGTTTTCGTCACCAGGAGTCCGGCGATTGCAGCGGTCCCTGTGGGCGGCGGGTTCAATCCCAGCTGAGAGAAGATGGTTTTGTAGTTTTGTGGCGTATCTCCGTTCGGAATCTGAAACGCAATCTCGCCCTTGTTCATGTCGTATCCGGTGATACGCCCGTATGGCGGCTTTAACGCCGGCAGCCCTTGAATCCTCGGCAGTCCGACGCCTTTTCCGGCCGTATAGTCGGCCTTGTTGGGATCGGGCGGATCGGTCTTTTGTACGCCCACCGCCGACGGGTTGGTGCTCGATCCGTAATACACGAATCCTGTTTCCAGATCCGCTGCACCACCCTGCCAGTTCGCGCCCCCGCCGAAGCCAGGAACCATGAGTGTTCCTTTCGTCTGTCCCGGGATGACCACCGTGGGCGGAGTGAAGGGCAACGCAGCATAGGCATAGCCTTCAAGGTTCTTCACCGCCTCGGCCCGCATCGCCGGTGTGAAGTTGATCAGGTCATCGATCTTCAGACCCACCACATCGAACGGAGGTGGCTTCGTTGGAATGGGCTGAGTTGCCGGACTCCACTCGCCCGGTACCGTCGTTTGCGGCATCGGTACATCGGGAATCGGCCAGACGGGCTTGCCGGTGGCGCGGTCGAACACATACACCATCGAAATCTTGCCGGATTGAACGACAGCCTTGACGGGCCTTCCGTCGACTGTGATATCGACAAGGATGGGCTGGACCGGCATGTCGTAATCCCAAACGTCATGATGGATGAGCTGCTTGTACCAGACTATTTTGCCCGACTTGATATCGAGACAGACTTCCGAGTCGGAAAACAGATTGTCGCCGGGGCGATGCCCGCCGTAGCCGTCGTTCGTTGGCGACTCCGTGCTGATGTAGACATATCCGAGTTGATCGTCAGCGGAGAGAGGACCCCAGGCGCCGGCGTTGCCCGTGTAATCGGCCGAGCCATTCAGCCAGGTTTCATATCCAGGCTCGCCCTTGCGTGGGATGGTGTGGAATACCCACTGCCTCTTACCGGAGCGCGCGTCGAACGCGAGAATGTCACCCTTGATGTTTTCTTTGGCCGGACTGGTGCCGCCCTGAGTGAGGGCAGGCCCGATGACGATCACGTCGTTCGAAACCACAGGCGCGGAGCTGTTTCCGATCTTGCCGGTGATGTCCTGTTTGTAATCGATGTCGAGTTGCGTGAAGAGATCGACAACGCCATTATTACCGAAACTGCTGACGGGCACGCCGGTTTTGGCATTCAAGGCAACCAGACGGAATCCTGGAGTCACGGTGATGATGCGGTCGTTGCTGCCATCTCCACCACCGGGCCAGTAGCCGACGCCACGCGTAATCTTTCGTGGTGCGGTTGTCTCGCGCATATCCTGGTCTGGTCGCCAAATCCACAACGCTTCGCCGGTGCCCGGGTTTGCCGCAACCACGGTGCGGGTCTGGCCCACGGTGAAATACAGGATGTTGTTCACCATGATGGGAGTGGTTTCCGTCGTTCCGCCGCCGTAGTTGTCCAGTTTCCAGCTCCACGCCACCGTCATGTTCTTGAAGTTGTCTTTGTTGATCAGATCCAGAGATGAATAGTGCGTGCTGCCGTTTTCCGAGCCGTAGCTGTGCCATTCATTGGGCTTCGAACCGAGCTGCGCAAGGATTGGAACAACACAGAGCAGTACACCGATCAGCAGGACACCAGGTAATGTGCGGCGCGTTATGGACATTAATATTCCTCCCAGAATCTTCAGTGCAGGACGGGCGGATCGTACATTGGGAACGGGTCCAAAGTCGAGAAGATCAATTTCGCAATCAACCGATTTGAAGCGATCGCATGGAAGCCGACCGGTATTGAAATCCGTCACAAAAACTCCGAACCTCTTCACCGGCAGACTGAACCCCAAGCGTGTACAAAAGAGGAAGGAAATGATCGTGCGTCGGATGGGCCATAGCGGCCAGGCTGCCAAGTTTCTGGAAATCGATTACCGCCTGATGATTTCCATCCTCGATATAAGTATTGATGCGCCGATCGAAATCCAACGCCCAGTCGAATGGCGAATCGTCATTGCGATCCATGGCCCGGAGGTTGTGCACGATGTTGCCGGATCCGAGAATCAAGACGCCCTTGTCGCGCAAAGAGCGAAGAAGTCCGGCCAGTTCGTAATGAAACGCGGGCGGCTTGCTGTAATCCAGACTGAGTTGAATCACAGGAATATCCGCCTTGGGGAACATGTGTTTCAAGACCACCCACGTTCCGTGGTCGAAGCCCCACGACGTGTCGCCTCGAATTGGAATCTTTGTGTGAAGAATGGCTTCAATTTCCTCAGCCAGTGCAGGGTTGCCTGGAGCCGGGTACTGTTGTTGATACAGTTCCGCGGGGAATCCGCCCATGTCATACGTCATTTTCGGATTTTTACCTGCGGTGACGAGCAAACCATTCTGCGTCAGCCAGTGTGCCGAAATCGACAGTATGGTCTTCGGTCGCGGCATGTTGCTGCCAATGTCGCGCCACGCCTTGGTCCATTCGTTCGTTGCGATCGCATTCATTGGACTGCCATGTCCAACGAACAGGGCCGGCATGCGCTCGCTTGTTGGAGAGCCGCTTTTCATTGATCGGATTATACGGGATACTCGTCGCGCGGATTTTCCATTACGGGAGGGAACGTGAATCTGAAAGGTGCGACGGTATTGGTAACTGGCGGCAGCAGCGGAATTGGCCGCGCTATAGCGAAGACTTTGAGCGATTCGGGCGCGCGCATTGCGATCACTGGACGAGATGAACGCCGACTGGCGGAAGCCGCGGCGGCCTTAAATGCTCTTCCGGTACGTGCCGATGTCAGTAATGAAGCGGACGTCGCGCGGACCTACAGCGAAGTTCTCGCGAAATTCGGCCAACTCGATATTCTTATCAACAATGCCGGGTCCGGCGTGTTTAAGACTCTTGTCGAGATGGAGAAGTCGAAGTTCGAAGCGGTCTTTGCAACGAATGTGACTGGCGCGATGCTGATGGCCCGCGAAGCGGCGAAACACTTTATCGAACGTAAAAGCGGAAACATCGTCAACATTTGCTCGACGGCAAGCCTGCGTGGCGCTGCCAATGGCACGGCATACTACGCGAGCAAGTTCGCTTTGCGCGGAATGACCGAATGCTGGCGCGCCGAACTCCGGCAATACAATGTCCGTGTGTTTCTTGTGAATCCCAGCGAAGTGATCACCAACTTTGGCGCGGCCGCGGGCCTTTCGCAGAAGGACAACCCCACGAAGCTGCGCGGCGAAGACATTGCCTGGATGATCAAAGCCGCGCTCGAAATGAACGACCGCGGTTTCACGCCGGAGTTGACGGTTTTCGCGACAAACCCGAAGGATTAATGGCTGCAAGAAAGCGGAAAGGTCTATACAAAGTTGTGATACCGTCCCGCGAGAGTGGCTGAGCGCCGGTCGCGGGCCGCAGGGAACGGAGGAGGCAACATGAAGTTTGGATCGAAGACAACAATTCTTGGAGCCATTGGGGCTGTGGCCGTGTGCATGCTTTGTGTCCGGTTGGCAGGCGGACAGGCGGCCCAGGCGCCGAGACCGCAGGTGGCGGAAGACGTTTTCAAAAACGTCCAGGTTCTGAAGGGAATTCCTGTCGACGAGTTCATGGACACGATGGGCATGTTCTCCGCCTCCCTAAGTTTGAACTGCATCGATTGCCATGTCGCGGAAAGCGTTGGCTCATGGGATAAGTTTGGCGATGAGACCCCATTGAAAGTTAGAGCGCGCAAGATGGTGCAGATGGTCAACGCCATCAACAAGGACAACTTCAGCGGAGTAAAGTCGGTGTCCTGCTATACCTGCCACCGCGGCGACATGCGCCCCAGAATTCTGCCGGATCTTGTCGCGCAGTACGCCGTGCCGGTCGAAGATGCAAACTCCATGGATATCCATCCCGTTCCTGGCGGGCCGACTGCCGATCAGGTTTTCGCAAAGTATATCCAGGCGGTCGGTGGCGCGCAGAAGTTGGCCGCCCTGACCAGCTTTACTGCCAAAGGGACGTTCATCGGATTCGAGACAGAACAGACGAAGGTTGCAATGGAGCTTTATGCCAAAGCTCCGAACCTGCGCACCATGATTGTCCATACGCGAATCGGAGACAGTATCCGGAACTACGACGGCCGCGGCGCCTGGATCGCGGCGCCGGACAGGCCAGTACAATTGCTGACGCTCACCGGAGGAAATCTGGACGGCGCCAGGGTCGACGCGATGGTGGCTTTTCCGGCTCAGATCAAGCAGTTGTATACCTCCTGGAAGGTTGGCGCGACGGGTATTGACGATCACGAGGTCAAGGTTGTCCAGGGGACCAGCCCCGGGCTGTCTCCCACCAATTTTTATTTTGACGATGCCGGCCTTCTGGTGCGGGTCGTGCGTTTTGTGAATACGGCGGTCGGGCGGGTTCCGACCCAGGTGGACTACAGCAATTATCGCGATGTTGCAGGGGTGAAGATACCCTTTAAGACCATCGTGACCTGGACAAATGGGCAGACCACCACGGAGTTTACGGACGTCCAACCGAACGCTGCAATCGACGCGGCGAAGTTCGCCAAACCGGCCCCCGCTCCGCGACCCAAATAGTAAAAACAAAAGCGGCAGTGGTGGTGTCTCAATTTGAATTTCAGGCTCCCCTCCTGGGACAGGAGGGGTGGCGCGAAGCGCCGGGGTGGTAGCCCAGATCGAAAAAAAATTCTCTTGCCTATAGCTACCAACCCTCGCGGGATCCGCTTCGCGATCCCGCTGCCCTCCTATCCTAGGAGGGCAATCTGTCGACGCGATTTCAAACTGAGACACAACAGCGGCGGTCATGATGATCATCATGACCGCCGCTGTTGTTACGATACGAATTGAAAGAGTCTTCGACTGCTATTTCGCGGGTGGAGCGCCTTCTCCGTTGAGACTGAGAAAAAGCCTTGATCCATCCGGCAGCACAAAATTTCTGCCGACTGCTTTGTTCGTCCCTTCCTTTGCCTGATATCCCTCAACGGTCAGCTCGGTGCCGACCTTCACGGTATATTTGGTGACGCCAAGACGAATCAGGGTGTTTGGGCTGCCGCCTTCGATCATCCATTCGGTAATCTTTCCATCCGGTCCCTTCACATTGATATGGAACCACGAATGGGGATTGATCATTTCCCACACCGAGAGTGTTCCCTTCAACGTCAGCGGCTTGTTCACGTCAAATTCGGCCGAAAACGCGTGATGCGCCGACAGCGGTACCGCGGCAAGCAGTAGAAGCCCACCGATAATTGCAACGGCCAGTTTATTTCTCATTAATTCCTCCTCAAAAATTTCGACCGTTTACTGCCCCTCGGCAGGAGCGCCAGCGGGAGCACCGCCACCACGTCCACCGGCCCCGCCACGCGCGCCGCCGGCAGCACCACCACGTGCGCCACCAGCACCGGCTCCGCGCCCACCGGCTGCAGGAGCAGCGGGGGCAGGAAGCGGGATTCCACTCGCAGCCGCTTCCGCGGCTTTCTTATCTTCGAGTCGAACGGCCGCCAGTGTGTTTCGGATGCCGTAGTTTCCTTCGTGACAGGCGTGCTCGAATATCGGCCCATCCATCTGCGTAAACGGCAGTTCAGCGGACCACGGTGTTGCCCACGTCGCGGGATCCACAACCGTGAATTCATATTTGATTGTCTGTTCGTCGGTGCGCGTGAAGCGCTCGGTAACCTTCAGGTTCTGGCTGGCGCCCTGGAAGTTGACCCGGTCGTTGAAGTTCGTCGTCTCGACAACCAGCGTGTTGCCTTCCCAGTGGCCGCGGGAATCGCCCAGCCACTGACGCACGCTCTCCGGAGGATGTGGACTACCATCGGTGCGGATGGTGCGAACCTCGTGGCCCGCTTCGATCAGAATCATCACGACACCGGGACCCTGGACGATCTGATACGCCGGGTTGTAGCCGGGAGGAAGCATCGGCGGGCCGGCGCCCTGGTAGATGCAGCGCGATCCGATGACGATGTTCTGGACCTTGTCATAAGTAGCGCCCTGGGTTCGCTTTTCGGCCGCGATGTCTGCTGCGCGCTTCGTTGCTTCCGCTGTAATGGGAGGAAGTTTGCCGGTCGGGGGGTCCGTAATCATTCCAGTTCGCAGGTTGGCGGTAATCACCGTTTGGCTCTTATCCAGACCAAATTGAGTGAAATCGTAGTGCACGTCGCCAGTTGTGCCGGGCGTCGTCTGCTGGTCGTCCTGTGTACCTTGCTGCTTGGCCTTCGCGAGGAATTCCTCCTGCGTGTAGAACTCCTTCGTCACACCGTTCGGTCTCTGCAGAGGAATGATGGAATTGTTTGTCCAATATCCCTGCAGGTCCGGCTGGCCGTCGGGTGTTTTCTTCAAGACCCATGGTTTCGCATTGGTCTTGGGAGCTGCGATGGTAACCGCATTCACCCCTTCTTTAACCTGACCGGCAGTAACTGTCGGTGCCAGGAATATTGCCGTGAGCACGATCGCGAGGGCCGCAACGCCCAATGCTGTTGCCAATCGATGGTTCATCTGAAACCTCCTATTTGAGCGGTACCTTGCGGAGATCACCGTAGACAGCGTCCTCCGCGAATTCGATGCATTTATATTCCAGGACTTGAGCATTCTTTTCGAGGACCCGATACAGCGGCATGCTCATTTTCCACGGCCGCGTATAGAGCTTCGGGTCTTCGATAGTCACTTCGTAATTCAGGTGATCCTTGTCCTTTGCGGTTAGCCGTTCGACCACGTGCAAGGAGTCGCTGGTAAAGTTGCCGGCGCGGTCCAACCATGCCATGCCGTTAAAATCTTTAGTATCGATAACCAGCGATTCGCCGTCCCACTTTCCGTTCGACCATCCCATCCAACTGTCCGCGGGTCCGTCCTTGTGGGTCATATAGACGGTGCGAAGAGCGCCCGCATACTCAAACACCATCGTGATGTATTCCGTGCCCTGGATGAGCTGAAACGGATAGGGCATGTACATGGAGCGAGGAGTGCCCGGCAGATAGCATTTGACTTCCGGATCCAGCTTCACCCGATTTGCGAAGTTGTCTTTCTTCTTTTGTAACGCCTCGGGCTTGTACGGAATCGGGCCGCCTTCAACAACGCCAAGACCCGGGGGAATGGAGAATTCCGCGCCGAGCTGCCAGACCGCACCCATCGCCGCAGAATGTGCCTCGACGTCCCAATTTGCCGTGTTCACCGCCTGCCAGATCCCGTTAAAATCCGGTTTGTTGTCCTTGGTTCGAGGAGCCCTATACGCCGGTGCCGCCTGAACTGGCGCTGCCGGGGCAGCTCCGCGCGCAGCTGGCGCCGGAGTGGGCGCAGGAGCAGCTCCACGACCGGCTTGACCAACGATTGTTCTGGCGACGAAAGGTACGATGGCAGTGCCAAGCGCGAAAGCAACGGCCAGAATCATCAAGCCCCTCAACCGATTTCGCATCAGAACTGTATCCTCCGATTTTGAATGGTGTGATCGTAGTTTCAAGTAGTCTTGATGTCAAATCAAACTCACTGTCTTTTCACGATTTTCGGCCCTCCACCGCCGCGCTCTCCGGGTCTGATTCTTCAGCCTGCGAAAAAGCGTGACTGCACTCTCACGGGGTGTGTCGCATCCGGCTCCGCGGGGAAGACATTCCCGGCACGGTCAAGGCGGCGCTTGATATGAATGACCGCGGATTCACGCCCGAAGTTACCGTATTTGCGACGAACCCAAAGGATTGAGTTAAAGAACTGTTATGTCTGGATGCCATCGCGGAAATCGTGCACGATATGGATCTGGAGCGCCAATCGACGCCCGGCATGCCCAACCCGCAATTGAAAAAGCACCTGGGAGGATACTTATGAACCGCCGTGAACTAATAACGTCTGTTCTTGCGGTCTCCGCTGTGGCGACCGCTTTTAGTGTGGAATTGAATGCGCAGGCGCCGCCGCCGCACATCAACCGAAACCGCTGCCGTTTGATCCGGCGAAACTGAATGGCTTGTCTGAGAAGTTGCTGCGATCGCACTTCGACAATAATTACAGCGGCGCGGTGCGCCGTCTCGGGCAGATTGAATCCCAATTGTCGGCGTTGCCGAAAGATGCTCCCGGATTTCAGCTCAAGGGGCTGAAGATGGAAGAGCTGATTGCAACGAACTCCGTTGTTTTGCATGAGGAGTATTTCGGGAACCTCGGCGGCAACGGCAAGGCTGCCGGTGCGATTCAGCAGGCCATTGCACGGGACTTCGGCAGCTTCGATAAATGGGACGCCGACTTCCGGGCGTTATCCAACGCGTTGGGAGGCGGAAGCGGCTGGGCGATTTTGAATTTCAATTTCTCGGATGGAAAGCTTCACAATTACATCGCGTTCGATCACACCGATAACGTGGCTTATGGAAGGCCCGTTCTCATCAACGATATGTTTGAGCACGCCTATGCCATCGATTTTGGAAGTGCCGCTGCTAAGTATGTCGATGCCGTGATGCTGAATGTGAAGTGGGAAGAATGCAACCGCCGCTACGAAGAAGCCGTCAAGGTGTACAACGGTCTGAAACATTAATCGCCGGGAGATTTGTCGTGAAGCAATATCCGCTCCTGATTCTTGCATTGGTGATGACGCTGGCTGCCGTCGCGATGACCTTCGCGGTGCAAGGGCGCCCGGCTGCGGCTCAGGCCGCCGCTCAGTATGTGGGGTCGGCACGCTGCAGTTCGTGCCACATGGACGTTTATCAGCGATGGTCGAAGACGCGCATGGCCAACGTGGTGCGTGATCCTGTCGCTCATCCCGATGCAATCATTCCGGATTTGAACATCCCAAATCCTCTGGTGACATTCAAGAAGTCCGATATTGCCTTTGTTTATGGAAGCAAATGGAAGCAGCGATATTTCACCAAAGTCGGCGACGACTATTTCCCGCTGCCGGCGCAGTGGGATGTCCAACACAAGGTCTGGCGGGCATACAAGGTGGCATTGGGTACGGATTGGTGGACCGCATATTATCCCGACGACAATGCGAAGCGTCCCACCGGGCCGCTTTGCGATGGCTGCCATTCGGTGAATTACAACATTGCGACCAAGACTGTCACCGAATGGAACGTCGGCTGCGAAAAATGCCACGGTCCGGGAAGCGTGCACGCTGCCCAGCCGACTCGCGCGAATATCGTGAATCCGGCGCGGCTGGATTCGAATTCCGCCAATGACACGTGCATCCAGTGTCATTCGCAGGGCAAGCCGAAGTCGAACCCGATCGACGGAAAATATTATGACTGGCCCGTCGGTTTCCGGATGGGGCTGAAGCTCAGTGATTACTGGGAGCTCGAGGAACACAAACTCGGCACGACGACGTTCACTCACTACGCCGACGGCACCGCCCACAAGAATCGAATGCAGGGAAATGATTTCTCCACCAGCCTGATGTATTCACGCGGCGTCACCTGCTACAACTGCCACGACGTTCATGGCACGGTCAACAACGCCGATTTACGCAAGCCGGTCGACCAGCTGTGCATGACGTGTCACGGAGTGGGTTCGGAGAACGGGCCGCACACGGCGACGCTCCAGCAGCATACGCATCACGCCGCGGGAAGCGAGGGGAATCAGTGTGTCGGTTGTCACATGCCGAAAATTGAGCCGGAGATTTCCGATGTCATGGTTCGAAGCCACACGTTTAAGTTCATCTCGCCGACGCTGACGGACGACCTCAATGTTCCGAACCCCTGCACGACATGTCATACGGACAAGACCACGACATGGGCCATCGATAATTTGAGGACCTGGCCGGAGTTTTCCATATGGCGAGTCGCGCGGTGAACAAATTCGGTACGAGTTGATGGTTTCAGCCGACTTAAAAATAATCGCCGTAGGCCTCCGCACTGTAGGCGCGGTCTATGACCGCGCACAATCCATCAGTCGACTACGCTGCAGACGATAGAGCGCGCGCGGTCATAGACCGCGCCTACAGTATGGATGCGCTGCGCGCGGAAAATCCCGTATGTCCGGAATCTGAATCTCAGCTTGTGATCGACGCGTGGGTTGCTTACGATATTCGTCCCTATGACAACCACGCACGACCAGCACCGGACACCAATATCCGACATCGAGATCGCGCAGGCGGCAGCAATGCGGCCGATCGCCGATGTCGCTGCCGATAAGCTCGGGATCGATTCCGCGAATCTCGATCTTTACGGACGATACAAAGCAAAAATTGCGCTGCCATGGCTGCAGACCCTGAAGGATCGGCCGGATGGGAAATTGATTCTCGTCACCGCGATGTCGCCCACTCTGGCCGG
>Ga0209488_10000906_pt1 | contig 25104 bp, 25 predicted proteins | sample Rivendell_Oct201_8_FD_188349 | JGI IMG/M metagenome (GOLD analysis project Ga0209488, IMG submission 188349) | Vadose zone soil microbial communities from the Eel River Critical Zone Observatory, Northern California, USA -... | ecosystem: Environmental > Terrestrial > Soil > Vadose zone >...
CCCACGCGTTCCTCCAGCGACCGGCCGCCGACGCGCTCGTACGCGCGGCGCGCGTGCTCCGGCGCCTCGGCTACGGGCTGTTGATTCACGACGCCTACCGGCCGTGGTACGTGACGAAGGTCTTCTGGGACGCGACGCCGCCCGAGTCGCGCTGGCTCGTGGCGAATCCCGCGCAGGGGTCGAAGCACAACCGCGGGGCGGCGGTGGACATCACGTTGTACGATCTCGCGAGCGGGAAGCCCGTCGAAATGCCGTCGACCTACGATGAAGCGACGCCGCGCGCCATGGCCGACTTCCCGGGCGGGACGTCGCGCCAGCGCTGGCACCGCGCGCTGCTGCGCCGGGTGCTCGAGGCCGAGGGGTTCATGGCCAATCCGAGCGAGTGGTGGCACTTCGATTATCGCGACTGGCAGCGGTATCCGATTCTGAATCGGACGTTTGAGGAGCTGCTGCTGCGGTAAGCCCTTCAGGGCTCCCGTAGTCGCCGAGCCGGCGCTTCAGCGCACGGATACCATCTCTGCTCCACGGTCCCATCTCTTCTCGAGATCCGACGACTTGCTCAAGATCTGATGACGCGAGCCGTCGTTGATCCGTGCCCTAAAGGGCCGGCTCGGCCACTTCGCCCGTCCTGAAGGACGGCGCTAGCCCTTCAGGGCTCGCGTAGTCGCCGAGCCGGCGCTTCAGCGCACGGATACATCTCAACTCGGTGATTCAAATCTCTCCTTGAGAACCGACCTCTCTCGAGAGATCTGACGACCCAAGCTGTCGTTATATCCGTGCCCTAAAGGGCCGGCTCGGCGACATCACGCGTCCTTAAGGACGCCCCACGCATTCGTTTGGTTGGGACGGTTTGATCCGCTCGATATTCTCGGCACATGCCGTTTCGTTTCTACGCCCATCTCTCGTAGACAACTTGGGCGCGCTTGCCGCTGGTGGATGAACAAGTCGCGCACTTCCTCGGTCCGTTTCTGCTCGCCGAGGCGAAGCGGCACGGCGCGCGCGTCATGGAGCTGGGGATCGTGCGCGATCATGTCCATCTGCTCCTCGAGCTGCCGCCGGTCTACGACGCACCGCGCCTCGTCCAGGGCTTGAAGGGCGCCAGTGCACGCATCGCCAACCGCGACGGCCACTCGGGGCGGGGGAGCCTCCGCTGGGAGAAAGGCTACGATTTCAGATCGGTCGGCATCCGGCAGCTTCCCGGCGTGACGGCGTACGTGCGCGATCAGGAGTTGAAGCACGGTCCACCGAAACCGTCCAGGCCGCTGAGCCCTTCAGGGCTCGCGTAGTCGCCGAGCCGGCGCTTCAGCGCACGGATATCATCTCAACTCCACGATCCATCTCTCCTCGAGATCCGACGACTGTGCTCGAGATCTGATGACCGAGCGTCGTTTGATCCGTGCCCTAAAGGGCCGGCTCGGCCACTTCGCCCGTCCTGAAGGACGGGGCTAGCCCTTCAGGGCTCGCCTCTTTGCCGAGCCGGCGCTTCAGCGCACGGATAAATCCACTTCAGCAAGAATTCTTTCTACTGGGCGCCGGTCGCCGCCGTGTTGGACAGGTCCGTTACCACGCCCGCGAGCTTCTGCACCTTCGCCCGATCGCTGGACATCGACGCATCCTGACCGAGCGACGTCGCGAGCTGGCTCAACGCGGCACGCCGCGCCGCGCCCTGGCTCTTCTCGGCGCCGTCGAGCGCCTGCCGTACCGCCTTTACGCGCACCGGCGACAGCCCGTTCGACCGCTCGAGCTGATCGACATACGCGCGCGCGACCACGAAGCTCGCCGGCCACGTCATCTTGGGCTGATCCTGCGCGTTGAAGTAATCGAGGTGCACGAGCTTGGCGGCCGCGATCTCGTTGGCCGAGAACAGACCGCCCGGCTGGAGCTCGAGCACGTCGAGCCCGCGCCCGATCTCGGAGCTGTAGATGTAGCCGTTGTACCAGTACGCGGACCACGTGCCCGCGTTGCCCATCTGGGTCCCGTCGACCGGGCCGCGATCGAAGAACGCGATCTCCTTGGGATGCGCCGCATCGGTCCAATCGAAGATCGAGATGCCGCCCTGATACCACGACTGCACCATGATGTCGCGGCCGGGGATCGGAATGAGCGAGCCGTTGTGCGCGACGCAATTCTCGTTCGCGGTCTGCGGCGCGAGCATCTTGTAATAGCTCTGGAACGTCAGCTTGCCGTTGTCGAGCGTGAAGAGGGCATCGGCGCCCCACTCGGGCTTGTCGAAGTCGCGGCACTTCGGCTGTCCGCCGCCGCCCCACTCGTCGGAGAAGAGCATCTTGGTGCCGTCGTTGTTGAACGTCGCCGAGTGCCAGTACGAGAAGTTCGAGTCGGCGACGGCGCCGATGCGGCGCGGATGCGCGACGTCCCGGATGTCGAGCAGCAGCCCGTAGCCGCCGCACGCACCGCCCGCCAGGCCGATCGCCGGATACACCGTGATGTCATGGCACTGGTTGGGCCCGGTGCGGGGGCGGTTGGTGTTGAACATTTTGTCGATGATGCCCTGAACGTTCGCGCGCAGTGTCGCGCTATCGGCGCCGTTGGGCGTCGTCCGGCCGTTGGCCTTCGCGATGCTGTCGAGGAGCGGCTTCGTGAACCGCTGGCCGATCGGCCGTTCCGAGCCGAACAACGTCACGACGAACCCGCCGGCGGCGCGCGCCGAATCGGCCAGGCGCTTTGCCTCTGCGACGTCCTGCTGCTCCTCGCCGTGCTGCGGGGCCGGCGCGAGCGAATCGAAGATGCGCGGCGAGCTCACGATCGCGGCCGACTGCGGCGCGGCGAGCGGCACCTTGATGACTTCGATGCGGAACAGCGAGCTGTTGGGATTCGAATCGGGCGACTGCCGCACGCAGCCCGGCAGCTCCGAGGGCGACCGGACTGGCGCTGAGCCGGAAACATAGACGTAGACGTTGGCCGAGTCGTTGGGATCGATGACGACGGTGTGCGTGTGCGAGCCGCGGCACGTCTGCACGTTCGCGATGTACTTCGGATTGGCGATGTCGGTGATGTCGAAGAGGCGAATGCCGCGCAACCGCTCGTGCGAGACCGAGTCGTGCACGCCCGCGCCGGTGCAGTCGAGCCGCCCGCCGGTGCCCTCACCGGAGACGACCAGCAGGTTCTTGAACACCGACACGTCGCTCTGCGACGCGGGGCAGTAGTACGACTTCTTGATCGTCGGATGTCCGGGGTTCGCGATGTCCCACACCTGGTAGCCGTCGTAGCTGCCCTGGATCACGAAGTTCTTATAGAACGCGAGATCGGAATTGGTCGAGCTATCGAACGGGGACGGCGACGGGTTGTTCGACACGAGCCGCATGTTCCACTGTGCCTCGCCGGCGTTGTAGCGCCCGGCCTTGAGGCCCACGCGCGGATCGGGCGTCGGTGCGACGGTGGAATTGTTTCCCGCAGCGCCGCTGCGGCCCGAGGCACAGGCGGCGAGAGACACGACGGCAACGACATGGACCAACGCGTGCAACGATTTCATTGCGAATCCTATTTGGGTGTGGATGGTGCGAAGATGTCGGCGGCGAGCATCCGCTGCATCCGCTCGATTTCGGTCGTCTGATCGGCGAAGACACTGCTGGCCATTTTGTAGACCGGCTCCTCTTCACCGGCGCCCGCGGCGAACAGTTGATTCACCATCGTGATGGCGCCCTGGTGATGCTGGATCATCAGCCGCAGGAACAGCGCATCGAAGTCCGGCCCCTGCGCGCGATCGAGCTGCGCCAGCTGTTCGTCGGTGAGCATCCCCGGCATCACGTGCGTCGCGTCCATGCCGGGCATCATCATGTGCCCGGGATCGGGATGCGGCACCGCTTCGTGACGCGTGGCGAGCCAGCGCGAGAGCAGGGCGATCTCGTCTTTCTGGCTGGCGATGATGCGCTCGCACAACACGCGCACCGATTCGCCCGCTCCGTGCGACGGCGCCCACCCGGCAATCAGCACCGCCTGTGCGTGATGGTAGATCATGCCCGACATGAAGTGCACGTCTGCCGGCGTATAGCCACGCCGGCCGCTGTCACCGACGGGAGGGGCAAACGCTTGAGCCGCGACCGGGGGGATGTGTGCGGCGAAGGCGCCAGCCAATAGCCAGGGGATGAAGCGCATCATCCCCCGGATACTAACCTGTCGGCAATGCACCGCAATCTGAGCGTTTCCCCCTCCTCAATTATGACGTTTAGAGCGCCGGACCTATCCGTCAGGCGCATGTTGCACATATGTACGATGATGGCGTTCCCGGACTGCTTCGCGACGCCCCGGCTTCGCGCCGAGCGCCTCAGGGAAGAACATCTCGACGCCATCCGCGCCATGGATACCGATGCGCGGTACATGGCCCTCCTCGGCGGCACGCGCGACCTGGCCCAGACCGCGGCGTACATGGCCAAAAACCTCCAGCACTGGTCCGACCACGGCTTTGGCGTGTGGGTGTTGCGCGACGAGCACTGGCAGCGCGTCGTCGGTCGTGGGGTGCTGCGCCATGTGGATGTCGAAGGGACCGACGAGGTGGAGCTGGGCTACGGATTTCATCCGCAGTACTGGGGCCACGGACTCGGCACCGAAATCGCGCGCAAGCTGCTGCGCATTGGCCACACCGAGCTCCGTCTCGCGACCCTGGTGGCGCTCACGCGGTATGCGAACATCGCGTCGCAGCGAGTGCTCACCAAGACCGGCCTCGTGTACGAGCGCGACATCACGTACGACGGGGTGCTCCACATGCTGTATCGATCGCTGTGAGACTCGCGCCGTTACACAAAGCGTCGTAGTCTAGCCCTCATGAAATTCCTCGCATCGGCGTGTCTCGTGAGTGTTCTCGTCCTCCTCGTCCCCGCGTGCCGGCGGGGAGCAGTGGCGGACTCTGCCGCCGACCGTGTCGCTGTCGATGCCGCGCGCGAGCAATACCGGCAGGCGTGGCTCAAGGGCGATTCGGCGACGGCGCTGCGTCAGCTCTCCGGCGACGTCAAGTTTTTGTTTCCGGGCACCGCAGATCTGGATAGCGCCGCGGTCCATGCGTTGGTCATCGACGAAATGGCGAAGTACCGCATTCCGTCACTCACGCTCAACCGTGTCGATTTTTTCGTCGAAGGCAATCACGCCGTAGACATCGGGACATACGACGAGGTTCAGTTGCCGAAGACCGGACCGGCGATCCACGGGACCGGCCGGTACATGACCGTCTGGCGGCGCGAAGCCGGTGGATGGCACATCTGGAGGTTCATGATCAATGAGCTCCCCAATCCCTGAGCTTCCCTGGAGCGACGATGCACGCGCGCTCCGCAACTGGTTCATCGGCTACATGGTCGTGTGGGTCGCGGGGCTCGCCCTCGCGATCCCGAGCAACTTCGATAACATCACGATTCTCGTCCTCTCGATCGTGCCGTACATCGGCTGCATCGTCTACGCGTACAAAGTCCAGGACGCGCTGAACCGCGCCGGCCTCTATAAGCCCGGGGCCTGGCAAGTGATCGCGGGTGCAGTGCTCCTCAATCCGCTGATCGCCGGGTTGTTCATCCCGACATCGGTCATGTGGGTCGCCTCCCGAATCGGCCGCAAAATCCGCTCGGGCTCCATACCGGACCCGGTGTCGCAATCGGACTTCACACCGCTCGCCCCTCGCACGACCGTGCCGGCACCCGCGGGCGAAGTCGCGGCCGGCATCCGCTCCGGCCGCTTGCGCGCGCAGTGGGCGATCGCGCTCCTCTACGCCGGCATCGGGCTGGCACTGCTCGCGATCATTTCGGGTATGGCGCAGCTGAATACGCTCGGGCAGGTGGTCGCGGGCGTGAAGCTCCCGAAAGGAGCCGAGGACGAGAGTCAGATCCGCGAGGCGCTCGTCCTCGCTCTGCATGGGATCGTGTTCATCGGGACGATGGTGGCGTGGCTGATCTGGCAGTATCGCGCGTACGCGAATCTGCGGCTCATCGGCTCGCGGCAAACCGAGTACACGCCGGGATGGTCGGTCGGCTACTGGTTCATTCCGATCGTCAACCTCGTCCGGCCGTACCAGATCACGAAAGAGCTTTCCCAGCGCAGCGCGTCGCACAACGATCGCGACCAGATCTCGGAGTCCGGCACGGCGCTCGTCGGCGCCTGGTGGGCATCGTATCTGCTCGGCTCGATGGCGCTCCGGGTGTACTCGGGACTGCTCGACGGCGCCACATCGACGTCCGATCTCATCGCCGCCACCAAGGCCGGTCTCGTCAGCCACGTCGTGATGCTCATCTCCGGCGTGCTCGCGATTCTCGTGATTCGCAGGATCATGCGCTTCCAGGAGGGTTTCGTCACGGCGACGTCACCGGCCATGTCGATGAGCTAGCAGCGTCTCAAAATGGACGGGGGATGTGGTGTCCCCGTTGCGGTGCGACATTCGTACAGCGAGAATCGTGCTCCGAATGCGATATCCAACTCGTCACGTAACGGAGATTGTCATGCGTCCGATGTTCGCGATTGCATTGCTCGGCGTCGTTGCCTGCGGCAAGGGATCGTCCAAAAACACGGCCAAGGCGCCGCCGGCTGCCGCGCCGTCCACGATGCCCGCGGCGCCGGCCGAGTACCGGGTCATCATCAAGAGCACCTGGACCAAGACGTCGCACCCGTTCGAGTATCCATCGGGCGCGCATTTCTCCGGCATGATCGGGGCGTCACACAATGCCAAGTACTCGATCTTCGCAGTGGGGCGCCGGCCGACGCCGGGGCTCGAGCGGCTCTCGGAGGAAGGGAAACACTCACCCCTCGATACCGAGATCCGCACCGCGATCGATCAGGGGAACGCGCTGATGCTGTTCGAGTCGGGCGGTCTCAAGAATTGGAAGGATTCGATGGTCGCGACGGTGCGCGTCGATCCGGGACATCCGCTCGTCTCGGTCGTCAACATGGTGGCGCCGAGTCCCGATTGGTTCACCGGCGCGTCCGACGTCAACCTCGCCGAGAATGGCGGCTGGATCACGCGACGCACGGTCACCTTGTACGCCTACGACTCGGGCGGCGACGACGGCACGACCTACAAGGCCAAGGACAAGGACGCCAATCCGAAGAAGCCCACGACGCGCGCCGCGACGCGGCACTTCGTCAGCCACGGGCGCGTGAAGCCCGTGGCGACGGTGACCTTCGTTCGTAAGACTTCGTAGGGCAAGTTCTTACGTTCATATCAACAATCTTGGATATGTTCTGATTCCAGGGGAATCTGCGTGCTCTTAGTCGTCTCTTGTCTTGCGCTGATTCAGGGACCGCCAGCCGAGACCACGAACAAGGTCGTCACGGCGCACCAGTGGGTCGCGCGCGTGAGCCAAACCATGGGCGATTCGATCTGGCCGGGCTTTCGTCCCGACACGATTCCGGTGCTCTACGTGATCCGCGGCCAGGGAACGTTGCTGCTGGGCTGGCGGGGCGACCTGCCGCAAGGCTTCCTGCCGATCACAGGGCTCGACGGCGGCGGCTGGGAGTCCGCCGCGGATCGCGGTGCCGCGAGCACCGGCACCGAGCTGGCCGGTCGTCCCACCGCGCAGGTTGTGGTGAACGACTCGCAGGGCGTCGCGTCCCTCGTCGGCGTCACCACGCATGAAGCCTTCCACGTGTTCAGGCGATCGGCCAAGAGCGAGAACGCTTTCCTGGTCACGAGCTATCCCGTCTTCGATCCGGAGAATGAATCGGGGATGGCGCTCGAGGGACGCATTCTCGCGGCGGCCGCGGAGGCGGATTCGAAAGTGCGGAAGCGCGCGCTCGCCCGGCAGTTTCTGGCAGTGCGGGAATCGCGCCAGCGCGCGCTCGGCGCCGAGCTCGCCGACTTCGAGCAGCTCGCGGAGCTGAATGAAGGGCTCGCGGAATACACTCTGGTCCGGGTGCTGGCCCTCGCCGCGCGGGAACGCGATTTCCCCGATCGCGCCGGTGCCGCGCGCCTGCAGACGGGCAAGCTCACCGGTCTCCACAAGCTCACGGAGGATGTGACGCTCTCGATTCGGCTGCGTTACTACGCGACCGGTCCCGCGCTCGGCCAGCTGCTCGACGCGCTCGAGGGGCCGTCGTGGAAGACGCGTCTGATGAATCAGAATCTCACCGTGCAGGAGGCGCTGGCCGATGCGGTGGGCTATCGCAGCCAGGAGCTGGCGTTACGTCGCCAGGCCGAATCGACATTCGTGATCGCCAATCTGCGCCGCGCGGCCGATTCGGGTGTCGCCGGGCTGCGCACATTCCGCCGCGCGCAGGTGGACAGCGTGCTCGCCGCGCCCGGCGTGCAGCTGGTCGTCTCGGTTCAGGGCCGCTACCTCGGGCTGTGCGGAATCGATCCGCAGAATCTCCTGCAGGTGGAGCCCGGCGTGTTGCTGCACACGCGCTGGCTGCAAGCCTGTGCCGGGGATTTTCAGGCCACCTTCAATACGCCCGTCGTCCAGGAGCGCAATGCGCAGATCCTCCGCGCGATCGTGGGGGCGGATTCCACGGTGATCGTCACGACGGGCGCGCAGGGCGACGTACGAATCGAATCGCCGGTCGTCTCGTTGCGCGCGGCAAAGGCCGACGTCTCTCGCGATGGACGGGTGCTGACGGTTAAGATCAAGTCTTAGTGGCTTCTTCCTACGACGCGATTCCCGATTTTGGTTTGCTTTATGACAGCGTGCCGCTCTACGCGGCGCGCCAGGACGTCGCGTTCTACGTAGAAGAAGTAACGGCTGTGCGCGGCAGGGTGTTGGAGGTAGGCTGTGGCACCGGCCGGATTCTGTTCCCGATTGCGCGCATTGGTCGTGCGATCACGGGGATCGACGGTTCAGCCCAGATGCTCGAGCGCTGCCGCGCAAAGCTCGCCGCCGAGCCGGCCGCGGTGCAATCGCGCGTCACGCTGGCGCAACACGACATGCGGAACCTCGACCTCGGCGCAACGTTCGGGCTGATCATCGCGCCGTTCCGCGTCATGCAGCATCTCACCACCATCGACGACCAACTCCGCTTCCTCGATGTCGTCGCGCGCCACCTCGCGCCGGGCGGACACTTCGTGTTCGACGTATTCAATCCCTACTTCGCGAAGCTCGTGGAGGCAGACGGGCTGGAACACGAGGATACGCCGGAGCAGCGGCTTCCCGACGGCCGGACGTTCCGCCGTGCCTATCGCATCGCGCGGGTCCGCTGGATCGATCAGGTCAGTGAGTCCGAGCTGATCTATTACGTCGACGGCAAGCGGTATGTCCAGGGCTTCGAGATGCGCTGGTACCTGGCGGCCGAGCTGCGGAATCTGCTCGCGCGCGCGGGCTTTCGCGTGCGCGAGATATTCGGTGACTTCGCGCGCGGGCCGCTGGTGGACGGGTGTCCGGAGCTGGTGATTACGGCTGAATTTGTGTCAGCGTGATCACATCCGCACGGGCGTTGACGACGTGCTGGCGCAGTGTGTGGCCGCTCGCCGTAGCCTTCACTGTCACGTCTCCAGCGGTGACATTCGCAATGTAGGCGACGCCGTCGTTCGCGGTGGATGTTGCCGTCGCGCTTGGCACGCCGCCGCCCGCGTTGTAGCGCACGGTGCCGGCCGGCGTACTCGATACGGTCGCTCCCGCCACCGGCGTCCCGGCGCAATTCGTCACGACAAGGCCGATGAATCCGTCGCCTGCCACGGGCGTGATGCCAGCCGCGGCGGCCAGAAATGAAAACTCCGAATTCGTGATCATCAGGATGTTTTCGGTCGCATCGGCGGCGAGTGGAATCGCAGGATAGGCGTAGGTCGTGATGTGCGCACTATCGCTGGCCCGCACGTAGCCGGTGAGCGGCGTTCCCCCGGTGATGATCGTGAGCGAATAAAAGCCCGGGGTGCTGCTCGTGTCTGCTGCCAGTGTCGTTGTGTCGCCAGTCCGGAAGGCGAAGACGTACGCGCCGCCGAGGACGGTGGGCGCGAGCACGTTTTTTCTCACCTGTCCCGAGACCAAGATTGTCGCAGGTGCGGTCGTGGGTAGCGGCTGACCGAGGCACTCGAATCCGGCCGTGGGCCCGGTGGAGTTCTTGCTACAGGCGGCCAGCGCGGCGGCGACGACAGCGAAGCTGAGGCAACGAGTTGTGTGCATGAGCCAAATCTACCCCGGAAACGCATCTTTGTGAGCATGACCGAGAGCTCCTCACGCGTCGAGGCCTTCAGCGACGGCGTCTTCGCGATTGCGATCACGTTATTAATCCTCGAGATCCGCGTCCCGCACGTCGAGCACGGGCTGTGGGCGGCGCTGCTGGCGCTGTGGCCCTCGTACATCGCGTTTCTGATGAGCTTCGCCGTCATCTTGATCATGTGGGTGAATCACCACGAGCTGCTGCGCATGGCCCGGGCCGTCAACTATCCGTTCCTGTTCGCGAACGGCTTCCTGCTGCTGACGGTCACCTTCGTCCCATTTCCCACGGCGGTGCTGGCGCAGAACCTCGCGACCCCCGAAGCCAAGGTGGCGGTCGCGTTCTACTGCGCGACGTTCGTCGCGAACGCCATTTTCTGGAACCTGTTGTTCGCGACGATGGTCCGTGGCGGTTTGCTGCGCTCGGATGTGACCGCCGAGGCCGTAGCCAAGGTGCGTCGCGCCTACTACGTCGGCGTGCTGGTCTACGCGGCCGCCACCGCGCTCGCGTTCGTTCGCCCATTCCTCGGCCTCCTGCTCAACGTGTCTCTGTGGGGTGTATGGATCACACTCGGATATCGCGCGGAAACGCAGGCTTCGGCGCGGCGTTAGCGGCGTCGCTGTTGCTCGCCGGTTGCCATGGCTCCGGTGACTCCGCGGCGGACTTCAAGGCGATGCAGTCCCGCGGCGCGCACGTCATGGGCGTCGACCAGTACACCTCGGCGCACGTGTTCGAGGACCTGCCGGACGGCGGCCGCGTCGTCCTCGAGCGTGACGATCCCGCCGACAGCGCCGGCATCGCGGCGATTCGCGCGCACATGCACGAGATCGCCGCGTCGTTCCGCGCGGGTGACTTCACGAAGCCCTTCCAGGTGCACGCCCAGACGGTGCCCGGCACGGCGATCATGCGCGACCGCCGTGCCGCGATCAGCTACGTCCCGCTCGACCGCCCGCGGGGAGGGGAAGTGCGGCTCATGAGCCGCGACTCCGCCGCGGTCGACGCGATCCACGAGTTTCTCGCGTTTCAGCGGCAGCAGCATCACGCGTCGGGACACTAAGGGAGGTATGGAAAGGAGATCGAGTCGACGTTCGTTGTTTTGTTTCACACCCTAAAGGGTGTGCTCGGCAGACGCTGTCCTAAAGGACAGTGTTAGATCGCTTCGCCCGGGTGATGATTGGGTTGGTTCCGCAGATACTGCCTTACGATCTCCAGTTGGCGTCCCAAGACATTGTCGGGTTGACGACTCGCGGCGAAGCTGCTGCCTCCCTTGAAGAATTGGACGAGCCTAGGGAGGTCAATCCGTGGTGGCGTTCGGACGACCATGTGCACATGCGTCTTGAGCATCGCGAGCTCGACGATCACAACGTCATGACGGGATGCCGTCTTCCTGAAGAATTCCTCCAGAAATGATCGCGTCGTCGCGTCGATCATGGGGCGTCGATCGAGCGTTGTCCAAGCGAGATGAATCAAGAGCTGATGCGCTGACACCTGATCTGTCCTTCAGGACAGTGATGGCCGAGCACAGGCTTTAGCCTGTCCAAAAAACAACGGAGACCGACCGTAGCCTAAGCCCTCCCCATCAACCACTCCTCAACCTGATTGTTGCAGCGCCGCAACGGTCGCGGCCACCGGATCATCGGGTTCATTCGGCGGTTTTGCGCACGCTGTTTGCAGCAACCGCCGGCACCCCTCCCCAGGAGTTGGAATGCGATCGTATCTGTTCCCGGCGCTGTGTGTGGCGATCCTCGCCGGGGCGTGCATGAATACCGAGCGAACCACGAGTGTGGCGCCACCCCCGCGGTTCGCCTCGACGGGCAGCATCCCCGATCTCGACGGCCTGCCGGATCTCACCGTAGACGCCAAGAAGCTGGCCCACTCCTGGCTCATTCGGGTCGAAGACGCAACCCAGTGCAGCATCGTCGAAGGCGGGGTCAGCCCCGGGACGCACCGCGTCCTGCGTTTCACCGCCACGACGCCGAACATCGGCACGGCCGATGTCTTCGTAGGCGACCCGCTCGAGCATGTGGCCGCCAATGACGGCATGTTCGAATACGCCATCTGTCACGACCATTATCACTTCCGCCACTATGCGACCTATGAGCTGATCTCGGTCGAGACGGGCGCGGTGGTGCAGGCAGCCAAGCGTGGCTTCTGCATGGTCGACGTCACGCCGGCGGCAGGTGGCCCTCCCGGCGGCAAGCGCACGTACGACAGCTGCGGTACCCGGGCGTCGCCCGGTTTTCAGGGCATCAGCGCCGGCTGGGCGGACTCCTACAACCGTGTGCTGGACGGTCAGTTCTTTGTGCTGGATGAGCCCGCCACTCCCGTTGCGGCGGGGGATTACGTCCTCCGCATCACGGTCAATCCGCCATTCGCGTGCGGTGACGGCGACGGCGCTCGACCGCGCGACGCGGACGGATTCTGTCACATGTTCGCCGAGAGCGATTACAGCAACAACGTGGGCGAAGCGGACATCACGATTCCGAGTGACGTGAAAAAGGCGTCTGGTCCCGGATTGTCGGATGCCCTCACCCCCGAGGAATTGACTGCGATCATGACGAAGACGCAGTCGCACTGACACCACAGACTGTCGCGCGTCCCCTGACGCGTCGTCACGACATTAAGCCGGTGCCGAGCACGCGAGTGCTGGCACCGGCTTTGCTCTTCGTGTCCTTCGGTTAGCTGTAACGCGCAAGCAACAGCACATCGAAAGGAATGGGACGTTCTCATGAACAAAGCGAGACATCTCTCGTTGGCGTTTGGCGCAGTCGCGGCCGTATTGCTCGCCGCGGCGTGCCAGGATGCCGCGAGTCCCCAACGGACCATCACCGCCGGCATCACGCCCCCCCCGAAGGGCGGCGGCTCCTGCGCCAACTTCCGTCTCACCGGCGGCGGGCGCACCGACGATCGCAGTCACGTCACCGCCAACAAGAGCACCCCGGATTCGCACGACTTCGCGACATTCGGATTCGAAGCTCGGCCCAACGGCTGCCCGGGGACCGATGGCCGAGGCAATCTCGAATGGAACGAGCATGACCCCAATGCCTACGGCGGCGGGTTCGCGTTCCACGGCACGGTGACGTTCTTCACGACGCCACTCGACGAAACCGCGGCCACGCCCGGATGTGGACGGTTCGGCGGGTTCGGTCGGATCAATCCACACGACGGCGCCACGACCGAGCTGGTCCCGTTCCAGGTGTTCCACGCCTGCGACGTCGCCGAGCCCGGGGTCGCGAAGGATCACATTTCTATCGCGATCGGTCCCATCGGCAGCGGCGGCCCGACGTATCAGCGCCACGGCCTCCTGTCCGGCGGCAACATCCAGTGGCACAAACTCACCGGCAACAACTGAGTTCTCGAGGAGAACGACCATGACTTTGAAATTCCTGGTGGCGCTCACCCTCCTCGCGGGAGCGGTGCAGGCCCAAAGCGTGACCGGCAAGGCGTACGGGACGTACGTGAACGTCGCCGGTATCACTTCCCAATCGCCCGTGGCGACCCTGCCCGCGACCGGCGGCATGGCAACGGGACAAGCGGATGCCTTCGGTATCCCCGGCTCGGTCGATGCCTCACGGCTCAATGCCGTGACCACGGGCGCGGTCGATAACAAGAAGACCGGCGCGCAAAGCACGTCGGAAGTCGAAGGCGTCAGCGCGGCGGCGGGCGCGATCACCGCCGACATCGTCACCGCCGTGGCCACGAGCTACTTCGGCGCACTCACGGGCGGCAGCGATGCAACCGGTTCGGGCTTCACGAACCTGGCCGTCAACGGCGCGCCGGTGACGGAAGACGTCGCTCCCAACACCCGGGTCGATCTCCCCGGCGTGGGCTATGCGGTGCTCAACGAACAGATCCCGACGGGCAACGGCGTGACGTCGTGGGGCATGACGGTGAACATGATTCACGTCGTGCTGCAAGACGTGCTCGGTCTCACGACCGGCGAGATCATCATCGGTTCGGCGAGCAGCAGCGTGGCTCGATAGAGACAGGCGGTAACAGGCGGTAAAGCGGCGGTAGGGGGTTGTGTTTTACTGCCCCCTACCGCCTCTTACCGCATGCCCACCTCAGTCGTTTTCATCCACGGACTCTGGCTCCACGCCGATTCCTGGAAACCGTGGCTCGAGCTATTCCGCGCCGCCGGCTACGACCCGATCGCGCCCGGCTGGCCGGGCGATTCAGCCACCGTCGCGGAATCGAATGCGCATCCGGAGCGCATCGCCAATGTCGGCATCGACGACGTCGTGGACCACTACGCGGCAATCATCCGCAAGCTGCCCAGCAAGCCGATCGTCATCGGCCATTCCTTCGGCGGTCTCGTCGCACAGAAGCTCCTGGGGATGGGACTCGCGTCAGGAGCGGTCGCGCTCGACCCCGCGCAGATTCGCGGCGTCTTCCCACTGCCTCTGGCCCAGCTCAAGAGCGCGTTTCCGGTGCTCGGCAATCCGTTCAATTACACACGCGCCATCTCCCAGACGCCGAAGCAGTTTCATTTCGGATTCGGCAACGCCGTGTCGGAGCAGGAATCGAACGCGCTGCACGCCAAGTATCACATTCCCGCGCCGGGGAAGCCGCTGTTCCAGGCGGCATTCGCCAATGTCTTCCCGAATACTCCGGCCAAGGTCAACACGAAAGCGAGTCGCGGACCGCTGCTGATTACCGGCGGCGGCAAGGACCACACGGTGCCGGAAGTCATCTCGCGCGCGACGTACAAACTCTACCGCAAGACGCCGAGCGTGACCGAGTACAAGGTGTTTCCAGACCGCGGGCACTCGCTCACCGTTGACAGCGGGTGGCGAGAAGTCGCGAACGCATCCCTGACGTGGCTCAAGAGCAAGGGACTTTAGCTTTCGTCATGACCCTACGCCCATTGATCATCGCCCTTGGCATCCTTGCCGCGCCTGCCGCCCTTGTGTCGCAGGCCCCCGGCCACTTCCCGCCCGATTCGCTGATCAACGTCAAGGTCATTCCGAAAAACACACCGGTCATGCAGGTCGTCGGGATGATGCGCAATTTCGCCGGCGCGCTCGGCGTGCGGTGCCCGTACTGCCACGTCGGCCAGGAAGGACAGCCGCTGGCGCAGTTCGACTTCGCCAAGGACGAGAAGCGGACGAAGCTGACGGCCCGGCAGATGATGCGAATGGTGGAAGACATCAACCGCCGGCTCGACACGCTGCCCGAGCACGCGCAGATGACGAGCCACGTCGAGGTGACCTGCAATACCTGCCACCGCGGCGTCAGCCGGCCGATGTCGCTCGAGCAGCTGGTTCAGGAGACGGCGCAAACGGCGGGTGCGGACTCGGCGACGCGCGCCTACCGCGCGCTGCGCGAGCGCTACTACGGCCGTGCGGCCTATGACTTCGGCGAGCCGACGCTGGACGTGGCGGCATTCCGGCTCGCGCGCGCCGGGAAATTCGACGAGGCGTTCGCGGTTTTGCGGCTCAACGAGGAGCAGTTCCCGACGTCGTCGAACCTCGCGACGTTCCGCGGCAACATCAATCTGATGAAAGGCGACACCGCCGCCGCGATCGCCGCATTCCGCGAAGCGGTGCGACGCGACTCGACGAACGGCGAAGCGCAGGGCCGCCTACGGCAAATTACTCGACCCTAGCAGTCTTGATCTTGTCGAGTTTGGGGAACTGACGGGCGAGATATTTCTCGCCTTCGATGTTGAGATGCATCTGGTCCGGTCCGCGCCCGCCCGGCGGGCCGTCGCCGTATCCCCCGTAAAGCGAATCGACGACGTTCATCCCCTCCACCACCTCGCCGAACGGCGTGAAGCCCATCCCGTCGAGACGGCTGTTGTCGCGGTAGTTGATGAAGATCTGGGTCGTCCGCGTGCCGGGACCGGCGGTCGCGAACGTCACCATGCCGCGCGTGTTCGTGCGGCGCACCAGGTCGTCTTGGATCCGGCGCTCGCGCCATGCCGCGACGATCGCGGTATCGCCGTGAATCCCGAACTGCGCCATGAAGCCGGGAATCACTCGGAAGAAGCGGACGCCGTCGTAGAACCCCGAGCGGACCAGGTTATAGAAACGGTCGGCGCCTCTCGGCGCCCATGCGCGGTGCACGCCGATGACGAAATCGCCCCTGGTCGTGCTGAAGCGAGCGCGGAAGCTGTCCGGCGCCTGCTGTGCGAACGCGGGATCCGCCGGATTGTGGAAGTCGGGCGTGCCGGCCGCGACCCTGGCTGCAGGCTTTTTGCAGGCCTCCGCAGCCAAAACCGTGAGGGCCATCACGCAGACGCTTGGGAGGGAAGGTGAGAATCGCATATCGCTATGCTAGCCTGTGCAAAAGCCATTCGCTATAGTGTGGCGACTCCGCGCCAGGGGGATTCCGATGGATAGCTGGATCGTCAAGCGTATTCGGGCGACCTCGCTCCGCCGCGTGATCGTGTGGAGCCTCGCCCTCGTGGGCGGGGTGCTGCTCGCCACGAGTGATCACCGCTACATCGCCAATTTTGTGCGCGGCCCCTACCAGCTCGAGCGGCTGGATCTCGATTCGATCCGCGATGTCACCGCCACGCCGCACTACTACGCGCGCGTCGCCGGCGACCGCGTCATCGACACGGGGATCCGCCAATACACGATCCGCACGCAGAACGGCATCGAGACGAGCCGCGAAGAGTCGGGCGCCTATAACGCCTTCGCGATCGGCAATCGCTTCCTCGTCGTCCGTACGGGCGGCGACGATTCGCGAATCGCCGAAGGCAAGCTCGTCCCGTGGTCATCCGATCTCGAGACGCAGCTGTTCGACAGCAAGGAAATGCGCTCGCTGCGCAGCAGCTTCTATCCGTTCTATCTCGACGCCGGCTCGTTCCGCCAACCGGGGTACGTCGTCATCGGCATCGGCGTCCTGTTTCTGCTGCTGTTCGTCTGGCAGGCGTTGCCCGCGTGGCGCGCCTGGCGCGATCCGGAGCGTCATCCGCTGGCGAAGCGCATCGCGCAATGGGGGGATCCGATGGGCGTGGCGCTCGGCGCCGAGCACGAGTTCGACAATCCGTTGCTCAAGGCGAAAGGCGGCTGGCGCCTGGGGAACACGTATCTCGTGCGCTCGACCTTTTTCACGCTCAACGTGCTGCGCTTTCAGGACGTGCTCTGGGGCTACAAAAAAGTCACCAAGCACAGCATCAACTTCATCCCGACCGGCAAGACGTATGAAGCGATCGTCGCCTGCTACGGCGGCACGGCGACCATTCCGGGCAAGGAAAAGAAAGTGCACGAGCTTCTCGGTTTTGTGCAGGAGCGCGCGCCCTGGGCGATGTATGGGTACAGCGACGAGCTCGCGTCCACGTATAACAAGCGGCGCCAGGAATTCGCGCGCACCGTCGAGCAGCGTCGTCAGGACTGGGCGAATAAGAAGGCTTAGCACCGCGCTCCTCTTATTGGCGGCGTGCCGAACCTCCGCGCCGCCGCGGCCTGCGCTCCAGCCCGAAACTCGCGTCACGCTGCCACCGCGTCAGTCCACGGGCGCGCTCACCCAGGCGGAGCGCGATTCGCTTCTGCGCGAGCTCGACGTGCACCGCGATGCGTGGCGTGCGCGGCGTATCGGCGACTACCAGATTCTGGTTGCGGTGGGATGTTTCTGTCCCTGGCCGTCCCACCCCGCGATTCTCGAAGTCCGGAGCAGTGTGGCCGTTGCGTTACGCGACACGACCGGCAAGTCGATGGGCGCGCCGCGCGAGCCGTGGTCGTTGTATACAGTAGAAGGGCTGTTCGACGCCGTAGAGCAGGGGGCGCGCCGCAGCGACGTGATCGCGGTCGCCTACGACCCGCAGTACGGCTATCCCGCGATGATTCGCGGCGACGGGAGGTCGGCCTGCCCGACGACTGGTTCTGGGTCAAGGCGAGCCGGCTTACGCCGTCTCGGTAGGTCCCCAAATCTTCCTGTGCCGGGTTTCCGGCATCCACGCGAGACACAGGATCAACGCGATCGCCGGTACCGCGATCGAGTAGGCGAGCGCCGCGCCGAGGCTGTGCGTGGACTTCCACGCCCACGCGGTGATGAACGGGACCCACCCGCCGCCCCAGCCGTTGCCGATGTGATACGGCACCGAGACCGACGTGTAGCGAATGCGGCTGGGGAAGTATTCGGCAAGGAACGCCGCGATCGGCCCGTACACCATCCCGACGAACGACACGAGCACGGCGACGATCGCGATCGCCGCCGGATAATTGATCGTGCCGGGCTGCGCGACCTTGCCGAGCAACGCGAAGAGCGGATAGTAGGTGACCGACGCCAGAAAGAATCCCGTGAGAATGATTGGCTTGCGGCCGATGCGATCGGACAGCCACCCGAACAGCACGAGCGTCGGCGTGGCGATGATCAACGCCGCTCCGACAATCAGGCTCGAGGTCAGGAGATCCACATTATTGACCGTCTGCAGGAAGTAGATCGCCCAGAACTGGCTCGAGTACCACACGCATCCTTCGCCGATCACGACGATCGTCGCGATCCCGACGTACTTGAGGTTCTGGCCGGTGAATGCCTCGCGCCACGGATTGACGGAGGTCTGGCCTTTGGCCTTGATGTCCTGGAAGATCGGCGTCTCCTGGAGCCGCCATCGGATGTAGATCGCGACGAGCACCAGCAGGAGCGATGCGAGGAAGGGGATGCGCCAACCCCAGTCGGTGAACGCCTCGTTGCCCAGTGCGGTCCGCGTCCCGATGATCACGGCAAGCGCCAAAACGATGCCGAGCGTGGGTGAGGTTTGCAGCCACCCCGTGTAGTAGCCTCGCTTTTCATCTGAAACGTGCTCGGCGACGTACGTGATGGCGCCGCCGTACTCCCCTCCCAGGCACAGGCCTTGCACCAGACGCAGGAGGAAGAGAATCATCGCCGCCGCGAGCCCGATGGTCGCGTATGTCGGCACGACGCCGATCAGCGCCGTGGAAACACCTATGCCGGTGAGCGTCACGAGGAAGGTGTATTTGCGTCCGACCAGGTCGCCCACTCGGCCGAACACGAATGCGCCCAGCGGCCGAATCAGGAACCCGATCGTGAACAGCGCGATCGTGCTGAGCAGCGCCGCTGCGGGGTTCGTCTTGTCGAAGAACTTGACCGACAGAATCGTGGGGCCGAGCAAGCCAAACACGTAGAAATCGTACCACTCGATGATGTTGCCGACCGCCGCCGCCGTAACCACGCGGCGCAGCTCGCGAGGCTCCAAACTGGGAGCGGGGTAGGAGTGAGTCATGAGCGAGGCTAGCCGTCCCTTTCTCACCGCGCAATGGCGCAACCTGGTCATCCTGACCTACGCCGTCGATCCCGCGCGGATCATCGATCTCGTGCCGGCCGGGACCACGCTCGACTGGTGGCATCGTCAGGCGTTCGTGAGCCTGCTCGCCTTTCAATTCCTCGACACCAGAATTCTCGGCACGTCCGTTCCGTTTCACCAAGACTTCGAAGAAGTCAACATGCGCTTCTACGTGCGCCGCTCGACCGACGAAGGGGTCCGGCACGGCGTCGTATTCATTCGCGAGCTGGTCCCGCGTCACTTCGTCGGCAGTATGGCCCGGCTGTTGTATCGCGAGCCCTATCAGATCGTGCCGATGCGCAGCAAGGTGAGTCCCGGCCCGCCGCCCGATGTCCAGTATGAGTGGAATATCACCGGCCATTGGTGCACGGTCGCGGCGGCGGGCGAGGGAGCAGGGAACGAGCCGGTACCAGGCTCGCTCGACGAGTTCCTCACGGTCCGGCATTGGGGATACAACGGCGAGAAAGGCAAAGACACGCTGGAATACCGCGTCGATCATCCGCGCTGGAACATCTGGCACCCGGAGCGGCCCCGAGTCGAGTATAATCCCGAAGCGCTGTGCGGCATGGAGCTCGCGCGCGAGCTCAAGACACCAGTCTCCACATTGCTCGCGGACGGATCGGGCGTGGCCATCCATTGGCGGAATCGGATCGCAGCATAGCCTTCCTGCGCTGGTCGTTGCTGCTGTTGCTCGCGCCGCAGGTCGCCGCGGGCCAGCGGCCGGTGGAAGGCATCGTCTACGACAGCCTGCTGCACGCTCCGCTGCGCGGCGCCGATGTCTCGCTGCGCGGCAGCGAGCGGCACGTGCAGACGGGTCCGGACGGTCGCTTCCAGCTCGACAGCGTCGCTCCGGGCCGCTACACGCTGCTCGTCTCCCATCCCGGTCTCGACTCCGCCGGTCTGTTCACGCTCGCCGTGCCGGTGAACGTCACCGCCGCCGGGCACCCGCCGCTGATCGTTGCGACGCCGTCGCTCGCGACATTGTGGCGCCGCCGTTGCGGTCAGGAGCCGGCTCGCTCCGACAGCGGTCTGATCTTCGGATTCGTGCAGGACGCCAAGAGTCAGGCGCATCTCGCAGGCGCCGGCGTGCTGTTGCAGTGGCTGCGCATCGTACAGGCCAACCCGATCAGCGTGCAGACCCAGCCGCGTAACCTCACCGCGAAAACCGACTCGACCGGAACGTACTACGCGTGCGGCGTCGCGACCGACATGAAGATCGCGTTGCGTGCCTATGCGCAGCGCGATTCGTCGGGACTGATCGACCTGCAGGTCGGCGCGCGCGGCATCGGACGCCAGGATCTCATGGTCGCGCTCGCTCCCGCGCGCCAAACCGGCGTGGTGCGCGGACAGGCCATCACGGTCGAACAGGTCGCGGTGTGGGGCGGCCGCGTCTCCGTGCGCGAAGGCGCGAGTACGATCATCGACGACAACGGCACGTTCATGGTTCGCGGGGTCGCGCCGGGGACGCAGTGGGTGACGGTGCAGGCAATCGGCCGCGGCCCCGCCGCACAAGCCGTCGATGTCCGCCCGGGCGATACCGCATGGTTCAACGTGACGCTGGGACCTTTGCCGGTCACGCTGGCCCCCGTGCGCGTCGTCGGACAGGCGTCGCGGATGTTGAGTGATTTCGAGGAGCGCCGCCGCGCCGGCAGCGGCCTCGGCTACTTCCGCGGGGAGGCCGAGATTGCGGGCATGGCGTCGATGCGCTCGGTCCTCAGCTCGATGCCGTCGATCCAGCTGGTGCGCGGGCAGGGCAATACCGACTTCATCGCGCTGCTCCCCAATCCCGGCGTCGGAGGGCGGGGCTGGTGCGTGCCGGCGCTCTACGTCGACGGCTTCCTGGCGGACTGGGAACAGGTGCACACCTACAAGCCCAAGGATCTCATCGGGGTCGAGATGTATCCGCGGGCCTCCAGTGCCCCGATCCAGTACCAGCTGGTGGCCACCGGGTGCGGCGTCGTCCTGATCTGGACCAAGTACCTGAAATAGGGCCATCGGTTGCGCCGTTTTGGTCGCTTGCGTAACGTCATTTTCGTGTGGCGTCTTGCCGCCTGTCTCGCGCTACTGCCCTGCGTCCGGCTGCACGCGCAGGCCGACCTGTCCCATAAGCCCTACGTCATCGAACGCCTGCATCGCGCCACGATCTTCGCGCTGGACGGCACCAGTCGTTCCACCCTGGATGTCCGCGTTCGCATTCAAAGCGGCGCGGCCCTGAACCACTTCGGGCAGCTGGCCTACCCGTACGCCTCAGGCAATCAGACGCTCGACGTGGATTTCGTGCGCGTACTCAAGGCCGGGGGCGATACCGTCAATGCGGCCGCCAGCGCCGTGCAGGATGTGACGGGACCGGTCGCGCAGGACGCACCGATGTATTCCGACCTGCGCCAAAAAGTGGTAACCGTGCCTGCGCTCCAGCCCGGTGACACGCTCGAGTATCACTTCACGTGGACGACGCGCCTGCCGTTCGCGCCCGGGAATTTCTGGGAGGCCGCCGACTTCACCCGCACCTCCGTCGTGCTGGACGAGCGGATCACGTACGACGTGCCGCGTCAGGCACACGTGCAGGTCAAGACCGAGGGCGGTCCAGAGCCGCGAGTCGCGGAAAACGGCGAGCGGCGCAGCTATACGTGGCAGCGCGCGAACCTGACCATCGACACCACCGAAGGCAGGGCGACGTTCCTCTCGCGCGGCGAACACCACCGCGTGTCACTCACGACGTTCCGCAACTGGGCGGAGGTGGGCGAGTGGTATCAGGGCCTCGAGCGCGATCGCGAGACCGTGACGCCCGAGGTCCGGCAGCGAGCGGCCGAGCTGGTCCGCGGCCGGACGACGCGGCGCGATTCGATCGCCGCATTGTACGACTTCGTCTCGCAGCGCGTCCGCTATGTGAGCCTGCAATTCGGCGTGGGCCGCTATCAGCCGCATCCCGCTGCCGACGTGCTGACCAATCAGTACGGTGATTGCAAGGACAAACATGTCCTGCTCGCGGCGCTGCTGCGCGCCATCGGCGTTCCCTCAGCGCCGGTCTTGATTTCGTCCGGTGAGCCCATCGACCCCGACGTGCCCACACCGGCGCAATTCGACCACCTGATCACGTTCGTGCCGGCGTTGGACTCGCTCTGGCTGGATGCGACACCGGGCGTTGCGCCGTTGGGGTTTCTGCTCTTCCCGCTGCGGGGAAAGCAGGCACTGGTCATTCCTCAAGACGCCGCGCCGCGGCTCGCGCGCGCACCCGTGGCCACGCCTTACCGGACCTACAACCTGGTCGACGCCACGAGCTCCCTGAGCGACCCGGGGCGGTTGACGACATCGCTGCGTTACGAATCGCGTGGCGATGTCGAAGTGATCGTGCGGGAGGTGTTCCATCAGGTGCCCGAAGACAGCTGGCACCTGTTCGCGCAGCGGCTCGCGACGGCGGGTGAGCTCGAGGGCACGGTCCAAGGCACGACGGCCGACGATCCACTGGCGACAGGCGTCCCATTCACATTCACGTTCCAGCTGGACCACGCCGGCGCCGCGAGCTGGTCTAATCGCCGCGCCGAGCTCGCGGTGCCGCTGCCACAACTCGATTTGCCGCTGACTGACAGCGTGGCGACCGACAGCCTGTTGATCGGACTCGTCGAGGAGATAACCTACCGCGCTCGCATCATCCTGCCTCACACTGTGGCCGCACGCCTCCCCGCGGCGGTCATGTTGAGCCGCGACTATGCCACGTACCGCTCGAGCGCGGAGCGCCGCGGCGACACCGTGCTGGTGGAGCGCGCGCTCCGCTTCACACAGCGCGTCTTGCCGTCCGATCGCGCGGCCGATTTTTCCTCGTTTCGGCGCATCGTCATGGAGGACGAAGCGCGGACGATCTCCCTGACGCGGTCCAGCGATGCGCCCGCGCCGCCGGCCGGCGCAGCCGGCGTCGCGGATGCGGATGATCTGAACCGGCGCGGCATTGCGGCGATGGACGCGAACGACGCGCGCTCCGCGATCCGTACGTTTCGCGCCGTCACGGAGCAGGTCCCGCGCCACCAGTACGCGTGGAACAATCTCGGCCGCGCGTACATGATGATCGGCAAGACCGATTCCGCTTTGCTCGCGTTCCGCAAACAGATCGAGATCAATCCGTACGACCAGTATGCGTACAACAACATGGGTCTGACGTTGAAGCGGGCTGGGCGACAGGACGAAGCCCTCGCCGCCTTCCGCAAGCAGATCGAAGTGAATCCGCTCGACCAGTGGGCCCACGCGAACCTGGGGCGGCTGCTCGTCGACATGCGCCGCGACTCCGCGGCCGCCGACGCGCTCGAGCACGCGGTCTCGATCGTCCCCGACGACACCTCGCTGCAGGTGCTGCTCGGGAGCGCGTACGCGCGCCTCGGACGCGGCACCGACGCGCTCGCAGCGTTCCGGCGGGCCGTCGATTTATCCCCGACTCCCGAGATGTGGAACACCGTCGCGTATGTCCTGGCCGAGCAACGCCTGGAGCTCGATAGCGCGGAGATGTACGCGCGTCGCGCGATCGACGCGACCGAGGGAGTGTTGCGTGGGCTTGCCCTCGAGGATGCCGGGATGCGCGAGACGTTCGCCGTCAGCCGACTCGGGATGTACTGGGACACGATGGGCTGGATTTATTTTGGCCGCGGCGAGCTGCCCAGGGCGGAGCGCTATACCCGCGCCGCTTGGCTGCTCAGCAACCAGAGCGCGATCGGCGAGCATCTGGGTCAGATCCAGCAGCGGTTAGGCCGGCCCGCCGACGCCATACGGACCTACGCGATGGCCACAAACGGCGACATGCCGAGTCAATCCATCAGACCCCGTCTGGTCAAGCTGCTCGCGGGAAGCGAGCGCGAGGCGGACCGGCGTATCGATCTCGCGAGCTCAGCGCTGATGGCGATGCGCACGGTGCAGCTCGGCAGACTGCTCACCGCCGACGTCTCGGGCGAAGTCGAAATGCTCATCGGGGCCGGACCTCGGGTCGAAGCGGTCCGCGTAGCCAGCGGCCCGAGCCAATTGCAACAGCTGACCCCTGCCATCCGCCGGGCGACTTTCGTGGTCGCGTTCCCGGAGCCCGACGCGTCCATCAAGCTGGTGCGCCGCGGCGTCGTGACCTGCTCTTCCCCGAGCGGCAATTGCGCGCTTGTCCTGATGCCGGCCATGTCGATCCGCTTTGCGCCGGTAACCGAGCGGATCATTGACAGGCCCCGGAACTAGGGTAATTGGGGGCAGGAAAGGGCCCAAATGGGTGATTTAGGGCCCCGCGCGCCGGCCCGCGGCGCATTATCTTAGTCGCGCATGGCTGATAGCGGTCTGCCCAATCGTCCGTCCCGCGGGTCGGGTTCTCTCACGGTTCACCTCGCCGACGAGCTCGACGTCTACTTCAACGAAGTCGCCCATGGCCGCCCCGTCGGCTTTGTCGCGTCACCCAAATGGAAGCCGCGCACCGACGTCTACGAGACCGACGAAGAGCTGATCGTTCACATGGACATCGCCGGGATGCAGGCCGAGGACTTCAAGGTCGAGGTGGACGAAGGAATCCTGAAGATCGCCGGTGAGCGCACTCCGCGGCAAAAAGGCCGGCGGCATTATCACTCCATGGAGGTGCAGATCGGACCGTTCGAGCGCCGCTTCCGGCTGCCCGTGGTCGTCGATCCCGCGTCCATACGCGCCACCTATGAGCACGGCTTCCTCGAGGTCCGGCTCGCCAAACAACCGCCGCGCTCCTCGGGCGCCCAATCGGTGCGAGTGACCTGATGGAGCGACTGCCGGTCCTTCCCCTGGGCCAGCTC
>Ga0209488_10000907_pt1 | contig 25094 bp, 31 predicted proteins | sample Rivendell_Oct201_8_FD_188349 | JGI IMG/M metagenome (GOLD analysis project Ga0209488, IMG submission 188349) | Vadose zone soil microbial communities from the Eel River Critical Zone Observatory, Northern California, USA -... | ecosystem: Environmental > Terrestrial > Soil > Vadose zone >...
TGGTCGGGCCTGAAGCCGTGGCAACCCAGCGCTGTTCAAAGTTTCACCCAAGTCGTTGCCGGCGTTGCAGTCGCGCCAGGGCAGCGCACTTCTTGCGGCGCCATCCGACCCGTAGTCTGTGCCGCCGATGCCGGACGCGCCCGACTTCGTCCACCTGCGGGTGCACTCGCACTACAGCCTGCTGGCAGCACCAGTCGACGTGCCGGACCTGGTCGCCGCCGCGGCCGCCGATGGTCAGCGGGCGCTGGCGCTGACCGACAACGGCAACCTGTTCGGCGCGATCGAGCACTGGAAGGCGTGCAAGAAGAAGGAGCTGAAGGCGATCCTCGGCATGACCGCCTACGTCGCCGGCCGCACGATGCGGGAGCCGACCGGCCCCGACAATCCGACGCACGACCTGACGCTGCTGGCCACCACCGACCAGGGTTGGGCCAACCTCAGGAAGCTGGCATCGAAGGCGTGGCTCGAAGGCTTCAGCTACCGGCCGCGGGTCGACCTCGACACGCTCGCGGCCCACGCCGGTGGCATCGTCGCGCTGTCGGGATCGCTCGGCGGTCGCGTGCCGGAGGCGCTGCAGCAACACGACCAGGCCGGCGCGCGCGCCGCGGCCGGCACGTTGCGCGAACTGTTCGGCGCCGGCAACTTCTTCCTCGAAGTGGCGGAGACCGGCTACGAGCCGCAGCAGCAGGCCAACACCGGCCTGCGCCAGCTCGGCCAACAACTCGGCATCCCCTGCGTCGCCACCAACGACGTGCACTACCTGCGGCCCGACGACTGGCTGGCGCAGGACATCATGCTGTGCATCCGCAACGGCAAGACGGTCGCCGACCAGGACCGCTTCCGCATGGGCTCGCGCGCGCTGTTCCTGCGCACGCGGGCGCAGATGGCGGCCGCGTTCGGCGACTGGCAGGAACCGCTGCAGCAGACCGTGGCGATCGCCGAGCGCTGCCAGGTCAAGCTCGAGTTCGGCGTCTACCACCTGCCGGTGTTCCAGCCCGACACCGGCGAGACGCCGCAGCAGTTGTTCGTGCGCTTGTGCCGCGAAGGGGCGGTGCGCCGCTACGGCGAGCTGTCGCCGGCGATCGAGCAGCGCCTGCAGTACGAGACTTCGGTCATCACCAAGCTCGACTTCGTCAGCTACTTCCTGGTGGTGCACGACTTCATCAACAAGGCGCGGGAGATGGGCATTCCGGTCGGCCCCGGCCGCGGCTCGGCGGCCGGTTCGATCGTCGCCTATGCACTGCAGATCACCGACGTCGACCCGCTGAAGTACGGCCTGCTGTTCGAGCGCTTCCTCAACCCCGGGCGCGTGTCGATGCCCGACATCGACATCGACTTCTGCGGCGAACGGCGCGACGAGGTGATCCAGTACGTGCGCCGCAAGTACGGCGACGACTGTGTGTGCCAGATCATCACCTTCGGCACGATGGCCAGCCGTGGCGTGCTGCGCGACGTCGGCCGGGTGTTGAACTTCGACCTCGGCGAGGTCGACAAGCTGTGCAAGAAGGTGCCGCAGGGTCCCGGCGCCTCGCTCGCCGCCGCCCTGGCGTCCGATCCGGAACTCAAGCAGCTGCGCGACAGCACGCCACAGCACCAGCGGCTGTTCGACCTGTCGCTGCAGCTCGAGGGCCTGGCGCGCCACAGCTCGATCCACGCCGCCGGCGTGGTGATCGCCGACCGGCCGCTGCGCGAGTACGTGCCGCTGTCGAAGAACGGCGACGACGTGACCACGCAGTGGCAGATGACCGAGCTCGAGGAAGTCGGTCTGCTGAAGATGGACTTCCTCGGCCTCAAGACGCTGACGATCCTGACCGAGGCGGTGCGACTGGTGCGCGAGGGGCACGGCCAGCAGCTCGACCTGGCGGCGCTGCCGCTCGACGACCCGGCGACCTTCGCGCTGATGACGCGCGGCGAATGCCAGGGCGTGTTCCAGCTCGAGTCGAGCGGCATGCGCGACCTGCTGGCGCGGCTGCGACCCGACAGCTTCGAGGACGTGATCGCGGTGCTGGCGCTCTACCGCCCGGGACCGCTGGGTTCGGGCATGGTCGACATGTTCGTGCGCCGGAAGCACGGCGAGGAGCCGGTGCAGTACCCGCACGCCGACCTGCGGCCGATCCTCGAGCCGACCCACGGCGTCATCGTCTACCAGGAACAGGTGATGCAGATCGCCAGCACGATCGGCGGCTTCACCATGAGCGAGTCCGACAACCTGCGCAAGGCGATGGGCAAGAAGCAGCCCGAGGTGATGGCCAAGTACAAGGACCAGTTCGTCGCCGGCGGCAAGGCGCGCGGCTACGGCGAGAAGTTCGGCAAGGAACTGTTCGAAACGATGGAGTACTTCGCCGGCTACGGCTTCAACAAGTCGCACTCGACCGCGTACGCGCTGATCACCTACCAGACGGCATGGCTCAAGGCCCACCACCCGCTCGAGTTCACCGCCGCCAACCTGACGGTCGAGTCGGGCAACAGCGACAAGATCAAGGAGTTCGTCGACGAGGCGCGGCGCGCGGGCAAGAAGATCCTGCCGCCGGACGTCAACCGGTCGCGGCGCTGGTTCGGCGTCGAGGACGGCGGCATCCGCTATGGTCTCGCCGCGATCAAGGGCGTCGGCGCGCGCACCGCCGACGCGATCGCGGCGGCGCAGCAGCAGGGCCGCTTCGGCTCGCTGGTCGAACTGACCGAACGGCTCGACGCGACGCTGGCCAACAAGACCGCGTTGGAGGCGCTGGCCAAGGCCGGTGCGTTCGACGACTGCGGCCAGAGCCGGCGCGCGACGCTGGCGGCGATCGAGGCGGCGCTGCGCAGTTCGGCGGTGACGCGCGAGGATCGGCGGCGCGGCCAGAAACTGCTGTTCGCCGCCGCCGGGCCGACGGACGCCGACGACGACGCCGCGGCCGTGCGCGAATGGCCGGAATCCGAGCGGCTGGCGTGCGAGAAGGAGGCACTCGGTTTCTACCTGTCCGGCCACCCGTTCGAGAAGCGCGGCAACTTCCTGCGGCGGCTGGCCGGCATGTCGACCGCCGACGTGCAGCGCCTCGAGCCCGGCTCCGTGGTGCGCATCGCCGGCATGGTGTCGTCGGTGCGCGTGCTGCAGATCAAGCAGGGCAAGAACGCCGGCCAGAAGATGGCGCGCTTCCTGCTCGAGGACCTCGACGGCGCCGTGCCGGTGACCTGTTTCGCCCGCACCTACCAGACCACCAAGGACCGCATCGTCGACGACGCGATCGTGTTCCTGTCCGGTCGCGTCGACGGCCAAGGCGAGGAGCGGGCGGTGCTGCTCGACCAGTTGGAGCCGGCGGCCGAGGTCGTGCGCCGCGAGGTCGCCGGCGTCGTGCTGCACCTCTGTGGCCAGCTGACCGAACCCCCGGCGCTGGAGCGCATCTTCGCCGTCGTCGGCAGGCACCAGGGCCAGCAGCAGCTGCACCTCGACATCGAGGAGCGCGGCCACTGCCAGCGCGTGCGCACCGACTGCAATGTCCGCATCACCGACGAACTGCTCGACGACCTGGCCCTGACCGTCGGCCCGGACAACATGTCGTTCACCCGCGCCTGAAACCCCGATGCACGACAACAGCAAGCTCCTGTTCGCCAAGTACGCGACCGGCTACTTCCAGCCACCTTGCCGGGTGCTGGAGATCGGTCCCGACCGGTTTCCGAGTTCCTACCGGGCGATCGTCGACTCGCCGCAGGTGCAATGGGACACGATCGACCTCCAAGCCCGCGCAGGGCTGACGCACACCGCCAGCGGCGAGTACACGTTTCCGCTCGCCGACGGCAGCTACGACCTCGTGGTCTCCGGTCAGGTGCTCGAGCACGTGCGCAAGGTCTGGGTCTGGATCCGCGAACTGGCGCGGGTGTGCCGGCCGGGTGGTCATGTGATCACCGTCAATCCGGTCAATTGGGCCTACCACCTGGCGCCGATCGACTGCTGGCGGATCTATCCCGAGGGCATGAAGGCGCTGTACGAAGAGGGCGGGCTCGAGGTCCTGCACTCGAGCTGGGAGTCGCTCGAGCCGCGCAGCCTGCTGCCGCGGCTGCCGCGGCCGCCGGATGAGACCAGGCCGTCGCTGCTGTTCAGGGTGGCGCGGGTGCTGCGTTACCCGCTGGGGCGCGTCTACGACACGATCACGATCGGCAGGAAGCGGCCCTGAACTCAGCGGCCCTGAACTCGGTGGCCCAACTCAGCGGCCCTACTTCTTCGCCGTCGCCTTGCCGCCGACCTTCGACTCGGCCACCACGGCCGCGGCTTCCGCCGCCTTGATGCGCCGCTCCAGCACGTCGTTGTCGACCAGTTCCAGAATCGCCTTGCTGCCGCCATCGCCGATGCGATAGGTCGGCAGCCGCATGATGCGCGTGTAGCCGCCGGGGCGCGAGGCATAGCGTGGCCCGAGCACGTCGAACAGCTTCTTCACCGCGTCCTTGTCCTGCAGCCAGGCGACGGCGCGGCGGATGTGGTGCAGGTCCTTGGTCTTGCCGAGCGTGATCATCTTCTCGACCCACGGCCGCAGCGCCTTGGCCTTGGGCAGGGTGGTGACCACGCGCTCGTGCATGATCAGCGAGACGGTGAAGTTCTTGCGCAGCGCGGCCCGGTGGGCCGTGTTCCGCTGCAGTGACTTGCCGGCGACTCTGTGCCTCATGGCGCGATTCCTGGTTGGCTGACTGCTTGTGGCTGACTCTGTTGCCTGATGACTGGCGGACTCGGCGCTACTTGAACTCGTCGACGTTCATGCCGAGCGACAGGCCGAGCGCCGACAGCTTGTTCTTGACCTCCTTGAGCGAGGTCTTGCCGAAGTTGCGCACCTTGAGCAGTTCGGGTTCGGACATGGCGACCAGGTCGCGCATGCTCTGCACGTTCTCCGAGTCGAGGCAGTTCTTGGCGCGCACCGACAGTTCGAGCATGTCGACGCTGCGGTTCAACAACTCGGTCAGTTCCTTCTTCTTCGCCGGCTCGTCGCCTTCGGGCGCCAGCACGCCGCCCTCGACCGCCAGATCCTCCTTGAGTTCGAAGTACTGGACGAACGGGTTCAGGTGCTTGCGGTAGATCTTGCTGGCCTCGACCAACGCCATCTCGGGGACTACGGTGCCATCGGTCCACACCTCGAGCACCAGCCGGTCGTAATCGGTCGACTTGCCGACGCGCGTGTTCTCGATCGAATACTTGACGCGGTGCACCGGGCTGAAGATCGAGTCGACCGGGATGGTGCCGACTTCCATGTCCTCGGCGACGTTCTCCTCGGCGGTGACGTAACCGCGGCCCTTCTTGACCTGCATCTCGCAGTAGAAGCGCACGTCGTCGGTCAGCGTGCAGATCTTGAGCTCGGGGTTGGCGATCTCGACGTTGTGGTCGCCCTCGATCGCCTCGGCCCTGACCTCACCGCGCTTGTTGACGTCGATGCGCAGCGTGGTCGGTGCATCGGTGTGCATCTTCACCCGCAGCTTCTTGACGTTGAGGATGATCTGGGTCACGTCCTCGAGCACGCCGGTGATGGTGCTGAACTCGTGCACCACGCCGTCGATCCGCACCCAGGTGACCGCGGTGCCCTCGATCGACGACAGCAGCACGCGCCGCAGACCGTTGCCGATCGTGGTGCCGAACCCCTTCTCGAACGGCTCGACCGTGAACTTGCCGTAGAGGTCGGTGGAGGTGTCCTTGTCCAGGCGAACCTGGGAAGGCAATTCGAAGTTGCGCCAGCGGATCCGCATCGATGGTCCTCCCTACGTGGTCACTTCGAGCACAACTCGATGATGAGCTGCTCGTTGATGGGGTGGGGTACGTCCTCGCGCTTGGGCAGTTGGATGACCTTGCCCTTCTGCTCGGACGGGTTGGCTTCCAGCCAGGTCGGCAGCGACTGACCCTTGTTCATCTCCAGGGCGTCGGTGGCCTTCTTCTTGATCTTGTCACCGCCCTTGATGGCGATCTCGTCGCCCGGGCGCACGAGGTAGCTCGGGATGTCGACGCGGCGGCCGTTGACCCACACGTGGCCGTGGCCGACCATCTGCCGGGCGTCGAACCGCGACAACGCCAGACCGAGGTTGAGCACGACGTTGTCGAGCCGCCGTTCCATCAGCACCAGCAGGTTGTCGCCGGTGTTGCCCTTCTGCCGCGACGCGACCGCGAAGTAGTGCTGGAACTGGCGCTCGAGCACGCCATAGATGCGCTTGCACTTCTGCTTCTCGCGCAGCTGCGCGCCGTAGTCGGTCGACTTCTTCGGCCGCACGTGCTGGCCGGGCGGATAGTCGCGGCGGTTGACGCCGCACTTCTCGGAGAAGCAGCGCTGCCCTTTGAGGAACAGCTTCATGCCTTCGCGGCGGCAGAGCTTGCAGACGTTCTGGCTGTTGCGGGCCATGGGTTGGTTGCGGGGTGTCCTGGTTCGATGGCTGCTGGGGGTCGCGCTCGGCGCGCGAACTAGACGCGGCGCCGCTTGCGCGGCCGACAGCCGTTGTGCGGCAGCGGTGTCACGTCCTGGATGGTCTTCACTTCGATGCCGGAGTTGGCGAGCGCGCGGATCGCCGATTCGCGACCGGAGCCGGGTCCCTTGACCAGCACCTCGAGCTCGTGCACGCCCATCTTCTTGACCTTCTCGGCGACCTTCTCGGCGGCGCGCTGGGCGGCGTACGGGGTGCTCTTGCGGCTGCCCTTGTAGCCGATGGTGCCGGCCGAGTCCCAGGCGATCACGTGCCCCATCGCGTCGGTGACGGCGATGATCGTGTTGTTGAAGGATGCCTTCACGTGGGCGGTCGCCTTGCCCACGTTCTTGCGGATCTTCTTCTTCTTCGGCTCGGCGGCCGGACTGCCGGCGGCGCTCGGCTTGTCCGGCTTCTCCTGCTTCTCCTGCGGCTTCTCCTGCGTGGTCATGGCATCACTTCCTGAGGATCTTCTTGTTGGCGACGGTCTTGCGCGGACCCTTGCGCGAGCGGGCATTGCTGCGCGTGCGCTGGCCGCGGACGGGAAGGCCACGGCGGTGGCGCAGGCCGCGGTAGCACTGGATGTCCTTCAGGCGGTTGATGTTCTGCATCGTCTGGCGGCGCAGTACACCCTCCACCGGGAAGTTCTTCTCGATGTAGCTCGCGATCGCGGCGACCTCGTCGTCCTTGAGATCCTTGGAACGCGTGTCGGCCCGCAGCGACAGTTCCTTGAGCACCTTCTTCGCGGTCGCGAGGCCGACGCCATGGATGTAGGTCAGCGCGATCTCGATGCGCTTCTCGTTGGGGATGTCGACGCCGAGGAGACGGGGCATGGCGATCCTTACTTGCCTTGACGCTGCTTGTGGCGGGGGTTGCTGCAGATCACCCGGACGACGCCACGACGGCGCACGACCTTGCAGTGCTCGCAGATGCGGCGGACGCTGGTTCTGACCTTCACGGCTGGTCTCGCTTTCTCGATTCTCGATCGGTCGTCATGGTGGTGGTTGGTTGGTCGTTGCCCGGGTGGCTCGCGGCGGCGTGGCTAGCGCAAGGGTTCGGCTCGATCGACGATGCGCGCCTGGTGCGGATCGAAGGCGCTCGGTTCGACGATCACCACGTCCCCTGGGCACAGGCGGGTGAACGCCATGCGCAGATCACCGGCCACGTGAGCCGACAACTCGCTGCCGTCATGCCGGCGTAGACGGAACATCGCGTTCGGCAGACGAGCGACCACGGTCGCGCGGATCTCACCGCGACCTGGTCGCCTCTCGCCATGGCCATGTTGCGTCGCTGCCATCACTGCATCAGCTTGACCAACTCCTTGTAGATGACGTCGGGAGGGCGATCGGCGTCGATCTCCCTGAGGATGTTCCGCTGCTGGTAGTAGGCCCGCAGGGGCTCCGCCGTGACGGCGTGAAACTCCTGCAGCCGTTTGTCGATGGCCTCGGCACGATCGTCCGCACGTTGGGTCGTCGTGCCGCCGCACTGATCGCAGATGCCGGGCTTCCTGGTGGGCTTGTGGTCCACGTGGAAGATGGCTCCGCACTGCGAACAGATGCGCCGCCCCGTGAGTCGACTCTTGAGCACTGCGTCCGGCACGCGGAAGTAGACCGCCTGGTTGAGCGCGGTTCCGCCAGCCGGACCAGACGCAGGACCAAGCAATCGATCGAGGGCTTCGGCCTGCGCCAGTGTACGGGGAAACCCGTCGAGGATCCAGCCAGCAGCCGCGTCCGGCCTTTGGATCCGCGCCTGCACCATGGCGATGATCAGCTCGTCGGGCACCAGCTTGCCTGCGTCCATGAACGCCTTGGCCTGCTTGCCCAGCTCGCCGCCTTCCTGCACCTGCTGGCGCAGCATGTCGCCGGTCGAGATGTGCACGACCTTGGCTTGTTCGCCGAAGCGACGTGCCTGGGTGCCTTTGCCGGCTCCCGGACCGCCGAGGAACACGGCGCGGACTCGCAGGTTGGCGGCCATGCCCGGTCAACTGCGACGGCCCCAGCCGCCGGTGCTGCCCTTGCCCGGGTCCTTCATGAAGCCCTCGTAGTTGCGCATGATCAGCATCGCGTTCAGCTTCTCGACCAGGTCGAGGGCGACGCCGACCACGATCAGGATCGAGGTGCCGGACATGAAGTAGATCAGCACCTGGTCGACGGTGCCGCCGCGACGGGCGCCGAACAGGGACGGGAACACGGCGATGATCGACAGGAAGGTGGCGCCGGCGAGGGTGATGCGCACCATCGTGTCCTCGAGGAACTTGGCGGTGTTCTTGCCCGGTCGGATGCCGGGGATGAACGAGCCGTTCTCCTTGAGGTTGTTGGCGATGTCGTTCGGCTGGAACATCATCGAGGTCCAGAAGAACGCGAAGAAGAAGATCATCGCCGAATAGACGGTGACGTACCAGAAACCGCGCTGGCTGCTGAAGCTGTCCTCGAGCCAGTACCAGCCGATCACCTTGCCGATGACGGTCGGGATCAGCAGCAGTGCCGAGCCGAACACGATCGGCATCACCCCGGCCTGGTTGATCTTGAACGGCAGGAAGTGCCGCTGGCCGCCATAGACCCGCCGGCCGCGCGTCTGCTTGGCCTGCTGGATCGGGATGCGCCGCTGCGCCTTGGTCATGAACACCACCGACACCACCGACACCATCCACGCGGCGAGGTACAGCAGCAGGCTCTGCCACTGCTCGGTGCCGAAACCGTTGCGGAAGTAGCTGTCGATCGACGGGTACAGGTTCGACACGATGCCCGCCATGATGATCAGCGACACGCCGTTGCCGATGCCGTGCTCGGTGATCTGCTCGCCGAGCCACATGACGAACATCGTGCCGGCGGTCAGCGCGATCATGATGACGATCACGTACAGCCCCCAGTACTCGGCGACGCCCTTGTGCAGCAGCGCCTGCCGTGCTTCGAGCGTGCCGAAGATCACGAACATCGACTGCAGCAGGCAGATCGCCACGGTGGCGACGCGGGTGTACTGGTTGATCTTGCGCTGCCCGGAGGCGCCTTCCTTGGCGATCTTCTCCAGCGACGGCACCACCTTGGCCAGCAGGCTGAAGATGATGCTGGCGCTGATGTACGGCATCACCCCGAGCGAGAACACGGTGGCACTCTGCAGCGAGCCGCCGGTCAGCACGTTCATGATGTTGAACATGCGTCCGACCGACGAGCCTTCGCCCGCGCCCTTCATCGCCTCGGTGATGTTGACGCCGGGCAGCGGCACGAAGAAGCCGACGCGGTAGCAGAGCAGCAGGCTCAGCGTCCAGAAGATCTTGTCGCGGATCTCCTTGATGCGCAGCAGATTGCCGATCGAGAGCGTCATGGCGGCGACTGGCGCTTGCCCTGCTGCGGGGTCTTCTTGCCGCTGCTGCCGTCACGGCGCACGAATTTGTCGCGGTGGACGCGCTGCGGAATCAGCTCGACGCTGCCACCGGCCTGCTCGATCTTGCTGCGGGCCGAGGCGGTGACCGAGTCGGCGCGCACCTTGATGTTCTTCTTCAGCGCGCCGTCGCCGAGCACCTTGAACAGGTTCGACTGTTTCTCCTTCGACGTCAGGCCCTTCTGCAGCACCGCCGCCAGGTCCACCACCATGCCGTCGTCGAACACGTTGAGGTCACCGACGTTGATGACGGTGAACACCTTCTTGAAGATCTTGTTGTTGAAACCGACCTTCGGCACGCGGCGGTACAGCGGCATCTGGCCACCTTCCCAGCCGAGCTTGCTCGACCAGCCGGAGCGCGACTTGGCGCCCTTGTGCCCGCGGCCGGAGGTCTTGCCGAGACCGGAACCGACGCCGCGACCGAGCCGTTTGCGGTTGATGTACGACAGACCGAGAGCCTTGGCTTCGGCGAGGTTCATGGGATCTCCACTCCGCGCAGGCGGGCGACCTGCTCGCGGTTGCGCAGTTTGCTGAGCGCCACCATCGTCGCCTTGACGACGTTGAGGGCGTTGGTCGAGCCGAAGTTCTTGGTCAGGATGTCGGAGATGCCCGCGAGCTCGAGCACCTTGCGCACCGCCTTGCCGGCGATGATGCCGGTGCCCGGCGCCGCCGGCACCAACCGCACCTTGGTGGCGCCGTACTCGCCGTCGATCTGGTGCGGGATCGTCGAACCTTCGCGCAGCACACGCATCAGCGACTTGCGCGCGTCCTTGACCGACTTCTCGACGGCGTTGGGCACTTCGCGGCCCTTGCCGTAGCCGAGGCCGACCAGGCCGTTCTTGTTGCCGACCACGGTCAGCGCGCTGAACGAGAAGCGCCGGCCACCCTTGACCACTGCCGCGCTGCGGTTGATGGCGACGACGTCGTCGAGCACGTCGGACGACAGCGCTTCGTCGATCGGAATCGTCGGATACTTGGGTTTGGCCATCTCAGAACTCCAGTCCACCGGCGCGCGCGGCGTCGGCAAGGGCCTTCACACGGCCATGGTATTTGTAGGCGCCGCGATCGAACGCGACCTTGGTGATGCCGGCCCGCTTGGCGCGCTCCGCCAGCAGCAGGCCGATCTTCTGCGCCACCTCGACCTTCTTCCTGCCCTTGTGCGCCGGGCGCAGCTCCTTCTCCAGCGACGACGCCGACGCCAGCGTCTGGCCCTTCTGGTCGTCGATGATCTGGCAGGAGATGTTCTTCAGGCTGCGGAACACCGACAGCCGTGGCCGGCTGCTGAACTGCCGCAGTCGCGAACGCACGCTGGTGGCCTTGCGCGTGCGGTGCCGATGCTTCTCTGTGGTCGTCGTCATGGCTGGCGGGCTGGTTGGATCACTGGGCCGATCAGGCGGTGGCGCCGGAAGCGAACGCCTTGCCGGCCTTCCGCTTGACGGTCTCGGTGCTGTACTTGATGCCCTTGCCCTTGTACGGCTCGGGCTTGCGCAGCTTGCGGATCGCCGCTGCCACGACGCCGACCTGCTGCTTGTCGGCGCCCTTGATCATGATCGTGGTCGGATTGGGCACCTCCACGATCACCGTCTGTGGGATCGGGAACTTGCGCGGCTTGTTGAAGCCGAGCGCGAGCGACAGGTTCTTGCCCTCGAGCGTCGCCTGGTAGCCGACGCCGCTGATCTCGAGCTTCTTCTCGTAGCCCTGGGAGACGCCGGTGACCATGTTGGCGAGCAGGGCGCGGGCGGTACCCTGGAACGCGCGGGTCTCGCGCTCCTGATCGATCGAGCTGATGCGGATCTGGTTGTCGACGATCGCCACCTTGACCTCGGCACGGAGGCGCAGATGCAGTTCACCCTTGGGCCCCTTGACCGACACCTTGTCGGGGGCACAGGTGACGGTGACGCCCTTGGGGATCACGACGGGTTGCTTGCCGATGCGGGACATGATCGATGCGAACCTTATTCGATGGTGCAGAGCACTTCGCCGCCGAGCCGCCGCTGCCGGCACTCGCGGTCGGAGAGGATGCCCTGGTTGGTGGACACGACGACCATGCCGAAGCCGCCGCGCACCTTGGGCAGCTCCTCGACGCCGCGGTAGCGACGACAGCCAGGAGCGCTGTAGCGCTTGATGACGGCGATCACCTGTTCGTTCTCGGGGCCGTACTTGAGATCGACACGGATGACCGACTTGGGGCCTTCGGCGGCGACTTCGTAGCCGTTGATGTAGCCCTCGCGCTTCAACACCTCGAGGATCGCGACCTTGACCTTGCTGCCGGGGATCGAGCAGCTCGGCGAATGCCGGCGCAGGGCGTTGCGGATCCGGGTCAACAGGTCGGCGATTGGATCGGTCATCATGGTCGCATCACTCCTACACTCCTACCAGGACGCCTTGCGGACGCCCGGGATCTCGCCGTTCAGGGCGAGCATGCGGAAGCAGCAACGGCAGATGCCGAACTTCCGGTAGTAGGCGCGCGCGCGCCCACACAGCTGGCAGCGGTTGTAGCGCCGCGTCGAGAACTTGGGCTTGCGCAGCTGCTTGACCCTCAGACACTTCTTGGCCATTGCGGGATCCTGGCTACTTCTTGAACGGCATTCCGAGATTGGACAGCAGGGACGCACCTTCCTTGTCGGTGGGCGCCGTGGTCACGAACGTGATGTCCATGCCCTGCACGAACTCGACCTTGTCGAGGTTGATCTCCGGGAACACGCTCTGTTCCGACAGACCCATGGTGTAGTTGCCGCGGCCGTCGAGCTTGGAATTGAGGCCGCGGAAGTCGCGGATGCGCGGGATCGCGACCGAGATCAGGCGATCGACGAACTCCCACATGCGCGGGCCGCGCAGCGTGACCGAGGTGCCGATGGCGTAGCCTTCGCGCAGCTTGAAGCCGGCGACCGAGACCCGCGACTTGCGGATCACCGGCTTCTGCGCGGCGATGGTCGCCAGGTCCTTGACCGCCGCTTCGATGCGCTGCTTGTTCTCGACCGCCTTGCCGACACCCATGTTGATCACCACCTTCAGCAGCCGCGGGATCATCATCGGGTTCTGGTAACCGAACTCCTGGGTCAGCGCCGGCACCACCTTGTCGCGATACTTCTGCAGCATCCGCGGCACCGGTTTGGCGGCAGCGGGCTTGTTGGCGGTAGCAGTCACCTGGGGTTCTCCTGGCTTGGTCGTCATCGGTTCACTTGTCGAACCGCGTGCCGCACTTGATGCCGACGCGCACGCGCTTGCCGTCGATCAGCTGGATGCGGGTGCGGGTGCCCTTCTTCAGCTTTTCGCTGTAGAGCAGCACCTTGCTGGCGTCCATCGCCTGCTCGGTCTGGATGCGTCCACCCTTGGGGTTCTGTTGCGAGCGCTTCTGGTGTTTCCAGCGCAGGTTGACGCCCTGCACGACCACCCGGCCCTGGTCCGCCAGCACCTTGAGGATCTCGTGCGGCTCGTCCGACTTGTAGGCGCCGGACATCACCACGACCTTGTCGCCCTTCTTGACGTGCAGTTTGCGGCGGGTCTGGTCGGCATCCTTGTGGAACAGCATCAGACGACCTCCTCCGCCAGCGACACGATCTTCATGAAGTTGCGGTCGCGCAGTTCGCGCGCCACCGCGCCGAAGATGCGGGTGCCACGCGGATTCTTGTCCTTGTCGATCACGACCAGGGCATTGCGGTCGAAGCGGATGTACGAGCCGTCGGCGCGGCGGACGCCCTTGGCGGTCCGCACCACGACTCCCTGCACGATCTCGTGTTCCTTGACTTCGCCGGTCGGCAGCGCCTTCTTGACCACCGCGACGATCACGTCACCGAGCGAGGCGTAGCGGCGCTTGCTGCCGCCGAGCACCTTGATGCACATGGCACGCTTCGCACCGGTGTTGTCGGCAACGTCCAATACCGTCAGTTCCTGGATCATCGTTGGCTCTCGGCGCTGTTGGCAGTGGTTCGGTGGTCAGATGTCCAGGGTCGTGCAGGTCCGGTCACGAGCTAGTCCTGCACTGCCTTCTGCACGATGGTCAGCAGGCGCCAGCGCTTGGTCCGCGACAGCGGCCGGGTCTGCATGATGTCGACGACATCACCGACCTTGGACTCGTTGTTCTCGTCGTGGACGTACAGCTTGGTACGTCGGGTCACGAACTTCTCGTAGAGCGGGTGGCGCACCTTGCGGTGCACCTCCACGACCACGGTCTTCTGCATCTTGTTGGCGGTGACCTTGCCACGCACGACCTTGCGGTCGCTGCGCTCCGTCGGTCCCGCGGCATCTGCTTGGGTGTTCATTGCTTGCCTCCGGCCTTGCCGGCCTTGCTGCCGGTGGCTGCACCACTCTTCTTGCCAGTCTTGTTCGGGCTGCTGGTCTTGCGGCTGCCCTTGGCGCCACGCTTCTGGCCACCGTCAGCGCCACCTTCCGGAGCACCTTCGATGTCACCCTTCGGGACCGGTGGCGTTGCGGCAACGGCGTGGTCGCCGTGACTCTTCGGGCCAGCCCGCTTCGGGCCGGTCTCGGCGCCACCCTTCTGGTCACTCACGGCCGCAACCGCCGTGGCGACCTCACGGGCGGGCGCGTCGGCGGGCGCCAGCTCGCGCTGCGCCAGGACGGTCATGATCCGGGCCACCGTGCGGCGGATCTGGCGGTGCCGCGCCGTCTTCGCCACTTCCTCGGCGGAGCCGCGGAAGCCCAGGTTGAACTTCTCCTTGCGCAGGTCATGCAGCCGCGCGCGCAGTTCGCGCGTGTCCATGCCGCGGATCTCGGCGATGTCGTTGGCCATCAGAAGTGCCTCCGGCGGACCATGCGGACCTTGATCGGCAGCTTGTGCGCGACGCGGTTGAGCGCGACCTTGGCCACGTCCTCGGTCACGCCATCGAGCTCGTACAGGATCGTGCCGGGCCGCACCACGGCCGCCCAGTACTCGATGTCACCCTTGCCGGTGCCCATGCGCGTCTCGGCCGGCTTCTTCGACACCGACTTGTGCGGGAACACGCGGATCCAGAACTTTGCCTCGGGAGCGTTGCGCGAAGCGGCGACGCGGCCGGCCTCGATGACGCGCGCCGGCAGCCAGCCGGGCTCGAGCGCCTGCAGGCCGTACTCGCCGAACGCGAGCACGTTGCCGCGCGTGGCGTTGCCCTTGATCACGCCGCGCATGTGCTTGCGCCACTTGGTTCTCTTCGGCATCAACATGGATCAGTGCTCCTGTTGCTCGGCGCGGATCAGACCGCCCGCTCCACGGTCGAACGAACGGGCAGCAGACCACAGGTGGTCTCGCCCGGGCCGAGCTCGCCTTTGAAGATCCAGACCTTGCAGCCGATCGTGCCGTACTTGGTCTTGCAGATCGCGAAGCCGTAGTCGAGTTGCGCGCGCAAGGTCGTGCACGGCACGCGGCCCTTGCGGATGCCGCCGACGCGCGCCATCTCCGAACCCTGCAGGCGGCCGGCGACGCGGATCTTGATGCCCTTGGCCCCGGCGGCGATCGACGTCTCCGCGACCTTCTTGAGCGCGCGCCGGTAGTTGATGCGCTTGCCGAGCTGTTCGGCCACCGATTCGGCGACCAGGTTGGGCTCGAGCTCGGGGCGGTGGATCTCGATGATCTTCATGCGCACCGGCTTGGCGGTCAGCTTCTCGAGGTCCTCGCGGAACTTGTCGACCTTGGCGCCCTTCTTGCCGATCAGGATGCCGGGGCGCGCGGTGTGGATGAACACCGTGACCAGTTCGCCGGTGCGCTCGATCTCGACCTTCGGAATGGCGGCGAACGCCCATTCGCGTTTGATGAACTTGCGGATCTTCTGGTCCTCGAGCAGGAACTTGGCGAAGTCCTTCTTGGTCGCGTACCAGCGCGAGCGCCATTGCTCGGTGATGGCGATGCGGAAGCCGATCGGATGTGTCTTCTGCCCCATGGTTAGTCCTGCTCTCCGCTCGCACCGCCGGTGCCGGCCTCGCTGCCGGCAGCGGCCGCAGCCGGACCGGCGGTCGGATCGGTCACGTAGACATGGATGTGGCAGGTGCGCTTGCGGATCGGCATCGCGCGTCCCTGTGGACCCGGGCGCCAGCGCATGCCACCGGCGAGCATCGGCCCCTCGTGCGCCCACACCTTGTTGACCACCAGCCGGTTGGCGCGCACTTCCGGGTTCTGCAGGGCATTGGCCACGGCCGAGGCCAGCACCTTGTAGACGAAGCGCGAGGCCCGGTGACGATCGTTGCGCAGATCGTCCAACGCCTGGTTGGCGGTGCGACCGCGGATCATGTCGAGCACCAGCCGGGCCTTGTAGGAACCCATGCGCGCGTAGCGATGGACCGCTCGGACTTCGAAGCTCATTCGGGTGCCGGCGCCTCCTCCGCCTTCCTGGTGGAGTGCCCACGGAAGGTGCGCGTGGGCGAGAACTCGCCCAGGCGGTGACCGACCATGTCCTCGTTGACATAGACCTTCAGGAACGTCCGGCCGTTGTGCACCATGAAGGTGTGGCCGACGAAATCGGGGACGATGACGCTGGCGCGCGAGTAGGTGGTGATCGGATCGCGGCCGCTCTTCTTGTTCATCGCTGCGACCTTGGTCAGCAGGCTCGGGTGGATGAACGGACCTTTCTTGACGCTGCGGCTCATGGTCGGATCTCCACTCAGGTACCGCTGCCCTGGGCCACGTGCTTGCCGGGCGGCCGGCGCCGCAGGATGAACGGATTGGAGCGGGCCTTGCCCTTCCTGGTCCGGCCACCCTTGGCCAGCACGCCGGTCGGTGAACACGGATGGCGACCACCGCCGGTGCGGCCCTCGCCACCACCCATCGGATGCGACACCGGATTCTGTGCCGTGCCGCGGTTGTGCGGCCGGCGACCGAGGTGCCGCCGGCGACCGGCCTTGCCCCAGCGGATGTTCTGCCAGTCGGCGTTGCCGATCTGGCCGATCGTCGCGCGGCAGCGGACGTGCACCTTGCGCATCTCGCCCGAGGGCATGATGACCACGGCATAGTCGCCGTCGCGGGCCAGCAGCTGGCAGGTGTTGCCGGCCGAGCGGGCGATCTGGCCGCCGCGCCCCGGCTGCAGTTCGACGTTGTGGATCTGCAGGCCCAGCGGGATGTGCTCGAGCGGCATGCTGTTGCCGACGTCGGGCTCGACACGCTGGCCCGACACGACCTTCATGCCGACCTCCAGGCCCTTGGGCGCCAGGATGTAGCGCTTCTCGCCGTCGGTGTAGTGCAGCAGGGCGATGTCGGCGGTGCGGTTGGGGTCGTACTCGACCGCCGCGACCTTCGCCTGCACGCCATCCTTGTCGCGCAGGAAATCGATCTGCCGGTACATCCGGCGCGCACCGCCGCCGCGGAAGCGGCTGGTGACGTGGCCGTGGACGTTGCGCCCGGCGCGGTCGGCGATCCGCACCGTCAGCGACTTCTCGCGCCGCTTCCCCTTGGTCAGATGGGAGAAGTCGAGCACCGACGAGTTGCGCCGGCCTGCGGACGTCGGTTGGTAGACGCGGATGGGCATGGTTGGGTTGGTTGGCTGCGGGGCTCTAGGCGATCTCGATCGTGTCGCCCTTCTTCAGGGTGACCACGGCCTTCTTCCAGCCACTGGACATGCCGGGCCGACCGAAGGTCCGGCGGATCTTGCCCGGCAGATTGATGATGTTGACCCTGGACACCTTGACCGAGAACAGCACCTCGACGGCCTTCTTGATCTCGGACTTGTTGGCGACCGGAGCGACCTCGAACACGTACTGGTTGTTGAGGTCCTGCAGCGTGCTCGACTTCTCCGTCATCAGCGGCCGACGGATCAGATGGAAGTAGAGGTTGGCGTTGGCCACGGCTCAGCCCTCCTTCTTGCCGAAGCGTTGCTTCAGCGATTCGAGGGCCGCCGAGGTCAGCACCATGAAGCGGCGCAGCAGCACCTGTCGGGCATTCAGATCGGCGACCGTGCACACCTCGACCAGCGGCACGTTGCGCAGCGAGGCGACCAGCGTGCGATCGATCGTGTCGGTCACCACGGTGGTGCTGTTCTGCATGCCGAGCTTGCTCAGGATGGCGACCGCGCTCTTGGTGCTCGGCTTGCCGGTCGGCCAGCCGTCCGCCACCGCCACTTCGCCATCGCGGAACTTGGTGAAGATCGCATTCCGCACCGCCACGCGCCGGGCCTTGGTCGGCATGTGGTATTCGTAGTCGCGGGGCAGCGGCGGGAAGATGCGGCCACCACCGCGCCACAGCGGTGACTTGGGCGTGCCCATGCGCGCGCGGCCGGTGTGCTTCTGCGGCCACAGCTTCTTGTTGGGACCCTTGACCTCACCGCGCGTCTTGGCCTTGGCCGTGCCGGCGCGACGGTTGGCCTCGTACATGACGACGGCGTCCTTGAGCGTACGCCCGAGGACGCGGCTCCCGAACAGGGAGGCATCCACCTCCGTCGACTGGACGGAGCCACCTGCGAAAACCTTGACCTCTACCATGGGAAGCTGTCGATCGTGGTACGAGACGAAGCGACCGGGCGAGGCGAGTCAGAGCGACTCGATCTACCCGGTCGCAGCGAAGACGCCGCAAGGCGCCCTCTCCGAGCCGGTCAGGCCTTGATCCGGATGTCCACCCCCGCCGGCATGTTCAACTTGCTCAGAGCGTCCACCGTCTTGGTGGTGGGCTCGGAGATGTAGATCAGCCGCTTGTGGGTCCGAATCTCGAACTGCTCCCGGCTCTTCTTGTCGACGTGCGGAGAACGGAGCACCGTGTAGCGCTCGATCCGCGTCGGCAACGGCACCGGGCCAGCCACCCGCGCACCGGTTCGCTTCGACGTCTCGACGATGTCCAGTGCCGCCTGGTCCAAGGCTTCGTGGTCGTAAGCCTCCATCCGGATCTGGATCTTCTCCTGCATGACACTGCGCTCGCAGCGGGGGACGTCGAACGGGACCGGCAGCGCCGGTCGGGACTCGGCTGCCGTAACCTCTTGTGTCCCTGTAGGTTAGCCCGACTTGGGTACCCTTGGGCGCAAGAGGACAAGCAATCTAGCGACGCTGCCCGCGAGGGTCAAGCTTCTTGGCGGCTTTTTCCACCGCCCCGGCGGACTTCAGACTTCCCTGGCAACGAGCTGATGCCCGTCGGGGACCAGCAATGCCATGCCGTGGCCGCGGGTGATCGAACGCAGGCGCGTCGCATAGCCGAGCATCCGTGCCAGTGCCGATCGCCCGTGGATCAACGCACCGAGGTCCCCCGCCGCGACCTGGCGGATGCTTGCGCCCCGGGCATTGAGGTCCGCGAGCACCGCCGACAGCGACTCCTGCGGGCAGCGCACTTCGATCGCCACCATCGGCTCGAGCAGCCGCGGCCGGCCGCTACCGACCGCTCGCATCGCCGCCACCCGCGCGGCTTCCTGCACCAGCGATTCGCCGCCGCCGGGGGCCGGCTGCGGCAGCAGCTGCAAGGCGCGCAACCGGATGCGCAGGTCGCGCACCGGATTGGCCGAGCGCAGACCGATGCGCGTGCGCCCGCGCAGTTCGGCCAACGCCGCGGCGACCAGCGCCGGCGGCGAGTTCGGGGCCGTCGCATCCTCCACCACGGCGTCCTGTCCCGGAGCCGGCAGCACCTCGACCTCGACCAAGGCCGTGTGCTCGCGGCCGCCGATCTCGGCGTGTACTTCGGCACTCGCGGACGCCGGCGCGCTCACCGTTTCGAACATCGCCACGCGGTGGCGCACCAGTTCGAACTGCAGGCCGGTCGCTTCCCGCAGGCGGTCGGCGGTGATCTCGAGATGCAGTTCGCCGAGGCCCGAGACCGACGGCAGCGCCGAGTCGGTGTCGTGCTCCACCACCAGCGTCGGGTCGTCGATCGCCAGTGCCGCGAGCCCGCGGAACAGCGCCGCCGCATCGGCCGACACCCTGGGCTCGAACGTGGCCGTGACCACCGGCAGCGGAAAGCGCACCGGCGTCACCAGGCAGGCGTGCGCCGGGTCGTGCAGCGTGTCGCCGGTGGCCAGGCCCAGTTCACCGAGGATCACCGCGATCTCGCCGGCGCTGGCGCGGGCGGTCGGCACCCGATCGAGGACGTGCAGGAAACACAGGGCCGGCACCTGCAGCCGCACCGCGGCACGGGCGTTCTGCACCACGTCGCCGCTGCGCAGCGTGCCCCGGAACACGCGCAGGTAGGCCAGCACCTCGCCGGCCAGGTGCTGCACCTTGAACACCATGCCGCAGAACGGCGCCGCCGGATCGGGCGCCGGATCGTCCGGGCGCACGCGGTCCGCGGGCTTTGGCAGCAGCGCCACGACCGCATCGAGCAGCAGATCGACACCCTGATTGCGCAGCGCGCTGCCACACAGGACCGGCAGCAGCCGCCGCGCGCAACAACCTCGCCGCAGCGCCGCCTGCAGCGCCGCTGCGGTCACCGGGCGACCGGCGACGAAATCCGCCATGACGACCTCGTCGATCTCGGCGCAGGCCTCGAGCGCACGCTCCCGGGCGGCGTGCAATTCGCCGGTCGACCGCACCACGGCAGCCGCCGACTGCGCACCCGGGAACCAATGCAGCGCGCCACCGAGCACGTCGCCGAGGCCGCAGAACCGGCCGGCATCGTCGTACAACGGCAGCACCACCGGCACCGGCGTACAGCGCAGGCGCGCGGCGATCGCGGTCACGGCGCCGGCGAAGTCGGCGCCGGTGCGATCGAGCTTGTTGACGAACGCCAGCGCCGGCACCGACCACCGCTCGGCCTGGCGCCAGACCGCTTCGGTCTGTGATTCGACGCCGCGGCGGCCGTCGAGCACGACGACCACGCCGTCGAGCACGCGCATGCAGCGTTCGACTTCGGCGGCGAAATCGACGTGTCCCGGCGTGTCGATCAGCTGCAACAGGTGCCCACGCCACGGCACGCGCGTGACCGCTGCCGTGATCGAGATCCCGCGCTGCTGTTCCTGCTGCATCCAGTCGGTCGCGGACGTGCCCTCCTCGACCTCGCCGAGACCCTGCTGCAGACCGGCGTCGAACAGGATGCGCTCGGTCAGCGTGGTCTTGCCGGCATCGACATGGGCGACGATGCCGAGCGTGCGCAGCCGATCCATGGCGGGCATTGGCGTAGGCCAGAGCCTACCGCGGCAGCGCGGCCGGACTACGCGCGCGCCCGCCGATCCGGAACCGGGGTGCGACCGGGCGGAACGGCAGCGGCGCTCGCCGGCAGGCAGCCGGCAGGGCGGCTACCAGGCGAAGTGGCTGTAGGCGCTGTTCGCTTCGGCCATCTTGTGCACGTTCTCTTTCTTGGTGACGGCCGCGCCCTGGCTGCTGAACGCGTCGAAGATCTCTTCGGCGAGCCGCTTGCCCATCGGTTTGCCACGCTTGGCGCGCGCGGCATCGACCAGCCAGCGGATGGCGAGGCTCTGCGCCCGCCGCTTGTTGACTTCCTTCGGCACCTGGTAGGTGGCGCCGCCGACGCGCTTGCTGCGCACTTCGATGCGCGGCTTGATGTTGTCGATCGCCTTGGTGAAGACGTCGATCGGCACCGCGTTCTCGACCTTCTTGCACACCAGGTCCATGGCCTCGTAGAAGATCGCCTCGGCGGTGGTCTTCTTGCCGCCCCACATGATCTTGTTGATGATCTTGCTGGCGAGCTTGCTGTCGTAGCGCGGATCGCCTTTGAGCAGGACTTCGGTCGACTTGTAGCTGCGGGGCATCGGGGATTCCTGGGTGCTCTGCTTCTCGGGGCGCCCTGTTTCTTGGGACGCCTACTTCTTGGGGCGCTTCGCGCCGTACTTGGAACGACTGCGGCGACGGGCTTCGACGCCGGACGCGTCGAGGCAGCCGCGCAGGACGTGGTAGCGCACGCCGGGAAGGTCGCGCACACGACCGCCGCGGATCAGCACGATCGAGTGCTCCTGCAGGTTGTGGCCCTCGCCCGGGATGTAGACCGTGGTCTCCTTGCCGTTGGACAGCCGCACGCGCGCGATCTTGCGCAGCGCGGAGTTCGGCTTCTTCGGCGTCATCGTCTTCACCTGCAGGCACACGCCGCGCTTCTGCGGGCAGCCGTCGAGGATCGGCGACTTGCTCTTGTACTTGACCTTGTTGCGGCCCTTGCGGATGAGCTGGTTGATCGTCGGCATGCGGAGTCGGCTGTCCGGGAAAGAGGGCGAGAACGATAGGGAGCGCGGCTCGGAATGCAACCCCGCGGCGGCGTCACCGCCGCCGGCGATCAGGACTTGGCCGCCTCCTCGCTGGCCTTCGGGCTGCCCTCGGGCGGATCGATGCCTTCGAGGCGGATGATCGGTCCACCGGCGTCGAGGAAGCCGTGCCGGCTCATGCGACCGATCTCCTCGGCCGCCGCCTGCAGGTCCACGTTCTTGCGCACGCGGGTCTTCTGGTACTGGCGGAAGCCGGTGCCGGTCGGCACCAGGTGGCCGAGGATCACGTTCTCCTTGAGGCCGACGAGCTCGTCGCGCTTGCCGGCCAGCGCCGCTTCGGTCAGCACCTTGGTGGTCTCCTGGAAGCTGGCGGCGGAGATGAACGAGTCCGACTGCAGCGATGCCTTGGTGATGCCGAGCAGCAGCGGCGATGCCTGCGCCGGCTTCTTGCGTTCGCTGCGCAACACCTGGTTGGCCTCGCGGAAGCGGAACTTGTCGGCCACCGCGCCGGGGAGGAAATCGCTGTCGCCCGGATCCTCGACCTGCACCTTGCGCATCATCTGCGCGACGATGATCTCGATGTGCTTGTCGTCGATGCTGACGCCCTGGGCGCGGTACACGGTCTGGATCTCGCGCAGCAGGTAGTTCTGCACCGCCTTCTCGCCCTGGATCGCCAACATGTCGTGCGGCACCAGCGGGCCGTCGACCAGCGCCTCGCCGGCCTTGACGTGGTCGCCACGGTGAACGCGCAGGTTCTTGCCCTGCGGCACCAGGTGCTCGCGCTCGATGCCGCCCTCGCCCTTGACGATGATCGTGCGCTTGCCGCGGCGCTTGTCGCCGAGCTCGACCATGCCGTCGATCTCCGACAGCACCGACGGGTCCTTGGGCCGACGCGCCTCGAACAGTTCGGTGACGCGCGGCAGGCCACCGGTGATGTCCTGCGTGCCTTCGATCTCGCGCGGCGTCTTGGCCAGCAGCGTGCCGGCGACCACCTTCTGGCCGTTCTCGACCTCGATGTAGGCCTTTTCCGGCAGCGGATTGATCGCCAGACGGTTGCCGTGGTCGTCCTCGATGATGATCTGCGGGTGCAGTTCGCCCTTGTGCTCGATCAGCACCTTGCGCTGCACCTTGCTGTCGACATCCTTCTCGGTGCGGAAGGTCTTGCCTTCGAGCACGTCCTCGTAGCGGATGATGCCGGTCACCTCGGCCAGGATCGGGTTGTGGTGCGGGTCCCAGGAAGTGATGACCGTCCGCTCCTTGACGTCCTGGCCCTCGTCGACGTGCACGATCGCGCCGAGCGGTACCGGGTAGCGCTCGAGCTCGCGCTCTTTCTGGTCGAGGATCAGGATCTCGCCCTTGCGCTTCAGCACCACCTTCAGACCGTCGGCGCGCGCGACCACCTGCAGGTTGGCCAGCCGCACGCGGCCGGGGCGCTTGTTCTTGATCTCCGATTCCTCGACCCGCTTGGACGCCGTGCCGCCGATGTGGAACGTGCGCATCGTCAGCTGCGTGCCCGGCTCGCCGATCGACTGGGCGGCGATGATGCCGACCGCCAGGCCCGGCTCGACGACCGCACTGCGGGACAGGTCCATGCCGTAGCACTTGGCGCAGACGCCGATCGGCGCCTCGCAGGTCAACGGCGAGCGGACCATGATCTTCTCCGAGGACACCACCTGCTCGATCCTCTTGGCGAGGTCGACGGTGATCAGCTGGTTCTCGTCGACGATCATCTCGTCGGTCAGCGGATCGACGATCGCGCGCCGGGCGACCCGGCCGCGGACGGAATCGACGAACGACACCGCCACCTTGTCGCCCTGGTAGACCGTGCCCTTCTCGACGCCGTTCGGCGTGCCGCAGTCGTCGAGACCGATGACGACGTTCTGCGCCACGTCGGCCAGCTTGCGCGTCAGGTAGCCCGAATCGGCGGTCTTGAGCGCGGTGTCGGCCAGGCCCTTGCGGGCGCCGTGCGTCGACGAGAAGTACTCGAGCACGCGCAGGCCCTCACGGAAGTTGGCCTTGATCGGCGTCTCGATGATCTTGCCCGACGGCTTGGCCATCAGGCCGCGCATGCCGGCGAGCTGGCGGATCTGTTCGACCGAGCCGCGGGCCTTCGACATGATCATGCAGAAGATCGGGTTGACGTACGGCTTGCCGTCCTTCTGGTCGTTGCGCAGCTCGTGCAGCATGTCCTCGCCGATGCGTTCGCGGGCGTGGGTCCAGGCGTCGACCACCTTCAGGTAGCGCTCGCCCTCGGTGATGATGCCGCGGCTGTGCGCGAGGTGGATCTTCTCCACCTCCTTCTGCGTCTGGGTGATGATCTTGTCCTTGGTCGGCGGCACCACCATGTCGTCCTTGCCGAACGACAGGCCCGCCTTGGTCGCCGACTTGAAGCCGGTCTCCTTGAGGTTGTCGAGCAGGCGCAGGGTCGCATCGCGGCCGAGCAGCAGGTGGCAGTCGGCGATGATGTTGGACAAGGCCTTCTTGTCGAGCTCGTGGTTGTAGAACGGCATCCCCGGCTCGAGGATGTCGTTGAACATGATGCGGCCAGGAGTGGTCTCGACCGGCGCCTTGCCGTCGGTCCTGACCGTGGTGCCCTGGTTGCGCACCTCGATGCCGGCCGCGAACAGCACCTTGATGCGGGCGTGGATGTGCACCTTGCCCATCGCGTACGCCATCCACACCTCGTCCTTGCCGGCGAACAGCTTGCCCTCGCCGGCTTCGCCCGGCCGCGCCAGGCTGACGAAGTAGCAGCCGAGCACGATGTCCTGGTTCGGCGCGATGATCGGACCACCGTGCGCGGGCGAGAAGATGTTGTTGATCGACAACATCAGCGTCGAGGCCTCGATCTGCGCCTCGAACGACAGCGGCAGGTGCACCGCCATCTGGTCGCCGTCGAAGTCGGCGTTGTAGCCGGCGCAGACCAGCGGGTGGATGCGGATCGCATTGCCTTCGACCAGCACCGGTTCGAACGCCTGGATGCCCATGCGGTGCAGCGTCGGCGCGCGGTTCAGCAGCACCGGGTGGTTCTGGATCACCTCTTCGAGGATGTCCCACACCTCCTCGTCCTTGCGCTCGAGCATCTTCTTCGCCGACTTGATGGTGTCGGCGTGACCGAGCTCCTTGAGCCGGCGGATGATGAACGGCTGGAACAGTTCGAGGGCGATGATCTTGGGCAGGCCGCACTGGTGCAGCTTGAGGTCGGGGCCGACGACGATCACCGAGCGCGCCGAGTAGTCGACGCGCTTGCCGAGCAGGTTTTCGCGGAAG
>Ga0209488_10000908_pt1 | contig 25088 bp, 30 predicted proteins | sample Rivendell_Oct201_8_FD_188349 | JGI IMG/M metagenome (GOLD analysis project Ga0209488, IMG submission 188349) | Vadose zone soil microbial communities from the Eel River Critical Zone Observatory, Northern California, USA -... | ecosystem: Environmental > Terrestrial > Soil > Vadose zone >...
GTCCAACATGGCGACCTCCTTCTGGTAAGTATAATATACGTACCAGAAAGACAGCCCGTCTACTCCCTTTCGATTGGCTCACGGTTTTGTCGCACACCCGGAACCGGAAGATAAGGGAATCTATGGGCGGTACAGGTTTCGAACCTGTGACCTTTCGGGTGTAAACCGAATGCTCTACCAGTTGAGCTAACCGCCCGATGACGATCGGTCCGGTTAATTTATCACGACGTGGGGGTGAACCTGTCCCCCACCGGAATCGGCAGCAAAAAAGAATGCTAAAGCCTGAGATCTATTGAAATTTCCTCAAGCGAAATAATACGGTCCCGGTGTATGATGCCCACGCTTGGGTAGGAGGAAATATTGATGAAGCGTGTCTCCAGCTTGTTGGTTGCAGTTATCACCATACTGTTGTTAATTACCGTTGCTTCGGCACAGCACGGTGTGGCGGCAAAGTTTGATTTGACCAAGCCGCTGACGTTGAAGGGCACCGTCACACAAGTGGACTGGGCCAACCCATATACCCACGTTGTTTTCAAGGTGCCGGCCGCGAGCGGTGCTCCGGTTCGCTGGGCCGTTGAATTGGAAAGCCCGATCCTTTTGACGAGAAACGGCTGGAGCGAGACCACGGTAAAACCCGGAGACGTCATCACCGTTCAGGGTTTCCAGGCCCGCAATGGCAGCAAGCAGGTATCTGGGAATTCCGTGATTCTGGCAAGTACCGGCAAGGCCGTGCTGATCGGTTTCAACGGCACCGCGCCCGCGAAGCGAACTCCGGCAGCCGCAGCAACGCCACGCTGGCCGGATGGACATCCGCGACTCGGGCCCACTCCCGGACAGACCGGCTATTGGGGCTTCCCCAGCAAGACAGCCCTGATTCAGGACGGCGCCAATGTTCAGATGGACGCCTATGGCCTGTTGAAGAATATCGCCGATGTCGACAAAGTCGCTCCCATGCAGAAGTGGGCCCGCGACGTTTATGAATTGCGCCAGCGCGACTTCCTGGGCAGCGATCCCATGTTCCAGGTCTGCAAACCGCCAGGAGGACCTCGACAGTTCCAGCTGATCTATGGAGTCCAGTTTCTGGAAGACACCGACCATAAGCGAATTTTCGTTCTGATGGGCGGCGGCAATCGCAATGAACGAATCATGTATACCGACGGGCGGGCGCAGGTCGGCCAGCTCCGCGGTGACGATGACAACCCGCTCTATTACGGCCGCGCGGTGGCAAAGTGGGAGGGAGACACGCTGGTCTCCGACGTGAAGGGTTTCAATGAAAAGTTCTGGTTCGACAACGGCGGTCTGCCGCATACGGATAAGCTTCACCTGCTTGAAAAATTCACGCGTACCGACCTCAACACTCTGAAGTACGAAGTAACGATCGACGATCCCGGCGCGTATACGAAGCCGTGGACAGCGACGTGGACACTGCAGTGGGTCCCTGGCGAAGAACTGCCCTACTATTTGTGCCCGGACAATCGACCGTAGTTTTGAATAATTTTGGACACGATTTTAAGATAGCAATGCTGACAATGACGGACAGGAGGAACACGATGCGACGATACTTTCTTGGGTTCTTGACCTTGACCTTCGCTTCCCTGATGGCAGTAGCGCCTGCTTTGGCTCACCATTCCTTTTCGGCGGAGTTTGATGCCAAGAAGCCGGTGAAGTTGCAGGGATACGTTACCAAAGTGGAATGGACGAATCCCCATGTGTGGTTCTACATGAGCGTCAAAGACGCCACCACCGGAAAGACCGCGATCTGGGGCTTTGAAATGGGGCCGCCGCACGGACTTCAGGGTCAGGGTTGGCAGCGCGAAACAATGAAGCTCGGCGACGAGGTCATTGTCGAAGGCTCATTGGCAAAGAATGGCAGCAACAAAGTGAATGCGAGAAATGTGACTCTCGCCAAGACCGGTAAGAAATACGGCGCCGCGTCCAGCCAGGACAACGCCGATACGCAGTAAGCTGCATTCGAAGAGAGGTGTGATGTGCGGAAGCCCGGAATGAAGTATGTTTTCGCGATTTGTGTCGCGCTGACGCTGGCGCTCGCGCTTGCGATGATCGGCTTTGGCCAGGCCGCCGCTCCCGCTGCTGGTCAGCGGGGCGCCGCGGCAGGCGGTCAGGCCGGTCAACAGCCGGCGACTCCTCCCCTGCCCGCCGGGCAAGGGGCGGCAGCACCTGCAGCTGGCGGGCGCGGTGGTCGTGGTGGGGGCGGTGGCGGCGGTGGCCGGGGAGGCGCAAATGCCGCTCCTCCTGCACCAACTCCGCGATGGCCCGATGGCAAACCAGTAATGGGTTCGATCGCAGGGCAACCCACAGGACGCTGGAGCGGATGCTGTACCACGCTGCCGCAAGGTCAGCTGGAGAAGATCCCGTTCCAACCCTGGGCAAAGGCCGTGTACGACCAGCGGCAGATCGATCAGTTCGAGCCGCATACGCGCTGCCATGCCTCCGGCGCGGCACGGCAGTTCTCGACGCCCTATGGAACCGAGCTGCTGGAAATGCGCGATCTTCAGCGCATTTACATCATGGATGAAGGCGGACCGCATTCGTACCGCATCATCTATATGGATGGACGCAAGCACCCCGAGAAGCTGGAACCGACCAACTATGGGAACTCCATCGGAAGCTGGGATGGAGATACGCTCGTTGTCGACACGATCGGCTACAACGAGAAGTTCTGGACCGACACGAGGGGAACACCCCACACCAGTCAATTGCACTTCGTCGAACGTTTTACCAGGATCAACGCCACTACCATGCAATACCAGGCGACGATCGATGATCCAGGGGCTTATACGGCTCCCTGGACCACTTCCGTGTTCACAATGAACTGGACCGCCAACAGCGACCTGTTTGAATACATCTGCCAGGACAACAACCATGGGCCGGAGCTCATGATTGGAAGTCAGGAAGGCGTGGATCGCAGCCGTCAGTTTGTTCCGTAATCATCCGTAGTTGAAGTTTGTTTGGAGGTTGGATGCGAGTGAAAGTTTTGTGGTTATGTGGTGTGTTGGTCATCCTTTCGCTGGTGATGTCCGTTGTCGCACAAGAAGGACATCCGTTGACCGGTACCTGGTACGGCGACTTCGGGATGACGGCAGCCAAGAGGAATGATCTCACTGTTATCCTGAACTGGGACGGGAAAGGCGTGTCGGGAATTATCAATCCCGGACCGGACACCCAGAAGGTCAAGGTCGCGACGCTCGATTCATCGAAGTGGACCGTTCACTTCGAAGTTGACGCGAAGAACAAGGCCGGAGCGATGGACCATTTTGTTTTCGACGGCACCTTGAAAAATATCGTCGCCGGCAATCGGACCATTACCGGCACATGGACCTGCGGGACAACCAAAGGCGATTTCAAGATTCAAAGAGATCTGTAAGAACTCATGTGAGGCCGCAGGTGATACCTGCGGCCTCATTTCCGTTTTCCGCCCGAACCTTCTTCCGTCCCCCTACACATTGCTCACAGATCCGGCCCAAAGAACACACCAATGGAATTCTTCGGCACATCGGGAGCGACTGCTGTCTGCACAGGGATCCCAAGTGCGGAAAAGGAGCTCTTGAGTCCGGCAGTATCTGCGGGTACAGAATCATCAGGGCCTCCTGACGCGTGTACGATCAGATGCACCCCACCGAGCGAATGGGCAGGATTCCACGTCATCACCCGGTTTTCCTCGACGCGCCAGCCCGAATCGCGAAACATCGCGATGAACTGGCCGACGAGCCGGCATGTCTCCACACGGCCGTCCGGGCAGGCCAGCCACACGCTCTGAATCGTCCCGCCTCCCGCCTTAAGAGCTGCTACAAACACACTGCGTTCGCGCGCGCTGAATTCATGGAGGGCCTTCGCCGGATGGATGGATTTCCAATATGCGTGAATTCCGTATCCCGCAAAACCGATCGAAGCCGCGATGACCACGATCCAGATTGCGACGGTTCGAGTTCGGAGGGAACTGGCGGAGATCCGCCGGGAACGTTCGCCGGAAGAGCTGCGTTGTTCCCTGCGGGCCGCCTTGGCTTTTTTATCGGACATCCTGGAAAGATGGTTCTCCTACTGCGAAAGATTCAGAACGATTCCCACCGAGTAATTCGTGCCGGTCTCCCACGCGTTACCGAAATGAAATCCCATTCTCGTGGCACTGAACCGGAGAGCCATCGAATCGTGGAATGGAACATCGACACCGCCGCCGTATCGAACGGCCATGGACCTTCCCTGGATGATTCCAAACTGCGTTGCGACTTGAATCGATCCAAATCCAAACCCAGCGACCCCAAACGGCACGATATGTTCGTTCTTGCGAAGCGCGAAAATTCCGCCGAAGGTATTGGTATACAACGTTTGATTGGTGCCCAGATTGTAATAACCGGTGAAGAGTTCGATACCCAGCTTGGAATTCAAATTAAAATCGGTATCCAGAACGAAACCGGAATGCCGCCCGGGACCGACCAGATTCTTATTTCCCAGGTTCCCGTATCCCGGCGCAAGCTGAAATACCGGGTAATCATTCTGGGCAAAAGCCGGTGCTGCAAATGCAAGGAGCAGACCGAACGCGAGACAATACTTCATCATTTTTACCATGGGTTCTCCTGTTGACCTTGTCTGTGGTTAACCAAACGCGCAAGCACAAATAGAAAATCTGAAAGTCGATTCAAATATTTGATGACTGTCTCGTCCACCGCAATCCTGGCGGCAAGTTCCACCACCCTACGTTCCGCTCGGCGGCACACGGTCCGCGCGACATGAAGCAGTGCCCCAGCCGGGCCGCCGCCGGCCAGGATGAATTGACGGAGCGGCGGCAATTCGGTTTCGAAGCCGTCGATGGCATTCTCCAGGACCGTAATGCGTTTCGGGTCCAGATGAAATCGCTCGTTCTTCTCTTCGGCCGATTTTGGATTCGCCAACTCGGCGCCGACAGAAAACAGATCGCGCTGCACATCGGCCAACATGGCGACCAGCACCGGGTCATTTAACCACGCCATTGACGCGCCGATAAAGGCATTGAGCTCGTCCACGTCACCGTACGCATTGACGCGCGGATCGTCTTTTCGCGTTCGCGTGCCATCGAAAAGCCGCGTATCGCCCCGGTCCCCTGTTTTGGTGTAGATCTTCATCGGGCGGTCTCTTGCTTCTCGCCATCCTCTTCGGGCTTTTCGGGTGTCCAGTATCGCTGCATCTCTTCCATATGAGTGAGGGTCGTCAGGTCGGGCATCCGATCCAGGTAAACCTTCCCCATCAGGTGGTCGTATTCATGCTGAATGACGCGGGCGAAAAATCCTTCGGCAATGAATTTCAGCGGAGCACCATTGCGGTCGAGCGCCTCCACTTTCAATTTGCGAAACCGCGGGACGCGACCGCGCAAATCGGGAATGCTGAGACAGCCTTCCCAATCGACTTCCATATCGGTTTCGGGATTCTGTCCGAGAATGGTGACGACCGGATTTACCAGAACGATAAGCGGTATGTGACCTCTTTCGCTCTCACTCTCAATCACTGTGAGGAGAAGAGACTCGTGTATCTGCGGCGCCGCCAGGCCAACGCCGTGATATTCGATCATGGTCTCAATCATGTTGTCGATCAGGGTCTGCGTGGACGAACGGGCCAGGAACTCCGCCGTTAGTGGGCTGGTCTTGGTCCTCAGTACCGGATGGCCGAGGCGGGAGACCTTCAGGATTGACATTGAAAGAGTTTTTTACTCATCGGGTGTTTGAATCCCACTCGACGAATCTGAATCGCTTCCGCAACGATCGCCACGGCAATTTCCTCGGGAGTCACCGCGCCCACTTCCAGGCCAATCGGCATGTGGACGCGTTCAATGCGCTCGCGATCGAGTCCTTCCTTGGTCAGGGTTTCAGCGATCGTGCGAATCTTTCGTTTGCTGCCGATCATTCCGATGTACCGCGCATTGGTACCCACCGCCCATCGAAGAACGTTTTCATCTTCCTGGTGACCCCTGGTCACGATGACCAGATAGCTATTTTCGGTTGGCGTAATCGCTTCGAATGCCGACTCAAAGGTATCGGAATAGATCGCGACCGCCTCGGGAAACCGTTCGGCATTCGCAAAGACCGGACGGTTATCCACAATGGTCGTGCGAAAGCCCGCGATCGTCGCAATTTTGGAAACCTGAGTGGAAATGTGCCCGGCTCCAAAGATGATCATCTCCGGAATCGGCAGAATGGGTTCGACGAAAATCTCCACCTTGCCGCCGCAGATCAGTCCCCCTTCGGCCATCGATTCCTCCGTGAGGTCGAAGTTCATGACGCGGGATTTTTCTTCCTTTAAGACATCCTGGGCGGCCGCCCAGACATCGGCTTCGACACAACCTCCACCGACCGAACCGAGTGTCGACCCGTCATCGCGAACCAGCATTTTTGCCGTTTGAAAGCTCGGCACAGACCCACGGATCTGCACAATTGTTGCGAGAACGGCCTTCCGGCCCTCCTGACGCAGACGGCGGATTTCCTCGAAGATGTCAGCATCCATAGGGCGATCAGTCTAACATATTCATTGACTTCCACCGCCTTCGTCTCTTAGACTCCGGTACTTTTTCGAATCGATTCAAGATAATATGGCGACTTCACTACTCACTCCCAAATCCGTTGCTGAACTGGTAAAGGTGCTGGCCAAACACGGCAAACGCGCCATTCTTGTCGCTGGTGCGGACGCCGCCGTGGAGCGTGTGCCAACGGGCAAGGTCGCCGTCGATATGTCTCGGATTGGGCCTATGCATGAAATCAGCACGGCAAAGAATCGCGTGGTGATGGGTACCGGAATTCACCTCGGCCGATTGACGCGTGAAGCGGTCGGGGAAAACGGGCTGATCCGTCAGGCTGCGTCGTTGATTGCAAATCCCCTGGTTCGGAATCGGATCAGCCTGCTCCAGGCGCTGGACCCGGATTCTCCTTACTTCGACATCACGACGCCGCTGGCGCTATTGGATTCCAAGGTGCGCCTTCAGGGGCCCACGACCAAGAGAACGATTTCGATTAAGGAATTTCTCGAGGCTGCGGCAAAAGGATTGAAGAAGGGCGAGATTCCAGTCGCCGTGGAATATTCGAAGCTGCCATCGAGCGATCGTGTGGGTTTTTTCCGCGTGGCGCGAATGGGCGGCAAGGGATCGGTTTCCGCCGCGGCACGAATAAAGCTGTCTAAGACCACATGCGTGGACCCGGAGATATTCGTCTCGAGCCTGACACTCATTCCTCTTCGGTCGAAAACAGCGGAAAAGGAAGTCGGCGGGAAAGTCTCTTCTGAGCTCTCAATCAAGAAAGCGGCACAAGCTGCCGCCGACGAAATGGGAGAGCTTGCCCAAAAACACAATGCCTACGAACATACGCTGATTGAAATCACCGTCGCACGAACGCTGCGCAGCATCATGGATGGCCTGATCGGGTAGGATAGAATTCAGTATCGCGCGAAGCGCATCCGCACTGTAGGCGCGGTCGATGAGCAGAGCGAATGCAAGGGCGATAGGCCGCAGCCATCAAGAAATGACCGCGCACGATCCTGATTCAGCATGAATATTTAATTGATGGATATTGCGCGGTCATAGACCCCTCCTACAGCTATTTTGATCGCCTTCGGCGCCCATCCCTACCGCCTGCCCGCGGTCGCGTAAGGACTGTCCTCGACGTAAAGCATTTTGCAACGCTGGCAACGGAAGGCTTCTTTTCCGGGACCCGCGGCTTTCTTCGCTTCCGAATCGAGAGCCGTAACGCGCTTCAGCTTTCCGCCGCAGTACGGGTCTTTCGGATCATTCTTGGGTTCATTGCAAACGGTCTGACGGGCTGCCTTCGTTTTCACGTCGCGGTCTCCTCCGAAAATTTCGAATCGTTATTCTAACCCCATTTCAGCTTGCCGCGCAGGACGTCAAAGTACGCTTTCCCTTTCGGCACGATCAATTCCACCACTCGGCTGGATTTCTCGACGACCACACGATCCTCCGATTCCAGCTTGCGTCCGACCTGTCCGTCGACGGTCACGTGAACTTCGTCCTGAGTGGTTGTCAGCGCCAGTTCAATGCGGACATCCGGCGGCAACACGAGAGGCCGGTTGGTCAGCGTATGCGAACAGATCGGCGTCATCACAATCGCGCCCATCGACGGGAAGATGATCGGCCCGCCGGCCGACAGATTGTAGGCGGTCGATCCGGTGGGCGTCGCCAGGATGAGTCCGTCGGAGCGGAAGCTCGAAACATACTGGCCGTTGACGCGTGCTTCGAGTTCGATGATTCGCGCGACCGTCCCTTTGTTGATCACGACATCGTTCAACGCCTGATATGTCGCCAGCACGGCGCCATCCCTGACGATTTTCACCAGCATCATCATGCGGCGATCGGTCTCGAACTCGCCTTCCATCACTCGATCGAGCGCCGTGTACATTTCCTCGAGAGTGACTTCGGTCAGGAATCCAAGCGCTCCATGATTGATGGCAAGTATAGGAAGCTGCCGTTCACCCATCAGTCGTGCAGCAGCGAGCAGCGTTCCATCGCCGCCAACCACCACGCAAAGGTCTGCAGAGCCGGCGGCGGCGGGTTCCAGCGAAGCCTCCACTTTCCGTTCGGCAAACCATCGCACCAGTTTCGCGGCAACATTGGCAACTTCCTTCTGCTTCGGCTTCGTGACGATCAGGACTTTAGTGATTTTCATCTGCTGGTGGGACTCTGAAACAGGACAAAGAATTCGCGATTCCCTTCTTTGCCGGTAATCGGTGATTCACAACTCTTCAAAACTTCCAGGCCGGCAGCCTCGCCCGCCTTCATGATCTTATTCACAGATTCGCGCTGATCCTCTTCGCTTCGCACAATGCCGCCGCGGCCGACTTTCTCGCGGCCAACCTCAAACTGAGGTTTTACCAGGGCCAGGCAATGGGCTCCGGGCTTCAGCAAATCCGGAACCTGCGGCAACAGCATGGCGAGTGAAATGAATGACGCATCCATTACCACCAGATCCACATGTTCGCCAATGTCCGCGAATTCGAGGAATCGGGCGTTCTTCTCCACTTTAATGACCCTGGGATCATTCTGCAGCCGCCAGTCCAGCTGAGTGACATCCACGTCGACGGCGTACACGCGTGAGGCGCCGTTCAGCAGCAGGAAGTGCGTAAATCCCCCCGTGGAGGAACCGATATCTACGCAGACTCGCCCTTCCACCGCCAGCCCAAACAGCGCAACCGCTCCCTCGATTTTCAAGCCACCGCGGCTCACATAGGCGAGGCCGCCGGCCTTCAGCCGGACCGCCGCGTCTTCGCTCACATTCATTCCGGCCTTGGTAGCAGGCTGTTCGTTGACCAGTACTAAACCGGCCATGATGAGCGCCTGTGCCTTTTCGCGTGTGTCGGCCAATCCGCGCTCGACAAGAAAGAGGTCGAGACGGCTTCTTCGTTTCTCATGTTTGTTCAGTGGCAACGGGTCTCCAGGAACCCCGCGATCTCCATCAGGATCGCACCGCGTTCTCCGAATGGCTGCACGAACTGCCGTGCTTCCTCGGTCAACTGCCGCACCATTCGAAGCGATTCCTCGATGCCGAAAACCGCGGGATAGGTTGCCTTCCGGTGTTCGCGGTCTTTTCCCGCCGTCTTGCCCAGTGTCAAGACGGACGATGTTTCGTCGAGCACATCGTCGACGATCTGAAATGCGAGGCCGATCTTTCTTCCGTAGGCCAGTATGCGCTCGGACTCGGACTCCGCTGCTCCACCCAGGTACGCTCCCATCCACACCGAAGTTGACAACAGAGCGCCCGTTTTTGCCGCATGGATCGATTCCACCTGGTTTTTTTCCGGTACATGCCCCTCAGCTTCGAGATCCCACACCTGTCCTGCAATCATTCCGTCGCGCGTTCCAAGCGCATGCGCGAGCGCGGCCATAGCGTGAAGCTGCGCCGCATCGTTGAAGCCGCGGCATTTCGAAAGGATTTCGAATGCCAGCGTCAGCAGCGCATCGCCGGCAAGAATCGCGGTAGCTTCGCCGAATTTCGCGTGGCACGAGGGCACACCGCGGCGAAAATCATCGTCATCCATTGCCGGCAGATCGTCGTGAATCAGCGAGTAGGTGTGAACCATTTCGATCGCGGAAGCCACGGGCAATATCGGACGGATCTGCGCCTGAAAAATGGAGAAGCCTGCGATGCAAAGCGCCGGGCGGAGTCTCTTGCCGCCGGCGAAAATGCTGTGCCGCATGGCACGATGGATCTGCGAGGGCGGCGCCGACTCCGGAGGCAGCAGCTCATCAAGGGATGCGTCGATGGCGGGGCGAACGCGATCAAAAAACGCCAGAGCCTCAGTCTTCATGTCCGGTCTCAAACGGAGCCACCTGCGGTTCGCCAGCGCTGTTCTTTAACAGGATTTCCACCCGGCGCTCCGCCTGTCCGAGCTTCACATGACAGAGTCGCGATAACTGAATTCCCTCCTCGAACAGTTCCAGCGAGGAATCCAACGTGAGCTCCCCGCCCTCGAGCTTCTTGACGATTTCTTCAAGCCTTTTCAGCGCGGTCTCGAAGTCGGGGGCCGCTTCGGGTGTTTCGGACATGAAACGGATTTTAGCAGATATAATCTAAAACGTGATGAAACCTGCGCTACTACTGACGATCGCTCTTTCACTGTTGTGGACCAGTTGCGGACCCAGGAAGGAACCTGCCAAAGAGAAGGCCACCGTTGTCGCAAAGCACGCGTCTGTGCGCATGAAAAACAGCGCCACTTCGCGTACGCTCGCGACGCTGGAACCCGACACGCACGTCGACATCATGGAAAAACAAGGCAACTGGTACCGGATTCGAACCGACGACAATTCCCAGGGCTGGATGGAAGAAACCACGCTCATGACGGAGACCATGTCGACCAAGTTACAGGCGATGGTGACCACCGCCCGGACTCAGGAGGCACAGAACACCGCTCTTCTTCGGGACGATGCAAATCTGCGGATGGATCCCGGCCGCAACACGGTGGTCATGCGCCGGCTTGCTGCAGATACGAAACTGGAAATTCTGGAACGCAAGACCTTGCCTCGCCCCGGAGCGCCTCCTCCCACCGTCGACGTCTGGATCAAGGTGCGGCTGTCTCCGATGGAAGTGGGATGGTTGCTGGGCAGCGTGCTGGATTACGAATCTCCGTCGGGAATCGGCGGGTACATGGAAGGCTCAACGTACTCCGCAATTAAACCGATCAATACCGTGCAGGATTCCGAAGTCGGCCAGATCACCTGGTATGTTGTGGGAGAACGACGGCCGGGCGCGCCGCCCGAAGTCGCGTTTGACGGAATTCGAGTCTTCACCTGGAACATGAGCAAGCACCGTTACGAAACGGCATACCGTTCCAAGAACCTGCGAGGTATGTATCCGCTGGTTGCAGGCCGCGAAGGAAACAATCCAATGTTTCAGTTTTACGAAATGTCGGCCGACGGAAATAACAAGAAGCTGAGGAAGTTCGTCATGAACGGAGTGATCGTGAAGGAATCGAAAACGGCGACGCCTTAGTAGTTGTCGGGAGTCGCCAGGATGTGGCCGGCGAGCGTCAGCGACATCATCAGCACAATACCCAGGACCAGCGTCGGAAGATTGATCTCTCCCAGAGCCCAGAACGCCGCCACAAACATCAGGAAACGGAAAAGTATTTTTCTCATACCGTGATCCAACCACGATATCGGCAGGATGGAGGGAGTTCTGTAGAAGAATATGCGCGAAGCGCATCCGCACTGTAGGCGCGGTCGATGAGCGGAGCGAATGCAAGGCCGATAGGCCGCGGCCAGTAAGTAATGACCTTGCAATATGCGTCAATCAAACAGTGATGCGTAATCAGGATCGTGCGCGGTCATTTCTTGATGGCAGCGCCCTGTCGGGCTTGCATTCGCTCCGCTCATCGACCGCGCCTACAATAATGTGGGTGCCTTCGGCACCCTTTCAGCACAAAACAAAAGGGGCGGGATAACCCGCCCCTTTTGTTTTGAGAATCTAAGGAAGCTTACTGGGCCTTCAGTTTGAAAGCGCCGCTGGCATCCTTTTCGCGATAGGTCATGTGGCAACCGTTGCAGCTGTCGCCAACGGCCTTCGTCGTGGCAGCATCGACCTTACCGGACTTTGCAACCTTCTGAGCATCACCCGCGGCATCAGCAGCGGCCTTTGCCAGATCGGCAGCGCCCTTCACTTTTTCCTTGGTAAATGCCTTTTGGGCCGCCATAAAGAGCGACTGCAATGTGCCAAGGTCTTCCGCAACACCAGCAGCATCTCCTGCGGTGATCTTTGCACCCATGCCGCGATTGGTTGGGTTAATGCGCTGCATGATTCCCTGGAGATCTGCCGCGCCATTGTCGCCCGTAGGTGCGGGACCGGTTGGTGCAGGAGCTCCGCCACCACCACCGCGACCACCACCACCGCGACCGCCACCACCGCCCTGTCCACCGCCACCACCGCCCTGAGCCGAGATGGTTGCGACCATCACTGCCAGGATGAAACAAATTGCTATGAGCAACGAAACTTTCCGCATTGAATACCCTCCTTAAGACGACCTAAAGACGACCTACCACTCTGAATACCCTAACTGACGGCATACTATAGGAAAGGTTGCATCCCGCCGTCAATCAATCCCTTAGGTTACCCCATTTTTAAATCATTTATTAATTTTGTGAGCGCGGGGACCACCTTGAACAAATCGTCCGCAATTCCATAATGAGCCACCTTAAATATCGGCGCCTCAGGGTCTTTATTGATGGCGACGATGCATCGGGCCCCCTGCATCCCCACCAGATGCTGTATCGCGCCGGAAATACCCACGGCAAAATACAATTTTGGCGACACCGTCTGACCCGAACTGCCGATCTGGTACTCCCGTGGCAACCACTCCGAATCGACCACCGGGCGGGACGCCCCGACCGCCCCATTGAGCGCCTTCGCCAGATCAAAAATCAGGCTGAAATTCTCTTTTTGTTTCAAGCCGCGTCCGCCCGAAACAATGACGGAGGCCGAACTCAAATCCACCTGCCCCTTGGGAACTTCCGATCGAGCCAGAATGCGGCGCCGATTCGTGATGCCCGAAAAATCGACAGGCATGGTCTCGATCGCCGCGCCCGCGCCCAGTTCGACGCCATCGCCCGGAAAAGCGCCAGGCGACAACGTGACGAAATACGGGGGAGCCGAGCGAGGCTCGACCTTCATATTCATTTTGCCGTTGAAGATTTGGCGTGTGAGCACCAGTCGATCGCCGATCTTCTCGTACTCCACGCAACCGGCGACGAATGGCTGTCGCAATGACGCTGAAAGACGCGGCATGAAATCGATCCCGCGAACACTGTGCGCCGTCGCCACAAGAAACGGCTTGATCGCGGCAACGACCGACTGGACGGCATGGACGTAGCCGTCGGGATTGTATTCGGCGAGAGCCGGATTATCGACGTTCAACAGGCGATCGATTTTTCGCGTCTTCAATTCGTCGACAATATGCGATGTGCTCGCCCCGAGAACCAGCGCCGCGACCGGCATTCCGAAGTCCCGACCCGCGCGCTGCGCGAATGCGATGAGTTCATTGGTAGCGGGGCTCAATCGGTTGGCGGATTGTTCGCCGGATTGTTCAACGATGACGAGGACCATGATCGACTCTTAAAGTACCTTCGCGTCTTTGCGCAGTTTCTCGACAAGCGTGGTGACGGCTTCTTCCGGCGTCCCGGAAATCATTTCGACTTTGCGGGTTCGTTCGGGAATGTGAATTTCCTTCACGCTTACCATCGCGGCACCGACGCCGGCGGTTTCCAAGCCGAGGTCCGCGGCAGTCCAGACCGTGAAGTCCTTCTTCTTTGCCGCCATGATTCCCTTCAATGACGCATAGCGCGGTTGGTTGATGCCGTATTGGATCGTCAGAACTGCGGGCGTCGACATCTCCGCGGTTTCGGTCAACCCGGCTTCCAGCTCGCGCTTCACGGTCAGCTTGTGGGACTCGGGACTGGCTTCGACCGCAATCACGATCGTCGCGTGTGCCCATCCCAGGAATCCCGCAATCATGACACCCGTGGCCCCGCTTCCCAGATCATCGGACTGGACTCCGGCGAGTACTGCGTCCGCTCCGCCGTCCTTTTCGATGGCCTTTGCCAACGCTTCGGCCGTTGCAAACTCATCGGCGCCTTTGAATTTTTGATCGACCAGGTGAATCGCGCGATCGGCGCCCATGGCCAGCGCGGCGCGCAGGAGCTTGGCATCGCTTTCGCGACCCATCGATAGCGCGACGACTTCGCCGCCGTGTTTCTCCTTCAGGCGTAGCGCTTCTTCCAGTGCGTAGTTGTCGGATTCGCTGGCAACGAAACTCAAATCCTGATCCTTAATCCAGGTTTTCGATTCGTTGATCACGAGGCGGGATGCCGGATCCGGTACCGGCCTGATGCAACAGATGATTTTCATTCTTGATTCCGAAAATGCGCCCGGAGAGAGTCGAACTCCCGACCTGTGAATCGCAACGACTATGCTCTCAAGGGCCCTAGCAGCTTAGCACGCACAGAACTTCCTAAAACTTCTAAAAAGCAACAACAGAGGGAACCCATGACACTCCGTGGGGAATTTAAAAAGCGGTGGATTTCATGGAATCTGACTCCACACCAGGACTTCAATTACGCAGGGATTTCCTTGACCGCCTTCACCGGCATGATCCGCGCAACACGTGCCATGACCTTCTTGTTCCGTTCCACTTTCTTCAGGTCGTAGGCCGCCTGCAGCCGCATCCAGAATTCAGGCGTACTGCCAAACAGGCGGGACACCTTCAGACACATAACAACCGAGAGGGGCTTACGCTCCGCCAGAATGTCGTGAAGCATCTGGCGGGACACGCCCAATGCTTTCGCGGCGTCTGTTACGGACAGCCCGGTGGACGGCAAAATGTCTTGTCTAATGATTTCGCCCGGATGGACAGGCGGCAGTCTGTTCTTGGCCTTCATCGTTTTCTCCCTAGTGGTAGTCTTCAAAATCGACATCCAATGCGTTTTCGCCGGCCCAGCCAAAGGTGATCCTGTAATTCGCAGACACTCGCACCGACCAGCGTTGCGGTTTGCCTTGCAGCCCATGAAATCGAAACCCGGCGATGTTCATGTCCTCGGGCTGCGATGCTACTTCCAGCAATTGAAGGATGCGGATGCACTTCCGGACATAGTCGGCGCCGATTCGTCGGGTTTTGCCGTTGCGATAGAGTTCTTCAAGGCCCTTGTTTCTAAACCCAACGATCACCGACCAACTGTAAATCTTTTAGTTTACAGTGTCAACTCAGACGAGTAGGCGGATCCGGGAACGGTACCGGTGGAAGCGCGGCACTGTGTCTTGGCGGAAAAATTGACCTTTGCGTTGAAATGCGCCCGGAGAGAGTCGAACTCCCGACCTACGGATTCGTAGTCCGTCGCTCTATCCAGCTGAGCTACGGGCGCGCCATCGCAGTGTAGCACAAAGTTTTTTGGCTTCAGGACTCCGGGGAAAGGCGCTTGAGGATGTCGTCGAGCTTCTTGAACTCAAGGGGTTTGAGAAGATAATCCTCAATGCCCTGCTTGGCAGCTTGCACGGCGATGCGGGTATCTCCGACTCCGGAAATCACCAGGATCGGCAGACCCGGCTTGCGTTCGCGGATTTCCGGAATGAGGCCGAGCCCGTTGAGGTGGGGCATCATCAGGTCGAGACAGACGAGATCGAAATTTTCCTTCTCGATCATTCCCAATACTCCGCGCGGATCCATCGTCGTCACGGGGGCATGGCCTTTGGCCTGCAGCCATCGGCCCACCACATTCAGAATATCGGGTTCATCGTCGACAATGAGAATTCTCACGTCTTCTATTTTTCCCCCAGAACTTTTCGAATCCTGGACGTCAGGAACTCAGGCACGACGGGTTTTTGAATGAAATGTTCGGTGTCCTGGTCCAAACCCGACACCGACAGTCGATCCCGGCTGTGACCGGACAGATAGATGACCTTTAAATCCGGACGCAGCTGCCTCAGCTGCTTCACCAGTTCCGGACCGCTCATGTTCGGCATCAGCACATCGGTCAACAGCAGGTCCAGTTTAACTTCGTGCCGCGAACAGAGTTCGATGGCGTGACGCTGGTCCTCCGCTTCCACCACGTTATAGCCGTAAAAACGCAGCATATCGCGGATCAACTGGCGAACTCCCGCTTCGTCCTCGACCAGGAGGATTGTCTCGGTTCCCCGCTGCGGCGTCTGCGCCGCATGGACGCTTTCGGCCTCATCCCCACGCACGGTACACGGAAACGACAGTGTGAAGGTAGTCCCTTCTCCCATTCGACTGTCGACCGATATGTTGCCTTCACTCTGACGCACGATGGAATGCACACTCGACAGCCCAAGACCGGTGCCGTGATCTTTCGTTGAAAAGAACGGCTCGAAGATTTTCGACATCGTCTCCTGCGTCATTCCGGTCCCCGTATCCGTGACGCACACACGAAGGTGTGGCGCGGGTGCCTTCACATTCGACGCTTCAATCTTCAGGACACCGCCGGACGGCATCGCGTCGCGGGCGTTGAGAACCAGATTGATGATGATCTGTTCCAGCTGATCCGGATCGATGCGTATGGGACAAAGATCATTGGGAATTTCGGTGACCAGTTCGATGTCTTCGCCGATCAGCCGGCGCAGCATGTCGGTCATTTCCCGCAGCGCCGATTCCGGGAGAATGACACGCGGCCGGAATACCTGGCCGCTGCTGAATCCGAGCAGATGGCGGATCAATGCCGCGGCCCGTTCGGCCGCCTTCTGGATTCCCTTCACTTCCTCGCAAACCGGATCGTCCGCCGGCCGCGTCGCCAGAATCAGAGCGCAATACCCGGTAATGATCGTGAGCACATTTCCGAAATCGTGCGCGATGCCGCCGGCCATCCGGCCGATGGCATCCATTTTCTGAGCCGTCCACAGCTGTTCCTGCAGCTTCTTCCGTTCGGTGACGTCCCGCGACACTCCCTGGAACGCGATCGGGTTTCCGTTCTCATAAATCAGCCGCATGCTCGTATCCATGAAAACGTGAAGGCCGTCACGCGCAATATATTCCATTTCCGCCACAGCCGTTTCCTTCTGCTGCGAGCGCAGCTGCTCCCGCATCAGCCGCGGAACCTCCGACTGTTCCGGCGCCACGATCTGGCACAGCTGCATCTTCTGCAGTTCGGAGCGCCGGAATCCCGTGATCCATTCTCCCGCCTTGTTCACAGACAGAAAATTGCCATCCAGATCCGTCGTGTAGATGAAGTCCGTTGCATTCTCAAACAGCTCCCGATAACGATCCACCAGGCGGCAGATTTCTTCCGACATGTCATTGAACATCGCGCTGAGCGATCCCATTTCGTCATTCGAGATGATCGGGATGCGGTACGAGAAATCGCCCTGACTCAGGTAGATTGCCGATGTCTTGAGTTCCTGAATCGGTACAGTGACGTAACGCCGGGTGAACCAGAGCCCGATGCCAAACAGCACCAGAGAAAGTGCACCGATCAGCGCCAGCAGAGCCATCACATTGCTGCGCTGTCTTCCGATGCGCAAGCCAACCGCCGCCGATACCTTCCACGATTTCTGGTTTAGTTCAGAAGCATTCAGCAGGATTCTCTGAAAGGCCAGGTCCGCGAGCGGATCGTCCACAGGCCGAGTGGCCACCGTGGAATACTCCGGCTTCATTTTGTTCCAGGCTTCGGCAAATTCCTTGGCCGCAATTTGAATATCCGCAGGAGGCGCCGGCAAATCGCGCACGAGAATCTCAGCGAGCTGCTGCGATCCCATGTCGGCGGTTTTGTCTGGATTCCCCGCGAGGGAGTACAGCCGATTCGCCAGCACCAGTGGCGACTGTCCCCGGCCGGCACGAGTTTCCGTTCCGCCGGCCGACATCGCTTCGACGAGGCTGGAGAATCGAACGATCTGCGCCTCAAGCCGACCGCGTGCGGTCTCATCTCCGGTTCGAACCCGGAGGGCTTCAATCGAAAGGTCCTGCAACAGGGCGTGTTTGACGTTGGTGGCGACGAGGAACAATCCATCCGAGGAGGTTCGGGCAAAGAATATTCCAAATGTTGCGGAGCCCGCCAAAGAGCCCGCAGTCAACAGCAGCAGGATTGCTCCCACTTTTCTGGTAATTGTCATCGTGTCATTTCCGCCAGTTTGTCCGGCCTGGGCGCGTCATGAGAAAACGCGCACCAGCCTGAACGAAAGGGTAAGGCGAGGCCGGGACGAACGCGAGGAGCTTTCGTAAAGGAAAAACCAAGAATGGCTGGAAATCGAAGCGGCGAGAAAATTCCCCTCCTGAGTCAGGAGGGGTGGCGCGAAGCGCCGGGGTGGTTCCACTGGGAACCACCCCGCGCGGCATCGCTTCGCGATACCGCTGCCCTCCTGACTCAGGAGGGCAGTGCGCTCACTTCCAATTCATTCATACCTTGTCAGGAGCAGCCGCTGGTGGAGCCGCAATTCAGGCATTTGTAACATGCGCCATTGCGAACCATCAGCGAACCGCACTCGAAGCAAGCTGGAGCATCGCGATCCTGAATGTCGACCAGCGCGCCTTTCATCGCCGGTTGTGAGGACTTCGCAGCCGGTGCAGCAACGCTCGCGCGATTCATCGCCGTCGGTACGGTCAGGGCCGTCAGCGGTGCTTCGTCCACTTGAACGCCCAATGCCCGCGCCTCTTCAACTGGCAGGAACTTCGATGCGAGGTAGCGAAAAATGTAATCCATCACCGACTTCGCATACGGAACCTGGGGATTCGACGTGAAGCCCGATGGTTCAAATCGCGTGTGCGAAAACTTGTCGACGAGAACCTTGAGCGGGACACCGTACTGCAGTGCCATCGAACAGGTCGTGGCAAAGGAATCCATCACTCCCGAAAGCGTGGAACCTTCCTTTGCCATCACAATGAAAATCTCGCCCGGCGCGCCGTCTTCGTACATGCCGATGGTGAGATAGCCTTCGTGCCCGGCAACTCCGAATTTGTGCGTGATCGAATGCCGTTCCACCGGAAGGTGCCGGCGTACCGGACGCCCTTCGACTTCCTTACCGGACTTCGCATCCTTGGCGCTGGTGCTCAATGGCTGAGTACGCTTGGACCCGTCACGATAGATCGCGACCGCTTTCAAACCAAGCCGCCACCCTTCGATGTACGCCTTTTCAATTTCCTCAACGGTGACTTCCGAAGGCAAATTCACGGTCTTGGAAATCGCGCCGGAGATGAACGGCTGCACGGCACCCATCATCTTGAGGTGTCCCAGGTAATGAATCGAGCGCACGCCGTTCAGCGGCTTGAACGCGCAGTCGAACACGGTGAGGTGTTCGTCGAGAAGCCCCGGCGCGCCCTCGATGGTCCCATGATCGTTGATGTATTCGACAATGGCCTTCACCGAAGGATCGTCGTAGCCTAGCCTGGTGAGCGCAGACGGGACGGTATTGTTCACGATCTTGATCGTGCCGCCTCCCACCAGCTTCTTGTACTTCACCAGCGCCAGATCCGGTTCCACTCCCGTCGTATCGCAGTCCATCATGAACCCGATCGTGCCCGTGGGCGCCAGCACCGACGCCTGCGCATTGCGGTAGCCGTTTAGTTCCCCGAGGTCCACGGCGTCGGACCAGGAATTCCACGCGGCGTCGTAAAGCTCGGTCGAGATATTTCCCCGTGTGATCTTCTTCACCGAGTCGCGATGCATGCGCATGACCTCGAGAAACGGCTTTCTGTTGTTCTCATATCCCGCGCACGGACCAATTTCGCCAGCAATCTTTGCCGACTGCAGATAGGCCTGTCCGGTCATGATCGCCGTGATGGCCGCCGCGCAGTCGCGCCCCAGATCGCTGTCGTAGGCCATGCCCTGCGACATCAGCAGCGCTCCAAGATTGGCGTATCCCAATCCCAGCGGCCGGTAATCGAAGGAATTGATTTCGATTTTCTTGGTCGGATAGCTTGCGAAGCCCACAATGATTTCCTGCGCCGTAATGGTGATATCCACGGCCTTGCGGAACGACTCCACATCGAACTTGCCGCCCTTGTCGAACTTCATCAGATTGAGCGACGCCAGATTGCAGGCCGAATCATCCAGGAACATATATTCCGAGCATGGATTCGATGCATTGATCGGAGCCGTGTTCTTCGACGTGTGCCATCGATTGACCGTGGTGTCGTACTGCATGCCGGGATCGCCGCAGATGTAGGCCGAATCGGCAATCATCCGCATCATCGCCCGTGCTTTGTACGTATCGACCACTTCCCCGTTGGTTATGGCATGGGTCTTCCATTCCCCGTCATTCACCACGGCCTGCATGAATTCGTCGGTCACGCGCACGCTGTGGTTCGCATTCTGGAAGAAAATCGAGGAATACGCCTCACCGTCAACTCCGCCGCCGTAGCCGTTGTCCAGAAGCACCCAGGCCTTCTTCTCTTCGTTCGCCTTCGAATTGATGAACTCGACGATGTCCGGATGTTCCGCATTCAGGATCACCATCTTCGCAGCGCGCCGCGTTTTGCCGCCCGACTTGATCACGCCTGCAAACGCATCGAAGCCTTTCATGAAGGAAACCGGTCCTGAGGCCGTACCGCCGCCGGAAAGAGTTTCTTTGGAAGATCGAATCGCCGACAGGTTGCTGCCGGTTCCCGATCCCCACTTGAACAACATGCCTTCGGTCTTGGCGAGATCGAGAATCGAACCCATCGTGTCTTCGACGGCATTGATGAAGCAGGCCGAGCACTGCGGCTTCTCTTCAACACCGCAGTTGAACCACACCGGGGAGTTGAACGCCATCATCTGGTTCAACAGAAGATGCGCCAGTTCATCATGAAAGACCTGCGCATCCTGGGGCGTCGCAAAATAGCCGCCTCGCATGCCCCAGTTCTTGATTGTCGTGGCCACACGTCCGATCAGCTGGCGCACGCTGGATTCGCGCTCCGGCGATCCCTTCTTGCCGTGAAAGTATTTGGAAGCCACGATATTCGTCGCCGTCATGGACCAGCTCTTCGGCACCTCGACATTCTTCTGTTCGAAGATCACTTCGCCCGATTCACCGGTGATTGCCGCCGTCCGATGTTCCCACTCCACGGCATCGTACGGCGACAGGCCCTCTCGTGTGTAATAGCGACGGAATTCCAGCCCTTTGCCCGCCTTCGTCATATGTCCATTCCCGCCTGTTTTCCGCTCGAGCACTTCTTCTTTCATGACCTTACTCCTTACGCTTCTTACGATGTTTCGCCTGACTTTTTTAGTGGATACCGGGGCCCTTGTCAACAATATATTGCGCCCTACTTCCAAAGACCCACTATATATCGATTTATGGGTCCGAGGTCCGGAAGGAGAGTGGAGCGAGACTATTCCTGCCAGGAGACAGCTCAGGTCCACCCTTAATTTAAAAGAGCACGAATTCGAGCGAGGCCCTGTCTGGCAGGGGTGTATTCGGGCCGTTCGATCAGCGCCTTGCGAAACTCCACGATCGCATTCATCCAATCGTGTTTCGCTTCGTAGGCGCGGCCCAGATTCATGTGCGGAAAACAGTAGCTTTCATAGCGGGGCGCTTCCAGTGCGAGACGAAACCATGGAATCGCTTCGCTGACCTGACCCTGCTGCAAAAGATATGCGCCGATATCGTTGTATGGATTTCCAAAAGAAGGATCGACTTCGATGGCCTTGCGGCACTCCGCGATGGCATCGTCCAGGCGCCCCATATGGCTGTAGGTCCAGCCGCGGAATGTGTAGGCCTCTGCCGTTGGAAAGCTCTCGATGGATTTGCTGTAAAGCTCCACAGCGGCCTCCAGCTCGCCTTTCATCTGCTTGCGATAGGCTTCTTCGAAGAACCGGGAAGCGAGTTCTCGGCGTACATCTTCATCCATAACGGCGATGGGTTCCGTTAGACAAACTCCAGCGGAACCTTCTTCGGAATGATCTTCTTTTCATAGGCCTCATCGAGAATGCGTTTGACGGCCTCACGCCCATCAGGGCCGTAATCCAGAGTGAGATCGTTGACGTACATTCCGATGAACCGATCGATCTGAGAAGGGTCGAGGCCTCGAGAGAATTGAGTGGCGTAGGCCATGCCTTCCTCGCGATGGTCGAGGCCGTATTGAATGCTCTTCTTGATGTCGATGCAGACCTGCGCGATCAGTTCGGGGCCAAGGTCGCGGCGGATCACATTGCCGCCAAGAGGAAGAGGGAGCGCGGTCCGTTCCTGCCACCATTCGCCCAGGTCCACCACCTTGTGCAATCCCATTTCACGATACGTAAGCTGCCCTTCGTGAATCAGAAGCCCGGCCTCGTACTTGCCCTTCTGAACCTCCTCCAGAATGCGATCGAACGGCACGACTTCCACCTTCACCTCCGGCTCGAAGAGACGCAGCGTGAGATACGCCGTCGTGAGTTCTCCGGGAATGGCGACGATTTTCCCGGCCAGCGATTTCGCATTCATCGGCTTGTTCGAAATCACAATGGGACCGTAATTTCTTCCCATGCTGGCGCCGCAGGACATCAGCGCGTACTTGTCCGCCATGTAGGCGTAGGCATGAAAGGAAATTGCCGAGACTTCGTATTCACCCAGCAACGCCTTGCGGTTCAGCGATTCAATGTCGTTGAGCAGGTGGATGTAGTTAATTCCGCCTGTGTCGATTTTGCGCGTCGCAAGCGCGTAGAACATGAATGCGTCATCGGAATCGGGACTGTGCGCAACATGGATATCAGCTTTCAATTACCAGGCCTTTCTCAGTAGATAGTTTTTGGGGACTTCCCAGAACATGGCACGCAGCGAATAGCGCATGCTGTCGTGGATAAAGCAGACATGGGAGCACCAGCACTGATCGCAGGCAATCTGATCGGGTTCTGCCTTGCGTGCATCCGACTCCCAGAAAACATTGAAATTCATGTCGTTCGAACGGAGATCGCCGATCGGCTTGCGCAGCTCGCAGGAGCGCACGCGGCCGTCGAAATCCACCACCGCCGAGGTTTCTCCAGCCGTGCACGGCATCGCCCAGGGCCGGGATCCTTCGGCATTTTGCATTTGCGTTCGATGGTGAAACGTCAGTGTCCCCACATAGGCGACTTTTTTCAACCAGCGCAGAATCGGATTCTTATCGTCCAGCAGCCGATCGGCATACTGTTCCTGGATGGATGCGATTCCCGAATAGAGCTTCCGTAAACTCTCGGCGCGAATGTCCTTCAACCCGGGATCTCGCGCATCGCCGCGAATCAGATTGAAGTAATGCCCGTCGACCATCCGTTCGGACAGGACCCATTCCGCGAGAATAAGAATCTCGTCGCGGTTATCCCTCGTAATAACAGTATTGAAGTGAACTTCGAGGCGCTTGCCGAATTTGAGTTTCAGATTTCGCAGGTTGCGCGCGCTCAGAATGGCCTTGTCGAAATTCCCGGGCACTCCCCGCATGGCATCGTGCGAATCGCGCAAGCCATCGAGAGCAATGTTGATATGCAATTCCAGTTTCGGATTGGCCTGAAGGCATCGCTCAGCCACCTGACAGATTCGGGCCGGTTTCAATCCATTCGTCGGAAGATTGATGTACCGCACACCGTTGTTCTTCACAAACAGGTTGACGATGTCTTCCAGATCGGAGCGAAGCGTCGGTTCTCCGCCGCTGAACCAGAGATCGGTAATCCGGGGCGTGTTTGCGGAAAGCTTCACGATTTCGGCCCAGCTCAGATCTCCGGCCTTGTTCAATTCGTCCCAATAGAAACAGCTGTCGCACGTGGCGTTGCAGTGCGAGGTGACGAAGAAGATCAGAGTGTTCAGCTTTTTGCGGCGCCAGGTTGGACGATCGTGTGTTGTGGTGAGATCAGTTTGTACCGCCGCTGTCGCCATAGAATGTCCCTTGTCAGTGCCGACCGGAGCATGTTGTATTCGTACAGCAGCGAACCGAGCGGTGTAAGAAGGATATAGGACCAACGCACTTTCGACAAGGTCCCGGAAGGCAGCACCGTCGACACCGCTTCCAGACGAATTCCCGACTTGATTGCCGACAACGCGTACATTGCGAGCGCACCCGCCGCAAGTAGTGGGTGCCACCACATCGCGGCCAAGGACCACCAGAACGCCACGTTAAAAATGGTCTGCCCGACAAATGCCAGGCGCCAGATTTTCGGCTCGTACACGCGGGTGATGATGATCTGGCGGGTCGTGAATTCAAGAAGTTCGGAAAAGCTGCAACTGCCGGGCGATGGAATCAAACACTCGGGAACGAAGACAATGCGCATGCCGGCGGCGCGCGCGGTCTGAGTCACGGCGAAATCGTCGCTGACGGCGCGGTCCCAGGCGTTGCGAACACCGATGCGATCGAAGACGCTTCGGCGAATCGCCGTCGATCCTCCCCAGGCAAAATTCCGCGAATGCGGGCCGAGCGCAGTGACCACCGACGCATTCCAGATCGAGCGCAGAAGGGCGGGGAAGGTGCCGAACTCGGTCGTGTACCAGCGATAACCGGTGGAGACGGCGATGTCTTCTCTATCCAGAGGCGCGATCAGGTTGGAAATCCAGTTCGGCGGGAACCGCGCATCCGAATCGCAGAAAACGTAGACTTCGGCATCGCCGGCGGCGTGCTCGACGGCGTGGATCAGGTTGTGGACCTTCTGCCCGCGGATGGTCGAGATTCCCGCAGCGAGTACGCTTGCACCCATGTTGAGCAGTTCCTTGGATGCCGGGTCGTCGTCGGACTCCACGACGAAAACCACACGGAGCGGGGCGTAGTCCTGATTGAGAATGGATTCGATGTTGGCCCGAAACTCCGGATCCACTCCTTTGCACGGACAGATCACGACCACGCGCGGGCGCCATTGCGATCGCGGGCGATACGTGCGGATGTGCCTCGCGGATCGAATTCCGTCGAGCAGGCCGAAGAGGCCTTGCAGGATGGCGAGAGTGGAAATGATGTAGAGGACAGTAATCACGGTTATGCCTAATAAATGGAATTGGGGGGCGAATCCTTCTCCCTCAGGGAGAAGGTGGCCCGAAGGGCCGGATGAGGGAATCCGGATTGGCCGCCATTGATTCCCTCACCCGCCGCCCATCAAAAGATGGGCGGCACCCTCTCCCTGAGGAGCCTGTCCCAGTAATCCGGACTGGGGCAGCACGGAGTGGAATGAGACAGTCGGTTCGGGGGAATCGGATAATTCCGGT
>Ga0209488_10000909_pt1 | contig 25073 bp, 26 predicted proteins | sample Rivendell_Oct201_8_FD_188349 | JGI IMG/M metagenome (GOLD analysis project Ga0209488, IMG submission 188349) | Vadose zone soil microbial communities from the Eel River Critical Zone Observatory, Northern California, USA -... | ecosystem: Environmental > Terrestrial > Soil > Vadose zone >...
AGCATGCCCTACTCCTCGCTCGCCAGAACGCGAGATCGTTCGAGAGCAGATGCCACCCCAGGCTTCCCAAAATTGAATTTCAGGGTCATAAGAGCCCGTAACAATTGAAGTATGACTGACGTGTCATGCCGCGCAGTAGCGGGGCCACGGGCTGGGTAGGCATCGTGAGGAGATCGTACGCCCTTGGAAAATAGGGGCCAAGTTACGGTTCGAATTCAGAATAGGTTTGTCTCGCGAGTTATTGCCCATCTGAGTGATATCCTCGATGGGGTGGTTGTAAGAGGGAGAGGCGAGTTATTGATAGCCGAAAACGGAAGACCTGACGCGCTGACGGCTTATTATAATTCAGATCGACCGCATGCCGCATGTATGACGACTACTCATAGGTTTTTGCGCGCACTTTGCCCACCCTACGGTGGTTCCGGCTATTTGTGATCATGTCCGAGTCCTCCCTTGCACTCGCGACCATGCATCACCCTCGAACGCCCCGCAGCAATCACATTTCGGCGTTTCCACTCTCGCCTGCTCGATCCAATGGCACATTTCGACCGAAACGACCGAAGCTCCACGCCGTGCATCCCCCGGGATAGTCTCGCACTAAGATTACGTTACCTAATGGTAAACCTACCTGAGAAATTTCTCACAAACGGCAACCAGAGTATTTCATCTTCTTAACGTTTTACTTTTCAACAAAGGCTGATGTCCCTTCATGTTCGCCCAGTGGTAAGTTACGTGTAAATGTAACACTAATGTAACTTGAAGTCCGGGACTGGAATATTCAACAGCCGATTAAAATAGCCAACCACCAAAGGTTTCTCGTGTTGTCTTTCTTCGCTTCCCCTGTCTTGTCTTCTACTCGGCGAGCTCCTTAGTCTCCTTTGCGAAAATCGTGCGGAAGTCACGCACCCAACTTTCAAAGTAGCCTACCGAGCCTCACCGCCTGCCCCAGCATATTCCGCACCGTGTCACGGTACGACCCACCGAGCCCTTCTGCAGCAATAGAGGTTAATGACGCCTGCGCATCTCTGCCTGGCCTGCCAGGGCCCGTGATGTTCGGTTTCATGTTAGTGTCAAACAGTGCAAATTCAGCATGCTTCCCTGCGCTCGTTGTCAGCGATCGATAAAACCCTCCCTCTCCAGGGACACACAAAAACACGTGCCGAACTTCGCCCGACCGCGTCTTCTAGCATCCAATCGAATAGTGGCGAGCGTACCGAGAGCTTGCGCCGCAAGCTCACAGCGCCGTATGATCTTCTCGTATTCTATGTCCGCGGCAGCCTCTTCCGACGGCACGAGACAAGAATTCGCCGCCGCGGGGATCTCTCCGCTGTAAGGCATGATCCCTTCTGCATGGCCAAAGCGTCGCACAACGGGGAACGCCCAATGCCTGTCCTTCACCCCCACCGGCTCATCATACGTCCCAGGAGGAAGCACGCCCACCGTGATCTCCTCTCCAGAGCAATATTCTTCAACGACCACGCGATCGCTCGTCTCCCACAGCTTCTGTGCGCGTCGCTTCAGCTCGTCCTGAGAATGGCAGAGCGCGACGCCCTGCGAGCCACGGCCGCGCACGGGCTTGATGATCGCGGGGAGCGAGATGTTGCGCAAGACGTCGTCCGAGCTGTCGCTGTCGCGCGGGACGATCCACTGTTGAGCGAAAGAGCCTTCCAGGCCAGGCTGAGATTGCAGCCAGCTACTCGCCCACTCCTTGTCATCGTATCTGTCAATTTGTCGCGGGTCTTGTCCGACCATCAACACGTCCGGGTATCGCTTCGCGACCTCCAGGAGGGCGTGAGTTGAGTGGACGTTGGTGTTAGCCCATAGGACGTTAGCTCCGTGTTTTTCGATCACTTGGAGTATGGTCTCCTTGTGGTCGCCAAAGGACCAGTCCGCTTCCACGGATGGGTCCGGCGTCAGAGCGGGTGTAATCAGCTTGATAGCGGGACGTCGTGTCTTCTCGCGAGATTCCAAGAGGAGAGCATATGCTAGATCGGCAGAGCTATCCTGGTATCCCCCTGGAGAGTATCAATATTGTCGTATTGAATTAAAGTGCTTCATTCCGTGACTTTTTACCTGGTTTGACGGGCTTGAGCACCCCGCCGATGGTCGGTGTTGGAGCGGCCTGATGAAGAACAGCGACACGAAATTCGTCGGAGTCCTGGGCAGCCATATGTTCCAGAGATATCACCCGAAGTATACGAGACAAAGACGGAGAAGAGATGCCAGTGTAACACAGACTCGGACCGTACGACCTGAGCTTCCATAGAAAAAGTTTTTCGTATCTGAGGGGACTCGGAATTGGTCATCGAGTCACTGTCATGATGCGCGGTGGAGCAAGGTAAACTTGGCCTCATTTTATTCTGTCTTCTGTCTTCCCCTCGTTCTCGTTTCGCCCAAGACCAAGCTTCAGAAAAAAAGGACGTGTTCAAAAACTCATCCATTCCCTATCTGCAGAAGTTGTGCTTTCTCAGCAGTTAATCTACCAGGCTCGAAGGGCAAGTTCAACCGATATTTGCGGCTTTCTCATATAAAGGTGGAAGCGACACTGTACGTATACAAAACAGAAAGCACAATATAGCATGGGGAGAGACGCGATAAAGGGGCAAGTGACTAGGGCTATTTCAGCGTTTGCGTTTGCCGTTAGCTGCAGGCTTTGACTTCGATTTGGCAGGCGCCTTTTTCTTTGGACGATCCGCATCATCCGACTCATCCTCCTTCGTATGACCGACATCTGCTCGTTTTTTGTCCGCTGTGGAGTCAGGCAAATCAGTTGGGAAACTGGTAACCTTATGGAGCGCAAGTTCGCCTTACACTTTGCAGCTTTCCTCTCGAGTTCATCCCAGTCCTCGCCTTCAAGAGTTCAAAAGTGAGAATCATATCCAATGTCACAGGAGCTGTCAAAAGTGTCCTACCATCGTCGCTTTCTTCAAAGTCAGAGACGCTTCCCTCGTCCTCACTTGCGTTGGAGCCGTCAAAGTCACTCCCCTCTTCAGCAGAGCTCGTCACGCTCGATTGATGCGACAATTGTGCTTCAAACTCGGATTCCGTTTCGGTCTCTTCATCCTGTTCGCTCTAGACAAGGTTGAGTCAAATAAAAAATAAAAAAAGAGGCAACTGGGTTTGAAAGGGGATCTACCTCTTCGCCGGCACCACCCAAGAACGTCCAGCCTCCGCCTCGGAAAAAGTCATACGGACTATCGTTGATTGTCTTCATGATGGGGCCCCAGTTCAAGTTGACGGGGCCTTCTGCGAGTGGTATGTCAACAGAGCTGCGAAAAGTCAATATTGGGCTCCAACGGTTGACATTGAGACGCACTCGAGCCAGTTTTTCACGTCGTCGAGTTGCACGGTCGGTATCGAATTGATATGGAGAGGAGCTTTGGTGAAATCCTTGAAGACAAAGACTACATCGAATTGCTTGAGGCCGAATTGTACGCGTTCCAAAGATGCAATTTCGATGTCTGCCAGTGTGACGACCAAAAATGGCGGATCCGACAGATGGACCAGACACTCGGTCGTGGGTTGCAGGCGAACATTCGTTCGGAAGGGAACGCCCTCGAATGATAGTTCACGGAACGGAATATCAGGGTCAAGAGGATCACCAGTCTGGTCGGTTGTCTATTAGCATAAATTGTGACAAATGATGAGAAAATCCGCACCGAGTTAACGGCGGCTTCTGCGATCCTCTCTGAAAAGCCTTTGAATTCCTTATTAAGCATTTGGCGTCGTTTTCGTTCTTGCTGCTCCATCTCTATCTCATCTTCGTCGCCGTACCGGTACTTACGCTTGCGGTTACCGGTTTCGTCGAATTGGACATCCGAAGCCTCTCGGTAGAATTGTATGTCCTAACCACGTGGGATTTGTTAGAAGTAACTTCTACGAGAAGCAGCACGGGGTCCTACATAAGTCTTTTTTTTGCCAATCATGATTGGCGCTTTCAAATGTATGTGAAGAATCACGAGAAGCTCGTGTTCACACGGCTGGAAGAACAGGTGCTTGACGTTACTGAACAATACGTCTTGGGAAGGGTTTCAGTCGGTTGGTTGCTAGACATCTCGACTGAATCAGTGAGCGTACCGATCTTCTGAGTCCCAATGGGAGCTTGATATCGAAGCCCATTCTGATGAACCTCCACCTCCCCAGGCAGGCGTTTGCCATCTGGGGCAGGCCGCACGAATACCTCAGGAAGCTTGTGGGGTCTCCGGCCTTTTATCTCCACCAGCACGTCTTGCTCAACGACGTCTGCGAGTTCCTTCTTTTGTTGTTCGCGCTTGTTCACTTCCTTTTTCAGGTCAGTTATCTGCTTGCTAAGGATGTCAAAGCGATGGCCATCTGTGGAACGATACGTGATGGAACGGATGAAGGTTGCGTCGGGATCTTCAAAAGGCTAACATCGGATAAATAAATAAACGGACAACCGGTTGAGCAGCTGACGAACCGTATCCTCCTTCTTACCAGCGAGTTGGCCTGGTGTCTGGAAGTTGACGCGAAGATAGGTGAGGTCGCCTTCGTCATTTTTACTGACGTTCTTTATTGTGTTGATGTGGAACGGAACCGCAAACCCGTGAATGGGTAGGATAACCGTCTGGGCTTTGCGGTCCACGAAAATCTGAATGTTAGTAGTTAGCGCAGCAACGCAGGTGAGAAGGTATCAGCGTACTCGCAGCCCTTCAATTTCCTTGGGTAAACCAGCTTCGCCCTTGTAACTCTGGAACTTTTTCCAAGATTTCCCCTCTTTACCATTGGCACCATCACCTTCCTCGGAGAACCTAGCTACACCCTGTTCTTGCAATTGATGATGAAGTTCTCTTTGATGTTCCGCGATCTTAGCACCTGTCGACTGCATCGCTTCCTCCTGTGCGGCGCTGCGTGTTTTGTTTCGTAGCACCTTGCCTCCAGCAGTCTTATTTTTGATTGGCGAAGCATTCCCATTGACCTTTGCTGGCGGCTTTTGAGGAACCTTCTCTTCCTCAGAATCGTCACGAGTAAGATAGAAGAGTGTGTCCTTTGTCGACTTGACACCCTCTGTGATGCAAATGCCTTTATCCTGACCTATCTTTACGCTGTCGTTAAGTTGCAAAGCATATCTGAACGAGAATCAGTGTATTCGAAGGGTCAGTGGCGTGACCACATACCGCTTGTGCTCTTGGTCTTCGAGGTCTTGGAAACCCAGAGATAAACAGAACAACATATTTGCCTTCAACGGCCGGGCGTTCTTGGGAGAAAGCAGATAGGTCGAATCGCGGAACTCCACCCCCATCTATTGCCCACGAGTTAGCCGTAAATCACGGCACCGAGATTAAGTGAGTCACCCCAAACCCAATATTCTTCACAAAGTGTTTCTCGAGGTCGGGTCTATGCTTCTTGACGTAGGACAGGGCGTATTGATACAGGTCTCTAACCACAGAACCATCCTTCATCTTCTGCAAGACTTCTGCTTGGAGATTTAACAACAAGTTATAGACAGACTCTTGCTCCTGTGACGAGCTGAGTCATACGTGAATGTACAAGATATGTGGGAGCCTACCTTGTCAGGATCTACGATAAAGGTTCGACCAAGGTTGGCACAGTAACCTTTATAGCGCATCCCAAGAGAGACCAAGAAAACACCCTTGTGGGACATATCTTCAGGACTTGACTCCGCGGTAGGCTTCAAATCATAGCCATTGGCAGAGGAGCGAGATTGGATAATCGGGGAATAGCAAAACTCCGAAGACAACCAGTCGACCTGTGCGGAAAGATGTGTGAGACCGGAGTCCGAGTAGATAGGGCATAACTCACGTCGTTGATTCCACGACCCTTGCCCCAGACCTTCATATCAGGACCCTTCGCATTATCTCCTTCACCAGACCCCAACCTGGCTTCGATCTGAGTAGCAAACTGCTCGTGGGAGATTTGGGTCTCTCGATCGAGTATAGTTTCCAGTTTGACGGCGACATAGTGTGTCAACAGCGTGACAGTCAGGTTTGCGGCGGACCTGATCGCTTTCTGCATGCTGGCGTCAATCCCACTGCCGGAAGTGTGCAGAACAAAACACTTGCAAGTTCGTCATCATCTTTCACAGCCATGAAAGTTGAGATAGAGGGTGCGATGTCCACCACTTCGGGCTTCTTGTCCGAAGCTGCAAGCGCATTGTTCCACTCATCAATGAGCTTGCCTGAGAAGGACTCCTTGGACAACGTCCCAATACGTTGGTTGGAAGTAAACACGCTCAAGAATCGAGGGAGCGCATCGGAAGGGGGGTCCTTGGACTTGGCCAGAGTGAAGATTTCTACAGGGACGACGGTCCTATACTTTTGGAGTTGTTCAAGGATCCTCGCTGGAGACAGGGTTAGAATGAGACCATACAGTCGGGAGACTAGTTCGGCACCTTTTGTCGCAGAGCAAAGAATAGAGACCTTGTCTTTCTGGAACAGTATGAACGTGGAGGGAAACTCATATCCAAGAAGCCATGTCTGTGAGATTGAAGAGTATCAATGAACGTAAGCAAGACAGGGAGAAAGAAATGACCTGAAAGGCGGTCCCTTTTCTGATGGGTTCATCTTCCCCAGCTGCAAGGAAGATGGCATCGACGTCAGCTATTGAGCTATACTCATCGTTCTTGCCAGCTTTCTAATGGACGCTCGTCAGTAGTGGCGACAAAGAAACTGAGGTAGTACACACAGCCCACGAGTCGAAAATGATTTTCATCCGGGAGTTTATGAGATCTTTGTTCAGTTCTACCGCCATGGTGAGTGAGCGGAGAGGGTGGAGTGGTTCGGAGGACAAGGAGAGAGAGGGCGCGTCGTTGAACGCGTCTGGTATCATTACGTAATGAAATGTATCTAACAGTACTTAGTGCCTCAGATCTACGATGGTGGCCTGCGGCATGTACCAACTAGCCATGGCTGCGTTCACAGAAACGCGATCTTCCCCTTCGTGAAGAAACGCCCCACGCGACTCGTGAATATGTCCGAAAACATGCAACCTGCACCGCTTGAGCTCGCCCAGCGTCGCGGTTAATGTCTTGCATCCCACGTGTGCCCCTCTGCGCGTCCCGTCCAACACCCCGTATGGAGGCGTGTGGGTCAGCAGGATCTCCGTGTCTCGCGGTACGCGCTTGTATATTGCTTCGCCAGAGCCAACCCAAGGTCAGCCGAGAACGAGCGCGAGAAAACGGTGCTTGCTCACCTTCCGCTCCCTTGGTATCTTCATATTGGAAGGACCCTGGCATGAATCGTGGAGCAGCCTGTGCGGCGTCAGAGAGAGCCCATTTGAAGATACTCAGTAACGGAGACGCACGGGAGACCCATAGACTTTCCATGTCTTGTCACCCGTCTTCAGCTCCATGGATTCATGCTCCAGGTAATGCAAGCCCGCAGCTACCGCAGCAGGATTCTTCATCATAGAACGTGCCTTGGCCACATCCTAGCCACATATCAGCTGTGCTTCCCTTAACAGGAATACCATATAGACTCACGTCTCGAGTGACGGCGCTGTACTGAAATCCTCTTGCATTCACGCGAGTTTCGTCCAGGCACAGCTAGTAAGGGTGTGTTAGTCCATGATACGGTCCGTAAGGGAGTCGGCAACTCAACGTCATGGTTCCCAGCGATGATACTATATGAAACAAGTCTGAGCGTGACAATCCAAAGATCAGAAGCCGTGCCTACATCTTCGTTGGGTGGGGTAGTGACACTAGCCAGTCCATGGTCACCTTGAGTTGCTTGACCGTTCCCCAACTGCAGAGGTCGCCGGAATGGATCAAGACGTCGCCATCCGGTAAAGGAAATGTCTTGGAGTGCGTGTCTGAGATACACACGAATCGCGTCCAGTCTTGACCAGGGTGCGGGGGAACATCTTCCCCGTAATCGTCGTGGACAACGATGGTAGGTAAATTGGTATCTTTCGGAGTGACCGTGTCCGAGGGTTGGTGCGTAGTATAGGTACTAGGGAGACACATGATGGTGGAGGATACATGCGACCCAACCGTGGTGGTGGTATTTAGGCGGTAGAAAGCCGCTGTGCATCCAATGGCCAGTGCGCGTGTGTGCATAAAAATATCACCGTGTCTGTCGGCATTACCGTACACGTAATACTGACTCGAATTATTGCACTGCATTTGTCCTGGAACGGCAGAATTCACGTTTAGATATAAATTAAGCAGCGTAACATGTAGTCTACGAAAAGAGCGGTTACAGCGGTCATGGAAACTTGCTTGGAGCGTCTCCAGTCGTGGTGTTCCACTCATTACCTGCAGGAACTTCCCAGTCTCCGTGGCAAACCCAGTCCCAGTCCGTATTAGCGATGATCTTCTTCTGCGCAGCCACAAACGCCGGAATGGGACACAGCCCGTCGGCGTCCTCAGGGCATCCCTCAATGCCCGTAAGGGGAGCAACGGCATCGTTTATTATGACACGAATCTGTTCACTCTCTCGCGAGGGACAGGAAAGCACTGTGCAACTTATTCGGTTATCCTGAGCGAAGTGAACGGTGATTTGACTCACGTTGGAACTGAACGTTTGTTGAGAACGGGGCAAGCTCAGACACGCGGAAAGACCTGTGCTCCGGAATGTGGTCGGTGGGCAACGGCCCGTTCGCCGCAAAACTTGTGAGGTTGAGAGCAGTGATTACTATAACAAAAATTGCTAAGCGTGGATAAGCTTTGCGTGAAAACGTCAAACATACTGTAGAGAACAACCACTTCGTGGGTCGCATCTACATATAAACTATGGTCCAGGGGGAAAGTCACGGGATTGTCGTCAAGCGTTGAGTTGGTGGAGGAGTTGTGCCTCTCGATCCGAGTTTTTGTCAGACGGGCAACTAACTCTTGTACATACCCGATGCCTAGTGCGCGCGATAACGGGGACCCGAAAGCAGACTCGTACCTCGGAGGGGAATGGGTCATGGTAATCTCGAAACGGCCGTAGGAACTCACCAGAAGATTATATCCATGCTGAGGATCCTCTTTAGTCATAAAATATTGCGGAAGAAAGCGTAGGACATACGCGTAGTTGAACCCTTCCCATTCTTCTTCAGTGAACAAGCCACAGAACCTGGAGAAGCCAATGGCTACGGTCTACAATAGGGGTCAGTGGGGATTGTGGGCGACAACAATGGGAAAAACACTAACTTCGTAAGCACACATCTGTTGCATAGTATATGCATCCTCAATGGTGAGTGTATAACCGTCGATTTGCTTCTGTAGTCTACCCCGCGCGTCTTTGAGGTAGACATTGGCCCACTCTTTCAAAAATGGTGTGCCGCGACGGCCTTTGGAACGGACGCCGGCATTGGGACACCTAAGCAGTCGTGAGTGCAAGGAGATTGAGAAGTAGCACAGCTACTGACGTCATGTAAGGAGCTAGGGTATTGTTGAACTATCTCGGAGCTTTAGGTCAGTTCTGAGATACAGTCACAAGAAAACTTACGCCACGGCCTTCAATAGTGATACTCTGCAGGTACTTATGGTGATAAGGGATTCCCCAGAATCCAGCAGCAAAGTTAAGCGCCGAGGCCAACATACGGTCTCTGATGGTGAAATCATGAGTGGTGGGAACAACATCGGGCCATTCAAGACGCACTGAGATTCAGTGCGGAATACGGGAAGAGAATCCGTGAAGTTCTAAAAAATCGTCAGAACCCATGCACGAAGCACGCAAAACATCAGATGCGTCAGACCTGGAGTAAGAATCCATATTTCAAGCGCGTGGAAATGCCGAGGTCGACTGCCTTTGCCGTAAGTAATAGAAGAATTTGTGAAAGTTCGGGACTGACAGAGCTGCTGTCTTCCAAAAGGGGTGAGCACTACAGGACGTGAGCTCCGAATTCATTCAGAATGTCACAGGAAAAACACACCCTCCTCGCCGAGCTTGTACGTCCTAAGGTACATTAGGTCAGGGATGCAATCTTCGACAAGTTGGCCCATACTTACCATCCGTTCAGGAAATCCAAGTCCCCTCGCGCCGTCCAGTCCGCTGCAGCCTTGTTCAAACGATGAGCCATGTTGGCAGGGCCACCATACGAGGCTTTTTCACCAACGATGAGAACCATCTCGAAAACTACAGAGACGGACCACGTACCATAAGAGGTGGGATACCTGGCCCCATGGCGGTGGAGCAAATGAAGGCCAGTGACCTTGCAGCCCTCGGGTGCCCCGGGGTCAGAGTCGATACCAAACGCCCCTCGCTTGACACTATACCAAGGAGACAGGTTCCCCCATTTCTTGAAAAGGTCAAATCCTTTCTTCTTGGAGCCTTCATGTAGCGTTGACGGTAGGACCAACTGTGCCGCGCCAGTATGAACGGGATAGGAGGGCGCGGTAAGGATGAGGGCGGGCTCCGCGCCTGTAGGCGTGGCGCCAGCATGGCCGACATTGGTGGGGAATAGGGTGGGGAAATCGTTGGTCGGGGTAGGAGGTGGCCAATTATGCACCTCGGTCGACCCGACGTAAGGGGGAGCCAAAACATGGGCTGCATCGTCGGCAGAAGAGTAGCATGAGGTGCCAAAGAGAGCGTACTGGGCAAGAAAACATGCAAGAGACCCTGCAATGAAGGCAAGGATGAGGTATGGAATGGAGAATGTTCCGCCCTTTGAAGGGCAACACGTGGAGACTCCGTCAAGTCGCGAACTCGAAGGAGGGGCGGGTGGATCAGGATTTGAGGAAGGGAGAAGGGACTGCTGCTCCTCGGACTCAGGCTCTAGCTTGTACGAGTCGTCACCAGCCTCCACATCACCCTGGAACGGTCCCATGATGATGGTAGTAGTCTTGAACTGAACAATGCAACAGAACGTAACGTTTTATGATTCGGATGTGACGGATGTGTGTATTACCCAATCGAGATTACTATGTGCTGCTACCCAAGTCCTTCAGGATGAACGCGACTTGCTCTACCCGCGCCTCTAACACGGTCAGCTTTTCCATTCTCAACTCCCACTCTCTCAGGGTTTCCCGCTCGTTCCGTGTGAGCAATCCCTCATCGCGGCTTACATCTCTGCGTTCTCGCTTTTCCAAAACCGCCTTGACGCTCGGTTCTTCCGTCTCCGCTTGCTTCCTCACGTTGATATTATACAGGGTCTTGTACAGATTTCGCAAGAGCACGGAGCACGCTTTGGGCAGATCGACATACCTGGCGCGTACACAACGGCATGAATTGGTCACATGACTCAAAGGGATCAAGCGACAAATCAAGCTGACCAGAGGTAAAACATCCGCGTTGGATTGCGATCCGCACTCTTGGGGACTTCCTGGATGCTAATCAGCGATTCAGCTGACATCGCGGACAGTAACGGTCGGACATCCTTGGGGGCGATCATCGCGAGCTTTGACACCTGTAGGATCCCTTTCAACACGCAAAGTGCAAATCACATCAAGGTAGACACACACCTGCTTCTCATCGACCTTACCAGAATCGAGTAAGAGACGCAAAACACGCACGCCGTCATCCCCGTGCCGCTCTCTAGTAACAGCTTCTAGCGCGCGCCTTCGTAGGCGCGAGGCGATAATCTCGAATTCCACATAAACTTTTGATGCAGAGAACGACACGAAGGAAGAGGCTTTCCCCCCTGGTGTTGGATTGTCCACCAAGGCAAGCATACTCAGGTAGGCCTTTACCAGCGTAATGTCCTTTGGCTTTTTGGTGTTGAGAACGAGCCCAGACTTCAGCGCACGGTCGTCTTCAAGGTGCATGGATATATTGGCAGCTGTGGTAGAGGCTTGGTAACCAGCCAGTAAGAAAGAGAGAATCTACAACGTGGTGAAGGTGTACCGGATCGGACCTCAGAGAGAGTTTTTTGTTCACTCTCGGTAGCCTTGAGAGCAGCTCTCATTACCAGCGCGGTCCCATCGTTGAAGCGTTCCCTTGCCGATGACTCAATGAGCTGCCGAAAGTACTCAGTCACCGCGAAAAGAAAATGGAGTACACCCACCTTATTGCGAATATGTATATTAAATCTATCATAATTAACCCGGAAGTAGACATCATTCTGCAGGAATGGTCACCGGGAGCACGTAGGGGGAAGGGGCATGCACGTTACATCAACGACATTATCGTCCGAAACCTTAACTCTCTGCACGACGGTGAGCAACTACAAATAGTTGGTAGAGCTTTGCATACCTTAGAGGGCCTTGAAGACACCTGACTCTTGCGTTTCTACCATTGATCCACGTTCAACACATCATGCCAAGCGATCGCGCGGGTTCGACCCACCAGACCAACGTTTTCCGCCTCGTCTTCTTCTCGTTTCAAGCGGCTCACCGCGACCTCACGAGCCTGTCGAAGCTCTTTTGCCGTCGGAAAGCCAGAGATCTTTGCCTTTTCCTCCGCTTCGTACGCGATGCGCTTGTCCCTCGGAGAGATATGCGACAGCGCGGTCGAGGGCTTGACGTAAGACGCAGTGACGAGCTTGTGTAGAGTCTGCGCGTACAAAGCAGAATCTGAACGAGAAATGTCAAGGGACGAAAAAGATAACGGCCTGACCACGACGCGTCGACGGTCATACCTTTCGATCCTTGAGGGGCAAGCCGCGACATGATATCTGGTGGACGAAGCTTCCCGTGGTCAAGAAGGAGCTGGACGATTTCTGCACCCTGCAGCAAGAGAATCGTTTAGCCCAGGAATGTCGATCGCATATACTAACAATACATACCGCCGTCCCGAAGTGCTGTTCTGCGAGCCATACATATCGTCCAAACCGTAAGCGCGTCAAGCACTCATCAGTGTTCATCTCGAAGACATCACCCTCATCCTCCGAGGTCGCATGCCAAAGGATATTGTGCTGAACCAGCACCAGAATGGCGGCCCGTATGGTGCGGGGTTTCAGTTTTGAATATCGCACGAGTTGAGGAAAGGAGAGCCGGCCCCTGTTCAAGAGGATGGAAGCTACAGTCTAACGTCGTTATCAGATAGGGAAAAGGCATGGAATGCACGCGATACTGACGGAGGTGAATTGACCAAAGTGCGACAGGATGATTTGTGCGCACACATTGGCGGTGTCCGCGTCCGCCATGCAATAGAGGAAGGGATTTCCGTTCCGACGGGTTATTAGTTTGCAATATATTATAATAAAAAATTATTTCGAGTCAGAGGAATCACACAGATCTTTCATCCGATATTTTGACTCAACCGACTACATTACAGTGCTACAGACAGACACAACTAACTTTCCATGTCGCATTGCCTCGTTACCGTGCGCGTTGTCACCTAGAAATGTCAGTAGACCCGGAATAAATTCAGGAAAGGTACCACCGGTGTGAATCATTAGAAGCAACGCTCATGAAATACTTAGCGTTTAGCAATAACAAAGTGAGAAAGCCTGAGATGTAACCCAACAGTTGAGAGTGTGTCGAAGGTCGAAGGGTGACGGGAAGTGCTGCCGATGTGATAATATGCCAAGTGAGGAATGGTGCTGATGGTAAGGGAATGCTTGAAAGCCGAAGTCTACCGTGTGGTTGAAAAGTGTGCTGAACGCGCGTCATCGCATTCGTGTCTTTTTCGGATCTGGTGACAGCCTTATCAGGACATGTCAGTAGGATCATGGAAAGGTAACTGACTTTGTGACAATGACTGCTCCGCTGTCAGTTCACTCTCATCGACCTCATCAAAAGACCGTTTTGACGTTATCGACGCCGTCTTGCCAGAGAGTGTGGAACTGCCCGATGACACCGAATCGGGCTCACCAGCTGGTGCAACATCGAACTCGTCGCCATCAAATGCCTCGTCCCAGACAGCATAGCCATCATCGAGCTCCCAGCTCTCCGCATTCTCCTCGTCCTCGGCTGTGTAATGAGAGGGATCGGTAGGTTCCGAGTGTTCAACACGTAATGATATCGCTGGTGTTGCTAGCTCTGCGTCTTGAGCGTCTTCATCAGCATCGTCATGGCTGGCAGCACCCTGCTCATCCTCGTTCGCGACGACTGCAAGGTTATTCTCGGGTTCGGTAGATTGAGTGGACTCATCGCCAGTAACGTCTGCCTCAGCTTCGGCATCGTCTGGACGTAGTTAAGTGAAATGGCATGGACATAAATTGGGCGCGACAAACCTGTGAGCCCATCTGTTTGCTCATCTCCATCAATGTCAGCGGAATTGAAAAGTTCATCATTAGAAGCTTGCCGTTCTGCGAAGAGGTACAAGTGAGTAAGACGTAAACAAAGCTATGAGAGGGGTCTACCTTCGGATTCTTCGAGTTGAGGTTCAACGGTAGCCACTGATTCCCGCACTTCTGTCAGGAAATCCGGCTCAGCACTGTGAGGAACGTCTTCCTTTGCGTGGGTAGATGATGTGATGGCACTAGTAACCTCCACTTCACCGGATACCTCGTCTTCTTCGCATCCTTGATTATCTTCCTGATACTCGGTTGATTCGGGATCAGCTAAGCCCTCGTCCTCCTCATGAGTGGGGTCGCCATCCGACGCAGTTTCTGATCCGTCATTAGCAACAAATTGGTCAGTTTCCTCGCTTGGGCCTGTTTCGTCCTCGTGCGCTCGAGGGTATCCTTGAGCATCAGCAAACTGTTCAGACTCGTCGTAGGCCTCCCCTTCGTGCTCGCTCTGGTATTCTGCGTTGCCGTAGAATGCGGACTCATCTTCCCGTTCGTCAACCCCGATAGTTTCTTCTTGACCACCATGGCTAGGTGGTGCTCGTTCGGTTTGTCTTTCGTCATTATCATCATTAGTAGTTTGGTGATAACTAGAATCCCCTTCGTGGGCTGACAGAAAATATTGGCTCCATACCCCGACTGGGATCGAAAAGAGAGACTCACAGGGACCTACAGAAGCCTGCTCATCAGGGTCGTCAGCCGGGGGGTTTGCTGACCCGGCGATATTGAGCCGCGTTATTTGATCTTGAAGGCCGCGATACCGGCGCATAAATCTGGACAATACGGACCGTAATCGAAGACGAAGGGGACCGATTAAACCTAGACCGTGATGTAAAACGTTGAAATCATGCAGCGATACTTCACGCGCATGCACATTGTCCTGGTTTTGGATGGGGTAAGCACAATGCCCAAAAAAATGAAAAAAATGAAGTGAGGATCACCTCAGATACAACCAACTGCAGGTCATAGGCATCGATGACTAGTTCGCCTTCGACGAATTCAGTCAAAGTTTGAATGCGATCTTCCTCACGTAAAGCGTCGAAAACCTCATTCAACGTTTCGTAGTAAAGGGTGGGTCGGCTTTGAAGTAAGATAGTGTACGGGGCTTTGATACCGGATGCGTTCACTTCGACGTCATCTAAAAGAGAGCCGGGTGGTCCATTGAAGAGCGCGCACACAGGCTGATCCGAAGTCGACGGCAGCTCTATCAACACTGGCGGTGGCGGCTCAATATAGACACCTTCGGAAATCTCGTGAGGGTCGGAGTTATCCTCTTCGCCCACTTCATGGGATTCGGGAGCGGGGCGGTCAGGTTCGCCAATTTCTGTGCTCTCAAGCGCAGTAACGGGAGCCTCATTTTCGTAACTTCCGTTATAACTCCGCACAGCCTCGTTGGGTTCACTATCTGGTATCTCAGTCTGATGGGAGCCGGAGCTCTCCTCGACAGCTGGAGTCACAGTCTGCGGAATGGAAGCCGATGACTCGTGCTCCGCAGTAGAAGACTCTGGGGCCCCTTTTTGTTCTGAATCATCCAAAGATTGTAAAGTATTGGTCGTGCCGTCAGCAACGGCTATTCCTAGTGAATCGGCTCGTCCTTCTGGGACCGCTGCTTCAGCATCGGTACGTGTGTCCTCAGAGACAACCTCGGGGGGTGGCGTGCTTGCTCGTAGGGCGACAGTGGGTGAAGAGTGATCTAATGACTTGGTATCGACGTTCTGTAACACGGTCGCCTGAAGGGGATTTGGTGTGAGAAGCTCCGGCTCAACAGAATGGGCAGTCTGGGTGAGAGTAGGCTCCAGGCTGGAAACGGCAGGAATATGGTCGGTGGCGACTCCATTGTCAGAAGAAGGATATTGTTCCCCAGGCGGTTTCGTAACGAGGCCTTGGTTTGTAAGACCTGTGGTGTGAGAGACGGGCGCAGAAGCTGAGCCTGAGAACGCTTCGTCTCGCGTGGCGTCATAGACATCGATGTCGACCAACTCGGTGTCAGGCACAGCGATTTCGCCATCTGCCATCTCATACTCCACGTTCTCGTTGTAATAGTCATCCATGTCTATCTCGACATCTTGCTGCGGAAGGTGAGAGGGGAAAGGGTTAGGGAGGTGTATCGGGTGGACGTCTTCCTCCATGATCGTTTCGGGTTGAGTCCAGGGTTTTGGGGAGGAGACGGTGGTGTGCATGTGTACGTCCATATCGCCGGAGTAGTCGAGCATCGGCGCATCGAACGAATCCATAATCGTTGAGGACGACATGTTTTGGTTTCGGTCAAGGGGCAAGTTCTGTCACGGGTCACAGGCTGTCACACTTAGCCTCTCTCGATCCGTTCCGGGCCGGTTCGACCCTCCCGCCAACTACAGTACTCGCCAACCGGCAACGGTAGAGCTACAGCATGTCCGCGGAAAGTGCAGAGGGTGCAGATGCGGAATATGCACGCCTCGCTGATATCGAATACCTTATTCGGCGCTCCATGACAAAAGGCTATCAGCTATTTTCTCTCCTAACACCTCCCATCTATGCCGGCTTCAGCCTCTATCATCGGAAGGGGAGGAGTCATCTTACAGTCAATCGCCTACTCCGCGCAACATGGCTTGGTGGGGCCGCTGGTACGCATTACAGGGTTGTCTAGTATATGTTGTACAGCTCACATGCGTGTCTAGGCATTGCTAGTGGCGGAGCTTTTGAGTATGTCAGGTCGTCAAACTCAAGTTTCGAGACACTTCGCTCTCGCAGGATTCGCGCTGCAATCGACGTACCTATTCCCCCTCTTTTCCGTGTTATGATTTTTATGTATGGCATATCTTCCTTTTTGCAGAGAGCTTCTCATAGGGCGGACGACCACGCTACCATCGGCGCGCTTCTCTGCGCTGTTCTCACCCCTGCACTCTTTTGGAGACGCGGAACGACAATTCATCGTGAGTATTTTCTAGGTTCTGTACACTCGCTGTTAATAACTTGCCGTGAAGTGGTCTTTGGAGGTGCCGGTTTAGGCACCGCGGCAGGATATTTTACACACATCGCGAGAAGCGCGTCTGGTGACGTCCCACCGACCCCAGTCATTCCGCACAAAACATCTGACCACTAGGGTCTCTATCATTTGGACTCATCTCTCCCTTTCTCCCGAGCATGATTGATGCCCGCTCTTTTCGCATTTACACACACAAACAGGAGATGTTACAATTTTGAGTTGTGCTTCATCCCTCAATCTCCCATCGACCAACGGGTGCACGACTAACAGGCCTTCATCGGACGACATTTCTATAGCGTCACTCTCATCTTGAGGTTCTATATAGTCGCAGACGACACGGTTTTCCGCTAGCCTGAGTGCTCGACAACTGTGGAGTGACTTAAGCTTTGCAGCTTCATATGAGAACGCCCTTTTTGAATGACTCCATGGGCTTCGTCGTGTAGGCCATCTTAGGACTCGTCAACACTAGCTAGCCTCCTACTGAGTTGTGACCCTATCATAACTCGACGTTCAAGGTTGATACACAGAAATTGACGAGCGATGGACTCGGACCTTGTAGACAACGGCGCCTGTTATCTGCCCTGACTCGTCATCGATCCGATCATTATTCCCATTCAATGGTGTGGAAACCGTCATATCCCTACGCCATGTCCTCGTTTGTCAGGATCTTATATACAGGTAATCCCTGGAGATGGCCTCTCCATCCTTCTGTGCTGGACTACTTTCGATGGATGTAGGTGATACATCGTCGGCAGTTTCTCCTCAAGATACACGGAATCCGAAAATCACTGGGAATCCTCCTGGCGACACATTTAGCATAATGTAGGGTGAGCCCAGCCGCTGCGCTCGGAATGCGCCTTCGGAGTGCCCACGCGTCGATACCCGGCCCGTAGATTACCCCTTTCGTACATTCTCTTTCGTTTTCTCTCTAGTCTCCCATACGCCACCCGCCCCTTAGCGCATATTACAGCGCGCCGACGTCGGCCGACGTCGGCGTGCTGTCAGGCTGTCACTAATATCGGGCGCGCAACATATACTAGAGAGAAAATGAAACAAGGAATCTACGAAAGGGGTAATCTACGGGTATCGACGCAAGGGCACTCCGGAGGGGTATCTACTACGTGCATCCCGCTACGTGACAGTGATGGCCACTATCAACTTGCCATCTGACGCGGGAGGTGAATCTCCACCAATGAGCACTCCCAAGTACGTCTGGGAAACTCACTGCCCCCGATTTTGAAGTATCCTAACTCCTTGGTAGAGCCATCGAGTCTTTCTTTCTTAGCCCACCGGCCTCTGCAATTGACACCTATGAAGGGTTTGTTATGGGAGAGTATTCTGTACATCCCCTGGAGGCGTCTGGTGAAGCGCGAGGTCAATGTACTTAGGCCTTTTATACAATGAATGCAACAACCGCTGACCGATTTGATATAGGCCAGGTGACAATCGACAAGCTCCCCGACCATCTCCTCTTAGAGATATTCGATTTCTGCAGAATGGGGTACATACGACTTTTTGACCTCGTGTGGGATTGGGAAAGCCTAGCACGTGTGTGTCGACGATGGCGAAGCATCATTTTTGCATCACCTCAACGTCTGAGGTTGCATCTTCTCTGCGATGGCCTAACACCCACGAGGACGTCACTGGATATTTGGCCGCCCTTCCCTATCGCCGTATGCTATCCGTTTTGGTTGGTGCGCCACTACTGGACTAGTGGTGTGCCAATGGTAGATGATCACGAGGGGAAAAAACTTGAGAATGTCATTGCAGCACTGGAACGCCATGATCGCATCACCCATATTCGGCTCACCAATCCGAGTGGATGCACACTGAGAAGATTCGTTGCGGTGATGCTCGAGCCATTTGTAGCCCTGACACATCTTCATCTTCGTTCGAATGAGAGGACGGCCCCGGGTCCTTCCCGAAGCATTCTTGGGCGGATCTGCCCCACGTTTACGATCATTCGAGTTACAGGGCATTGCATTTCCGTCATTACCCAGACTTTTTGTATCCAGCGACCTTGTCCACCTTTCCCTTGAAAAGATCCCGACCTCTAGGTACATTTCGCCTGAGGCGATGGCCAGCTACCTAGCCCCGTTATCCAATCTCAAGACCCTTGTCATTGGATTCAGCTCCCCTCGACCCCGTCCAAATCAACTAGTTCCACCTCCACTCGCGCGCGTTGTGCTCCCCGCTCTCACCCGCCTCTCATTCCAGGGCATCAGCGAGTACTTGGAAGACCTCGTCTCTCGAATCGATACCCCCGCACTTGACAATGTCAACATTGACTTCTTCATGGACCTTGATTTCCACATTCCACAACTGAATCAGCTCATTGCTCGCGTAGAAATGTTCAAGCACCCCAATGGAGCTATATTGTCATTTGACCAAACAATGACCGATATCACGATCAACTTGAGAGGACAAGTAAAATTCACCTTGGCGATTCATTGCGACAGGTTAGATTATCAGGTTTCCTCAATGACACAGGTGTGTCGCGAGCTTTCACCACATCTCTCTTTTGTGGAAGAGCTCGACATGGCGCATTTCGCGACGTTCCCAGCCTCGCGAAATGACATGGATTCCATGCAGTGGCTGGAACTTTTCCACCCATTCATTGCTGTGCAGAGTCTGTTCGCGGAGGGGGAGTTGGCACTACTCATTGCATCTGCTCTACAGGACCTCACTGGTGACAGGGCCACAGAAGTCTTGCCGGCGCTGTGTGATTTGCACTTGGAGGGGTTAGAGCCATCGCTGTGGGAAGCCATACAACCATTCATCACAGCGCGCCAGCTCTCCAATAGCCCCATGGCTATTAACTTTGGGAAACTTGAATATGATGTGGGTAGTAGTGAAGACGAGGTAAGCGAAGACGACGACGATGCGAGAAGTGAGTATGGCATCAGTAGCGAAGACGACGACGACGATCGCGGCAGATCCGACGATGATGAACCGCACCTCAAGGGCAATTCTCCGAGAGGGTCTACCTTGACGGACAATTGAATGTCCCAAATTGGTGAGCCTTGGTGTCGAGCACGATTATGGAGTTGCTGACGAACAGGTGTTGAATGTCAGTCTAGATGCTGTACCCTCCTAGGAAGCCGTTGATCATTCCTTAACGTCCGAGTCAAATAATACATCGCCGTTCCACGGCACCGTCATGCCCCTAACAGGCCCAGCGGGCTTGCACAACCATGACAGACGATCAACGGTCTTGCTTACTACAGTTCAAGCATCACCCGCACGCGAAGGTTCGCATGACACTGTGGTATGCGTGCTCTTGTGTGTGAGGTACCCCTAGGGGTTACGCTCGGATCAGCTTGCGCTCCCCGACACCCTTTCTTTATTTCCCTAGTCTCCTTTCACTTAGCTACCTTTTACTTTAGTCTCGTTACCTTCATTTGCCTTTTTGTATGATGACTTAGTACGCGCCATAAGTCGCAATACCCCATGTGACAAGACAGTAATCCTATTCCGCGAGAATCAGGGTGATTCACAACTCACCTTCGGTCCTCGTGTTCACGCCGGGCCTGGTTTCTGGGGATACTACGACATTCTGACCACAACTTCACCTCAGGTATCAGTTCGTATGTGCCGGGATGCGTAGCGATTGCTACGACATGCAGAATTCAACATCGAGTCCACGCAATTGAACCGCTGGATCAAACAATACATCGCTGTGATATGACACCCCTGACAGGCCCGGCCAGCTAGAATCGTATTAAGTGCTAATATCACCGTGACAGCCAAAGAGAGAGTTGTGAACAGTTCGCGATGAGTCCAACTCTGCAGAAACTGTGCCTACAATACAGATGTACATCGCTTAAACAAGATCAGATGAAATAAAATGAACGACTCCGGCCAACTCTCCATTTCATTTGGACCCATCCTTGTCTCTTTTTCGCCCAAGCATGACTGATGCCCTTGTACTACAACACACCAGGAGGAGACGCCATAACTTTTAGTTCTGTGCTTCGTCCTTCAATCTTCCATCGACCAAGGGGTGCACAACCGACAAGTCTTCATTGGACGACTGTCCTATAGCATCGCTCCCATCTTGAGGTTCTCCAACACGTTGTTTGGCGCCGTCGAAGCAATCAACCCCCGTCATGTGCTCCTTGGACGTGACGTTAATACAGTCACGGAAGTGCTTTCGAGATCTTAAGCCGTGTATGACAGACGACACAGCTTTCCGCCAGTTCTCGACGGCCGGACTTAAGCTGTCCTTTTTCTTCAGACGAGAACGCTCCTTTTGAATGATTCCATGGGTTTCTTCGTGCAGATGATCCTGAGACTCGTTGACTCTGGCTAGCTTCCTGATGAATCGTGACCCTATCACAATACGTTAGCATTCCAGGTTGATGCGCACGACTGATGAGCGAACGACCTAGTAGATATTTTCTTACGACGGTGCTTGTTATCTGCCCCGACTCGTCATCGATAAGATATTTGTTCCCTTTCAGTGGTGTGAAACCGTCATATCCCTGCGCCATGTATTCCCTTGTCAGGACCTTATACACAGGTTTGGTGTCATCCCTGGAGATGGCCTCGCCATCCTTCAGTGCTGGCGTAGAGACGCCACTTTCAACAGACGCATTTGATACATTGTCAGCTTCTTCTTCCTGCAGCCACACGCCCAAGACACGCTGACCAGGCGGGTGGCGAGAGTCCCAAGATACACGGAATCCGGAAATCACTGGGAATCTCCTGCACGGTCAGTTAGCACAATTTCGTAGCGATGAGCCTCGCAGGATAAGGCTCACCCCTCTTGAGCCGGCCAGGTATACAAAGCCGCTTCCAACGTCTCCCATAATGTTTTCCCGCTGATTTCCAAAACTACAAGGGGGTCCTCAAACGGAAGAATCTCAAGAACATCTCCAAGGGTAAGGAATCCTATCGACAGATGGTCTTGAGTCTATACAGACTTGAAACTTAATAGGGTTTCATACCGGGCCCGTAAACAGAATCTCCACGTAGCATGCCAGCGCATATGAAAACGCCATCTACGCCATCTTCGATCCCCTTCATGCACAACGCATCGTCATACGTATGCCGCAGGATATCTGCAAACCAGTCTGCGCTGGCCGACTGGAAAAAATGATTGCATCCAGTGACCAGTCAAAAAGAGGTGCGGACTATCGTACCTCTTGTGTCCGAATAAGGTGAGACCTAACATCCAACTCTGCGGAAAGCCTGCACAAAGGTGCCTTGAGGGAAGCGCCAACGGATTCGAGGATGTTATCAAGGACCTTGCGAAGCTTTTGACAGGATCGCAGGCTCGGACTAATTTCGTGTCGCTTCCCTAGACAAATGTAAGCTTCGAGGTCTTCCAGGACTAAACCACAGCGGCATTCTCTTACCCGTAACCCTGCTTATCAACTTCTGCCTTATGCTCCCCTCTGGGGTATTTTCGAGCTCTAAAGTGATCTCGCTGATGTCGCGAAAGTCCGTCCCGCTTTTGATGACCAGCACATCCCCCTTGTCCTCGTCCGCACCAAGGACATGACGTGAAATGTCGTAGTTGACCCATTCGTCAACCCCACGCCCCACAAAATAGAGATGGTCGTGACCACCGAGAATGATGTCAACGCCATGTTCGTTGGTGATGTCCGTGGAGGATCTGGAAGAAGGCGTCGATGCGAATAGCTGCTTCGCCAGTTTTATATCCTAATCTGAAAGTTAGCCACCGTCGATGATGCTTTGATGCTTTCCACGCTTACATTGGGGACTCTACGAGCTAAGGTTTAAAGGAGAGTATAAACAAAAGAAACTCGGGTAAGGCTTACCGCGCGTGAGTGAGAGCAACGACGATATCGCATTTATGCGGACCTATGGGATCGCGGAGAATTCGAGACAACCGCTTCCCCGTTTCTGCCATGTCTTGGTACACGAACGTTGATGGCCACGACGAAACCGTCCCAATCCATTCCCTGCGGTGAGCCATTGCCAGATGGTCAGCACTCGGCACACGTGTTCAGATAGCGACGACGCATTACTTTTCGACAAGGCCAATGAACCCAATTCTAACCCCCCTCCTTTCTAGGACATGGAACTCCAAGAGACACTCAGGCACTTGGGATGTAGTCGTGTCAACGATATTGCTCAACAGCCATGGCTAGCGCACCGAGAGACATGTCAGGTCGCGCTCTAATCCATGGTACCGACCACAGATACCCACAAAGTTTGTATCTTGAATTAATTTGCAGAGATGTGGATATCCTATCGGATGTGTTTTTAGAAAGTGAAGCGCGATGTGCGGCTAAGTGAGCGTACCGAAGTCAAAATCATGATTCCCTGTAGAACTATACTGAGTGTTGACATGTTAGAAATAGGGTCTGCGGTCTCACCTACGAGAGACACATCAGGAGCAAGCGCATTCATGACAGGCACCTAGGTTAACACGCTCGTTTGACTCGGGACGCCTGCGGGGAGTACGAGCGTACCATATGACTTCCTCTTGTGACGGAGCTATCTACGCTCGGTGCAAACACGTCACCTGAGAATAGCGAAAGGCCATCTCGTTTTCCGTCGCCTCGCAGTTGCCATTGGGAGCGAATGTCGTCGAGGAGGCCCGCGAATTGGGTAACGTCTATCGTCTCCGAAGATGCAGGAGATACTTTCTGAGGTCGCACTCGATAAACGTCATTCCAGTGTAAGATGGGAAGTTGGGTCATGACCAGATTGAGGGTCATTCAAAGCTGTACTTATTTGCTACTTATTTGTTACTTCTTGCTTGGCTCGTCTTCCCTCACCTTTCCCGGTCGTTCCCCTGCCAGTGATCCCTCCTTTTATTTCTTCATCATGGGCAAAGCAAGGAAAGTAAAGGCCCCAAAGTCTCCCCAAAACTCCTGTGAGACCGTCAGGGACAGTCCGGTTGCATCTTCCCATCGTACCCACACAAACCCAGAGCTGCGGTAAGTGTTACTCGAAATGTATTTTCTTCTAACTAACATAGGTCTATCTCCGCACCCACATTGTGAAATGGGTAGCAGCAAATAATCACCCTGTGAACATCGTTTCTGCATTGAACTCCTAACAACTGGTCGTCCAAACCTCAAAGTTCCATCTCCAAACACAGTTCAGCGTGATGTAAAGGCTGCCTACATGAAGTGCCATGAACGTATAAAATCCCTGCTTCAAAATCACCCAGGGCATATCCACATTGCGACCAATGGTCCTTCTCCCATTTACTTGCAATGGCCTTTCACCATCCTCAATTCAAGCCTTCCTTTGCTTTGGGTCGTGGGCCCATTGTGGCCTTGTCATCTGTGGTGATGTGTTGGCTGCTGTGTCTGGAAAAGCCTGAGTGTTGTGTGGTGTTTCGGGTGTTTGACTTGCATGTAGTATCATAGTTCTGACCTGCAGTTTTTACAAAACCGCAGGTTTAAATAGACCCGTTGATCTTCACGGGTAACCCGCGTTTCTTGTGGGGTTAAACCGCCATTCGGGTGCGGACGCGGGTATGACAAAAGCCCCGTGTCCGCCTTAGGTCGTAGCGCATAGCACACCCAGTGGACCTCCGTCCCTCCCATCAGTTGGTGACACGGTCCTGGGCCTTCTGTAGCTGTATCTTGTGCCCAAGCCATGGGGAGAAAAGATAGCGAAGGCAAGGACAAACTTGAGACGCACTAGCTTAGGGCAGTTTTCCTCTGGTCACAACTCAGTATCCATGGGCCCGGGGGAGGCGCGAGTATCCGGATGATGGATTATGAATAATCACTACGATTCCAATGCGACTGCTCTGGCTGCGGACGGTTGCAAGAGGATGTGGAAATTATTCCTGTTGCCCCCTTGTCGAAGCACCTTTTTCCTGCTAAAATGTTCGCCACTACGGCCGCTCTCGGGCGATGACGGTCGCTTCTGACACAACCAATAAACCATCTTGCCTCCCGACTTCCATCGCACCTGCAGCTGAGAGAAGCCGACCACATCCATGAGCTCCCTCATATGCTCCAACGTCATATACCGCGAATTATTGACGCAAGGAAGAGGAAGCTGTGACAGAATCCGCTGTCAACAAAAAAAAAAAAAA
>Ga0209488_10000910_pt1 | contig 25044 bp, 23 predicted proteins | sample Rivendell_Oct201_8_FD_188349 | JGI IMG/M metagenome (GOLD analysis project Ga0209488, IMG submission 188349) | Vadose zone soil microbial communities from the Eel River Critical Zone Observatory, Northern California, USA -... | ecosystem: Environmental > Terrestrial > Soil > Vadose zone >...
CGGCCGCCCTCCTGGAAGCGCTTCACGGCGGCAGCCTTGTCGGCCGGGAGGACCTGCGCCGCGACCTCGTCGATCCCCAGCCGACGAGCCACAGAGTCGGCGACGGCCAGGCTGTCGCCGGTGATCATGGCCACTCGCACGCCGAGGGCATGGAGGAGATCGACCGCCTCCTTCGATTCCGGCCTGATCTCGTCCTCGACGGCGATCGCTCCGGCGGTCTTGCTGTCCACGATGACGTGCAGGACCGTCCGGCCCTCACGATCCCAGTCGGCCGCCACGGGCAGCGGCGCCAGCGACACCTCGGCGAGGAGGCGCGGTCCGCCGACCGTCACCTCGTGGCCCTCGACCCGGGCCCGGGCGCCGCGACCGGGCAGAGGCTCGAAGGTGGTCGACGTCGGCACGGAGAGGCCTCGGGCCCTGGCACCTTGCACGATCGCCCTGGCCAGCGGGTGCTCGGAGTCGGCCTCGACCGCGGCGGCCAGTCGGAGAACGTCGCCGTCGCCGCTGACATCGACCAACACTGGCTCGCCCTTCGTGAGGGTTCCGGTCTTGTCGAAGATCACGATGTTCAGCGTCCTGGCTCGCTCGAGGGCCATCCGGTCCTTGATGAGGAGCCCGTTCCGGGCGCCGAGTGACGTCGAGATCGCGATGACAAGCGGAATGGCCAGGCCGAGGGCGTGAGGGCAGGCGATGACGAGCACGGTCGCGGTTCGGACCAGGGCGCGCTCGGGATCGCCCTGCAGCCACCAGAAGATGAGCGTGACGGTGCCGGCGGCAAGGGCCACGTAGAAGAGGATCGCCGCGGCCCGGTCGGCAAGCGCCTGCGCTCGCGAGGCGGACGCCTGAGCTTGCGCGACCAGGCGCATGATCCCGGACAGGGCGGTCTCACTGCCAGTGGCCGTCACCCTGACCCGGAGCGAGCCGCCGGCGGCGACCGTGCCGGCAATGACCTTGGCGCCGGGTTCCTTTGAGACGGCTCTCGACTCGCCGGTGATAAGCGACTCGTCGACGTCGGCGGTGCCTTCAGCGACCACGCCGTCGGCCGGGACGCGGGCCCCCGGTCGAACAAGGACCATGTCGCCCACCCGGAGCTGGGCGATCGGAACTTCCTCACTGCCGGCCGGGGTGATGCGTTCGGCCGTATCTGGCAACAATGCGGCGAGGGCGGACAGGGCGCCCTGCGCCTGGGCGATGGACCGCATTTCGAGCCAGTGGCCGAGCAGCATGATGGTGATCAGGGTCGCGAGTTCCCACCAGATCTCGACCTCGAACAGGCCGAGGGTGCCCGCCCAGGACGTCGCGAAGGCCACGATGATGGCCAGCGAGATCAGCGTCATCATGCCTGGCTGGCGGTCGGTCAACTCGCCCCGGGCGCCGCGGATGAAGACCAATCCGCCGTAGACGAAGATGACCGTCCCGAGGATGGCCGCGGCGTACGATTCGCCCGGGAAGGACGGTAGCGAGTAGCCGAACCACTTCTGGATGTCCGAGCTCAGGATGACCACCGGGACGGTCAGCGCCAGCGTCAGCCAGAACTTGTCGCGGAACATGGCGACCGAGTGACCCTCGTGACGGTCGTGGCCGGCGGCACGGCGCTCGTGTTGATCCATGATCAAACCCTACTGCCAGGATGCGACCTGAGGCGGGCACGTCGGTGTCCGGCGCCGCCCCACGAGGCGGCGATGTCCACCGCGTCAGGCGTCGGTGGTCGGACCGCTGAACGGGAGCGCCCAGTAAGCGGCGAACAGGCCAAATCCCGCCAGGCTGAGATACGGATTCAGGAATGCCAGCAGAGTGATGAAGGCATAGATCGGCACCCCGTATCGATAGCCTCGCGCCTCCGCCCGCCTCGAAGCCGAGATCGTGGTCACGAGGAGGTGACCACCACGCGCCGAGCCATAGCGCCAGATCGCGTTGAACATGACCGCGATGGCGGTCATCGTTGCCCCGTAGAAGATGGTCGCCCCGACCGCGTCCACGCCACTTCCAAGCCTCTGCGCGAGTACGGCGGTTGGAAAGGGGACGAACGCGATGAACATCAGAAAGATCACGTTGATCATCGCGAACGTACTGTTCGAACGGCGAATCAGGGTGAACAGGCGGTGATGCTGAACCCACATGATCCCGATGGTGAGGAAGCTCACCAGGTAGCCAACAAACTCCGGCCATCGGTCGAGAAGGGCCGGTCCGAGGTGCTCATCCGGGTCAGGCAAGCGGATTGCGAGCACGAGCAACGTGATGGCGATCGCGAACACGCCGTCTGCAAAGGTCTCGAGTCGGCCTGTCTCCGTCACGGTACGGCCGAGTATCGATGACGGGTCAAGACCGAGTCTCGCCGGCAGGCTTCCTTTGGTCGTTCGTATCCCGCCTGGATTGGCCCGAGTCGGCGCCTATTGACGGAGTGAACAGACAGGTCTACTCTACCGGCACGGATTAGACAGACCGGTCTAAATAACGGAGAACCTTGATGGCCGCAGCGAGTGAAGCGAGCCCCACCGTCAGCACGGCTCCGGCTCAGCATGAGCATCGGCCCCCGGCGCGGGAGCGGCTCCTGGCCGCCGCCAACGAGCTCTTTTACGCCGAGGGCGTCCAGACGGTCGGCATCGACCGGATCATCGAGCGTGCTGGCGTGGCAAAGGGTTCTCTCTACAACACCTTCGGCAGCAAGGAGGAGTTGGTCGTCGCCTACCTCGGGTCGCGGCATGACGGCACGAGCGACACGCTCACCAAGGCGATCGAGCGGTTCGACGATCCCCGTCAGAAGATCCTGGCCGTCTTCGACGCCCAGGCACAGTTGTTCAGGCAGCCCGACTTCAACGGCTGCGCCTTCACCGCCGCGTCGACAGAGGCACGCCCTGGCGGCCTGATCGAGAACGCCGCCGACCGATTCCGGGCTTGGATTCGGGCCATGTTCACGGACCTGGCCCAGCAGGCCGGCGCCCCCGATCCGGTCGGCCTCGGCCGTCAGCTCCATCTCCTGTATGACGGTGCCGGACTGGCGGCGCGCATGGACCACGGCGATCCCGGGATCGCCGAGCCGACACGCGACGCTGCCCAGGCGCTGCTCGACGCCGCACTGGATGCGAAGCCACCAGATCCCGGCCGGCGGTTGAAGGCGTGAATGACCAGGCCGTCGCGACGAACGACGCCACTTTCCGGTGGTCATCGCCGGACAGGCGGCGGATCGCATTGGCCTGATGCCAGCCGTGACGGCGTACGCTCTTGTCCTGCTCGGAGTCGCCGTCATCGGGCTCCTCGCGGAGTCGCGCCTCGATCTGGCTGCGGGCATCAGGGAGGACCAATGAGACAGGGAGGACCAATGAGACGGACCAGGGCATCGGGGGCGTCGGACGGATATTCGCAGAGACGTCCGACGGGACACGGTTATCAGGAGGCAATCCATGCCTGATCGTGGCGTCGCGCGGCTCGGACTGCCGGTGGGGGAGCGCGACCACGTCCGGGGGCCGGCGACAGCACCAGTGACGCTGGTCGAGTACGGCGATTACGAGTGTCCGTACTGCCGCGCGGCCGTGCCGATCGTGCAGGAGCTCCACGGGCTCATGGGCGACCAGCTCCGCTACGTCTTCCGCCACTTCCCGCTCGCGAAACTGCACCCCCACGCGCAGCACGCCGCCGAAGCCGCCGAGGCGGCGGCCGCCCAGGGACGGTTCTTCGAGATGCACGCCGTCCTCTTCGAGCACCAGGAGGCGCTCGACGATGACCAGCTGGTCCAGTACGCCGCGGATCTCGACCTTGACGCGGCCCGCGTCCGCGGTGAGCTGACTGCGCACTCCCACGCGGGCAGGGTCCGGGAGGACTTCGAGAGCGGCCTGCGCAGCGGTGCCCGGGGGACGCCGACGTTCTACCTCGACGACGTCCGCTACGACGGGATCGTCGGGGTGCGCCAGTTCCTGGCAGCGATCCAGGAAGCGCACCCCGACGTTGTCACCGCGAGGCCGAATGGGCACGTCGGACAACGCACGATCCCGCGGGTCGTCCGGCAGCGCTCGCCCCTGTCGAAGGCGTGATCTGCCCGCGAACCTCGGTCACGCCGCGCCCGCCTTCGAGGTCAGGCCGATCGACGAGCGGGTGACGGTCGCTGACCCGTCGGGGCTCGCCGCTTCGGCGGCCGCCTCGAGCATCAGAGGCGCCTCCTTGCAGAAACCCTTGAACGTCATCCACAGCCCGAGCGAGAGCTCCCAGAAGAAGATCGGGGCCACGCCGATCGGCGTGCCAGGCGCTGCCGCCCTCGGTGATGCCGAAGATGTAGCCGACGATCCATGACGTGAACAGCGGCGTTCCGGCGGCTTTTTCCGGCCATGGCTATGCTGCCGATGGGGCGACCTTGTCCTATGTGAATCGCCGGGGAGGTACCTGACCGCGGTGCATCCGGCGAAAGGAGCCACCCGATGTCCCTGACGCTGCCGAACCCGGCCTCCGCCGCTGCGGACGGGCCCGAAGCGATCCGTCCGTTCACCTTCGAAGTCTCAGAGGAGGAGCTCGCCGACCTGCGCCGCCGGATCAACGCAACCAGGTGGCCCGAGCGCGAAACGGATCCTTCCCAGGGCGTGCGGCTCGAGACGATCCAGGCACTCGCCAGCTACTGGGCGACGGACTACGACTGGCGCACCTTCGAGAAGCGCTTCGCAGCCCTGCCACACTTCGTCACGGAGATCGACGGCGTGGACATTCACTTCATCCACGTTCGTTCGAAGCACGAGGACGCTCTGCCGCTCATCGTCACCCACGGCTGGCCCGGCTCGACCATCGAGCAACTCAAGATCATCGAGCCGCTCACGGATCCCGCGACCCATGGTGCCGAGGCGGCAGATGCCTTCCACCTCGTCATTCCGTCGCTACCGGGCCACGGGTTCTCGGGCAAGCCCACGGAAACCGGCTGGGACCCGATTCGCATCGCCCGCGCCTGGGTCGTGCTGATGAAGCGCCTCGGATACGAGCGGTTCGTGGCCCAGGGTGGCGACTGGGGGAACGCCGTCACCGAGCAGATGGCCCTGCTCAAGCCCGAAGGCCTGCTCGGCATCCACACGAACATGCCGGCGACCGTGCCACCGGAGGTCTCGAAGGCACTCGCGACTGGCGGCCCGGAGCCGGCCGGTCTCTCCGCCGACGAGAAGAAGGCGTACGACATCCTCGTCCACTTCTTCAAGACCGGGGTCGGCTACGCCGGCGAGATGGCGAACCGACCACAGACGCTGTACGCGATCGAGGACTCGCCGGTCGGGCTCGCGGCCTGGATGCTCGATCACGACGTCGCCAGCTACGAGCTGATCGCGCGGGCCTTCGGGGGGAACCCTGGCGGCCTCTCGCGGGACGACGTCCTCGACAACGTCACGCACTACTGGCTGACGAAGAGCGGCATCTCGTCGGCCCGCCTCTACTGGGAGAGCCACCTGGCGTTCTTCGACGTCAAGGGCGTCGACATCCCGGTCGGCGTGACCGTCTTCCCGGACGAGCTCTATCCGGCTCCGCGGAGCTGGGCCGAGAAGGCCTACCCGAAGCTCATTTACTTCAACGAAGTCGATCGAGGCGGTCACTTCGCCGCCTGGGAACAGCCGGAGCTGTTCTCGAAGGAGGTGCGCGCTGCATTCCGATCGCTGCGTTGACCTCGGCCAGCACGTTCACCGCTGAGGCCTTCATTGCGACCAGGCGGTTGGCCGGCGCTCCCAGCGGTGGGAACGCAACTGCATGTGGAGTTCCTCGGGGAGCGGCCCCGCGTCACTGGCAGCCACGTTGGCATCCACGTAGCTCCTCGTTCGCATGCCGGGGATGATCGTGCCGACGGTGGGGTTGCTCAAGATGAACCTCAGGGCCATCTCCGCCATCGTCATGCCAACTGGCACGACCGGCTTCAACGCGTCCGCGTGCTCGACGCTGCTGATGAGGTTTTCCGGCACGAAGTAGCCCTTTCGCCAGTCCCCCTCGGGCCACGAGCTCTCTGTCGTGAGCGTGCCTGTCAGCGAGCCCTCATCGAACGGCACTCGGGCGATCACCGCAACATCCTGTTCGACGCAAGCGGGAAAGAGCTCGTCCTCGGGGTTCTGATCGAAGATGTTGTAGATGACCTGCACGACATCGACAACGCCGCTGCGCACGGCCCGAACGCCGCTCCACGGTTCCCAGCGATTGATGCTGATGCCCACGGCGTGAATCAACCCTTCGCGACGCAAGTCCTCCAGCTTCCTCACCCAACGGTCGTCGTCCAACCAGGCATCTTCCCAGGTGTGCAGGAGCACAAGGTCGAAGCTCTCCAGGCCGGCGTTTTCCAGGCTCCGGTGGACGCTCTCGTCGATATGTTCGGGAGGAAAGCAATCGTCGAGCGTGAACTCGCGGCGGCTTGGCCACTGGCGATTCAAGGGCGGAACCTTGGTCGACGTGTAGAGCCGCTTGTGAGGATTGGCGCGCACGATCTGTCCGAGCAGGCCCTCGCTTTGGCCGTCGCCGTATGCCAGCGCCGTGTCGAAGAAATTGCAACCGAGATCGACCGCGCGCTGGAGGGCGTCCAGGGACAACTGCTGGTTCGAGCCCTTCCAATTGCCCATGCCCCACATGCCGTAGCCGATTTCACTGACCGACCAGTTGGTGCGACCAAAGCGCCGGTAGTTCATCGTCGAACCGTCCGTCAGCGCCGGCGACGTTGCAACGGCGAAGGTCGACTGGTGCCAATCCGGAATCCGGATCGAAATGAGATGGATACGCCCGGCCAGGGGTCGCCTTGCGATGTCGACTGATGCGCCGTAGCGTGATAGGCAGTCAGCTCTGCGTTACAGCCCGAGGGGTATCGCCGCTTGGATCTCGAATTGGCGTGGCTGCGCTCGTGGCTCGAGGTCGTTGATTCTGGGGGGTTCGCTCGTGCTGCCGAGCGGATCCACCTGTCGCAGCCTCGCATTTCGGCCCACGTGGCCAGCCTCGAGCACGTGCTCGGGTGCACCCTGATCGAGCGTCGGCTCCGTCCTCTCACGCTGACTGAACAGGGAAAGCGCCTGTTGCCACGCGCTCGCTCGATCGTCGCCGCCGTTGACGACACGATGTCAGACCTCCGGTCCACGCAGACGACGGTGGCAGGTCGAGTCACGATCGCCAGCTTCGTGAGCGCGAGCTCCGAATTCCTGCCGGGGCTGATCTTGCAGCTTCGGTCGGCCAATCCACTGGTCGAGGTCGCCGTCCTGGACGGCGACGTCCAGGCCATCGAGGCCGCCCTGTCAGATCGGCGGGCGTCGATCGCGATCCGACCACTTCGTCCCGAGCCGGCCGACCGCGCGCTGGCGATGCGTCCCCTCTGGCGAGAGCCGTTCGTGCTCCTGGCGCCGCACGGACATCCCCTGCTCGCTTCGAAGACGCTCACGCTCGAGCAGATCGCGGGCTATCCCGTGATCACCATCGGGGATCCGCTGGCGGACCAGGCGGTTGGCTACGAGGCGTTGTCCGCAATGCAGGCGAGCCGCCTCGAACCACCGTTCGGCATTGTTTCCCACCATCCGACGACCCTGGTCGCGATGGTTCGAGCCGGACATGGTCTCGGACTCGTGAACCTCCTGGCGGCGACGATGGCCCGAACCGACGGACTCGAGGTCCGCGAGATCGAGAATCGTCACCTTCATCGAGATGTCGGGGTCTGGTGGCATTCAGAACGACCCATCAGTCGCGCCGCGCAGGCCCTCATCGATCTCGCGGTCGCCAGTCCGCGACCGGCGGGCACTTATGCCGTTCCAGATGGCGACTGAGACGTCCGGCCGGACCAGCAGCGCCTGCCCCTGACATCAGCGGATCGGATCGACGCCATCCGTCTTTCGGCGTTGATGGCCCCACGAAGCCGTGGCTGAATGGGCACCTCGTCCGATGTCGAAGGGATGTTCGCCTGACTCCCTGAACGTCGGTCGGAGGCGCACGACAACCGGCGCAGGGGCTCCATCGGGCGGCTCGCGGCGCGGCGCCGCGGTATCCAGAGCCGTGTCTCGCGAAGAAGGGATGAAGTGGGATTGGACTTGAGCGACGGCGCACGCGGCATCCTGTCGCCGACGCTGGTGGACCAGCCACCCGGCGATGACGGGGCCGTCATCACCTCGATCGAAACGTACGCCCTGGCCGTTCCGCTGCTCAAGCCGATCGCCGACTCGACCGCAGCGATCCGCACGTGGATCGTCCCGGTCGTCGAGATCCGCACGGCCGATGGACGTGTCGGCACGGGAATCTCCGGCGTCCACGCTGCCCCGGAGCTCCTCTGTGACGTGATCAATCGGTATTACTCACCCGCCCTCATCGGGTCATCGGCGCAGGACATCCTCGGCGCGTGGAAGCGCCTCTACTGGCTGCCGACCCACTGGATCGGCCGGGCCGGCGTTGTCCACATGGCCCTCGCCATGGTCGACATCGCGCTCTGGGACCTGGCCGCGCAACGCGCCGGCGTCCCGCTCTGGAGGCTGCTCGGCGGGACGGGTGACGCCATCGAGACCTACAACACCGATGGCGGCTGGCTCAACTTCGGCCTCGAGGAGCTGACGGCCGACGTCAAGTCCCTGCTCGATCAGGGCTGGCGCCGTGTGAAGGTCAAGGTCGGCATGCCCGATTGGCGTGAGGACGCGCATCGCGTCCGCGCCATCCGCCAGGCGATCGGCGACCAGGTCACCTTGATGTGCGACGCCAACCAGCGCTGGGACGTGGCCACCGCGAGGCGCCTGATGCCCGTCCTGGAGGAGGTTGGCATGGATTGGGTCGAGGAGCCGATCCATGCGGACGACCTGGACGGTCACGCCGGGCTCCAGCGATCGACGATCCTCGACATTGCGGCAGGCGAAAGCATCTACTCCTACCAGGCGTTCGCGAGTTTCATCTCCGCCGATGCCATCCGCGTCGTTCAGGTCGACGCCACCCGTGTTGGCGGGATAACGGAGTGGCTCCAGGTGGCAGGGCACGCGGCCAGCCGTGGCCTTCGGGTCGTCCCCCACGCCGGCGACATGATGCAGGTGCACCAGCACCTCGTCGGCACCGTCATCTCCGAGGTCGCGCCGCTGATCGAGTACATCCCGTGGACACAGGATGCATTCGTCGAGCGGGCGGTGGTCCGCGATGGCTACCTCGAGCGATCGCAGGCCCCTGGCGCGTCGACCGCCATCGGGCCCGCAGCTCGAAGCCAGTGGCAGATCCCGGGCGTTGGGGGCCGCAGCACGCCATGACAACCGGGCGACCCCGCGTCATCGCGTCCCATTCGAAGCACCACAGCGATTCGGAGGCAGAGAAATGACTAACGCGCATGGCAGGCTCCTAGGCATTGCGGCAGTCGCGGCGATCGTCGTCGGAGCCTGCAGCCCAGGGACCAGCAACACCGCCAGCCCCCCGGCGTCGGGTCCGATCACACAACCGAGCGCCGCGGCGGCATCTCCCGCGAAGAAGCTGCTCATCGGCGACATCCTCTACAACGATGATGCCTACCAGACCGCCCAGCAGAAGCAGATGCAGGCGTACGCCGACAGCCTTGGCGTCGGGATCGTCTTCGAAAACCAGCTTGGCAAGGGGACGAATGCCCCGAACCTGATGGACGACCTCCTGGCCAAGGGCGTCGACGGGATCATCTTCCAGCCGGCGGATGCCGCCGTCTCCGTCCCACTCGTGAAGCAGGCCCAGGCCAAGAAGATCCCGGTCCTCGGCTGGGCGATTCCGTTCGGGACGGGCGTGACCGCGCCCTACGTCGGCCTCGACGAGCGAGCGCAGACGGTCGAGGCAGGGAAGCGAGCTGCCCAGTGGGTCAAGGACAACTTCCCGGGCAAGCCGGTGAAGGTGCTCATCGTGACCATCGCCGGGGTGTCGATCTGCGAAGACGTCCGGATGGGCGGGTTCAAGGAAGGTGTCACTTCCGTGGCGCCTGATGCCGCGATCGTGACCGTCGATGGCGCTGGGGCCCGCGAGACGGCCGTGACCGTCACGGAGGACACCCTGCAGCGCGAGAAGGATTTCAACATCGTCACCGGTTGCAACTCGGACATGGCGTTCGGCGCCCTCCAGGCATTCAAGGCCGCGAGCCTCGGCGGAGCGACCGCCAAGAAGCCCGATCACGCCTACTTCTTCAGCATCAATGGCACCGATGAGGAGCTGAAGGCCCTCGTCGACCCGACATCGCCGGTCATGGAGGTCCTCGGCCTGACGCCGAAGGAGATCTCCAAGACGCTGATCGATACCGTCATCAAGATGATCAATGGCGAGATCGACGCATACGCGGCCTCCACGATCAACGTGCCCGACAAGCCGATCCAGGCCGATTGCGCGGCCGCAAATGACTTCAACAAGGTGGAATACTTCGCAACCCAGGATCTGCCCTGCAAATAACGCTCCTCCCGTAGCCGGAGGAGGGGATCCCGTTCCCTCCTCCGGCTATCGATCGGTCGGCGCGGGTGCGAAAGAGGAACATGGGTCACGAGCCGGCGTTGCTGGAAGTCGAATCGCTCGCCAAGAGTTATGACGGCGTGCGGGCGCTCCGTTCGGCCGACCTTCATGTCCGGGCTGGCGAGATCCATGCGCTCCTCGGCGAGAACGGCGCCGGCAAGTCGACGCTGATCAAGATCCTGGCCGGTGCGACGACGAAGGACTCCGGTGAGATCCGCTGGCTGGGTGGCCCCGTCAGCTTCCAGTCGCGGGCGGAATCGATGCGGGCCGGCATCAGCGTCATCTTCCAGCACGCCAACCTCGTCCCGCAGCTGACGGTCGCAGAGAACGTGACGCTCGGGCTCGAACGGTCGCGTTTCGGGTTCCTGCGCGATTCGGCGCAACGGCATGCCGTCCGGGACGTCCTCATCAGCCTCGGCTCGAGCATCGACCTCGACCGCATGGCCTCCAGCCTGCGGTCCGGCGAACGGCAGCTCGTCGAGATCGCCCGGGCGCTCCTCCAGCACGCCCGTTTGCTGATCCTCGACGAACCGACGGCCTCCCTCGGCAGCGAGGAGGTCGCCCATCTCCACCGGGTCCTGGCCGAGCTGAGTGCCAGTGGCCTCGGGATCATCTACATCTCACATCGCATCGACGAGGTCCTCGGCGTGAGCGACCGGATCACGGTCCTCCGCGACGGGAAGACCGTGGGAACACGCAACGCCGTCGGGACCGAGACTCGCGACGTGATCCGGCTGATGATCGGCCGCGAGGCAGGCCACGTCTTCCAGAAGGCCTCCCATGTCCAGCCCGCGGTTGTCCTCGACGTCCGTGACCTGACGACCGACACCGGGCTTCAGGGCATCACCTTCGACATCCGCAGAGCAGAGGTGGTCGGTGTCTACGGGCTCCTCGGGTCGGGTCGGACGGAGCTCGCCCGTGCGATCTTCGGAGCCGATCCAACGACCGGCGGGGAGATCCGGCTGGCGGGCTCGACGTCGACACTCTCGACGTCCAGAGCCGCGGTCCGCGCGGGGATGGGCCTGGTTCCCGAAGAACGCGCTGCCCACGGGCTCTTCCCCCAGCTCTCGGTCCTCGACAACATGAGTTCGGCGCGGCCGTGGCTCTACTCGCATCGCGGTTGGGTGAACGCCGGCGTCCAACGCCGCCTGGTCGACGGGATGGCGCGTGTGCTCGGGGTCAAGGCGGCATCGCTCGATCAGGCCGTCTCCGGCCTCTCGGGCGGAAATCAGCAGAAGGTCGTCCTGGGTCGGTGGATGATCGGCGGCGCCAAGCTCCTCATCCTCGACGATCCCACCGTCGGCGTCGATGTCGGCGCCAAGGAGGAGATCTACAGGCTCATCTCGGAGCTGACCGCGGATGGGACGGCCGTCCTGTTGATGTCATCGGAGCTCCCCGAGGTCATCGGTCTGGCCGATCGCGTCCTCGTCCTGCACGAGGGACGCATCGCCGGCCGGTTCGACCGTGGCGACCTCTCGGAAGAGGCGATCCTGCGCTGTGCCCATGGAGAGGCAGCGTGACTGACGACGGCCAGGCGATTCCGGTGGTCCCGCTCCGCGATCGCGCACTGTTCCGTGTGGCCGTCCGCGCCTGGGTAGCGCACCCGACGAACCGGACGCTGGTCCTCAACCTCGGGATCCTGCTCACGGTCGGCGTAGTTCTGTCGCTCGCCACGGATCGCTTCCTCACGGTCGAGAACCTGAGCAACGTCGTGCGCCAGGTCTCGTTCGTCGGCATCACTGCCAGCGCGGTCACGCTGGTCATGGTGTCCGGGGGCCTCGATCTGTCGGTCGGTTCCATCGTCGCGGTCGCCGGGGTCGTCGCCGCCAAATTCGCGGCCGAGGCCGGCTGGCCGCTCGTGCCCTCGTTCCTCCTGGGCGCGATCGCCGGCGGGCTCTTCGGAACGCTCAATGCCTTCCTGGTCGTGGCGATGAGGATCAACCCCGTCATCGCGACCCTCGGCACGCTTTACATCGGTCGGGGCCTTGCGCTTCTGCTCGCTGGAGGGGAACCCGTCAAGGGTGTGCCGCTCGCGTTCAACGACCTCGCCACTGGGACGATCGGCCCGCTGTCGCTGCCGGTGGTCATCTTCGTGTGCGTCGCCGCGTCCATGCTCGTGATCGAGCGCAAGACACTGATCGGCCGCTGGGCGATCGCGAGCGGCGGAAACAGCGAGGCAGCCCGACTGTCCGGGATTCCGATCGACCGAACCCGGGCGATCCTGTATGTGCTCTCGGGTCTGGCCGCCGGGATCGCCGGGATCCTGATCAATTCGCGCGTGGCAACCGGCGATCCGAATTCGGGCGTCGGGTTCGAATTCGATGTCATCGTCGCGATCGTCCTCGGCGGAACGGCCCTTTCCGGGGGCCAGGGCTCTGTGGTCGGGACGGTCGTCGGGGTGCTGATCGTCGGCATTCTCGGCAACGGGCTCAACCTGCTCGGGGTGCAGTCGTTCTCGCAGTACATCGTCAAGGGCGTGGTGCTGATCATCGCCGTAGGTTCCAGTGAAGTGATCCGCCGGATCTCGAGGAGGTTTGCTCGCCCATGAGGACACCGAGGGAAATCGGCGAGTCGTATTGGCGGGCCGAAGCGAGGCGTGACGTCGAGGGGGTGCTGTCCCACTTCCATCCCGACGCGGTCTTTCATCCGGTGGCGGGGCCGCTCGTCGGTCACGACCAGATCCGGACCTTCTACGAGGGCATGGGTGACGAGTTCCCAGGCCTCGAAGTCACGGTCGTGCGCGACATCACGTCCGGCGATGAAGCGGCTCTCGAATGGGCCGCGGTCCTGATCGACCGGCAGGGCAATCGCTTTCCGATCTACGGAGTCAATCTGGTCAAGGTGAGAGACGGCAAATTCACGCACGTTCGTGCGTATTTCGATCCGACCCAGTTTCCTCAGCCGGGAAGCCGATGAACGAGCTGAACGCGCGGGCGATCGTTGGCAAGACGAACCTCTCCGTCCCGCGGGTCGGGATCGGAACCGCCCCGCTCGGCAACATGTTTCACGCCCATACGGAGGCCGAGGCCGACGCCGTGCTCGCCAGCGCGGTCGCCCGCGGGCTCCGCTACTTCGACACGGCGCCGCTGTACGGGCACGGTCTCGCCGAGCAGCGAGTCGGGCGAGCGGTGGCCGGGTTGCCGCGCGACGAGGTCATCGTCTCGACGAAGGTCGGCCGGCTGCTGCGAGCCGATGCCCCCCGCGACGAGAGCCAGTTCTTCCAGGGCGAGCCCTTCTACAAGGACACTCCGCCGGTCGGTCCGGTCTTCGATTTCTCGTACGACGGGATCATGACATCGGTCGAGGAGAGCTACGGGCGGACCGGGCTCGACAGGTTCGACGTGCTCCTCCTGCACGACCCGGACGACCATCTGGCCGAGGCGAGTACGACCGGGTATCGCGCCCTGGCCGAGTTGCGCTCGAGCCGGACCGTCGGGGCGATCGGCGCCGGCATGAACCACTCGGCGGGGCTTACGCGGCTCGTGGAGGCGTGCGACCTGGACATCCTGCTCGTTGCCGGCCGGTACACGCTGTTCGACCAGGAGGCTATGGACGAGCTGCTGCCCGTGTGCGAGGAACGAACCGTCTCCATCGTTGTCGGGGGCGTCTTCAACACCGGGATCCTGATCGATCCGTCGCCGGGTGCTCGCTACAACTACGTGCCGGCATCGCCGGCCGACCTGGCTCGGGCCCAGCGGATCAAGACCGTCTGCGCTCGGTACGATGTCCCGCTCCCGGCCGCCGCGCTCCAGTTTCCGTTCGCTCACCCGCGCGTCTGCACGGTCCTGATCGGCTTCCGCTCGATCGAGCAGCTGGAGAAGAACCTCGCCTGGCTCGATGTGCCGATCCCCGCCGACCTCTGGGCCGAGCTCAAGGCCGAGGGCCTCCTGCGTGCCGACGCGCCGACCCCGGCCTAATCCAATGACCGCCGGGTCTCCGCGAATCGACTCCCACCATCATTTCTGGGACCCCGCGCGAAGGTCGTACCCGTGGATGGTGGGCGACGCGCTCGATCCGATCCGGAAGCCGTTCGGCCCGGCCGACCTCGTCCCGGAGCTCGCCGCCCAGGGCGTCTCCGGAACCATCCTCGTCCAGACCGTCTCCAGCCTCGAAGAGACGCGCGAGTTCCTCGCACTGGCGGCGGCCCGGGAGTTCATCTGGGGGGTCGTCGGCTGGGTCGACCTGACGTCGGCGAGGGTCGGCGACGAGCTGGACGCCCTCCGTGACGGCCCCGGCGGCGATCGGCTTGTCGGGATCCGGCACCAGGTCCACGACGAGACCGATCCGGATTGGCTGCGTCGGGCGGACGTTCGGCGTGGGCTAGCGGCGGTGGAGGCCCGTGGGCTTCGCTATGACCTCCTCGTGCGCGCGCGCGAGCTACCAGCCGCCGCGGCCACGGTCGGAGCATTTCCGAACCTCCAGTTCGTGCTCGACCACATCGCAAAGCCGCGGATCGTCGACGGCGAGGATCCCGAGTGGCGGAAGGGGATGCCCGCACTGGCGGCACTCCCCAACGTCGCGGTGAAGCTCTCCGGCATGGTCACCGAGGCCGACTGGGCCTCGTGGACGCCGGCCGACCTCCGACCGTTCGTCGAGTCGGTGGTCGATTGGTTCGGCGTCGAACGGCTGATGTTCGGTTCGGATTGGCCCGTCTGCCTGCTCGCCGCGTCATACGCCGGCGTCGTCGAGGGCCTCGAGCAGGCGCTGGGGGTGGTCTCCACCGACGACGAGGCTCGGATCTTCGGGTCGAACGCCGTTCACGCGTACGGGCTGCGGCCGCAGTAGATGCAAGAGGCTCACGCGAGTCCCCTGGCGTCCAGCACCCGGCCCCAGTGGAAGACCCGGACAGCCACCAGCACGCCGAATGCGGCGATGACCAGGATCGCGGCGGCAGCAATCGAGGCGTTCAGGTCACCGCCCTGGAACTCGCCGTAGACCACGAGCGGCAGCGTCTGAGTCCGACCCTCGACGTTGCCCGCGAACATGATGGTCGCCCCGAACTCACCAAGCGATCGCGCCCAGGTCATCACCAGTCCTGCCGCGAGGGCGGCGCTGGCCAGGGGCACGGTGACCGAGCGGAAGAGCTGGCGTTCCGACGCGCCATCGACCCGGGCGGCATCCTCGAGGTCTCGGTCGACCGCGGCGATCCCGGTCCGGGCCGAACGGATGAAGAACGGCGCCGACACGAAGGTCTGGGCCAGGATCACCGCGATCGTCGTGAACGGGATGGCGATCCCGAGGATCTCGAACGGCGCCGACAGCAGGCCGCGGCGACCAAAGACCAGGAGGAGCGCGAGCCCGGCCACCGAGGGCGGCAGGACGATCGGTAGATCGACGATCGCCTCCAGCCAGCCCTTGCCGCGGAACTGGCGTCGTGCCAGGACGACCGCGAGTGGCAGGCCAAGGGCGACTGTTATGGCTAGGCTGATGGCCGTCGTGCCGAGGCTCAGCAAGAGGGCGTCGAACACGACGGGCGAGGCGACCGCCGTCGCCAGCGACCCGTCGAGGATGGCCCGTGCGACGAGGGTGACGATCGGGAGTCCGAGAAACAGCGCGAACAGGGCGGCGAGCGCGGCGAGCGAGCGCTCCCCCCAGCCGCTCGATCGCCGCGTACTCGCCCGCCTTGCCGCGGCCGGCGCCCCGGCCGCTTCCTCCATCACGAGGGCGGCAGGAACCCGAAGGTGGTCAGGATCGCCTGTCCGTCAGGACCGGCGAACCACGTCAGGAATGCCTGTGCCGCCGCGGCGTTCCTGGATGCCTTGACGACGACCCCGGCGTAGGTCGCGGGGACATTGGCGGTATCCGGCACATCGATGGTCGTCACCTTGGTGGACGCCTTGCCGTCGGTCACGTAGACGATGCCGGCATCACCTTCGCCGAGCTCGATCTTGGCGACGATCGCCTTCACGTTGTCTTCCTTGGAAGCGATGTTCGCGCTGTACTTGGCCGCGAAATCGGCGGGATACCCCGCCACCCTGGCGAGATTGGCGACGAGCTGGGTCGCGTACTTCGTGATCGGCACCGCGTCGCCGGCGGCGATGACCTTGACGCCGGTCTTCGCCAGGTCGGCGGGGGTCTTGATCCCGGCCGGGTTCGTGGTCGGGGCGATGACGGTCAGCTTGTTGCCGGCGAAGGTGACGGCCGCGCCAGCGGCGAGGCCCTTATCGACGAGCTTCTTCGGATTGGTCGTATCGGCCGACAGGAAGACGTCGGCCGGCGCGCCCTGCTCGATCTGGGTCTCGAGCGTCGCCGACGAGTCGGTCGAGATCGTGAGCGTCGTCCCGGGGTTGGCCGTCTCGTAGGCCGTCCTGGCCTTGTCGAGTACGCCCTTCAGGGATGCGGCGCCGTAGATCGTGAGGGCCGCGGGGGCCGCGGACGGGGCAGGGGACGTGGACGCGGTCGGGGCCGTGGACGGTGCGGTACTGGCAGTCGGCGATGCCCCGCCGTTCGTGCAGGCCGCGAGGACGAACAGCAGGACAGAGACGAGGGCGGCGGCGCGAGACCTCATGCTCGGGACTCCCTGGCAGACGGGATCTCGACGATGACGTTGGTCGACTTGACGACGCAGACGGCCTCGTCACCGACCTTGAGATCGAGTTCCTCGACGGCTTCGGCCGTCATGAGGCTGACGAGCCGATGCGGGCCGGCGATGACTTCGACGACGGCGGCCACGCGATCGCGTTCGATCCTGGTGATGACGCCAGGGAAGCGGTTTCGCGCGGACTGGGCCACGATCGGCCGGTCCGTCGCGGCCCTCCGGCGTTCGTCGAGCAGCCGGGCGACCTCGGCCATGTCGACCAGTCGCTGGCCGCCCTCAGACCTCTCCATCCGGAGGCGGCCCTCGGCCTCCCAGCGTCGCAGGGTTTCGACTGACACCTGGAGCATTTCGGCCGCCTGGCCGACCCGCAGGCGAGTGGCCGGTCGTTCGCCTATTTCCGCCATACCGCGGAGTATCCGCCTCAGGCGAGTCGTATGTCTAGAAGTTTCAGCGGCCGGGCCCAGGGATGGGTGCGCTTGATTGGCGGGTGAGGGTCGACTCGTCCGCTCCGCAGGCCGCCGCTAGCCGTCGCCGAGGTGACTGTCGGCTTATGGGGCTCGCACGTAGTCGTCACCGCGACTGAGGAATCCGCCTAGCGCTGGCAGCTTCCGATGTGGCGCTCAGCCAGAGGAGCAGTCAAGGCTCATTCGTATCGGTAGAGATGACTGGCGACGACATTGGCGGGTCCTCGTAGCCGCATCACATGAACGGCATGAGCTCCGCGGGCATCGTCACGAACGGCCGCATCATGTCGCGATCCTCATGCTCGAGGATGTGGCAGTGGTACATGAAGCGGCCCGCGAAGGACTCGAATCGAACCGCAATATCGACGACCTCGTTCGGGTTCACCCGCACGGTGTCCTTGAGCCCGAGCTCGTTGTCGTCGAGAGCGTGGGAGATCCCGTCCTCCGGCGCCGCCCCGATCGTGACCGTGGCGCGCGTCAATGCGGCCGTGATCCCGCCCTGTGGGATCACGACAGTCGCCGCCCGTCGGTCGAGCACCTGGAACGCGTCGAGGTGGACATGGATCGGATGGGTGTCGCTCGTCAGGTTGATCAGCCGCCAGATCTCCGGGACGCCGAGCGTCGGGAAGAAGGTGACGGTGTCCTCGAATCGGGTGGCGACCGTTCGATAACGTCGCATGCTTTCGGCGCCGACCGCATCCGTGTCGACGACCGTGATGAGGTCGGGACCGTCGCCCGGATCCTCCGCAAGTTCGCGCATCGTGAGCATCGGCGGCTCGTCGCCCGTATCGGACTCCAGCTCGACGAGCGCGATCGCCCGCATAGTCACGCCGGCGAGCGAGGCGCGGGTCAAACGGTCGAAGTCCGTTGCGAGCTTCGCGCCGATGCCGATGCGCGGCGATTTGGCGTCTCGCCCCTGCCCGTCGACGACGCGCAGCCGCATCACCTCGGGGTAGGGGAGCAGTCCATCCGGATCCGCTGTGCCGGCAGTGGCCGGGTCCGCACCCGTCCCGTCGAATGGGGCACGGGCGGTGTTCAGGAGTGTCAGCTCGCTGCCGGGCGCGAGATCCGAGAAGTCGACTAGGAGGTCCGCGCGTTCGGCTGACGCGAGGATGAGTCCCTGCGCCGGCAGCGCCGCCGACGATCGAAACAGGCCACCCTCCGATCCGATCTGCACGATCCGCGCATGGTCCACCCGGTCGTCGCGCGCAAGGACGAGTCGGAAGGTGCGGGCGTTCGACCCGTTCAGGACGCGGAATCGATACGTCGTCGGCTCGACGTCGAGCACTGGCCAGACTTTCCCGTTCACCGTGGTGATCGGCGCGAAGGCCTCCACTACCTCGGGATCGGTCTTGTGGAGCAGATCCCCGGTCAGGCGTCCGTCCGCATCCGCGTCGAAGTTCCGATCCTGGATCAGGAGCGGCACTTCATAGGGCGGCCCTTCGGGCAGGCCGAGCTCCCGTTCGCGATCGTCTCGAACGATCCACAGGCCCGCCAGGCCGCCGTAGACGCTGTATCTCGTCACGCCCATCACGTGGTCGTGGTACCAGAGCAGCGCCGCGCGTTGATCGTTCGGGTACGTGTCGAGCGCCCACTGACCCGGCGCCGTCAGGTTTTCCGCCCAGCCGTCGCTGGTCGCATGGGTGAGGCCGCCATGAAGGTGGACGACCGCGTATCCAGGCAGCGCTGCCGCCGCACGATTCCGCACGCCACCGCTCCGGCCGGGCATGTTCTGGACGGGGATGCCGTCGATCTCGTGGCTGGGTGCCACGGACACGACGATGGGGAGCATCCCAGCGAGCTGGTTTTCCCAGCGCACTTCGAGAGGGACACCGCGGCGCACCTCAATGGTTGGACCGGGCACCGTGCCATCGAACGTCCATACCGGCGACGGCGGCAGGTCGCGATGGTACTGATGAAGGGCGGTCCGAAGACGGATCGTGATGCGCTCCGCGTCCGAGACGACTCGGCGCGCCGGTAGAGGCAGCGGGTCGACAAAGGGCTGTAAAGGGTAGTCCTGCCGCACGTCAGCTCCGAGCGTTTACGTCGAGCGGCTTCACGGTGATGGACCCAGTCTGGCGCATCAGCGGCGTTGGTGCATCAGTCGACTGACCATCCCGACGCTCGTCGGCCCGGATGGTCGCGCAGCCTTCGAGGCGGATGTCGACGAAGCGCCATGGACTCCCCGCGTGGCCGACGAGCAGCGCTTTCGGCCGGCTCATTCGAGGACGTAAGCGGTCAGCTCCTCGAGGCGCACCTTCCGCCCCTGCGGTGCAGGTGGTGCGAGGTCTTCTGGGCCGGTCGGGTGTGGTCGGGCGACGTTCGTACCATGGCCGATGGCTCACGACGGTCATACCTTGATGACGCGTGCAGATGCGCGGCGGTCGCCTGAACTTCGTGGCGGTCCGAGAAAGCAGCCGCGTCACCGGCGAGTCCCTCACCGGTCGCGGCCATCGTGGGATGTCATCCGTGGATGAGAGTCTGTCGAATTGGCCCGCCTGGATGGCCTGGATCGCCGCCGCGTACGCGGCGTTTCTGATCGCCATCGCCGTCTACGACGTCCGCCGGCAACGGATCCCCAACATCGCGGTCTACCCGGCGATCGCGGTCGCGCTCGTCGTCGCCTTCGTCCGCCCGGACGGGGCCTGGTGGAGCTTCCTCCTTGCCGGGCTCGCGGCCGCCGCCTTCTTCATCGCGGTCGGGGTGATCACGCACGGTGCGATGGGCGGGGGTGACGTCAAGCTGGTAGGGCTCATCGGGTTGGTCGCCGGCTGGCCCGGCGTGTTCGTGGCCATCTTGGTGGCCTTCGCCGTCGGTGCAGCGGTCGGTCTCCTGCTAATCGCCATCGGCCAACTCGGGCGACATGAACCGCTGCCGTTCGCCCCGGCCCTCGCGGTGGGTGCAGCCACCGCCGCCCTGGCCGGTCGACAGCTCGCCGGCCTGCTCTGGCCGGGGATCGCCTGATGACCGACCTGACGATGAGCGCGGCCGACCCGGCGTCCGTACCCAGCCCGACGTCACCGGAGATGGCCGCAGTCCCGGACACGTTCAATCCGGTCCCCGCCGCTCCGCGGATGGGTGACCTCCTGCTGAAGGCTGGCCTCATCACGGAGGGCCAGCTCGATGGCGCGCTGGCGGCCCAAGGAGAGCGACGGAAGCGCCTCGGCGAGATCCTGCGCGAGGACGGGTTCCTCGACGAGGTCGAGCTGGCCGCGGTACTCGCGGTCCAGCTCGACACTCCGCTCGTCGACCTTCGCGAGCGGCCCAGCGACAACGCGGCGATGCGCGTCCTAGCTGAGAGCGATGCGCGGCGCCTGTGGGTCATGCCCTTGGCGTTCCTGGGTCCCGATGACGCGAACCTGCTCGTCGCGACGGACGACCCGAGTAACCGCTTGTTCCTGGACGAGGTCGAGCAGATCGTCGGCCGACGGGTGATCCCGTTGCTCGCGTTGCGCTCGGAGATTGATGACGCGATCCGCCATCGCTACCGGGTGACCGGAGACCTGGAAGCGCAGGTCAGCGCTTTCACGAGCACGCGACCGACAGCCGCCCTCGCCCCGACACGCACGCTGACCCCGCGTCTCGAGGGCCTGCAGGACGCGCCGGTCGTCCAGATCGTCAATCTCCTGGTGGCGCAGGCATTGCGTGACCGAGCGAGCGACCTGCACATCGAACCCCACGCGAACGGGCTCCGGATCCGGGCCCGCGTCGACGGGATCCTGCGGGACGTGACGGAGTTGCCCGCGGACCTGGCGCCCGGCCTTGTGAGCCGCATCAAGATCCTGGCTGAACTCAACATCGTCGAGAAGCAGCGGGCCCAGGACGGTCAGATCTCGATCGACGTCGACGGTCGGAACGTCGATATCCGGGTGGCGACAATGCGGACCATCTGGGGCGAGAAGGTGGTGATGCGGCTGCTCGATCGAGATCGAGCGGTCCTGCGTCTCACCGAGCTCGGCGTCTCGGCCAATTTGCGACCTGTCTACCAGCGGCTCCTCGCGTCGCGCTACGGGATGGTCATCGTCGCCGGACCGACCGGGAGCGGCAAGACCACGACCCTCTACGCGTCGATCAACGAGCTCGATCGGGGGGCCCTCAATGTCACGACGATCGAGGACCCTGTCGAGTACACCTTCGAGAACGTAAACCAGACTCAGGTCAACGCGGCGGCGCAGCTCACCTTCGCCCTCGGCCTGCGGGCCATCCTGCGGCAGGATCCCGACGTCATCCTCGTCGGCGAGATGCGCGATCGGGAGACCGCGGAGATCGCCGTCCAGGCGTCGATGACCGGGCACCTTGTGCTCTCGTCGATGCACGCGACCGATGCTGTGAGCGCCCTCTTCCGTCTCCTGGAGATGGGTGTCGAGCCATTCCTCGTCTCGGCGAGTGTGACCGGCGTCATTGGACAGCGTCTGATGCGCCGCGTCTGCTCTCATTGCCGCATCGAGATCGAGCCGACCGCGGAGGAGCTCGGCCTGTATGAGGCGGCCGGGCTGGCCCCGATCGGGCATGCCTATCTGGGTCGCGGCTGTACATATTGTGCAGGCACCGGCTATCTCGATCGGATCGGGGCGTACGAACTCCTGCGGGTCACCCCCGAAATCCGTCGCCTGGTGGCCGCCAACGCCCACTACGACGAGATCCGCACCAAGGCACTGGCCGACGGGATGGTGCCGATGCGGACCGACGCGCTGCTGAAAGCCGCCGCGGGCGTCACGACGGTGAGCGAAGCCCTCCGAGGAGTGAGCAGCTGATGAGCGCCCTGAGCAAGGTCCACGTGCGCCCGGCTCGCGGGACCACGAAGTCCAACCCGCCCAACCTGCTCGAGCGAATCATCCCCGGGCTGAACTCGATGAAGCGCATCGAGCTGGTCCTGTTCAGTCGGATGATGGCGACGTTCATCCGGGCCGGGATTCCGATCCTGGACGCCATCGAGGTCGTCCGACAGCAGGCGGTCTCCAGCCTCTTCCGACGAACGCTCGATGACGTCGCCATCCAGCTGCGCAATGGGGAACAGCTCTCGATCGCGATGACGTCTCACCCCCGCGTCTTCTCGCGGCTCTACATCGACATGATCGTCGCGGCCGAGGCGACCGGGGAGCTGGACGCGATCCTCGACCAACTGGCGCGCTACCTCGAGCGGGCCGAGGCAACCTCGCGTCGGATGCGTCAGGCGATGCTCTATCCGGCCATCGTCATGGGCCTGGCCGCCGTGGTCGTGGCGATCCTCACGACAGTCGTTCTCCCCTCGTTCGTGAGCCTCTTCGCGGACTTCGGCGCCGAGCTTCCGCTGCCAACGAAGATCATGATCGCGATCGGCTCGTTCGGCGCCGCGTACGGCGTCCAGACGGTCGCCGTCGTCGTCGGCCTCATCGTCGCGTTCTCCCTTGTCCGCGATGCGCGGGTCATCCGGCGGATCCGCGAGCGGGTCATCCTTCATGTGCCAGTCATCGGCGGTCTCGTCAGGCTCGGGATCGAGACGCGCTTCGCGCGGACCCTCGGGATCCTTCTGCGGGCCGGCGTGCCCATCGCCAGGGCGTTCGACATCGCCACCAGCGGGACGGGCAACCAGAACTACGTCCGGCGCCTCGCCCCCGTCCGCGAGCGTCTGATTTCCGGCGACGGCATCACCGAGCCACTGCAGGCCTCGGGATTGTTCGGGTCGCTCCTCATCCAGATGGTGAAGGTCGGCGAGGAGACCGGAACGCTCGATCGGTACCTCGATCAGGCCTCCGAGTTCATGGATGACGACCTCGATTACCGCACCAAGCAGATGGTCACCGTCATCGAACCGATGCTGATCCTGGGGGTCGCGCTGGTCGTCGGCTTCGTCGCGCTGTCGGTCGTGACGCCGATGTACGGCATCCTGCACGCGATCAAATGACGCGCTGGGTCCGCCGGTTGCACGCGGATGAGCGTGGTGTCGGCCTCGTCGAATCGCTCGTCTCCTCGGCCCTCCTTGGGATCGCCCTCATGGTCCTCATGACCAGTCTGTCCACGTTCGCCATCACGAGCCGGAACGCCGAGGACCGGGCCATCGGACAGGGATTGGCGCGGGCCCAGGCAGCCAGGATCGTCGCTGCGCCGTACCAGGCGACCGGCGACTACAGCGCGTTCTACGAGACATTGCCCACCGGTTTCTCGCGATCGGTCGCGGTGACATGGTGGGACGGGACGTCGGCCTGGACCGGCACGCAGAATGCCATCGGGCTCCAGAAGGTGGTGCTGTCAATCGCCGTGGGTGGTACGGCGATCACCTCCCTCGAGTTCGCGAAGTCCTCCCGATGATCGGGCGAATCCGGGCGTTCCAGGCCGACACTCGAGGCGCCAGCCTCACCGAGGTGCTGGTCGGGACGGTCATCGGAGCGATGGTCATGAGCGTCATCGTGTCGACGATCTTCACGACCAACGACCTGCGCCAACGCGCGGACGACCGGAGCCAGTTCGCCGCCGACCTGTCCGTTGCCTCCCTGAGCTTCGACCGGGACGGCCTCATGGCCACGGCCGGCGCGTCCGCCGCGTCGCAGACGAGCTCGACATCATGCGCGTCGGCGATCGATCTCGGATTCAACGAGGGGGGATCATCGGTGCGTTACCAGACGGCCTCAGGCAACCTGATGCGGATCAGTGGCGCCGGCACCCGGACCCTGGTCAGGAACGTATCGGGCTGCACGTGGCAGTCGATCCAGATCGGAACCGGTCGGTCGACGATCCTCGTGACGTTGACCTTGACCGGGACCAGCGGCGAGACGCTGAGCCAGATCCTCCGCGCGGCTCCGAGGATGTGGTGATGCGCCGGCTCCATCGTGACGAGGGCGGCCAGTCGCTGCCGGCGATCCTCGCTCTCATCACGGTCCTGTTCCTGTTGGGCAGCGCTCTGGCGGCCCACGTCTCGGTGGCCATCCAGGCGACGGTCGCCAACGAATCGCAGGCGGGTGACCTTGATGCTGCGGACGCCGGAGCGGAGCTCGGCATGTGGTGGCAGCGCAACGGGAAGGCGGGCAATCCGCCGTCGATCACCGTCAACGGGTTGACCGTCAACACCACGGTCGGCATCAGCGGTGCGGTGCCCTGCCCCACGCCATCCCCGGTGAAGGTGACCGGGTTCGAGCACGGGGTGGTTTCCGCGACGGGCGGCGCCCTCTTCTCGGCCGTCAACGGGACCGGGATGACCGCCGACTCGATCGTCTCGCGAACAGGGGGCTACTCCCTCAAGGACACCGACCCCGTCGGAACGGCGAGCGACGCATCGCTGGCGATCGGGGCGGGCGTGGCCGTCGTCCGGGTCTACCTCCGACTGGCATCGTTGCCCGCGGCCGACGTCAACGAGCTGCTGATCCTCGATGCCGCCGCCGGGAGCGATCTTCGCCTCGGCTACCAGGCAAGCAGCGCGAAGCTGACGCTGCGTTTCGCAAATACGGCTGTCACCGTTGCCTCGTCGACCGTGAGCGCCGGTACCTGGTACCGGATCGACCTTCGCCTTGCTGCGTCCGCCAACCCACGGACGGCCGACTGGCAGATCGACGGGGTGGCGCAGACCGCGCTCTCATCGACCGAGGCGGCCAGCACGATCAGCACCCTGCGGTTGGGTTCGACCGTGGTGGCCGACACCTTCACGGCAAACTATGACGACGTCCTCATCTCGGC
>Ga0209488_10000911_pt1 | contig 25039 bp, 21 predicted proteins | sample Rivendell_Oct201_8_FD_188349 | JGI IMG/M metagenome (GOLD analysis project Ga0209488, IMG submission 188349) | Vadose zone soil microbial communities from the Eel River Critical Zone Observatory, Northern California, USA -... | ecosystem: Environmental > Terrestrial > Soil > Vadose zone >...
GACGAGTTCAAGCCGTTCGGGCAGGCGGCACCCAAGGTCAGCCAGGCAACCGCGCCGTCACGCCAGGAGCCCGGTGCGCTGGCCGACGGCACGACCGAGGAGAAGAAATGAACCTGTTCCGCGAGTTGGATCTCTACAAGGGCCTGACCCTCGGCATCATCATCCTCGGGTTGCCGGCTGCCGGCGGCTGGGCATGGTGGCTCGCCGGGCGGATCGAGGTGATGGAGCGCGCGGTGCGCGACGCCAGCAAGGAGAACGGCTTCCTGGAGACGATCGGTACGCTGCAGAGCCAGATGGCGCTGATGTCGGACCGCATGGGCGGCGAGTCGGTGAGCAACGCGCAGACCTATTTCGAGGGCCAGATCCTGGCCGCCGGCAACGGCAAGATCGGCACCGAGGACTTCACCATCCCCGGCATCAAGGAGCAGGGCGGCCGCACCAACAAGCAGGAGTACGTCGACAAGGAAGTGCCGATCGAGTTCGGCGGCAAGCAGGGCAAGCACGACTACTTCATGCCGCGCGACTTCCTGTTCGCGGTGCTCTACAACTGCGAGTCGGGCGCCAGGACCGGTGCCGGCGGCAAGGGCGCGCCGCTGTCGGTGTGGAAGCTGCGCTCGCTGCAGATCGACAACGGCACCGACGAGAAGCTGCTCAACACGCACAAGACGCCGCCGCCCGAGTTGGAGGACAAGTGGCTGGTGCGCGAGATGAAGTTCGCCCGCCGCGAACCGAAGTTGACCGGCAAATGATCGTCGGCCGGGCTGCCGCGCTGACCGTCGCGCTGGCCGCAACCGGTTGCACCGAGATCGTGCGCTACACCGACGCGCTGGTCGACCCGACCACCGGCCGGACGCTGGTCGTGCGCACGCCGGCGACGTTCGGCGGCGTGCTCGGCCTGGTGCTCGGCCTGCCGGTGGACGTACTGGCGCTGCCGGTCACCTATGGCTACTACGAGCTGCAGCCGGCCGACACGCGCGATCCGCTGTCGATCTTCCTGTTCCCGTCGTTCGTCCTGTGGCGGCTCGGTACCCTGCTCGGGGCACCGTTCGATGTGCTCGAGTTCGCGTTCTACCGCGGTTGGATGTCGCCGCCGGCGCTGTCGCCCGAGGAGCGGGAGCGCCTCGAACTGGAGCTCGACGAGAGCGAGATGCCCGACTATCCGGTGCAGCCGATCTACCCGAAGCCGGCCAGAGGCTAGGCTGTTGGCGATGATGAGCAGTCCGGACCCGGCGATCGCCGCCGCGTGTGGTTGCGGCGGGCAGAGGCACGCATGAGCGACCTGCGCTCAGGTCTCCGCAAATTGGCGGAGAAGGCGCTCGCCGGCGGCGGCAACGTGCCGCTGCAGCTGCTGGTCGAGGTGCTGCTGCCGGCCGCCGTGCTGCGCGAACTGGCGCGCAACTTCGGCGTGTCGCCCAAGGGCGGGTTCCGGCTCGACAAGGCTCCGGCGCACGCGCTGGCGCCGCCGCTGGTGGCGGCCAGGGATCCGGAGTTGTTCGACGCGCTGCTGGCGGCACTCGCGGCGCAGACCCGCCCGGTCGACGACGCCGGTCGGGTCGAGGTGCCGGCGACCGCGGCACCGGACCTGGCACCGCTGCTCGAACTCAAGGAAGCGGAGCTGTCGCGCACCAGGGACGAACTGCTGCGCGCGCGCGAAGGCGCCACGCGGGCGCTCGAGCGCGAGTCCGAGTTGCGGCAGCGGCTCGACGAGGCCACGGCGTCGGCGAGCCGGCTGCGCGCCGGCCACGATCGGCTGCGCCGCGCCGCACCGGACGACGCCGCGCGCGACGATGGTGACCGCGGGCTGCGGCTGCGGGTGCATGAACTGGAGCTCGAGCGCGACGGTTGGGCGGCGACCGATGCCGCGCTGCGCCGGCAGCTCGCCTTCAACCAGAGCCGCATGCGCGAGTTGGAGGAGACCGTGGCCGAACTGGAGGCGCTGCTGCCGAAGGGCAAGCGCCGCCGCAAGCCGATCGTCGAACCGCCGCCGGCACCGGCCGACAAGCGCTTCCGCCTGCCGTACTTCGCGCCGTCGTTCTACAAGTCGCTCGACGGCAAGGATCGCCGCAGCGTCGAGCGCGCGTTCCATGCGATCCTGCTGTTCTGCACCGAGGGCCATGCCTACCCGGGCCTCGAAGTCAAGCAGCTCGGCGGCCAGGACATGTGGAGCCTGCGCGCTTCCCTCGGCCTGCGCGTCTACTTCACCAACCGCGACGACGGCGACGTCGAGTTCCTGGAACTGGGCGACCGCGAGGAACAGCACACGACGTTGCGGCGGCTCAAGGATCGCTGAGCCGGCGCCGGGCGCGCATAATGCGCACCGTGCATCTGCCGCGCCGGCCGCCGTTGTTCCTGCCGCGTGGGGCGCCAGCGTGGTTCCCCGACCCGAAGCAGTTCGACCGCCATGGCCTGGTGGCGGTCGGCGGCGATCTGTCGGTGGCGCGTCTGGTCGCCGCCTACCGCAGCGGCATCTTCCCGTGGTACGAGGAAGGCATCCTGCCGATGTGGTGGAGTCCCGATCCGCGGGCGATCCTGGCCCCGGAGCGACTGCACGTGGCGCGCAGCCTGCGGCGCAAGTTGCGCGGTGGCGTCGCGTTGACCTGGAACCGCTGCTTCCTGCGGGTGATGACCGAGTGTGGCCGGCGCCGGCGCGAGGGCACCTGGATCATCCCCGAGATGCTGCAGGCGTACGAGCGACTGCACCGCCGCGGCCACGCCCACAGCCTCGAGGTGTGGCACGACGGCGAACTCGTCGGCGGGATCTACGGCGTGCAGGTCGGCGGCTTGTTCGCTGCCGAATCGATGTTCACGCGCCGGACCGACGCGTCGAAGATCGCGCTGGTGGCGCTGGTGCGGTCGGTGTTCGCGGCCGGCATCGGACTGCTCGACGTGCAGTTCCCCACGCCGCACCTGCTGACGATGGGCGCAGAGGAGCTGCCGCGCGCCGACTACCTGCAGCGGCTGGCCGTGGCACAGAGGCAGCGAATCGACCTGGCCGGGCTGGTGCCGCGGACCGGCGAGGCCGGTTGAGCCCGCGCGGGCGCTACAGCAGCCGCTGGATCCGCTCGTCCAACGCCGCCTGGTCCTGCGCAAAGCTGGCCAGCGCCGCGGCGGTCAGGATGCCGTCCCAGCTCGCCTGGCCTTTGCGCACCTTGTCGCGCCACGACGCGTAGACCGGGATCTTGCCTTCTTTGGTCAGCTTCGTCTGCTCGTCGGCGGTGAAGCTGGCGAACAGGTCGCCGACACCTTCCTTGCTCAGCGTCGCCAGCAGATCGCCGCCGGTCAGTTTCGCCGTGTCCATGGCGAGCAGCTTGCCGATCGCCTTGGTGAACGTCTCGTCGACGGCCCAGAACGAGTCCAGCCGGTCGGCCTTGCTGTCGACGCCGGCGGCGAACGTGACCGCGGGGTCGTTGCCCATCCGGCTCTCGATCTCGGCCAGCGGCGGATTCCGGGTGACGAACTCCTTCGCCGCCGCGGTCGGGATCGTGAACACGTCGAGGCCGACCAGATCGTGCACCTGCTGGCCGCTGCGCATCGACGCGCCGATCTGCTTGACCTTTACGCCCGGGTTCTTGGCGATCCCGTACACCACCTTCTGGCTGGCGATCGTCGCCTTCTCGCCGGCGTTCAGGCCGTCGCCGAGCTTGTTGTCGGCGACGAAGGCGTTGATGCGGCCCATGAACACGTTGACCCAGGCCGGCCGGGCGAGCACGCCGATCAGCCAGTTCTGCCGGGCCGAGAAGCCGAGCGTGAAGTTGACGCGGATGCCGTCCTGGCCGAGCCGCCGCGCGGCAAAGATGCCGGCCGGCGTCAGCGGCACCTTGACGATGAAGCGCTCGGGGCAGATCGCGGCGAAGCGCCTGCCGTACTGGTAGCTGGCCTCGGTGTCGTCGGCGGTCGCGGTGTGCAGCTCGACGCTGACGTCGGCATCGAACGTGCGCACCAGCTTGAGCCCGTGGATCGCATTGAGGATGAACGCCACCTCGAGCACCAGCCGTCCATCGTCGAGCGCCTTGTCGGCACTGTGCAGCAGCTCGGCGGCATCGGGCACCAGCTCGTCGTAGGTGCCCTTCTGCACTTCCTTGTTGAGCAGCGTGTTGTTGGTCGTCAGCGCCTGGAATTCGCGCGTCCACAGCGCCTTCGCCGCCTCGACGTCACCGGTGTCGAGCCACAGCGCGGTGCCGGCCTTGCTGACGGCCGCCCACAGCGGCGAGGTCGGGAAGCTGCTGCGGTGCTGCTGCGGCAACCGGCTGACCTGCTGGCAGAACCTGGCGACTTCCCTGGCGAGATGCGAATCGTGCAGCGGTGCAGAGCTGTTCTTGCTGGTGGGCATGGCGATGACTCCCGGCGGGACGAATCGCGACGCGCCGGCCACCCGGCAAACACGCGCTGGCGGGCGCGGTCGATTCGCGGTGATCCTACGGCGCCACCGCGGCGGCGGCGAGCCTTCTCTCGCATCGGCGGACCGGCCCGCCAAAGGGCTAATGCAGCTGCCGGTGGTAGTCCTGCAGCGCGCGCACCCGCAGCGGCTTCTTCAGCCAGTTCTCCAGGCCCTGGATCGTCGCGCTGGCGGCGGCGAGGGTGGTGATGCACGGGATCTTCTGCGCCACCGCCGAGCTGCGGATCTTGCGGTCGTCGCTGCGTTCCTTGCGGCCTGACGGCGTGTTGATGATCAGCCGCACTTCGCGGTTGAGCAGCAGGTCGAGCACGTGCGGCCGGCCTTCGTGCAGCTTGAACACGCGCTGCACCGGCACGCCGGCGTTCTGCAGTGCCTTGGCGGTGCCGCTGGTGGCGACGATCGGGAAACCGAGATCGTGCAGGTTGCGCGCCATGCCGAGGATCAGCCGCTTGTCCTCGTCGCGCACCGAGATGAACACCTTGCCGTCCTTCGGCAGCGTGTTGCCGGCGCCGACCATCGCCTTGGCGAAGGCGTAGCCGAAATTCTCGTCGATGCCCATCACCTCGCCGGTCGACTTCATCTCCGGGCCGAGGATCGTGTCGACACCGTGGAACTTGTTGAACGGGAACACCGGCGCCTTGACGCTGAAGTACGGTGGCGCCAGGTTCTCGCGCACGCCGACCTGGGCGATGGTCTCGCCGAGCATGATCCGCGCCGCCATCTTCGCCAGCGGCTGGCCGATCACCTTGCTGACGAACGGCACCGTGCGCGAGGCGCGCGGGTTGGCCTCGAGGATGTAGAGCCGCGGGCCGCGCACCGCCCACTGGATGTTGATCAGGCCCTTGACCTGCAGTTCCCTGGCCAGCAGGCGCGTCTTGGCCGCGATCTCCTCGATCAGGCCCTCGGACAGCGTGTACGGCGGCAGCGAGCAGCTCGAGTCGCCGGAGTGGATGCCGGCTTCCTCGATGTGCTCCATGATGCCGCCGATGACGACGTCGGTGCCGTCGGCGATGGCGTCGACATCGACCTCGATCGCGGCGTCGAGGAACTTGTCGACCAGCAGCGGTCGCTCCTCGGAGAACGCGCGGTGCCGCTCCATGTACGACTCGAGGCCGGCCTTGTCGTACACGACTTCCATCGCGCGGCCGCCGAGCACGTAGCTCGGCCGCACCAGCACCGGGTAGCCGATGCGCTCGGCGACTGCCAGCGCCTCGGCGCCGTTGGACGCCATGCCGTTCTGCGGTTGGTCGATGCCGAGCTTGTCGACCACCTTGCTGAACAGCTCGCGGTCCTCGGCCGCCTCGATCGACTCGATGCTGGTGCCGACCAGTGGCGCGCCGTGGTCGTGCAGGCCGCGGGCGAGATTGAGCGGCGTCTGGCCGCCGAACTGCACGATCACGCCTTTCGGCGCGATGCGGTCGCAGACGTTGAGCACGTCCTCGTGCGTCAGCGGTTCGAAGAACAGCATGTCGGAGGTGTCGAAGTCGGTCGACACGGTCTCCGGGTTGCTGTTCAGCATCACCGTCTCGTAGCCCTGCGCGCGCAGCGCCATCGCCGCGTGCACGCAGCAGTAGTCGAACTCGATGCCCTGGCCGATGCGGTTGGGGCCGCCGCCGAGCACGATCACGCGCTGCTTGTGCGGGTCCCAGGTGGTCTCGTCCTCGCTGCCGTCGTAGGTCGAATACAGGTACGGCGTGAAGCTCTGGAACTCGGCGGCACAGGTGTCGACGCGCTTGTAGACCGGCACCACGCCGAGCTGCTTGCGGTGTCGGCGCACGTCCCATTCGCTGACCTTGCCGGCGGTGCCGGCGGCGATCTGGCGGTCGCTGTAGCCGAGCCGTTTGGTGGCCAGCAACCGGTCCTTGGTCCAACCCTGCAGGCCGTGCACGCCGGCGGCGAGGATCTGCTGCTCGTGCGCGATCAGTTCCTGCAGCTGGTCGAGGAACCACGGATCGATGCGGCTGCTGTCGTGGATCTCCTCGACGCTCATGCCGGCGAGGAACGCGGCGCGCAACCAGTCGATGCGGTCGGCGCGCGGCGTCACCAGGTGCGGGCGGATGGTGTCCGCATCGAGGTCCTCGGGCCGGCAGTGCGGCTGGCCTGGCACGTTGCCGAAGCCCGTGCGCCCGGTCTCGAGGCCGCGCAGCGCCTTCTGCATCGCCTCCTTGAACGTGCGGCCGATCGCCATCACTTCGCCGACCGACTTCATCTGCGTCGTCAGCACCGGATCTGCGGTCGGGAACTTCTCGAACGCCCAGCGCGGGAACTTGACGACGCAGTAGTCGATCGTCGGCTCGAAGCAGGCCGGCGTGACCTTGGTGATGTCGTTCTGCAGTTCGTCGAGCGTGTAGCCGACCGCCAGCTTGGCGGCGATCTTGGCGATCGGGAAGCCGGTGGCCTTGCTGGCCAGCGCCGAGCTGCGGCTGACGCGCGGGTTCATCTCGATGATCGTCATCCGGCCGTCCTGCGGATGGATCGCGAACTGCACGTTGGAACCGCCGGTGTCGACGCCGATCTCGCGGATGCAGGCGATCGCCGCGTCGCGCATCAGCTGGTACTCGCGGTCGGTCAGCGTCTGCGCCGGCGCCACGGTGATCGAGTCGCCGGTGTGCACGCCCATCGGATCGAAGTTCTCGATCGAGCAGATGATGACGACGTTGTCCTTCTGGTCGCGCATCACCTCGAGTTCGAATTCCTTCCAGCCGGCGATGCTCTCCTCGACCAGCACCTCGCTGTTGAGCGACAGCTCGAGGCCGCGCGCGCAGATGGTCTCGAACTCGTCGAGGTTGTAGGCGATGCCGCCGCCGGTGCCACCGAGGGTGAAGCCGGGCCGGATCACGCACGGCAGGCCGATCTCGTCGAGCGCCTGCCTGGCCTCCTGCATCGAGTAGGCCAGCTGGCTGCGCGCGCACTGCAGACCGATCTTCTGCATCGCGTCACGGAACTCGAGCCGGCCCTCGGCCTTGGCGATCGACGCCGGCCGGGCGCCGATCATCTCGACGTCGAACCTGGCCAGCACGCCCATGTCGTGCAGCTGCATCGCGCAGTTGAGCGCCGTCTGGCCGCCGAGCGTCGGCAGGATCGCGTCCGGCCGTTCCACTTCGATGATCTTGGCGACCACCTCGGGCGTGATCGGCTCGATGTAGGTCCGATCCGCGGTCTCCGGGTCGGTCATGATCGTCGCCGGGTTGCTGTTGATCAGCACGATGCGAAAACCGTCGGCGCGCAGCGCCCGGCACGCCTGCGTGCCGGAGTAGTCGAACTCGCAGGCCTGACCGATGACGATCGGTCCGGACCCGAGGATCAGGATCGAGTTCAGGTCCTGGCGGCGGGGCATTCGGGGGGAGGACTACAGCCGAACGGCCGCCAGCGCGCGAGAGGAAACGCGTGCCGGCGCGCGGCCGCCGGTCGGGGATCCCGGTGGCCCCGGTTCCGTCGCTTGCGCCGCAAAGTTCTTCGCTCGGCGGGGGTCATTGAGCGAACATGGTGGTCCATGTCCGAATCCCAAAAGGGTGGTCTCCTCAAGCTGGTCCTGGTTGCCGGCATCCTGACGTTGGCCGTCAACCTGCTGCGGGTCTACGGTGAACTGCACGGCTGGGACCCGGTCTATTTCAACACCGAAGCCGGCGGTCATGGTGCCGTGGTGGGCATCGCCTGGCTGGTGCCGATCTTCGGCTTCCTGTTCGGCCGCAGCCTGGCAAAGGCCGGCAAGGCGCCGGGCAGGACGTTGACGGCCCTGGTCATCCATCTGCTCGGCTTCGTGCTGGCGATGGGCGTCGCTTTCGGCGCATTCAAGTTGATCACCGATGTCGACCAGCGCTTCCTGGTGCTGTGGATCACCTGCTGGGTGTTCGCGCTGTTCGGCCTGTTCGCCTGGCCGGCAGCCTTCTTCGTCAATCTGCTCTACGGCGTGCTGGCCCGCGGCCCGGTGGTCGTGCTCACGCACCTGGCATTCACCAACAACTGGGACACGCACATGGTGAAGCTCGGGCCTGGCGTCACCGCGCCGGACGACGCGCAGCGCGAGTTCTGGCTGATGATGGCGCAGGCCACGGCGTGGATGGGGTTCACGATCCTGGTCGGCGGCTTCTTCGCCGTGCTCGGCGCCGCCACCGTGCGCAAGGCGCAGTGACTGCGACCCGACGAACGAAGTCTGCCGGAGGCGTCGAAACGCCCTGAAGAACGAGGTGTCCGTCGCGCCGCGTGTATTCACGGACGTCGCTTCGCGGCCCGCCTTCTTTGGCGCGGTGACGGCCGGCTTCCGCATCCGCTGATGCTCCTGGGCGGGGAACTCAGGATGCGGCGTGGTATCTTGAGCCGATGGCCGAGCGAGGACCTCACGGCATCGACGAGGACGAGGCATTTCGCGAACAATGCCGTCGGCAGTTGGCGCGCCCGCTCGAGGTGCGAATGAAGTACGGTTTCTGTCGGGTCTACCGGCCCGTGCTCGACGACGCCGAGGTGCGCGTCTTCTCGACGATGCGTGAGTACCGCGAATGGTGCGCGGCAAACCTGCCTGCGTACCTTGGCTACCAGCCAGCAGGTGTCGAGTGAGCGAGCGGCTTCCGTTCAACCCGCTGCAGGCGCAACAGGTGGCTGAAGCCTTCAACTTCGCCGGGGTCGACTACCTGTTTCTCGGCACGGCGTTCAGCCGCCGAGCAGTGAGCGCAGCTCCGCCGTGGCGAGCGGCCGCACTTCGCTGGTGCCGACGCCGGTCGGCACGGCGAAGTGCAGCACGCCGCCGGCCTGCTTCTTGTCGCGCAGCATGAACGGCAGCAGCTCGGCGGCGGGCGGCAGCGGCCAGGGCTCGTAGCCGTAGGCCGTGAGCAGGGCGCGGCAGCGCTGGGCCGCGGCCGGCTCGAGCGCGCCGAGCCGGGTCGCCAGGTCGAGCGCGAAGTGCAGGCCGCGGGCGACTGCGAGCCCGTGCGGCAGCGCGCCGCCTTGGTGCGTTTCGAGCGCGTGGCCGAGCGTGTGGCCGAGGTTCAGCAGCCGGCGCCGGTCGTGCTCGCGCGGATCGGCTTCGACGACGGCGATCTTCGCCGCCAGCGAGCTGCGCACGACTTCGGTCAGCGCCGCGAGGTCGCGCGCCCGCACGCGCGCCCGGTGCCGTTCGAGCAAGGTGAACAGACCGGCGTCGAGGCCGATCGCCATCTTCACGGCTTCTGCGAGACCGGAGTCGAACTCGCGCTCGGGCAGCAGGCGCACGAACTCGAGGTCGATGACCACGAGTGCCGCCGGGTGCACGGTGCCGACCAGGTTCTTGCCCTCGGGCAGGTTGATCGCGGTCTTGCCGCCGACGCCGGCGTCGACCATCGCCAGCAGCGTGGTCGGCACCTGCCACAGTTCGATGCCGCGCTGGAACAGCGATGCGGCGAGGCCGCCGAGATCGCCGATGCTGCCGCCGCCGCAGGCCAGCAGCCGGGAGCTGCGGTCGCAGCCGGCCTGCACCATCGCCCGCAGCACGGCTTCGAGCACCGTGAAGGTCTTGACCGTCTCGCCGCCGGTGAGTTCGTGGCGATGCCAGCCGTCCGCCTGCAACACGGCGTGGCGCGCCGCCACCGTGCGGTCGAGCAGGGCAAAGGTCGTGCGGTCGGCGGTCCAGTGCGGCAGCTCGGCCAGCAGCCCCTGGCCGATCCGTACCTCGGTGCCGGCCATGCCCGCCGGACGGCAATGCAGCGTGATCACGGCGATGGCGTCGGCGTCGCGTCGGTGGGCGTGGGCGGCGCCGGTTGCTGTCGCCGCCGCCGACGGTCGTGCAGACTGCGTTCGTGGGCGGTGCGCTGGCGCAGTTCCGAGCGCTGCAGCAGGACGATGCCGATGCCGAGCAGCAGCAGCAGGCTGAGCAGCAGGAGCCCCATGCGGTGCACCAGCGGATCCGGCGCCGTGAAATACGGACCCAGATCGGTGGCGACGAACACCGGCGTCACCACTTCCTGGTTGCGCTGCGTCTCGTAGACCAACCGCTTCCAGTAGAAGCCGTGCATCTCGAGCGGCAGCGTGCGCGACGGCAGCGCGATGCGGTCGGGGATCCACAGCGGCACCAGCTTGTCGCCGAAGTCAGGTACCTGCACCCAGGCCTCGGTCCAGCAGTCGATGCCCGCCGGATTGGGCGCGGCCTGCAAGGTGCGCGCCCGCACCAGCGTGCCGAGCAGGCGCAGCGGCGTACCGCGCTCCAGCTCGCCGGCGCGGATCCGCGGCCACACGCGGTCGGCGTCGAGCAGCGGCAGCTGTTGCCAGTCGGCGCGCGTCAGCTTGCCGCTCTGCTGCCGCACCCAGGCCGCGAGGCGCCACAGCGGTTCCACCTGGTCGGCAGCGAGGTCGCGGCGGCTGTCGGCGCCCGGCCGGTAGATGCCGTCCTGCAGGTCGCCGTCGTGCACGTCCGCAAACCAGCTCTGGTCGAGCGCGGCCGGCGGTTCCCAGCGGTCGTAGTCGCGCAGCAGCCGCGGCCCGACCAGCATCGGCACCTGTTCGACCGGAGTCGGCAGCGCCAGGTCGCGCAGCTTCAGCAGGTAGCCTTCGGCGCGCACGGTGGCGCCACGCTGCACGCCATCGCCGGGCGGGTGCGAGAACGCGAACAACAGCAAGGAGTCGTCGGGCAGCCGCAGCGTCGCCATGCGGATCGCATAGCCGGGCACCGGATGGCCGTCCTTCGGCTCGCTCAGTTCCTCGAGCCGGCCGCGGTACCAGAGCCATTTGCCGCGGTGACCGCCGGGATCGCGGCGCAGGACTTCGGCTGGCACCGGCTCGGTCGGGCGGCCGAGAGCCTGCGCGACCTCGGCGCTCGCATCGCCGACGTCGAGCGACTGCGCCAGCAGGTGCCGCAGTGGTCCGGCTTCGAGCAGCAGCCGGTGCTCGTGCGTGTCGTCCAGCGCCTGCTGCAGCACGGCGGCGTCGAGGCGGGGCACGACCACCAGGGGCGGCGGCACGTTCGGCGCCGGCGCGGCCGCCGGCGGCAGCGGCGACCACGACAGCGCCAGGTAGAGCAGGGCCGCGAGCAATACACCCATCAGCGACAGGCGGATGACCGGACCGCGCGGCACGGGCAGCGGTGGCTCAGGGGCGGCGTGCATCGGCACGGCAAGGATAACGGCCGGCAGCGCGCGGCGGTTTGTCGTCGCCGCAGTCTTCTGCTCGCGGCCTGCCGCCGCGGCCTTTGCCGGCGTCACTCCGGCTTGTCGAACAGGCCGCCGAGGTGGTAGTTGGCGATGTCCGAGCGGTCGACGATGGTCGCGGCGTTGACGCCCAGCGTGATGGCGATCACTTCGGCGATCTCCTCGGAAGTGGCGCCTTCCTTCTTGGCCTTCTTCAGGTGGCCTTCGAGGCAGCCCTTGCAGCCCGAAGTCAGCGACGCGGCGATGGCGACGAACTCCTTGGTCTTGATGTCGAGCTTCGACTTGCCGTAGGTCGCCTTGTAGAAGCTCATGTAGAGCTGCTTCAGGTCGGGGGTCATCAGCGCATAGCTGCGCATCGACGAACTGGGCACCCGGCCGTCACCAAGGACGCTGTCGGCGTGGCCCTTCTTGGTTTCTTCGCTCATGGGTCTCTGGAAGCGCTGGGCGGCGTTCTACGAGACCGGCGCCGGCAGCGGCAGAACAAAATGGGGTCGCCGGCGGACGGGCGGAACTACTGCAGGCTCGGAACTACTGCAGGCTCAATTGCAGCCGGACCAGCGCCTCCTGATCCTGCTGCTGCTCGATGCGGCGGAACGCTTCGTCGAAGCCGAGCCACGCCAGCTCGCCGACCGTCGGTCCCGGCTGCAGCGGGCAGATCGCGTCCGCTGGCGTGCCGGACTGCCAGGCGTACGGCCATTCGATCAAACCGACCTCGCCGAACAGTTCCTTGCTCGGCTGCGTCAGCTCGATCAGGTGGATCGGGCGCCGCAGGCCGGTCTCGGCGCGGACCTCGCGCAGCACCGCGTCCTGGATCTTCTCCCCGGGCGTGATCGCGCCGACCACCGGACCGAGCGGCCATTCGCTGCGCGGCTTGTGCCGTACGAGCAGATAACGCACCCCGTCCTGCAGGACGTGGAACACGAACACCCGCACCCGGTGATCCAGTGCGAACATGACAACCTCTAGCTGCGTACATCGGCAAGGATGCGCCGGTTGCAGCAGAAGGCCGCCGGATTCTTCCACGGCCGCGACCGTTGCCAAGGGCCGGCGGGCCGTCAGTCCTTGCCCGACTCGCCCTTCCTGCCCGAGGCCTCGTCCTTGCCATCGCCCTTTCCGGCCGGCGGCTTGTCCTTGCCCGATTCCTTGCCTTTGGCCGCACCGCTGGCGCCGAACGCCTGGCCGACGAAGGTCAGCGACTTCATCAGGCTCTCCTCCTTGAAGCCGGAGCCCCAGGCATGGCCGCCGCCTTCCACCAGCTGCCAGGTGTGTTCGATGTGCTTTGCCGTCAGCGCCTCGTCGAGCAGTTTGTTGGTGGCGCCGAAGTTGTGCCGGTCATTCGTGCCGGCGTCGAAGTAGATGCGCAGATCCTTGACCGTCTTGCTGTCGAGTTGCTCGGCGATGTTCAGCGGATTCATCTTTGCCCACTTGTCCTTGTCGATCGGGTTGCCGAGCACATCGTCGAGGCCGAACTGCTGGACCATCTGCTTCATGCGGTCCGGCAGCTTCTCCGGATCGTCCGGGAACACCGCCGAGCTGTGCACGGCGACGGTGCCGAACAGCTCGGGCTGCGTCAGCGTGATGCGCAGTGCGGCCATGCCGCCGGCGCTGATGCCCATCAGCGCCCAGTGTTTGTGGTCCTTGTCGACCCGGTAGTTGGCGCACACGTGATCCAGCAGGTCGACCTTGACCAGGTCTTCCCAGCGCTTCTTCTCGTGGTTCACGTACAGCGACATCCGGTCGACTTCGGCCAGCACGAACAGGCACGGCGGCAGCACGCCGTCGGTCACCGCCTTGTCGAGCACGGGTGCGCCGAAGCCATGGCTGTGGAAGCGCAGGCGGTTCTCGAACAGACCGTGCAGCCAGATCACCAGCGGCCAGGTCTTGTGCTTGTTGGCTTCGTCGTCGTAGCCCTTCGGCAGGTAGATGCAGTAATGCGCCTCCTGGTCGACGGCGTCGCTGTGGAACGCCTTGTCGAGGAAGGTGAAGTTCTTCAGCTCGATGTCCTGCTGCTGCTGCTGCCGGCGATCGGGTCGCTGCTGCGCCAGCAGCGACGGGCAGAGGAGGCAGGCGAACAGGACGACGGCGACACGGCTGCGCATGCAATGGCTCCGGAAGGGCGTTCGGCGCTACTCTTACGAGCCCGTCGTCCCCGGCCGATGGGGAAACCTGTCATTTCGTGGACCCAGCCGCCGAACGCCTCGCCCCGTTGTTGTCGCGGCTCGTCAACTACGAGCGCACGCGGCCGACGGCGCGCGCATGGGACCTCGCGACCATGCAGGCGCTGCTGGCGCGACCCGGAGCCGGGAAGAAAACGGCGCCCGCGGTGCAGGTCGGCGGCAGCAAGGGCAAGGGCACCACCTGCGCGTTCCTCGATGCCTTCGCCGCGGCTGCAGGCTTGCGGGCCGGCGTGTATCTGTCGCCGCACACGGAGACGCTGCGCGAACGGATCCGCATGGCCGGCGAGCTGGTGTCGCTCGACCAGCTCGAGCGCGCATTGCAAAACCTGCTCGCCTTCGCCGATGCGCACGGTCTGACGGTCAGCTTCTTCGAAGCGATGACGGCGGCAGCAGTCGATCTGTTCGCCGCGCAGCGAGTCGAGCTGGCGATCTGGGAAGTCGGCCTCGGCGGTCGCTTCGACGCGACCACGGCGGTGCCGGTCGACGCGTCGGTCGTGACCGGCATCGAGCTCGAGCACACCGAGCTGCTCGGCGACACGGTGGCGGCGATCGCCGCCGAGAAGGCGCCGGTGGTCCGGCCCGGCGGGCTCGGCTTCACCGCGGCCACCGGCCTTGCGCTGGCGGTGCTCGAACGCCATGCCAGCAGCGTCGGCGCACGGCTCAGCGTGTTCGACCGCGACTTCGGCTTCGCCGCTGCAGGCTGGAACGGCCTGGAGTTCCGCGGCCGGCTGCGGCTGCCGGACGGCAGCGAGCTGCCGGTGCGCCTGCCGGACGCGCGGGTCTACGAACTGCCGGCGCTGGCGCTGGCGGCGGCGGTGTTCCGGACGCTGCTGCCCGGCGCGCCGCTGCGGCTCGATCCGTCGCCGCGGCCGCTGCTGCCCTGCCGGTTCGAGATCCTGCCGGCGGCCGATGGCACCGCGGTGGTGCTCGACGGCGCGCACACCGAGAACTCGCTCGCCGCAGTGGCAGTGGAACTGCAACGGCGCTGGCCGGGCCGACCGTTCACCGTGCTGTTCGGTTCTGCAACAGGCAAGCGCTGGCGTGAAGGCTTGAGGCCGCTGCTGCGCGGAGCCGATAGGTTCTTCGTCACGGAATTGACCGGCACCGCCAGCGAGGATCCCGTTGCCATCGCGCAGTGGTTGCGCGAGCACGGGGCCCGGACCGAGGTGACGGCCGACGTGGCGAACGGCCTGCAGCGGCTGCTGCAGCGTCCGCCGCCGCGGCTGGTCGTCGGCTCGTTCTACCTCGCCGGCGCGGTGCGCAGTCTGCTCCGCGACGCTGGCCGATGATCAACGAACCGCATCCCGGAGGATCGACGCTCGCGCAGATGTTCGTCGAGGATCTGTTCCTCACCGACTCGTTCCTCGTCAAAGGCCGCATGGTCAACAAGATCAAGCGGCTGACCAACCTGCTCGAGGACCATGCGCGCACCTTCCTGCACGTGCAGGACGCCACCATGGTGTCGCTGCGCAGCTCCGACGTGATCCGCACGCCGAGCGTGATGATCAATGTCCGCGAAGTGATCTGCGCGCACGAGCTGGTCGATGTTGCCGGCGACGAGGTGTTGAAGAAGCTGGCAGCGCAGAACAAGACGGTGCGCATCCGCGCGTTCTACAACGGCGCCGTGCAGTTCGAGATGTCGGGCAACGTCGAGCCCGAAGCCTACGAAACCGGCTCGACCACCAACCGCAAGTACTTCATCATGCAGAAGCCGGTGCTGCGCGGGTTGAACCTGGAACTGGCGGATCTGCGGATCCTCAAGACGCTCGAGTACGCGATCGTACGCAAGGACAAGATGGCGTACGTCTACGACTTCTCCGCCGGGCCGACGTAGCCGCGGCGCGCAACGACGGCCGATAGCGGCGGCCCGGCGGTGTGCTAGCCTGCTGCGGTGGTGCGCACGATCCCCGTCGCCGATGGTCCTGTCGCCCCGTGGCTCGACCGGCTGATCGCCGCGACCACGGCTGCCTGTGGTGTCGGCTGCATCGTGCTGCTGCTGCGCGCCACGCCGGATCCGCGCGGCTACAACACGCATGTCGCCCTGCCGCTCGGGATACCGCCGTGCGGCTGGCCGCTGCGCTACGGCATTCCGTGCCCGACCTGCGGCGTGACCACGGCGGCCTGCGAGGTGGTGCATGGTCACCTGCTGCAGGCGTTCGTGGTGCAGCCGTTCGGTGCGCTGCTGGCCCTCGCCGGCATCGCCGCCACCGTCATCAGCGTTGCCTGTCTCTGCCGCGGCCGCTCGACCATGGACCTGGTCGCGCGTTTGCCGTACGGATCGCTGCTGCTCGCCGGCCTCGGCCTGCTGCTCGGATCCTGGCTCTACAAGTACCTGACCTTCGTGCCACCACCATGACCCAGCTGCCGAACGACCCGCGATGGCCGCTGCCGCCGGCAGGCGGGCAGCCGCCGCCACTGCCACCGCGACCGTCCTGGATCGTGCCGGTCGCCGTCGGCGCGCTGGCGACCGCGGCCCTGCACGGTTTCGCCGTGCAGGACAACATCCTGTGGCTGTGTTTCTCCTGCGGCTGCACCGGCATGCCGGTCGGCCTGTTGCCGGCGCTGCTGGCGGTGCGGCGTGATCCGCTGATGGGTGCCGGCTCGGGCTTCGCGCTCGCGTTCATCGCCACCGGCCTCGGGGCGATCCTGGTCGCGGGGATGACGGTGTGGCGCGGCTTCGACATCTCCGACGACGAGCTCGAGGCGCTGCGGCAGAGCTGGGCCAACTTGAAGATGACGCCGCCGGAGATCCAGCGGAACATCGACTTCCTGCACCACTACGGCGGCACGATCGCGGTGTTCGTCGCCGGGCTGATCGCGCTCAACGGCGGCATCAGCGGCGCGGTCGTCGCCGCCTTGGGTGGCCGCCGGCACCGTCGGCGGATGTACGACCCGTACCGACCTTCTCCTCCTTCTCCGCCGCCGCCGCCGTCGTGAGCATGCGCAGGTACGAGTCGTAGCGCGTCGGCGCCACTTCGCCGCGCGCCGCCGCGGCGCTGACGGCGCAGCCCGGTTCGTCGCGGTGCAGGCAGTTGCGGTACTGGCAGTGCGGCAGCAGCGCACCGATCTCGGGGAACAGGAACTGCATCTCCTGGCTGCCGACCTGGAACAGGTGGAACGCGCGCACGCCGGGGGTGTCGAGCACGTGGCCGCCGCCGGGCAGCGGCAACAGTTCGGTGTGCGTGGTCACGTGCCGGCCCTGGTCGATGTGGTTGAGCGTGCCGGTACGCAACTGCAGGCCGGGAGCGAGCGCGTTCAGCAGCGTCGACTTGCCGACGCCGGACAGGCCGCTGAGCACGGTGCGGTTCTGCGCCAGCAGCAGCGCCAGTTCGGCGAGCGGTGCCGTGGTCACGTGGCCCGCCGCCGTGCTGACGACGAACGTGCGGTAGCCGATGTCGCGGTACAGCTTCGCCCACGCCGGCGCCGCACCGGCGCGGTCGCGGTCCTGCTTGGTGATCACGACCGCGGCCTGGATGTCCTCGCGCCTGGCGGCGGCGAGCAGGCCGTCGACCAGCTCCGGCTGGAACGGCGGCTCGGCGATGGCGGCGACCACCAGCACCAGCGTGACGTTGGCGGCGACCACCTGCGCGCGCTCGCCGCCGGCGCTGTGCGAGCGGCGGCACAGCTGGCTCTGCCGCGGCAGCACTTCGTCGATCGCGCCGCCGTCGATCACGCGCACGCGCACGCGGTCACCGACCGCGAGCGGTTGCTTCTGGTGGCTGCGGTGTTCGAACAGTCTGCCGGCGAGCGGCACGATCAACCGCTGCCCGTCGACTTCGACGTGGCACACCTTGGCGTCGAGTCGTAGAACGAGGCCTTCGCGCGATGCGGGATCCATCCGGTGACGAACAGCTCGCGGGACGTCTGGCACCGAGCCCTACAGGCGCATTGCACCTCGGCAACGCGCGCACGTTTCTGCTGGCCTGGCTGTCGGTTCGTTCGCGGCAGGGCACTCTACTGCTGCGCGTCGAAGACATCGATGGGCCGCGCACGAAGCCCGGCGCCGAGGCGCAGCTGCTCGAGGATCTGCGTTGGCTCGGGCTCGACTGGGACGGTGCGCCGGTGCGGCAGACCGATCGGCTGCAGCTCTACGCCGCCGCCGCCAACAGGCTGCTGGCCGCCGGCCGTGCGTACCCGTGCGTGTGCTCGCGCAAGGAAGTCGAACAGGCGGCCTCGGCGCCGCATGCCGGTCACGAAGGGCCGCCCTATCCGGGCACCTGCCGCGGCAGATGGCCGACGATCGCGGCAGCGCAGGCGGCGACCGGACGCGCGCCGGCGCTGCGCTTTGCCGTCGAGGTCGCCGCCGTGCCGTTCACCGATGGCTTCACCGGCGCGCAGCCCGGCATCGTCGATGGCGACTTCGTGATCCAGAAGCGCGCCGGCGGCCCGGCCTACCAGCTCGCGGTGGTGGTCGACGACGGCGCGCAGCGGATCACCGAAGTGCTGCGCGCCGATGATCTGCTGCCGAGCACGCCGCGGCAGCTGCTGCTCTACCAAGCGCTCGGTCTGCCGCTGCCGCAGTTCTGCCACGTGCCGTTGGTCGTCGGCAGCGACGGCCTGCGGCTGGCCAAACGGCACGGCGACACCTCGCTGCGCCGTTTCCGCCAGCAGGGCGTATCACCTTCGCGGCTGTGCGGCTACCTCGCATTCCTGTGCGGGCTGCGGCCACGCGGCTCGCTGTGCACGCCGCAGGAACTGCTCGCCGACTTCGAGCTCGATCAGGTGCCGCGTGGTCCGGTGGTCGGCAGCGACCAAGGGCTGCTCGATTGATCGCGGGCGCTGAACGGCTTGCCCACTCGATGGGCTGCCCGCGGATACAAAATGACCACTGCCGTCCGGACCAGCAGAATGGCGGCTTCCGGGGCGCCGGCACGGCTTCGGATTGCTCGTACTCCTGGATCCTCTTCTGGCGACGAAGTCGAGGTTGCGCGCGCAGGCGGCCGGATGGCCGCCGACCTTGGGAACGGTCTTGTCCGCATCGGCGCGCTCGTTGGCGCGCCAGATCCAGCGCCACTCACCCTCGCCGGCGCCGGGCCGAACCTCTTGATCCTAGAAGTGCACGTGCAGCGCATCGGTCGCGCGCCAGCAGCTCGCCGGCTGCACCGAGAAGGCCTGGAACACGAGCGTGACGCCGAGGATCAGCGGCGTGTTGGGCACGTTCCAGGCGATGTTCGGCTCGGCACTGCCGATCACGAGGTACGAGGCGAAGGTCGCCCAGATGCTGCTGGGCTCGCACAGCGGCGGCACCGGCAGCGGTCCGAGCGGCTGCTGCAGCGGGCCGAAGCCCACCGTGTAGAAACCGAAGCCCTGCGGGTTGGCGAAGCCGAGCTGCAGCTGCTGGCCGAGCGCCGGCTGGGTGTAGAAGTGCAGTTCCGTGGGCTGCGCGGTGTTGCCGGCGCCGGCGCGGTCGATGCGCGCATTCAGGAACCACAGGTCGTCCATGTGGGATGCGCCGGTCCAGCCGCCGAACATCGCCATGCGGCCGCGGTCCGCGTCGTAGATCATCGTCGCGTCCTCGCGGCCGACCGGCGCATCGGTCTCGGGCACGCGCTGCTCCCAGTCGGTGCCGTTCCACTCCCAGACGTCGTTCAGGTAGCCGCCGTTGTAGCCGCCGAACAACACGGTGCGACCGCGCGACTGGTCGAAGTCCATCGTCCCGTTCCAGCGGGCCGGCGGCCGGTGGACCGGGTTGCGCAGCGACCACGTGGCGGTGGCGCAGTTGAACTCCCACGTGTCGTCGGCGAAGAAAGCATTGACGGCGCGGCCGCCGAACAGCACCACGACGTTGCGCATGCGGTCCCAGGCCATCGCGTGGATGTCGCGCGCGTCGGGACCGCCGGCGAGCTGCTGCCAGGTGTCCGATGCCGGCAGGTAACGCCACGTGTCGCCGAGCAGTGATCCCTGCCGATAGCCGCCGAACAGCAGGCAGCTGGGCTGGCCCTGGACGATCGCGTAGACCATCGCCGGGTTGACGCGCGCCGGCGGCCCCAGCGCACCCGGCGTCCACCGCCCTGCCTGGTCGAGCCGCCAGGTGTCGCCGAGCTCGCCGATGCCGTCGGTCGTGCCGCCGAACACCACCGTCGAGGCGCCCTGCTCGACGAAGCAGGCCGCGTGCGTGAAGCGCGGCGCCGGCGACGGGCCGTCCTCGATGATCGGTGTCCACTGCGAGCCGTCGTAGCTCCAGGTGTCGTTCAGGGCGGTCTGGCCGTCGTGGCCGCCGAACAGCACGGCGCGGTGATTGGCGCGGTCGTACGCGAAAGAGTGGTTGTTGCGCGGGCTCGGCTTGCCGGCGGTCGCGCGCCGCGTCCAGGTCGTGCCGTCGCACTCCCAGATGTCGTCCAACGACGTCGTGTTCGCGCCACCGGTCAACACCAGCCGGTCGAGGCTCGGGTCGTAGACCATCGCGGCCCCGTAGCGGGTCGAGGGCGCGTTGCCGAGCTGCGTCCAGACGCGGGTCGAGAAGTCGAACATCCACGCGTCGCCGAGTACGGCTCCCGGCGCGAGGCCGCCCATCAGGAAGAGGCGATTGAGGCGGTCGTGGTAGGCGGCGGCGGGATAGGTGCGGGCCGGCGGGATCGGCGATCCGGCTGCGGGCGAGACGAGGGTCCAGGCGAGGTTGCCGCCGACCCCGGTGTCCGCCAGCTCCCACAGGTCGGACAGGGATCCGATGGGACTGGTGGGGTCGTAGCCGCCGAACAGCCAGACCCGGTCTGGAGCGACCGCCGCGGACGTGGGCTGGATCATCACGCTACCGATGCGCGGCGATGGTCCGCCGGCCGGGAACATCGGCTGCACGAGGCCATTGCTCGGGACGATGATCTGCAGGTCGGTGGCCCAACCGATGAGGTCGTTCGTCACGAGGCGGACGAGCACCCAGCCGAGCTGCGAGCTCTGCAGCGAACCCATCACCTGATGCTGCGGAACGATCGGCGACGCGGTGAGCGGCACGCCGGACCAGTCGACGCCGTTCCAGCGCCACAGCTGGTTGAGGGTGATGTTCGAGACGAACTGGCCGGGCACGTAGCACAGCCCCCCCGTCGAACGCAGCGCGGCGTAGGCGTTCTGAGACGACCGGGGCGGCGGGGAGGGGAACCGGTTCTGCCAGGCCCGGCTCTCGCCCTCCCAGGTGTCGTTCAGCTCCGCGAAGTAGACCACGTCGGGGATGCCGCCGAACGCGACGGTCCGATGGCGCTCCGGATCGTAGGCCAGCACGTGCAGCAGGCGCGCGGACGGAACCACGACGTGCGCGCCGGTCGGGTTGGCGTTGAGCCGCGTCCAGTCCGTTCCGTCCCATTCCCACGTGTCGATCGGCAGGTCCGGCGTGCCGCCCCCGCGATAGAGGCCCGCGAGGACCACGCGACGGCGCCGCGGATCCCAGTTCATCGAGTCGGGCGCGCCCGCCGGCGGCGAGTGCGGCGGCACGATCGCGTGCCAATCCGTTCCGTCCCATTCCCACGTGTCGCGGTGAAAGCCGCCGCTGTCCTGGTAGCCGCCGAACATCACGACGCGGTTGCGCACGGGGTCGTAGGCCATCCCGGGCTGCGACCTCCTCGGCGGCACGGTTGCTGGAAGGTGCTGCGTCCAGTTCGTGCCGTCGAAGGACCACGTGTCATCGAGCCAGCCGACGTTGTTCACTCCGCCGAACAGCACGAACGGCTGCGACGCACTGCCGCGGCTCGCCCCGACGGAGGTGCGTTGGGGCGGACGGACGCCGCTCGTCGCATCGCGCCATGCAGTGCCGTCCCAGATCCACGTGTGGTCGTCCGCGAGTCCGGCCGCCGAGGTGCCGCCGAACTGCACGGCGCCGATGCCCGGCACGTAGCGGAACGCACCGTTGGCCCGCGCCAGCGGTCCGCCAGGCAGGGCCGTGACCGTGCTCGTGTTCGGATCCCACCGCGTGACCATGTTCGACAGGTACCCGTCGACGCGCACGATCCGCCCGCGCCCGGTCGGATCCTCCGTGATCGTCGTTCCAAGACCGAAGCCCGTGTTCGGGATCGTCTTCGTGGTCCAGTTCTCGCCGTCGAACGCGAACACGCGCTCGCTGGTGACGTTGGGGGCCGGGGAATCGGCCAGGAACAGCACGTGCCTGCCGCGCGACGCGTCGTACGCCGATCCGTTCGAACTGTTGGAGGTGAGATTGGTTCCCTGCGACATGTCCGGATCGCGCCGCGCCCAGACCATCTGCGCAGCACAGGGGGACGCCAGCAGCGGCAGCATGCCGAGGGCGACGACCCGACGGACGGACGGAGCCGATCGCGTGCAGGCGAGCAGGACGGTGGCGGCGAGCGCGAGAAGCAGGAGCGTCATGGGTCCTCCGGTCGGCGAGGTCGGTCGCCGGGTCGATCCGCCGGGCGCGGCCCCGCGTCACGCGCAGGGCCGCCTTTTTCCGCGCCAGCCCTGGAACCGCACGTGCAGCGCGTCGGTCGCGCGCCAGCAGTTCGCCGGCTGCACCGCGAAGGCCTGGAACACCAGCGTGACGCCGAGGATCAGCGGCGTGTTGGGCACGTTCCAGGCGATGTTCGGCTCGGCGGTGCCGAACACGAGGAGCGAAGCGAAGGACGCCCAGATGCTGCTCGGCTCGCACAACGGCGGCACCGGCAACAACCAATCGCCGCAGATCGTGAGTGACAACGCGCGGCTCCCGCGGATCCAGCCCGACAGCCGATGGTCTCAGGCCCGCGGATCCGCGATCATCCCCCGACTCGACAGCAATGGACCCCTCCACCGACCTCCTGCAGCAGCTCCTGCAGCGCCCCGAGGCGGAATGGGAGAAGGCGCTCGCGGAGACCTGTGCCGCGCATCCCGAGCACGCGCCCGACGTGCGGCGGAAGTTCGACTCGCTGCGCGAGTCGGGCTTCGTCGCAGGCCACCCGCCTGCCGGCAACGGCCGGCTCGGCGAGTTCACCCTGGGCCGGCTGCTCGGGCAGGGCGGCATGGGCGTCGTGTACGAGGCGCGCCAGGAGCGGCTCGCCCGCACCGTCGCCCTGAAGTTGGTGCGCGCCGACCTGCTCTACTTCCCCGGGTCACGCGAGCGGTTCCGGCGCGAGATCGAGGCCGTCGCGCGCTTGTCGCACCCGGGCATCGTGACCGTGTTCACGGTCGGCGACGAGCAGGGGCTGCCGTTCTTCGCGATGGAGCTGCTGCGCGGCGCGAGCCTGGAGGACGTCGTGCGCGAGCTCGCGGGCCACGATCCGTCGCGGCTCTGCGGCGCCGACCTGGCCGCAGTCGTGGCGCGCCATGCGAACGTGCCGCCGGAGGCCGTCGCCGCGCCGCTGTTCCAGGGCACGTGGATCGACGCGTGCCTCGCGATCGGCAAGCTCGTCGCCGATGCGCTCGAGCACGCGCACGCGCGCGGTGTCCTGCACCGCGACGTCAAGCCGAGCAACGTGATCGTGACGCCCGAGGGTCGCGCCGTGCTGCTCGACTTCGGCCTCGCGGTCGCCGGCGGCGTCGACCGGCTGACGCGCGAGGGCAGCGAGGTGGGCTCGATCCCGTACATGGCGCCCGAACAGGTGCGCGGCGAACCGGCGGACGCGCGCAGCGACGTCTACGGCCTGGGCGTCACCCTGCGCGAGCTGCTGGCGCTGCGCCACCCGTTCCTGGCCAACTCGCGCGAGGCGACGCGCCAGCGCGTCCTGACCGGCGAGTCGCTGCGCCTGTCAGAGCTGAACGTCGCCGTCCCGTGGGAGCTGCGCACCGTGTGCGCTGCAGCGACGGACGTCGACCCGGGCCGCCGCTACCGCAGCGCCGCGCTGCTCGCGCAGGACCTCGCGAACGTGCGGGCCCACCGGCCGATCCTGGCGCGGCCGTCGGGAGGCGTGCGGCGGCTGTGGCGGTGGTCGCAGCGGCGGCCCGCGCTGGCGACAGCCCTGTGGCTCGGAATGCTGACGGCGGTCGGCACGCCGACTGCGATCGCGCTCGGCATCCGCAGCCAGCGCGATCGCGCCCGCGCGGCGGAGCTCGAGGAGCAGCACCGGAGCTACGAGGCCAACGTCGCGGCCGCGAACGCGGCACTGCAGCGCAACGACGCGCGCGAGGCGCGGCGGCGGCTGGAGGCGTGTCTGCCGGAACTCCGCGGTTTCGAATGGCGCCACCTCGCCCTGGCGCTGGACGGCAGCCTGCTCGCGCTCCGTGGCCACGCGGCTGCCGTCACCGCGGTGGCGATCACCGCCGACGCGACGGTGCTCGCGTCCGGCGACGAGGACGGCGTAGTGTGCCTGTGGGACCTGCGCCGGAGCGAGGTCTCGCAGCGCTTCGCGCACCATCGCGCGCGCATAGACCAGCTCGAGTTCGCGGCCGACGGCGGCACGCTGTTGATCGCCGACGACGCGCAGCACGCGAGCGCCGTCGACCTCGAGGCGCGTTCGGTCCGCGCGGAATGGCGCCCGTCGCGCCGGCACGAGCGCGTATGCCTCGGCGCCGGTGGCCGCTGCGTCCTCGTCAACCTGGGCGGTTGGCGATTCGCGCTGCTGCACGCCGCGACGCTCGCGCCGGAGCGCGAGATCGCGCTGGAGCAGATCGGGCCGGCGCCCGGCGTCCTGCTCGCGACCGACGGGAAGCGCCTGTTCACGGCGGGCTACGGTGCCCGCGCCTGCAACGACCTGATCTGCTGCGACCTCGACTCGGGACGCCGCGTCTACTGCGTGCCGATGCCGCGCGAGGCCGGTGTCCGCGCGCTCGCGATGTCGCCGGACGGCAGGCGGCTGGCCGTGTCCGACGGGGAGGGGCGCATCACCGTGCACGCGGCCGAGGACGGGACGCTGCAGCAGGTGTTGGCGGATCGCACCGGCGCCGCGGGCGGCGTGGCCGAAACCTTCGCCCAGCTGGCGTTCGATCGCTGCGGAGTGCTGCTGGCGGTGGCGGGCGCCGACGGCGGACTCCGCGTGTTCGACGTGGCCTCCGGCGTCCTGCTGTCGGCGCAGGCGGGTCACGAAGGTGCGGCGCACGCCGTCACGCTCGACGGCTCGGGAGTGCTCGCCGCGACCGGCGGCGCGGATCGCACGGTGCGGCTGTGGAGCCCGTTCGGCGGGCGCGAGACCCAGGTCCTGCGCGGCCACTCCGGCGCGGTCCGCGGTCTGGCGATCGTGCCCGCGGACGGCGGCCGGAGTGCCTTCGCGCCGCACCTCGGGCCGCGCAGCGAGCTGCTCGTGTCGGTCTCCGAGGACGCGTCGCTGCGGCTGTGGGACACGGTGACGGGCATGCCTTGCGGCATCGCCGGAGGGCACCAGCACCACGCCAACACGCTCGCCGTGACCGCCGATGGAACGCGCGCGTACAGCACGTTCCATGGCAGCGTCGTCACCACGGCGATCCCGGGCCTCGAGCAGGAACCGTTCTGGCGCGCCGGCGAC
>Ga0209488_10000913_pt1 | contig 25025 bp, 35 predicted proteins | sample Rivendell_Oct201_8_FD_188349 | JGI IMG/M metagenome (GOLD analysis project Ga0209488, IMG submission 188349) | Vadose zone soil microbial communities from the Eel River Critical Zone Observatory, Northern California, USA -... | ecosystem: Environmental > Terrestrial > Soil > Vadose zone >...
GACGAAGATCTCAAGGAACTGCTGACGAGAAAGCTCAGAGAAACGAAAAAGCAAAAGAAGAAGGCTGCAGCGGGTGAGGGTGAGGCGGAAGGGAAGTGACTGTGAAAATCTCTGAAGACAAATGTAAGAGAGAAGGAAAGAAGAAGCGAAGGGGTACAACTGAATGGGAGTGGTGTAAGGTACAACCGCATCGACTAGACCTACGAGTGTGAATTATGACGCTGGCCGCTGCTCCGCGTCGTCGCCAAAGTGGCCGATCGTGAGGACGATGAGGTCGACGTTTTCAAGAAAGGCGTTGAGCGTAAGACGGGCGAGTCGAACTGTTCGCGTGGAAAAGGTGCTAGCGAGGGCGCGAAATCAACGGCAGGAAGAGGGCGTGTTTATGACGCACGTACGCAACCAAGACTTTACCGTCCAGGGAGAGTTCACGTCTGACAGCATGTGGCTGGAGCTCTCGATCGACCTCGATGACCTGCTTCGCGATGGAGGCGTGCTTGGGATTGACAAATGGGATGCGGACGGATCTTTTATTTATCAAATGACACACGCGCAGAGATCGGTGAGTGACCTCACATTTTATGCCAATCGGCGTGGCTGTGGGACATGGCTAATGAGGTCAACGCTAAGTGATAGTGCCAGTGCCAGTGCCAGTGCCAGCGCCAATGCTTATCGCCGGACCGGTGAAAGGTGGGTGTATGTGTATGTATGCGCCCTATGACCACAACCCCCGTTGCCAGTCACAGAGAGACTCGCCCGGACCCACCCTTCCTTTCTTCACTTATGGCCTCGGTGCCACATGTGTTGGCACTGGAGATGCCTTTATTTACTCCTCCAACTCACCTTGCTTCGTTTGGAAACGCCCCCCAAAACCCAATCCGTGTCCTTTCTCTCTTCCCCTCCACCCCACCTTTCCCCCGCTCCTCCCCCGCGGCCATCTTCCATCGTTTGCATTTATCCCCATCTCTACTGGTCCACCGAGGTTGAACGAAAGATGCTCGTTATACCGACTCTTGTCCTCCCTCGCGATAATGAACTCGAGACACTCGGACGCACGGTCGAACAGGCGCTGGGACGCTCGGTAGAGTCGATCGATGTCATCGGGAGAGGTAAAGGCGTTTCTCTTCTGTCATCTGTTTTGCTCGCGATAGGGCCGCTAACCTTTTTTTTTGCGCATTCTCCTTTCACTTAGACCCGCTGAGCAGGGCAAGCACCATTACATTTCATCAAGTCTGTGGATCGTGCATGCTCACGGTGGATCTGCCTCTCTAGACGTTCTCTGTCGCTATGCAGGATGGCAATCATGTGATCGCGCGCATCGCCGACTCGCATATGCCCACCATCATCGTAGAATCTGAGGTCCGTCCCCGTCTTTCAAGCATTTTTTGCGGGATCGATGACGGAACCTCCCGTTTTTCAGATCGCGACCATGCAGTGGGTCCGAGAACGGACGTCGATCCCTGTACCCAAAATCTTGGCCTATAACCTCGATCAGTCCCATACGCTGGGGGCGCATATACTCACCGAGAAGGCATGTCTTGCTTCCGCTGCTTCTCTGGGTTGTGGTGTGCTGAATGACGTATGATTTTGATGCAATGCAGGTCCCTGGTGTCCGTCTGGATACCATCTTCGAGGACCTTCCCCCAGAGTCGCAGGATTCGTTGGTCACGCAGCTCGCACAATTCATGGTCGAAGTATCCCACCTCACCTTCCCCGCCATCGGCTCCATCGTCCTCCCCCAACCAGGCGACTCGTCTGCCCCGCCTTCGCCAGTGTCTTCCTCTCCAGCTGTTCCGCCCCTCGGACCGCTCACGCACCCATGCTTTTACGTCGAAGGCCGCACTGCACTCTTGATCGACCGCGGACCATTCCCAACAGCTCGCGCATACTTTCTCGCCTGCGCTGAGCGTGAGCGCGCTGCGACACGCGCTCTGCTCCCTCAAGGTGCCCCCGCGGGAGCCGATTACCAAGTCCTCCTTGCCGAGACACAGGCCGTCGTCGAGAGTGCTGTCACGCTGCTCATCGAGCTTGTGCGCCGCTGCGATGGTCTCGACAGTGCCGATCCAGAGCTCGCCAGGTACGCGCTCGATCTGCACGAGCTGGGGCCGAAGAACATCATCGTCGCGTCGGATGATCCTACACGTATCGTGCGTCCCTCTTCTCTAAAATTTCTCCTTGTTAGAAAAGGATGTTCATCATCATCACCTCTTCCCAGCTCGCGCTCATCGACTGGCAGTCCGCGTCCGTCCGGCCGTTGTGGCGCTGTGCGCGCACGCCGTACTGGCTCTTGCCCTCGCTTGCAGGCGACGACGACGCACGCAAACAACGGCTGCGCAGTGTATTCCGCGCAGCTGTTGCGAACGACCCAATCTTTGCTCGTGCGGTTGACGTGGATGATACACGCCATGCTCTGGACGAGGTGGCCGAGTACGACGCGTTTCGTGATGGCTTCCTGGTGCTGCCAACTCTGCAAAGCATGTACGCCCTTTTCGTTGACCATCTAGCTTGTGCGTCGTGCTTCTTTTGTTGACTCTTGGGTGTTGTAGACTGGCTACGCTTCCTGGAGAGGAAGACCTCGATGGCCTGCGCAAGCTTCTTGATCCGCAGACGCTCACAGGCCGCGCAGCGCGTATATCACTACTCACCACTGGCTCCGGCGTGCTCTCGCTCGCAGCGTCGGCACCAGAAAGCCCGATGAATGACTCGTCCGTCACGTTTGGTTGGAATCGTAAGCTGTACCGATATTCTATCCCCCCTACCCCTCGTTATTCCGTCCCTCCGACCCCAATCTCATGACAACCGCCGGCGGTGCCACGCATGAGTGCCGGAGGGCTGATTTATGGGACTTGAGCTTGTTTATGATTGCCGTGCTAGCTGGGAGGTAAAGTTTTCGAGTCGACTCGATTCACGCATAAAAGTGATATAGATAAATATTTCTTTTCTGGATGAGACATGCGGGTATTGTGTCATGGAATACGTTTTAAAAAAAGGATGCAATCGAGTGCCCACTGAGTATCCGTCAAGGTTTCGGGACTGCCTCTTGTAATAATGCAATGTGTGCAATGCCGTCACTTGGACATGCACCGCACCAAACGTCCATGGCATGAGAAAGAAGAAAATTGCAAGTAACGTGAAATATATTATGTCAGGTGTTTCAAGTGCATTCTGTCGGTCATCGCGTAAAGGAAAAACAAAGAAGAACAAGGGCAAGGAGGATTAGGCGGTGTCGATTTGCAAAGAAGGCGGACGCGGCAACGCTGACCACGCCGATAAGTACGGCGGGCATGGGAGGGACGCGATGGTGGAAAGAGGCCGCGTTGCGTTGTCCGTCGGAAGTCGTGGCGCCGGAGGCTTTGGCGCCGGTGGGACTTTGTGAGGAGGGCGTTGCTATGTGTGTGCTTCTGTTGAAGGACGTGAGTAGGGCGTCACGTCACGTCAGTGGAGGAAGGAAGGGAAGGAGGGAGTGTTTCGTCATGGCGGGGAGGGTACGCCGGGTGATGTGTGAAATGTAGAAACTGCTGATTGATTGGTACTCACGAGTATTCGGCGTCGTTTATGGAGGCGACCGCAGCTAGGTTGGGCGATAGGCAGCTGGTATCGTTACTCGGTTGTACTGTGATCTAAAAATAAAAGGTAAGTTAGTTCTGGTTCTTGAGACGGTGGCTTTTGGGGGTGGTGGGCAGGCAGGCAGGCAGGCAGAACCCGGTGCGGGCTGGGGAGGAAGGAAGGGGTGGAGGGAGAAGATTCGGAACGATGCGTACGGGTTGGGACCAGCAGTCGTTCTTGAGGGTATCTTCGACGGAGATGACGACGGTCCAGCCTCCGGGAAGGGCTACCTTCCAGTCAACAGAATTGTTCACGACATGGCCTATGTCCCCGCTATAGACGTAGCAGCGCGTAAAGCGTCGTGTGCAGGAGTGGCCGTAGTGGTCAAAGTAGTGCAGTGCAATCAAATCAGTTATTATTATACGCGTGTTTTGATCCATACGTGCTTACACCGCGTAGCCGCATCGATCGCTCTGGTTGGCAATGAGGACGTCGTACGGGCCCATCGTGTTGTCCCATGATATGTGCGCAGTTTGGCACTGTGCATGTGGGCAGTTGTTTCATCACAGTCAGTAAGAAAAATCAAGTGAATCAGAAAATAAGCGAGGAGCCCCAGGAACATTTATCGTTGACCATACGAATGCGGCCAAGGGAAGGGAAGGGAAGGGAGAGCATTCAGGAGTCGTTGGCCATCTTCAGAGATAAAAGAGTTACCTGAATGAATGCGGGCGTCTGAATGGAAAACCCGTCGGCGCGGACTGTGCCGGGACTGGAGAGGATGACAAGGAGGGTCGCGGTCGCGAAAAAGAATGTTGTGAACATTTTTGGGGGATTTTTTTTCTAGGGCATAGACACGGAAGGAGAAAGGAGAGGAGGGGGAACGGGGCCAAGAAAGGCCAAGAAACGAAAGGGAAGAGAATAAATATAAATATCAGGAAAGGAAGGCTCGTTTCCTTTGCAGGTCGCGGGGAAAATGACCGGACCGACTACCTCGCATCACCGCTAGAAGCATTCCAATATGATTTCTGTGCTGGCTTATCATACATGATGTAAACCCCCCCCCCTTCTAAAGCTTGCTCTTCCCCGAGAATTCGGCGAGTACAGTTCGCTTGCTTATTCTGCGAGCGAGAAGAGCATAAGCACAGAAAGGCAGAACGGTTCAGCCCAAGGATAATGAAATCAGCGGCGGACTCACCCGGAATGAGGGACTGGTAATGGCTCCGATTTCAATCCTTGAATAACCGACCGTTCCCCGATTGGAACGTAGTCTCGTTTCCCTGACCCAACGTAAATCTGATTCAAATGTCAGTAGGCTTCCCAGTTGTGATTATATGTACCACATGCTCGCACCTGGCGTGGGCGCCAGATTTTTACTCCACCTTCTTGGAGCATCATCTACAGGGAAGGTTAGGGAGTTAATGCGTACGAATTAGAACGAGGGAACATGCCTGTCGCCAGTGAGCCAACCAGCCAACCACACGTGGGACGGCAAAGAGAACAGGGAAGAAGTCAAGGGGGAAACCTTGTATGCGATAAATACCAACCATCAATTTTTGATTGGAGGTCACTTACCCATCGCTCGATAGATCAAGCCGCTATACACGTCATCAGAACCACTTTTAATAGCACTGCTTACGCGACAGGTGAGAGTGAAGCTCACCTCCTAGAATAGCAGTGAACAACCCAGTGAAGAGAAAGTGGATGGCGATACGTACCAAAAGTCGACATTTGGCGCCAATCGACGCTGCACAAAGTATTCGTCTTTAATTGCAGCGTCATGAAGCGCCATTGCCGTCTCGAGCAACTCGTCTTTTCCGGTCCTGTCAAAGTACATGTATATTCAGCTGTTGCGGGTCGCAGCTTACACAAAAGACACTCTACACTTTGAAAACGTCGTCTGCGGTTTTTCTAATGATGAAAGATCGAGGGTCAGACGTTTTGTACACTCTGCAAACAATCCATTAACAACCATGTGGCCAACCCGCCCGTAACGCTCACCGGTGGCCGAAACCTGAGAGCACTTTTTCGCGTCGCTTCACCGCTTCCAGGAAAGCCGGAACATTCTCAGGGCTGCCAGACGCTGTTCACTGAAAAGGACGTGCAACGGCCACCGAATGACACACCTTCCGATGGAAATGAGCATACGAATCACGGCCTCGTTGGCACCGCCTGGTTTCCGGACACTCTAAGCAAACAGGAATAGGAAATGTATTTCTTGCTCACCATGGAGAGGACCACTGAGAGTCAGAGATATGTTAGTGCGGCTTCTTACGACATCAAACAAGAGACGCTCACTATAACGACGCGCATCCAGCCCTGTTTAGCGCACGTCAGTGAAATTTCCCACACAGAGCACTGACAGTGAACCACTGACGCAATAGCAGAATATGGGTCCACAAGTGAGCTGCCTGTCTGAAGCACCGTAGTACAGCTCGCGTTGAGCTCGTGATCGGCGTGCAAAAGGAACAGAATGTCCAGCGCCTTCTCGAGCACGGTAGAAGGTTTGTAGTTCTCCTGGCCGAGATGATCCATCTGGTACAGAAACCTGTGAAAAAAAAAAACACATCAAGTGCTGTGTGCCAGTGGTGACAGGGAGACGACGACGCACTGTCCAGCATACGAGAGCCCCGCAGGCGGCGTGACAAATTCTCGGCCCTGGCGGACACGATAGGCCATCCTGTAGCCAGTTCAGCTTTATATGAGATGCTCATGTATGAAGTGGCTGCACGTACGCGGCGAGCGTTGTGGCTTTCCCGATTATCCTGAAGATCTGCCTGTCCATGTTGGCGAGCGAGGACCGGTCGCCTTGAGTAAAGAGTTTCTGGCCTGACAGAGAAGTTCAGCGACACCGCGAAGGGCGTAAAAGAAGAATAGTACGTGCCTTGCAAAGACGGGTTGGCTTCGCTGTAATACGACCCAAGGTACGAGAACGCGCTCGTCAGGATGGCCATTGGATGCGCATCATACCTAAGCGTGACGCGTGGTGTGAAGACCTTGGCCCCGCCAAGTCACTTTCGAATAAAAACGCGGGCACTCACCGGAACGAGCGAAAAAAGTTCTCCGCGTCCGCGTGCACAAAACTATGCGACATGACCTCGCCCTCAAACATCTTAAGCTGCCGCTCGCCCGGCAGCTCGCCATAGATGAGCAAATACGCCGTCTCGAGGTGTGTCGAGCGCGCTGCGAGCTGCTCGATCGGATAGCCGCGGTAGCGCAGCACGCCCGTGTCGCCGTCAATGTACGTGATCTGGCTCTGTATGACGGCCGTGTTGAGGAAGCCCCTGTCGGACACGCGGAGGCCCTTGGGCGTCTCGTTCTCCGTGCGTTCCCCCGGTTGCAGCGGGGCGGCGATCGTCTTGAACGCCGTGGCCGATATCGTGTTGTCCTTGATCCTGTAACAAGAGCAATCCCCCGTCTCAGTCTCACTGGTGGCCGTCCCCATATCCCCCTTCCCTCGCTCCTCCGCAGAAAGGCACCGAAGGTGACGTACGGAATAGTGTATGTCTTCCCCGTGCGGTTATCGCGAACGGTCAGACTGTCATCGATAGTGCCTTTGGTATCTGCTGGGCGGCCCATGGTAGAAAAGACTTGATGGTAATAACGCGTCTCGGCCTTTTAGCTGGATGCTAGTCATTCACGTGTTTCGGTCGGAACAAGGACCGGCTCATTAAATTAACTGGTATGCTATGGCTATGCAAATATCACAAATACAGTCCCTCGGGTGTGCCCTCGTTCTTCTGATATAGCACCTGACAACACCGAGTAAGCATACACCCATGAAAGCTCCGGTGAAACAACAAACAAACCTTTTCCCGTGCCGTCGTAAAGTCGGCTTTGTTTACCCTCATCCGTCGCTCTCGTAATGCCATCAAGCCAGCCTCCGTACAGATGGCCTTGATGTCGGCCCCGGACAGGTCATCTTTTGCCATAACGTACTCTTCCAAGTCAACATCGTTTGCCAAACTCATCCGCGAGGTATGTAACCTGTACGAAAGATCCGTTCAGAGATCGCCAAGGTGGGCCACAATGATACAACAAGACAAACCGGAAGATGTGACGCTTGGTCTTAACGTCAGGAAGGGGGAACTCGATCTTCCGGTCGATGCGCCCGGGCCGAATTAGCGCTGGGTCGAGAGTCTCGATTCTGTTGGTGGCCATGATGACCTTGACATCCCCTCGAGTATCGAAACCGTCGAGCTGGTTCAACAACTCTAACATCGTTCGCTGGATCTCACGTTCACCACCTGACGTCGAGTCGTACCTGTAGGGCCCTTAGCATCGCGACATCGAGTCACTCTCTGGACCACATACCGCTTCGTACCAATGGCATCGATCTCATCGATGAAAACGATACTTGGGGCATGCTCCTCGGCCACACGGAACAACTCGCGCACAAGTTTGGGTCCATCGCCGAGGTACTTTTGGATGAGTTCCGAGCCCACTACTCGCAAAAACGTAGCAGATGTCTGATTTGCGACTGCTTTGGCTAAGAGGGTCTTGCCTGTGCCAGGAACGCCATATAAGATGACACCTTTTGGTGGTCGAATTCCCATCTCTTCGTAGAGCTCAGGATGCGTCAAGGGGAGTTCCACAGATTCCTGGACGTCGGCGCATCGGCGTCCAAGTTCATAGCCAATGATGAGAAACACACCTTTATCTCTTGTATTTGACTTTCGAGTCCACCAATGTCGGCATATGTTTCTGTGGGTGCCTTGTCCAGTTTCATGACGCTGACCATGGGATCCTGGTCATCTTGCAGAACTCCGACAACTGCCTGGTTCTTGTGGTGCAGCAACACGGTCCCTCCAGGCTCGATAAGATCCTTGTCGACGATGCTGAGGATGGAAACGTAGTACTCGGGCCCTGACACGGTACTAATGATGGCATGTTCGTCGTCGATGATCTCCTCCAGTGTGCCAACCGCTAATGGGCTGCCGCGGAGTGCGTCCACCTGACTCAACTCGTCTTCGTTCTTCTCTTCCCTGGTGCTCTCCGGTTTGAGCCGCTCTTGGTTCTGGATGAATTCCTCTTCGAGTAGGAGGTAGTCCTTGATACGCTCATTCTTGAGCAGCTTCAGACGACAGCGGGTAGTTGGGAACACAGCAGGCAGCTTAGTCGCAGCGTCGGGTCCCCGCTTCTTCTTCTTTCCAACGCGCGTGGGTAAAGGGGGCTCCCATTTCTTCTTCTGCGGGTCGTCTTTCTTGCCCTTCCCGTCCTGGTTAGCTCCACCACCTTGCCCACCAGGGCCGCCGGGCATGCCTGAAGGATATTGTCCCTGTATACGCGGGTTAGGACGAACTCGCGGATAGACATGAATAAATATACCATTTAAAGCGTTGTGTATGGGGATGAAGAGGAGGGCGGTAAAGGTCGCAGGTGTACTTCAAGTTGTGCACACTCGAGCGCGACGCGTCAGTCTTGTGATGACTAAGCAGATCTAAGTACCGGCATTTCCCCGTCCCCGCCCGAGTGCTGAAAGCTGTCGAAAGCGCCAAGTAACCTTGATGGCATCTACACCGACAGCCCAGTACATCCCAGCAGGTTCGTAACCCAGTGAGAGTGTTCAAAAGACGAACACTTATCCTTATCTTTAAAAAGACGATAGCGACGACGACTTGAATGACGAGGATATCCCCAGCTTCGGCGGTGCGGGGACCCCGCTCCTTGCTACCTCAGACAAGGGCAAAGGACGAGCCCCGCAGCAAAATTTGGCTTCTCCCGGTGTCCCATCTCCGGTCGTATCTGGAAGTATAAATGCCTCAACCAACGCACCAAAGGGCCCTACGCGTCAGAGTTTTGGCGGAGTGCAGGTTGAGTCACGGTGCGCGTCGCGTCTTCATATGATGACGCCTTCCCCCCCCTCCCCTCATCACGAAATGCTTTCTTGCTAGTTATGGCGGAGTAGATACCCTCGACGAGCCTATCACCGCGACGATTGTATGTCGGCCGAGGCTATAGTTTTGATTCGGATGGCTGACACGTACGCGCTGGCAGGGTCGCGACCTACTGTCAATATATAACAAGCTAGTTCAGGTGCTGTATCCCATACGGAAAGGTGCCGGAAGGGAGGTCCTCAGGTTTGTGGCTGCCCGCGCTCGTCATGCATCATGCCAAAGCCAAGACGTCGTTACAGAGACTGGGACCTTTGGGGGCCGCTCATCTTATGTCTGATGTTGGGCATCCTCCTCAGTATCAATGTCAGCTCTTTTTTTTTTCTCGCTTCACATGTTGCTTTCTGAACACGTCGGTCGTGCACAGGCTCCAAAAGCCCACTCGCTAGGCGTTTTCACGTCTGTCATCGTGATCGTGTGCGTCGGCGCCTTGGTAGTGACGATTCAGGCAAAGGTGAGCGCCGGAACCTGTCGAGACTGTAACCCCGTTGACTCAGCTCCCCCATTTCAAGCTTCTCGGCGGGCGGGTGTACGTTCCATTCCACTATTCTTTGATTTCTTGTTCTGAAGGAAGCGCGCAGGTCATTCTTCCAAGGGTTGTGTGCCCTCGGCTACTGCGTGGCCCCACTGGACATCGCTGCCCTCGTCTCGTGCTTTGTTCGCGTCATCTATGTCCGTGCTCCCATAGCCATTCTTGCCTGGGCCTGGTGTATATGGGGTCAGTCAAAGGCTTGCCTCCTTCCCGCAACGTATTAATATCTCCGCCTTCTTCGACACAGCCTCAGCCAATTTCCTCGATGGGACAAAAATAGAGCCTCAACGCATTCTGCTTGCCGTTTATCCCTTACTGTATGTGAATTCGGCCGTGCCTGTGAGACACTTCTGATAAAGTCGGATAGGCTATTCTATTTCATTTTAGCGTGGATGATACTTATCCAATAGTCACAACTCTGTTTCGCGCGGTTTGTAATCATGGCGCTTTGTCCGGATACCAAGAATGGGAAATTCTCAAGCCCTCGTCGGATGATTGATTTGAATCTTCTTCTGCTCATGAGTAACCTAACGGTACAAACTGCATATATCTAGGTCGCGCTGCCGAAAATCTTGTAGCGACGTCCAATGCTCGGCCCAATCTCGTCATACTGTGCCTTGGTGTGGCAAGAGGAGTAAAACTCGGGCTGTAAATGAAATGAGTCACTATTTGCAGTTGCAGGAGATTCACTTACGAGAGATGCAAGGAGAGAACCGCCGAACCATACCGCATATCTCTGGCGTTTGTGGCTGATTACATCGACGTCGACACCGGACGACTGTCACAATTCGATAAGTAAAACGAAGAAAATAGGTTGTGGAGACCTACCTTCTGTACGCTTCCGCTTGAGATGACACTCAACTCTAACCGGCGGTCGACGAGTTGTTTCAAATCGCGCTTCAGCCGCTGACCGAAATGCTGGAACATCGTCGATCCACCCGATAGCACAATATTCTGCGTGAAAACGTTTCATGAATGGGAATAAAGAAGAAAAGGGATTTGTAGGAATTGAACCTTGTACAAGCCTCGACGAACATCAATGGGCGAAGCCTGAATGGTGCTATCGACAATATCCGGAAGTGGCGTCAAGAAGTCGGACGAGTAGATTTCCGGATTGAAAAAGATTTCTGGGGCGAGGAAGCGTTCGTACCCAACATCCAGCGAGTATTGCTAGGAAATGAAAGTGAGCCACGATGGATCGGTAGGGGTATTTAAGAGAGACATGGATCGTACGCGGCCAGTCACCGAATGCTCTCCGTCATACCGCTCGAAATACTTGTACGGTTCCACATCGTACTTCCTAAACTCCTTGACGATATCCTGACACACGTACGTATAGTTTTCCTTCACCTTCCCGGCGACCTTGAGCTGGTCTTCGGGCGGCACCTGCGCCATCTCGCCGCGCTCCCGCATCAGGTTGAGCACAAACTGGGTGATGTCCCGCCCGGCGATCGGGATGTGCTTGATGGCGCTCCCGATCACGTAGCCCTCGGCGACGGGGATGACGTGCGTCACGCCGTCGCCCGAGTCGATGACCGTGCCGGTGAGCGTGCGGTCCGTCACGCGGTTCGAGGACCAGGAAGCGGCGAGAGCCAGCACGGCCTGGACGGCGATGTACAGCCCCGGGATGTTGAACGACTCGAAGAAGATCTCGGCCGTTTGCTCGCGGTTCTCGGGCGGGTTCAGTGGAGGCTCGGTCTATGCAAAGTTGCAATCAATCGAAGGAGGAGGAAGGAGGTTCGATCAGTGAGCGCACAAGTACGTAGTATGGTGTACTGTACTGACCAGGAGAAAGTAATGGTCCTCCGGCTCCGCGCGGAGGTACTTGAAGATCGTCTGTTCCCAGTAACGCTCCATGTAATCCCAGTTATCAATCTGGCCATGGCGGATCGGGTAGTAGACACCGTATCCCGGCGTCTTGGCATTAGCAAGTGCCTCGTCGCCGATGAAGAAGTCAAGGTCCTCAACCCCGCGCTTCGAGGCGAGATGGCCAGGCTTTGCTGGTATTGTGGGTCCCGATCTGCTTGAATGCACTGAAGATCCTCTTGTCGCGATGGCTGTCGGGAAAACACTGGAAACTCGCTTCAGCAAAAGGCGTACACTAGCACTACTCGGGGCGCTGCACTGACAATGAAGGATCTGAATTCCCTGCAAACCTGGACGCGTCGGGATGAGCTCGGCATTAAGGATTATGTATCAGGGCGTTGCGTACCCTACTTTTGAAAAACCAGTTCCATTGTCGCAGATAATGGGAGCAAGGAGCGACATTTTTGTGTGTACAACAGCGCGATCTTATCCTCAAATCACGCACACGGCGCAGTATTGTTTAGGTCTATTGACGGGTAACCGGCCCGGACTACTCTATGCTATGTATCAACGCTGGCACTGGCCCTTCTTCCCTCGCAATAGTATTAGCCTATCGCGAGACATTATAAGTTACACCATCAAGGAAATGAATGTGGAAGGGATTTGATCTACCTCCACGATCAAGTCATCATCAACATCCGGAAGCGACTCCACGGTCTCTCCATCGAGTGGTATCACCTGCCATCTTGTGGGCGGGTTCTCAATGTAAAGACACAGATCAGAGGGCAAATGCGCGCCGTGTTCCGCGTTGAAGGATTCACGAACTAATCGTTCTTCTGCGACATCGTCACGGTCTAGACTACACACGGGACGATGAGGACAGCAAAACACACCCTCCGACATGGCCTCCAAGTGTGTCATCATGCCACGCACAATATTCTCAGCTCCGTCTTTGTACTGCCGCCGTCGAGCGATTTCTACAAGTAGCTTGCCGAAAGATAGTCGATAAGCATTGAACTGGCGTATAAGGTCTTCGATAGTCACAAGGTTCTGGTGAAGAGCGTCGAGGCGGGTATCACATTCGGCCTAACGAGTGCACGCGGATGAGATTGACAGTAAAGAAACAAGTGACATTGACGGACCTCGATCTCGTCTTGCCTATGTAGCATATCGTCCATAATGTCGCCTAATTCCTCGAGATCCTCGAGAGTACCGCGATGTTTCTGTAGGTATTGATGAAATACTTGCTTAGCCGATCGGAGCTCTTCACTTCGGACCAGGTCAGTTCCAAGAAGAATTTGTGGGTGAGTAGAAGATACATACAGGCCTCGTTCCACGGCCCTCGAAGCATCTTCCAACTCGGCAAGGATGACAGGCAGCTCTTCCGCGTCTCGCATCATCTCTTGAAGTATACCTGAATCACCACAACGACGCACTGGATACAAGACCGCATACCTTGGATATCGTCCTCGCTAAACTTCTCACCAGCCTCACTCTCCTTCAGCGCAACCTCCATCTTCTCAAAGTGTTCTGCCAAGCCCTCCAGCTGGTTAGCCATTTCCGTAGTCCACTGTTCCTGTGTAGATAATACTTTCTGAACTTCTACGACTGGCTTGTCAGGCGGCAACGATTCACGAATGGCACGTAGTGTCTCGTGCAACCTCGCGGTGTAACTAGCTGTCACTGCTAGGCTATCCTGCAGTAACGTGATCAGTCTGGTTGAGACCGCCAGGATCGGGAGGGCTATGAGCTTACTTCTAGTTTGTTACGCTCGAACTCTATGGTCTCAAGAGCATCCTCGATCGCACGCTCGTCTACAAAGTCGCGTAAAGTCTTCCAACGGCTCTTGTCTTTGAGGTTTCTAACTTTCGTAGACGTGCCGACGGCATTGCCGTTGCTGTGGCGGATGGTAAGAGTAGGACTATGATCCGGCGCAGCGACTTTGTGTGATTCCTCAGTCTCGGACTCTGGGGAGGGGCTGACGAATATCGACGATCCAGATGCATTTTCGTGGAAGCCAGGTGGTACAACATGAGTGCCTAATGACTCGAGGACCGCATCGAGCATATCAGTGTTTCTAGAGCGAGAAGCGTCCCAGGCCTAGGACCATGTGAGGATACACGCGCAGAAAGTTAATGAGGACGACGTACCTGTGTCCGCTTCTCAAGCTTGCTACGTCGCTCCTCGATGAGCTTCGCCACTGTAGCAGCGAGCTGGATAGGTGTAAGCTAAAAGATTCAGAGGAAAGTGCAAGCTGGCCATGCCTTGAGCTGTTCGATTACTGCATTGCTAATCCATTGAACCTTGGCGCTGAGAGCCAGGAGATCCGTGGCTTCCTTCGCTGAAGATGTTGATATGGCACTTGCACGAGAGCAGAGTGCTTCTCCCTGTTGAAGGGCCTTCCTTGACTGGTGTACCAAAGACACGACGTGATTGGTAGGAGAGGACATAGGTAGTGAAGTACGAGTAGGAGCGCGTACCACGCAACTGCCATTCTCGGACTCGGACAGCGCAGCGGCAAACCCTCGCTCGCTTTACACTTTCACTCAGACTTGGACTTGTATGCTATGACTGACTGCCTTGATGCTCGTGTTCGCGATCGTAGTGAGTCGGTAAACACCGATACGTCTACCACAGTCGTTTCTCCGCCTCTTACACCACCCCCGGCGCCGAACTCCAAATTGACTCCCCTCATCGGCATGAAATTTCCTACCAATACCATCCTCAAATCTCACGGAAGACCTCCGTGGTACGGTATTGCTGCAGCTACGCGCGGGGATTCGCACAAAGCCTCACTCGTTTTCTCGTAGGTACGGAGAAGATGGCCAGTCTATTTCCCCTGCGTTTGTGATTGGGATAGCGGGTGTGCAACATCCTTCGGAAATACCCCATCAGCCGTTTCTCACTTCTTTTCCAGGCGGGTCCTCCAGTGGAAAGGTCTGCGGACTCATGCTACGCACTCGGCTGGACCTTATGTGATCTGTAGACACATGTCGCGCGTCAGATCGTGCGCGCCCTCGGCTCTATTCCCTCTGTTGTTATCATGTCACAGGTAACTCACGCAATACCGGCATTAATTCCCTGTGCGTAATTGATGACCCTCTGTAACTTGTAGGACAGCTTTTATAAGAGGCACACCCCTGAGGAAGTTGCACTAGCATTTGCTTCACGGTTCGACCTTGATCATCCCGATTCCATTGACATGGACCTATTTGCAGCCGTTGGTGCCTTTGCATTCCCAAGGCACTCTCGGATGACTGATAATCAAACGCCTTATTCTCCCTGATACAGTGCCTTTCCGATCTTAAGAATCTTCAGCAGACGAATATCCCTGTCTACTCCTTTAAAGAACATCAGCGATTGAATGAGACCAAATACCTATACGGAGCGAGTATCATCATAGGTATAATTTGGGTCCTTGCTCAAATAAATCTCGCGCTACAACTCGAAACCCTCATCAGCGGAGGGTATCCTAACCCTTCACGACCCTGAAATGCGAAACTTGTATGATCTCAAGGTAGCTGCCCTTGGGGAATTTACTCTGTTAACGACTCATGGAAACCTTGCAGATATTCGTACAAGCCGACTCTGATCTCATGCTTGCACGCCGCATAGCGCGTGATACAAAGGAACGAGGACGCACGGTAGAAGGCATATTAGAGCAGTAAGCTTTGCCCAACGACCCAAAGATGTCGTCGTAACAAACACCCAAAGGTACCTTCGCTATGTTAAACCCTCTTACGACAACTTTGTGCTTCCGAGTTCTCGGCATGCTGATATTGTTTGTGGTTTCGTCATGAAATACGTTCAAGTCTAACCGATCAACGTAGATTGTCCCCGGAAAAGATAATGCTGTAGCTATTGAACTAATCTCCACGCATATACGGAGGCAGCTTGAACGTCGCTCGCGTCATTTCCGTCCAAAGATGGCTGTCCCTCTGTCTCTGAAGCCATCCCTATCTCGAGGACCTTCAACTACCGAGGACCTCGGACTGACGGTTTTGGAACAAACACCACAGCTGAAGGTGGCACTCATCTGTTACTCGAGGTATCATTGTACTTATGTCTTCGCAGGGCATTTACACGGTCCTGCGCGATCGAACATCTACTCGACAAGATTTCATCTTCTTCACCGATCGATTAGCTACTATGTTAGTTGAGACTGCCATGGAAAAGCTTCCCTACAGAGAAGTTACGATTGGGACACCAACTGGAGTGCAAACCAAGGGTAAAGCGATCGATGTAGAGGTACGCGCTCCGCATTTCTTTTCTCCAAATCTGACGAGCTATATGACGTTTACAGAGCCTATGTGGGGTGACTATCCTTCGTTCGTAAGTACCATCAGGCTGCAAGTGGTCTCGTGGGTGCTCAACACTTGAATCCAGTGGCGGACCCCTCGAGCAAGGCTTGCAGCGTGTCATCAACGACGTACCAATAGGCTCCCTGCTCGTCCAGTCAGACTCGAAAACGGGAGAGCCTCTGCTCTTCCAGGTCAAACTGCCCACTTGCATCCGCGAAAGACATCGCGCGGTCAACACATGGGTCTTTCTCCTCGATGCGCAGGCACGTGTAATTTCACGTCTAACCCAGCCTCGACCTGACTTCCAAGTCCTGGCCCCGCCCGCGGGACGTTGCTCTCTCTCTCTCTCTCTCTGACCCTCATGGCAGATCGGCACAGGCGCGGCAGGATTCATGGCAATCCGCGTACTCCTCGAACACGGCGTGAACCCGGCGCACATCATCTTCGTCACCTTCCTCGTCGCCCGCAGCGGCGGCGTCGCGCATCTCCGCCGCACGTTCCCGGACGTGAACATCGTCACCGGCGCGGTCGACGACGGACTGCGCGAGGTCTGGCTCGAGAATGCGCAGCGGCACGCCGCGTTCCCGGACGAGGACGGGTTTGACAATGCACAGCAGCACAAGGCGTGGGTCGTTGAACCTGGGATGGGGCAGATCGGTAAGATACCTCTGTTGCTCCCATCAGCAGGCAGACCCCATTAATATTGTTTTCGGCAGGTGATAGGTACTACCTCAATTGAATTATATCTGGTTTCGGATAATACGCAAGAAGATGTGTTACCCCATCTATACATTTATTACAGCACAAGGGACCACATTAGAAGGTCCTTTCGCACGCTGAATTACCATACTACCGTGATACAAGCAAGTCCGAGTGCACAAAGTCCGAGCCCAAGACGGAGATTCTAGTATGTAAAGGACACCCCACTTGGCAAGGGCAACATGTAGTCTGAAGCAGAGGCGCAGTTCTATGGATTATACGGAAATGGAATGCCATCTAATAAAAATATACACACGAAAAATTGTTCAGTCGGGTCCAAAGGGTGGGAATTAGGTTGGACGCTGCCTCATCCAAATCGTTTAAGGTCCGCCTTGCAGTTCCCAAGCGTGCTAGAGTACGTCGAGCCCGGGTAAAACCAGAAGCTCACAGCTACGTTAATGTAAAAACCTACACCGATATTAGTAACCGTCGAAACACAAGGCAGAAGATAAAGCCGACATATGAGTATTGCGCCTTCTAGCCAGTTGGATTTTCCGTCTCCCACGACATAGGTCATGACGTTGACTGCAGCACACTTAGTCCCGCCCCTTGGCACACATAAAGTAAGCCTTACCAGAGATATACAAAACCTGCGCATGTGTCATGAATAGAGCAAGAACTATCACGGGACAGTGGACACGTACAATTGACTCGAATGGATCAAAAAGGAGCGGAAGGGGTTTTTCTAAAATCCAACCCAGGATTACCATGAATCTGCGAATGGGATCAGAAACACGGGACTTATTCAGCCAAGCATTGGACTGACGGAATTACGAAGAGGGCAGTTTGCTGAAATGTTTTGCCTGGTAGTTAGCACCCGGGCTCTGGTTGATTCAATCACGGCCGACCAACTCACAATCGTTGAGCCCACGGCAACGCTGATGCTCAGGGTCAGGCGATCTTTCCTCGAGACATTGATCGCAGTCATGCATTCTTCACTTTCCATCAGAAGCGAAGCCCGAGTAAATTTTACCGAATACTCACCTGCGATACTGTTCATCGCTGGGAGTAGTATGAGAGCAATCCATTCCTTGCTGATGATCTGCGACAGTTTGTCCATGGATTCGACCAGGGACTCCGCATTGACGGTAACTAGCTAGAAGTAGATGAATCATCTGGAGGAAGCCGCCATAGCGAGAGACGCACGACCGTGACAAGCGCGAGAAGGCCGAGTGTCATCGCCCAACTCAGCCGAGGTTTCTCCTCTTCAGCTACATCCAACCCAGGAGCCTTCTCCCCACTCACCCCACCTGATTCGTCCTCAAAATGTTGCTCGGGGATTACATTCTCGCGCAAGTTTACGTGGGGTGCCGAGTGCAACCCTTCCCCAGACGGCAGCGACGTCACCGTACAACGACCGTCGCGCACGAGCTTTACCGTTGAACCGAAGGTAGGTGCGGGTGTTACAGTTCCACGGGTGTATACATAGCCCAGCGAGGTTGACGTTCCGCTCGCGAGAGGAAGGGATATGTCTGAGGCAGAAGTAAAGGGGCGTTTGTAACCTACGCCCTGAGGGAAGACAGGTGCGGAGGCGCGAAGCGGTGGACTCGACTCGGCACTGCTCTCACCGCTCCTTTCTGGGGCCCTGAATTGGCTAAGCCGCTGGTGAAGACGACCTCGCCTAGTAGCAAGTCGACTCTTCTTGTCTGGATCCTCGAAGAGGTATGTGTGTGACCACAGTTGAAAGAGGAGGTAGCCGCAATATACTGTGCACATGTTGGAACGTATCTCTCTTGATGATTGAGAGAAATCGCACCTGTAACGAGGACGACCGAAACCTTGATGACGACGTTAGGATTTATGTATTTTTACGGTTAGATAACAAGGCACTTACACCATGGCTCATCTTGAGGATAGCTGTCTTCTGGTCAGTTGGCCCTGTGTCTGTCCGCCAGCTCAGTGAGAAATGGTACGCCGCAGGCATGAGAACAGCCCCGACGCTGATGCTCAAAAGGGAGGAATGAATTTGCGTTGCGGCTAGATGACGGATAATCGTGGTAGTTAGCGAAATCCTTCACACTGGGAGGAGTCTCACTAGCATCGAAGCCTTGCTCCGCGAATCTCAAGCCACCGGCAAAGAAACACATTCCCAGAACCAAGACTGCATAAACGTTAGAGTAAGCACGCCAACGAAAGATGTACCACTTACGCAATTTACTAAGCATTGAACCTATCACTGCGAAGGGCTTTGGTGAAAAAACAAAAACGATATGCTTTCGCGCTTACGCGATGACTGGACTACTCTAAGCTCGCACTTTCGAAGAGCAGTGGTCTAGGACATTCAAATTAGTAACATCACGTGCAGAAGGGCGGATTGTATTTTGGCGTACAGCTATCACTAGTTCCACTCTTCACAGAAGAGACCGATCAGAGATGAGCTTGGGGTAGAGGAACATGCTTACATGTTACTCTGGAAAAACATATCAGCAAATTCCACGGTACAGGACATCCTGAGGAAGACGGACCAAACTAGCGTTTAGAAGGCCCGCCTTGGAGCCTCCCAAGCGCATCGCCAACTCCCGAATTGCGAGGTCATGGAGCTACAAAAGGGTACCGATGAGTGGGGAACTAGAGAAATAGCGGAGTGCAGACTTTAACAAGCGGTATCATGGATAGGATGCAAACTATGTCATATCGTCGGTGGATGCCAAGAAAAGATAGACAAAGACACCACGCACAGGTGAAAACAATGGTGTGGGATCCCTCCGAGAAGGAATCAACGACCCACTAGGAAACAATTCGTAAGAAGCACGCCTCATATTATGTGGTCACTCACGGAAGCAGGAAGGAATAAAAGGAGAATATTAAACCCTGGTGACTGTTAGAAGCTTGGTCTGACGGAAGGTGACATCGACTTGCAAGAACCGAGAAGCACCACTCGCCACCCTTCCCATGGTTTCATGGATACTTTCCGAGAGTCGCGCCGTTCGTCTGTAAATAATGCCTCTCGATCATCGAAGTCGACGGCGGGCTTGAGCCATGGCCAGAGAAAGGATGTGTCGCGGCGAATTCCCTCAGGCTTGTGAATACTAGGATCAGTAGAGATGATGGCGGAAGAGTCGGTTCGTGTTCCCGAAAGAGTTGGAAGAGGAAGGGAATCGTGACGAGAAACGCCAGCGCTTGGTCGTCTAGGTGGGGTTGAATGAATGGACTGATAAAAGAGGGTGTCGTCCGCAGGCGGTGCATAGCGGGACATGGTCTCGTCACTGCAGCAGGAGAAGCGACAAGCGATCGAAAGAAAGTTTTGTATGCATACTACGGAGCAGGAATACGTCACACATCCTTAATCAAAACACGGGTTTATTTTTATTCCCGCGTGGAAGCAATCCGCTAGCTCGTCTCGCTTGACAGCCACTAGAAGGTAGGTAGTTCAGCCACGATGCGATGCGATCAATGTAGAACTTGAACATCGGAGCCCAAATAATTCGGCAAGTAGACTCTTCGCAAAAAAATAACATAGATGGTACAACCCCGAAGCATCGTCAGAACAAGGTGATAGTTGACTCGACGGTGAAAGCTTGAGTTTGGGTGCTCAATAAATGAATCGGAAGGGAAGATGTCCCCTGCGGCTCCCGGGCCGGAGAACCCCTTCCATTTCTGTCTGTGCCCATCGATTTTCGCGGGATGCTTGTCATTCCTTTGCTGTGCACGCAAAGCTGCCTCTGGCTGGACCTTAATCTGCTGCACGAGGACTTCATTTGTTTCGGAGTTGCCTGACAGCGACAACGTGGTCTCGAACAGGAGAGGATAGGGCTATGAGGATACTATTCCATGACCCGTACGAGGCATCCATGTCAAAAGGTGTATTCCAACAGCAGGATATGAAGAAAGTACAGGGCCCTCCCCGCCAATGTCTCGAAATCTACATGGCATCATCCGTAAATCATACTGGCGAAATTGTCCCTTGTACGATGTGGCGATGGAGGTGGTGAGGATAAGAAGCCGCCGAGTAATTCGAAGGTAAGACTTCCTTGGCGCACTCCTGCACCCTAGGCCACGGCACTATCTGAGCTGTAATCCCATCGTCTGCACTTTGACGATTCCCTAAGATGTTCCATACCCTCGAAGCGGCCGACTCCCCTCTGGCGCTGTCAATAACTACGTACGTTGTTCGTCCATGCAGTCACCCCTATACACCTCTTGCCTGGTATGCAACTATTAGGGTGCCCTTGCCTCCCAAGAGACCATACCTAGCCAGTGGATCTTCTATTGTAAGAGGGCGTCCGTTTATTCCTCGAGTCATATCCCGAGGTGATGTGGTCGGCCAGTTGTTTGGGATGTTTGTCCGGTCTGATCTTGGCATTGGTCAATGAGCTCAACAGCCACAACAATGAAAGCACGTACCAAGCACTCCGGCGTCGATGATGCCCGCAAGAATAGGCTTTCCTCGTCGCATGTGATATGTGATCATGCGTATTCCAAGCCTGGCTGCGCATATGGGTTACGCTGCATCTGTCGTTGGTGTGACGGTTCGATCACCCACTTAACTGACACACTCTATAGAATGAGCAACCGACCTCACACGTCCCTGTCCCTCTGTCATATCACTGACCTATTTCCTCGGTATCCATAGTCATGACGGCGTTCCTGTCCCTGTGCTTCCAGCGCCACGACCTGCGGAAACAGAGAATTGCGGGCACTTAGATGCGGAGCGCGCAAGCGCAACGGAGACTCAGGCGCGCTCCTCAGATTGTGACCTGCGCATACTAGTAGAACCACCTTTTCTCAAGGTCAAATATCACCCGAAACGACATGATTACAGTCCACTGTATATCGTCTTCCTGGTCACAGTTTTTTTGAATCCTATGCCACTGTACTTTCGACGCAGGAAGACGAGATAAAGGCGATAGGTCCCAGCCCTCAACTAGAGATCTCCAACTCTTCGGAACTAACGCCTTCCTTCAAGTCCTCCGCAAGGCTACGGTGTGCGATACAGTGCACGAGACTCCGCGCAGGATGCCCGCTCAAGACAACGCCTGTCAGTCAGAGCTTAACACACCGAGTTGGGAAGAGTACATCTGCGCGGCGTCGAGCCGATTCGAGCGGAGGTTGTTGTTAGGCGTGACTTCCGGTGAGTGACGTGATGAGGCGGAGGAGCAAAGGCAGTGGGTTGTGGAAGACGAAGTCCAGGGAAGGGTGCGCAGTCGCCAGGGTCGGAAAGCAGAGACGGTGATGGCGACAGCAGCGATGTTACCCATCACACCACTCGGAAAATTGATGGTACCAAGATGTACCGTAGAGACCCAGGCTTCAAGTTTAGAGGACTATTAGAGAACTAGAACTGGACTGGCCAAAATAAATAAACGAGTGTCGATGCGAGTCATGCCACGTTTTATTACATAATCGATTGGGTACCGCGGCCCCTCGTCTTCCGTGTTACACGCACTTCCACAGTCCCCAATTGATTAGCCTTAAATATGAGTAGGTCGTCCGAGTATCCAAGCTCTACATATTCCTGGCATCAAGTTGAGTGTCCAGAACTGGTGACATGTCCTCACTGACCACTTATGCCACATTTCTAGTCTCATGACCAGGTAACAGCCCTTCGACTCTTACTCGTATGACGACTGACGACTGACCTTACACCAGGCCACCGTCCTTCTCCTTGTTCCCTATAACACCAAAGAGGATGAACTCCATGTCAGGACGTTTTCCTCATGGAAATGGGCTGATTTTGACGTGCACATCATCAGGTAATCATTGAGCAAGACATTCTCGTAGCTGGAGTCCGTGGTCAACCCCCGCTTATCAAAGTACGTTTTTTGTCAAGAATTACTTCTTTCCTAATAACTCATCGCCATCCATTCCAAGGGTCGCCTTTACGGAAATGTCGACAAGTCAGGTTCTGTGTGGCAACTCGAGCCAAGGAGCTCGGGGCTGTCACTCCGTGATCGTACTACGTCTACAACATCCACGGCTTCAACCCGGTCTTCATACGCGTTGATCTCCGAACCCGAAATATCGAGCAGCTTTGCTGCTTCCCTTGCGAGCGGGCCCACCTCTGACACTGAAGACTTTCATGTCTCATCACCGGGTTTGTCGTCGCCCGTTTCCTCTGCGGACGAACACACTGGCTTCTCTACTATAACTCGCACTCGTCGTCGCAAGCAGCATAGATCACGCACAGGATCGCCACTACATTTTGCCCAAAACATCGTTTCACCATTATCGTCTATCGAGTCGCTCAATACATCAGGGCCAGGACGACTATTGACCCTACACCTTGAGAAGTCTGATTCAATCATCTGGCCCTCACTCGTCGTTGGTCCCGTGTCGGAGGCTCTTTCTCCATCTCCTGCTTTCATGGGGTCATCATCCGAGGCAGAGTCACCTTTTAATATGGACCCAACAAGCCTCACATTGAGCGCGTTAGAATTGTTCGATATCAGGAAAGACCACGACAAAGCTTTCGAATACTTTGCGCGAGTGTTTTCTCCCTGGATGTTTTCGTAGATTTTCTGATATACCATTGCAGGCGAGCTTGGCTCCAGGCACACCTCCCCTCTGCAACCATGCGACTTGTCTGCCACTATGTTCCCCTTCTTTCCCTTCCCGATCCCCTCCCCACATCATCCGAAGATGCCACTGAACAGGAGCGAATAACCTACTACATACAAGCCTTGGGCGGGGCCCCAGGTCTGGCCCAGCTGTATTTAGAAGCCGGTCTTCTTCACTTGGAAGGCGCGGCCTCCATGCTTCTCACAAGTTCATATTCGCCATTATCTTCCATTCGCCTCCCAACGCAGTCACAGTACCTTCCTGATTCTTCCGTGGGTGGAAGTACTGCTGCGTGGAAGCGTGATCGAGAAGCCGCTCGTCGATACTTCGACCGCGCTCGAGCGCTTTGTCCGACCCTCGAAGTTCCTGCACTCCCTGCAGAAGATGAGGGATCTCCCGATGATGACGAAGCAACAGAACTAGGGCTACGGATGCCTTCTGTTGACCTACGTGCATCATCGGAGGCCAACCAACCCCGCCGACGAACCGTCGCGAGAGAGGGTGCACAGAACAACGAAATAATCGAGGTTCCACAAAGAGCCCGCAGGACCGACGACTTGGACGGTGCTTGGTACCTGTACGTACCCGGTCTGGTTAGTGCCGGGACTGCCATACTTGTTGTCGGCGTTATTGGGGCGCTCAGCCTTTCATCGTGGAGAAAGAACCAGACTTGATACTTGTTCGATAATGATAATGAAAGACTTCCTCGACCGCTTCTGAATTATTCTCATGTACATCTTGTTAATTTACTGTGTCCTTGATTAGCTGCTTTACTTAGATCTCCGCTCTCGATTCCAAATAGACTGCTGCTGAACAATTGTCTAGCCCGATGCAGGGTAAGGTGCTCCCGCCTATTGAACGTAGCGGCGTTATTTCATTCACTTATACGAATCATACAAAGTACCGCAGGGCGAACGTACCCTGTGGCGCGACCGGCGGTGTCGGCGCTCATCGCCCTAAATAACCACGGAAGACGGGGGCTACTCGCCCCGGACACGACTCACGACCACCCAACGGCCGATGTCCTCTCCAACTCAATGGTCCCTTCCATTCCTCCAACCCCGAGACAAAGCCCGTGCATCCAGGACGAGGACGGCGCTCATCATCCTCAACCAGCCGTTTTCCAAGCCCCTGCTGCAATGTCTCTGGCACGCCTCGGACTGGCACTGTTGCGCGGATGGTGGCGCCAACCGTCTCCATGACCTGCTGAGCCGTGGCACTAATACCGACGCCGACATGAACGCTGTCGCTGATATACCGACAGGGTGGATCGCTAGCCTTGTCAGTTGGCTCGCGCAGCCGCGAAGGAGGTTGGTTGATGTTGATAAGTATATCCCGGACCTCGTTAAGGGTGACTTGGATTCCGTGAGGGAAGACGTGAGGCGGTATTATGAAACGCGGGTCAGTTGGCAATCGCATCCTTCAACCACACTACACATCCTTCACCGCTCGATTCGAGCGCTACTGCGTTTGTTGTTGCTCACGTTTCTGTCTTTGTTTGGAAGGGTGTTCCGGTAATCAAGGACGGTGACTTGGATTCCACGGACCTCATGAAGTGCATTCAGTCTTTGCAGGAGAAAGAGGAAGCCGAGGGACTCGTCGATGTGGGTGGGCTCCTTAGTGGTTGCATACGCTCGAGTTCCGGCACGCGCGCAAAGACGAGACGTTGACTCCCCCCCCCCCCACCCCCCCCCC